>Ga0172366_10000505_pt1 | contig 28227 bp, 22 predicted proteins | sample LakKivSesite69cm_FD_114533 | JGI IMG/M metagenome (GOLD analysis project Ga0172366, IMG submission 114533) | Sediment microbial communities from Lake Kivu, Rwanda - Sediment site 69cm | ecosystem: Environmental > Aquatic > Freshwater > Lake > Sediment | place: Rwanda: Western Province, Lake...
GTATGCGATCCAAGGGATGGGATTCGTCATATTCTATTGTACCCGAATCAAAAAATCCTGCCGTGATGGCCGTCCTTCAGCAGAAGCCGGTTGTTTATCATTTTGTCGAAGACGTTCTTGAGCGGGGTTTCAAATCTTGGCTTCAAATTCTCAAAGCGCAAAGTTTCGGATTCATTCCCATTCTCAGCAGGGATCGAGCAGTTGGTGTGATCGGTGTGTTTTATGTAGGAGATCAGCATTTTGAGGAAGAAGATGTAAAAACACTGAATAGCGTAGCAGAACAGGCTGCCATCGCCATGGAAAATGCACAGCTTTACGAACAGATAAAAACGTCTGAAGAAAGGTACAGAACCCTTTTTGAGTCAGCGGGTACAAGTTTGGTCATTCTCGACGAAAGACAAAAATTTCATCTCGTCAATCATGCCTTCGAATCGCTAAGTGGATATGGCCAGAAAGAATTAATTGGGAAAATGGAACTCCATACCTTCCTTAAAGGAAGTGATCGAAGAAACATTGCAGAAAAACTGAAAACCCCGCCTCAAAGTTTGGAGGTCCAGTTTTCCGGAAAAGATGGGGTTACGAAACACGTTTTTATCACGACAACACGTATTCCCGATTCTTCCGATGTGCTTGTGTCTGTGATTGATATGACGCGTCAGCGGGAGTTGGAAAGGAGACTTTTTCGAAGTGAAGAACTGGCTGCTATCGGAGAACTTTCGGCCGGTATTGCGCACGAGATTCGAAATCCCCTTGTGGCCATCACAACCTCCGTCGCTCTGTTGAAAGACGAACCCAAGCTTTCGGAGGAAGGACGGCAGTTATTGGATGTTGTGAAGGAAGAATCGGGTCACTTGGCTGCTATTGTTGATGATTTTTTACGATATACAAAACCAAAGAAACCTTCTTTCTATAAAGAGGATATCAACAAGTTTCTTGCAGATGTTGTAAAAAAGCAAAAGGAAAGAACCGATAAAAAAATAGAATGGATTGAAGAGTACGATCACACGTTAAAAAAAATTTCCTTGGATCGGCATCAAATTCAACAGGTGATCACCAATTTGTTGTTGAACAGTTTGGATGCTTTGCCAGACGAAGGTGTTTTGAAAATCCAGACAAAAAAGGAAAAGGTGTCCGGAGAGGAACGGGTACGCATTTCGATAACCGATTCTGGAATTGGCATACCAGAAAAGGAAATTCAGAAAATTTTCCAACCCTTCTACTCCACAAAGGAAAAAGGAATTGGGATGGGTTTGGCCATTTGTCAACGTATCGTCAACGATCACAATGGAGAGATTTTCGTTAAAAGTGAGATCGGGAAAGGGACAACGTTTTTTGTTGTTCTGCCTGCAGTGCAAAAAATCAATCAAAATCATCAGTAGCGGAGTACGGAATTATGGCAACAGTTCTTTTGGTTGACGATGAAAAATCGGTTCGGTCAACACTTTCTCTTTTTCTTCAAAAGGCAGGATATAAAGTGGAGGAGGCAGCCAGCGGGCCCGAGGCAATGGAAAAATTTAAAACAAAATTTTTTGATCTTATTATTACCGATCTCAAGATGAAACCGATGGATGGGTTAGAAGTACTGCGTCTATCGAAAGAGGTGAGCCCCATTACCGAGGTGATTGTCATGACAGCCTACGGTACGGTGGAAACGGGTGTGGAAGCCATGCGATTAGGAGCTTACGATTATATACAAAAACCCTTCGATAAGGATGAGTTTCTTATTCTCGTAGCAAAGGCGCTGGAACGGAAGGAGTTGTTGACTGAAGTTGCGCAGCTAAAAGATGAACTCAAAGAGAAGTATCGGTTCGAGAATATTGTGGGAACGTCCAATGAGATGTTGGGTGTTCTCTCCATGGTGGCCAAAGTGGCGAAAACGGAAAGCACGGTCCTTATTTCCGGAGAAAGCGGTACAGGCAAAGAGCTCATTGCCAAAGCCATTCATCTGAACAGTCGGAGGAAAAATCGGTCTTTTGTAACGATAAACTGCGGTGCTCTGCCGGAAAATCTGCAGGAGAGCGAACTTTTTGGACATGTCCGAGGAGCTTTTACCGGAGCGATTCGGGAAAAAAGGGGTTTGTTCCAGGAAGCAAATGGCGGGTCTCTTTTTCTCGATGAAGTGGGAGAGACCGCTCCATCCACCCAGGTGAAGTTGCTTCGATTTCTTCAGGATGGAGAGATTCGAAGGGTTGGGGATAACGAAGCCATCAATGTGGACGTACGGCTCATTGCAGCAACCAATCAAAATCTGGAAAAAGCCATTGAGGAAGGGCGCTTCCGAGAAGATCTTTATTACAGATTAAATGTGATTCCTATTGATATTCCGCCTTTGCGAAAACGGAGGGACGACATACCCCTTTTGGTGAATCATTTTCTGCAAAAATTCGTTGCCAAGACGAATAAAAAGGTGACTTCTGTGTCCCAAGAGGCGATGGCCATTTTAACAACATGGAATTGGCCGGGGAACGTAAGGGAATTGGAGAATGTCATTGAAAGAGCGGTGATTTTAACCAACAAAAGTATGATTATGCTTGAAGATCTACCTTTATCCATTCACGGTTCTTACAGCAAGATTCCCGAGTCTGAAGACGATATAGGTGAAAAAACTCTTGAGCAATTAGAGAAACATTTCATTCTTAAGACTCTGGAAAAATACAATTGGAATCAGAAGAAAGTCTCTGAAATCCTGAATATATCCACAACCACCCTTTGGAGAAAGCTAAAGGCTTACGGAATCGAACCCAAGCGAAAAGAGTAAGTATTACAACGATAATCGTATACTTCTTTCTAGTTCATTTTCTACTCAATATCCCTAACTGAGAGTTGCCTAGATTTCATTCTGTATATTTTTACTTCGATAATGTAAATTTGAAAAGGAGCGTGCCTCATTTGTGTACAGTTTTTCAAAAGGCATCTTCCAATTTTTTGATTTATTTAAGAGGGATTTTTTTGCACACGATATGTATTTGGCATAGTATTTGTCTTTTACATTTTTGTTTTTGAAGCGCACCAAAAGTGGAGGCAATTCGCATGTCCAAGGTTCTTGTCGTGGAAAACGAAAAGAATGTGTTGGCGACTCTTTCCATCGGTCTGCGGCGATATGATTATGAAGTGATACAGGCCAAGAGCGGAACCGAGGCCTTGCGAATTATGAAAGAAGCTCCGTGTGAAATTGTGATATCCGATGTGTGCATGTCTCCTATGGATGGACACATGTTGGTATCACGTATACATGCACTCTATCCAGGGGTACGGGTTGTTTTAATATCTGCTTATGGCATTGAAGAGAAATCCAATGAACAAGAAAATGACTATGAATATGTCCGCTTGACCAAGCCTTTATCTGTTTTTGACCTGATTCAAATTTTAAAGCAGAGGAAAGAAAAGGAGAACAATTAAAGCGAAATGAGGTTTTGGTGAAAGACCTTCAATTGGAAAGGGCGGCAAGTACAAAGTTTTTTCTTCGATTCTGGACAAAAATAATTTATAAATGCAAAATAGGATTAAAGGATATTTCTCTGGCGTGAGAGGAATTTGTTATAACCAGGAGAATTATTGGAGATGCTGATCAGATAGCAGTCGTTTTTATTGAAAAATCATCTCATACGATTGGGCTGTGGACATCATTCTGTAAAAGAAAAAGGCCGAGTGTGTTTATCGGCCTTTTTGATTCAAACAGATGAAAAAATAAAATATCGTTTTTAAAAAGCAAACCAATTGATGGAAAGAATCATTATTTTTCCTTCAATGTTTCGGCTTTTTCAAATGCTTCCTTTCCCTTTTCAATCATTCCCGCACGGACATAGGCAACACCCAGATTGTTCCATGCTGTCCAATTGTCGGGTTTGATCTGCGTGGCCCTCTCAAGATAGGGAATGGCCTTTGTGAAAATATCTTTGCACAGATTCGTTTTTTCAGCGATTTCTGCTTCGGAGAGAATGGGTTTTCCCTTGTCGTCGAGAGCTCTGATTTTTTTGTCCAAATCTTGTGCGATATTGATATAGGCGTTGCCGATATTCAGTTGGACATCAAAATCGTTGGGATCGAGTTCGCTCACTTTTTGAAAAGATTCGATGGCTTTATCATATTTTTCCTGTATGAAATAAAGACGACCCATATTGAACATCAGATCTTTATCGTTTGGAGATGATGTCAATGCATTTTCGTATGTTTCAATGGCTTTATCTGCTTCGCCATTTAAATCATACGAATAGGCTAAATTATAGAGTGCATCTTGATAAATTTTGGTTTGTGGATCTGCTTTGGATAATATCTTTTTTAAAATTTTTATAGCATTGTTGTAGTCTTTATTCTGATAGTACAGAACGCCTAAGAAATTTTGCAATTCTAAATCAGTGGAGTCAATTTTTACTGCTTTGATATATGTTTCGATAGCGGAAGAATTATCGTTCATTTGTGTATAGGTGTATGCCAAATTCTTGTAGGCATCTATCATATCGGGAACGAGTTCAATAGCGATTTTAAACTTATCGGCAGCTTCTTCCATATTACCCTGATTAATGAAGTTCACTCCTTCTTGAAAAATTGTAAACCAATGTTTTGATTTGTCTTTTTCAATTGCAGCGCTGTATTTATTAGAAAGTTCAAGAGATTTGTTATAGGCGTCGTTCATCTCTTTATACATTTTCTTGGAACCGTATGCTTGTCCCAAAACGTAATAGGCATCAGGATTTTCTGGTGTTTGTTCAATGGCTAATTTGCATTGTTCAATTGCCTTATCATAATTACCTTCGTTAATGTAAACCTTCGCTGATGTTACTGTAGATTGCTGGCAGGTGGTGAACAAAATTGCGCCCGTGACCAGAATGATTAAAATATGTGTTATCTTCATCAGATACTTCCTCCCTCATATTAAAAATAACTATTTGTAAACTTTTTAACTAAGCGGATAAATTTATAATAGAAATAATATAAAGTCAAGTTATTTTTTGGTACCTTTGGGAACACGGAACCAAGATAGTATCCCCCTGGTTGAGTTGAAGGTGTTTGGAGAAACGGATAGAAGGGAACTGAGGGAGTGGGTGGAAACCTGGGGAGGAGCGGCGTGTGGAAAAAGGCCGCCGCGACCTCCGAGATGTTCAAAAAATCCTTGGGAATTTCTTCTTTCTGTTGTATCTTCAAAGAAAAGGCAACAGAAAGAAAATGGGACCCATACGATACTGTGATATGATCAGACAGAGCAAAGATCCGAAGGTGTTCAGGTACGAGCTGGTTCGCTATGCAAAAGAACATGGCGTCAAACCGACAGCAAGAGACTTTGGGACCACTCCTAAAACAGTACGTAAATGGCTTAAGGGGTAGAAGCCCGGATTTATGCAAGGTCTTGCAGATCGGAGTAGAGCTCCAAAGAACCCAAAAGCCTCTATCACAGAACAAAAACGAAAGCGGTTCAAAGGACTATTCATGAACAAACGATGGCTTTTCTTCTTCCTTAAAATTAGTATTGCACTGGTGGCAATGCTTATTTTGATCAAGACCGTGACCCTAAGTGATATCTATTCAGCATTTCGAAATCCAGAAAAACCTATTTTTATTCTGTTAGCAATTTTCCTTTTATTTCCTAATCTTTTACTACAATGGTACCGATGGCATTGTCTTCTCCGGTTGATCAAACCAGAAGTAACGTTTTTTGAATCCGTGAGTTCTCTTTTTGGGGGAATGGTAGTGGGTTTTGTTACTCCGGGTCGAATTGGCGAGGTAGGGAGACCGCTGTTCTTGAAGGGAGTGGATCGCTTGCAGACAGTTGGACTTGTTTTCATCGATAAGTTTTATGCTTTTGTAACGATTCTTATTGGGGGGATTTGGGGGCTTACTCTCTTAATTATGTACTTGGCCAACTACACTCCATTTCTTGTTTGGCCTTTATGTGTTATCGCACTTATGGTATCGGGAGGGAGCATTGTCATTGCGCTCCATCCTGACTGGATGCGGAGTCTTCTGTACAATTTCTCCCTTCTTTTAACTCACAGAGATAAAATGAAGCGTTTTATAATCGGTATGGAACATTTTCAGAAAAAACAAGCGAAGAGTTTCTTAATTTTTTCATTTTTACTGTATGGAATCTACATACTCCAATTTTGTTTTTTAGCCTTTGCATTTCAACCAATTTCATGGACTACAGCATTAACAGCGACGACAGCTACAATTTTTACAAAAACACTGATTCCTGTTTCGCTGGCGGATTTGGGTGTACGGGAAGGCGCTTCGTTATACTTTTTTTTACAATTCCATGTTGAAAAAGTAACGGCCTTTAACAGTTCCATTCTTCTTTTTTCGATAAATGTTTTAATACCTACCTTATTTGGATTATTCTTTCTTCACAGATTAAGTTGGAAAGAAGATTGAAGTCCTATTTTTTCTGATGGATCACTCCTCAAATGTCCTTTTTGGTATAATATTTGCCGATTAGAAAGTAGTCTGTATTTTGATGAGATATTATTTACCAATATTGTTTTTTCTGATTGTTATTGGCAGTTATCCTATTCGGTTTTTCATAAAGGAGATGGCATGAATCGGAAAAATCCAAATACGGCGCAGCATAATAAGAAGAAGAACAAGGCTAAAAAAAGGAAGTTTGCGATAAATAGACATTGGTACATAGTAGGAAGTGGTTTTCTTGTTTTTGTATTGATCGTTTTTGCAATAACCCAAGTCTTTTTTGCCTATCGAAAGAACTATTTCAAGATGGAAAAGCTCAGTCGTGAACTGGTCAATTTACGTTCAGCGATGAACATTGATAGTGTTCGACAATATAAAATTCAAAAGATCCTGAAAATTATCGAATCGCACAATTCCAATCTATCTTCTGCAGAAGCCTACGATATTGCCAATGAGATTTATGAGATGTCCGTAAAATATGCCAATCTGGATATTGATCTTTTATGCGCAGTCATTACACATGAAAGTGGTGTGACATGGGATCCAAAAGTTGTCTCCAAAGCGGGTGCAATGGGATTGATGCAAATTATGCCTGTGACTGGATTGTTTTTGGCCGGATACGAAGGTTTGACGTGGACAAATCCCGAAGAAGCTATTTTGAATCCTGTGTACAATATACGCATGGGAGCACGGTTTCTTTCCATGCTCATTGATCAGTATGGTTTGGATGGAGGCTTGGCAGCCTACAATGGGGGAGAAAAGCAAGCCTCTCTATGGTTGAAAAACGGCAAAGACGATAAATATCTGTGGAGTGAAACACGTCAGTACATTCCTGCGGTTCGTAAACTCTATGATGCCTATCAGTCGCAGGGGTTGTAATTTAGTAACCTCTTTTTTGTACGTTATTTTTTATACCGGGATGATCGAGAGACCATCCCGTTTTTTATTTGATCATTTTTTTGAATTTTGTTATATTGACACGGTTTTCAGAATGTATTCAGGAGTTATCAAGATGCGCATTCTTCATATGGCTCCTTTTAATTACGCGGGTGTCCCAATGACTTTTGTGCAGGCAGAAAGAAATTTGGGACACGAAAGTCGTTTAATCACATTCGGTCGCACCACTCAAAATCGGGCGGAGGATATCTGTTTGAATCTCCCCTTTTTGGATTTTTGGGCCACTCGGTTGGTAAAATCTCTTGTGACACCCGTTGCGCGACGAAAGGTCTCCTATACAGCGCAGGTTCTCGAAACCATACCCCTTCAATGGAAACCTGTGACATGGGCCGAAAGAACACTGTTTCGCCTGCGGGAATGGATTTGGAGCCGGAGGATTGCTGAGGCGATTCAAACCTATGATCTTGAGAATTTTGATGTATATCAGCTGGACGGAGGATTGGAATTTTATCGTGATGGGAAGTGGATCCGTAAATTAAAAAGCAAAGGGAAGAAAATTGTCTGCTGCTATACAGGCAGTGATCTTCGAACCCGAGGTGTGATTCCTGAAATTGATAGACTCAGCGATATCAATCTCACCGTGGAGTTTGATCATCTTCAATACCATCCCAACATTCATCATGTGCCCTTTCCAATTTTTGTATCCCAATTTAAAAAAATGGAAAAAAGCAAGGTTGTACCCATTCGTATCGGACATGCGCCGACCCATCGAACAGCGAAAGGAAGCAACGTCATTATTTCTGTTGTCAGAAAACTGGAAAAGGGATTTCCCGTACAACTCGTTCTCATCGAAGGTCTTTCGTATCAAAAAGCCATTGCGTTAAAACGCACATGCCACATATTTATTGATCAAATTGGCAATCTTGGTTACGGGATGAACAGTGTGGAAGCACTTGCGATGGGCATTCCCACCTGTTCGTCTTTAGCTCCTGGATTCACGGAGGCATATCCAGACCATCCGTTCGAGGAGATCACTGCAGAAAATATAGAAGGGGTTCTGATTCGGTTGATTCAAAATGAAAAGTTGAGGCAGGAAAGAGGGGAGTATGGTCGCCACTGGGTACAAAAAGTGCACGAGGCAACCAATGTGGTCAAGAAAATCCATTCTTTGATCGGTCTGAGTCAAATATAGCACGAATTAAAAATAACTCGTGTACCGTAAGAACTATTTCGAATTTGGTGTTTAATAAGTAACGCATGAAAAAATGGGGGAAAATTGTCGGAGAAAGACTATACTCTGAATACTTCAGATTTTTATTAAAACTATTTCACTGTTGGCAGAGTCCTAAGAAGATGATGATAAAACAACAAGTCGAGAGGTTCATACAACAATTTCCTGTAACCAAACGTTGGGGTCGCGTGTGGGGTATACGGGTTTTCACTTTCGGAATCGGATGTCTTTTCTTGATTCTTGTGCTTCTGATTTGGAAATCAAAACCGAAATCTCCTGTATCGGAATGGGCCGTGGTTGAAAAGGGACCGTTTACCGTGGATCTTGTTGAATCAGGAGATGTGGAAGCCGTTTCGCAGCAACTCATTTCTGCTCCAATGATGTGGGGAAGTAGGCTTCAGGTGATTGACTTGGTACCGGAGGGAACGCTTGTCAAGAAAGGAGATTTTCTCCTCCAGTTTGACGTAAGCGACTTGCAAGACGATAAGACGCTTGCAGAAGATCAATTGTCCACCCTAAAAGCAGATTTTGAAAAATTAAAAGCGGAACAATCCCTGATTATCAGCAATCAAGAAAACGCCATTAAGGTGGACCAGTATTCTTTGGATCAGGCATCCCTTCAATTGGAAATGAGAAAATACGAATCCGAGGCAAGGCAGGAGGAGGCACGCCTTCAGCTCAAACAATCGGAGATCGAACTCACCAGAGACAAAAAACAGCTTGAATCCCAAAAAATTATTCATGCCAGTGAAATCATCAAGCTTGAAACGTCCATTCGAGAGGCCCAGGACAACGTTCGATCCATCCAGAATAGAATAGACAAACTTCGACTGCTTGCTCCAATGGATGGAATGGTGGTTTACACCCAGATTGAGGGAGAGCGTGTGAAGAATGGATACGATGCACATCCTGGGTGGCCTCTGATGTCCATCCCGGATCTTTCCAAGATGCAAATGAAGCTCTACGTGAACGAGGTGGATCGGCTGAAAATTCGTCCAGGACAAGCTGCTGAGATCATCCTCGATGCCTATCCCGATACAAAATTTTATGGAAACGTTCGTGAAGTGGCTCGATTGGCGCGCATTGTACCCAATGCAAATACACTGAAAGGATTTGAACTGTACGTTGACATCCATGGCACGGACGCAAAATTGAAACCGGGAATGACGGCGCAAGTACGAATTATTTTAGACAAATTTGAGGATGTGGTGTATGTTCCTATTGGAGCTGTTTTCGAAATAAAGGGCCAGCCTGTGGTCTTTCTAAAAGGAAAGGAAAAAGCAAATGCTGTCTATCTCGGCCACAGGAACGGTAGCCATGTCATTATCGAAAGAGGGGTGGTTCCTGGGATGAAACTTTCCTGGCAAGATCCCTCAAAGACAGCATCCGTTTTGGGTCAAGTGGAAGAGAGCAAACGCATTGAGGAATCGAATCGAACCTTGCGCGAGAGTTTTGCTGTTTTTCGAGACCGGGGCATTCTGCACAATTACGATGTCGGAATGAATAAAAAGAAGGATGAAAAATCGAAGGGAGGACCGGCCGTCAATTTGAATAAACTTCCTGCATCCATTCGCCAGAGATTAAAAGCGGAAGGACAAAGAAGAGGGACGTCACAGGATTCCGTTTCCCAGAAACAGTAATGGAGATGTTTCAATGAAGTTACGTATTCATATCATGTCCTATGTGAAACGATTTTTGCGAATTCAAAAGCGCACACGATTTTTCATTATTGGCGGTGTGCTGATCCTGATCGTTTTGCTTGTGATTTTTTTACCCAAGTCGGTGCGCATCGCCACTGCCGAGGCAAAAAAGGGAGAGTTTATTATTGATATGGGAATGCGCGGAGAAATTGATGCGCTGAATTCGACCAGTGTCTCTGTCCCGCGATTACGGCGTCGTATGTCACTACAGATTGTTGATATGGTTGCCGAGGGAACAATCGTGAAAAAAGGAGATTTTCTCCTTCAGTTGGATACAAGCGATGCCCAACAAAAAGTGGATGATGCAAAAAATAAATTGGACAATGCCAAGGCACAGCTGGAAAGTGAAAAGGCGACCATTGCTTCCAATCTGGCACAACTGGAGAGTCAACTGGAAAGTCAGAAATACAGCTACGAACAGGCCCAACTCAGCTTAAAAATGATGCAATTCGAAGCAGAGGCGAAAAAGCAGGAATATCAACTGAACATGAAAAAGGCCGAGGTGGCATTGGCGCAAGCCAAGGAGAAGATCACTTCTCAAAAAATCATTGACCGCGCCACCATCATGAGGGCTGAATTGAATGTTCGGCAGGCAGAGGTTGAATTAAAGGAAGCCAGGCAGGCTCTGCAGGATCTGACATTAACGGCACCCATTGATGGATTGGTGGTGTATCAGGAGATTTGGAGTGGTTCCAACATGAAAAAAGTGCAAATAGGTGACACTCCCTGGCCAGGAATGCCGATTATAGGAATTCCGGATCTCTCTGTGATGCAGGCAAAAACCACGGTGAACGAGGTGGATATCAGTAAGATCGAGAAAGGGCAAAATGCCATCGTGACTGTGGACGCGCTGGAAGGGAAAGCGCATTACGGAAAAATTACTCGGGTCGCATCCTTAGCCCGGCGTGAGGAAGCCACCAATGCGAAAGTTTTTGATGTCCAAGTCCTGCTCGATTCAACCGATGGAGAGCTCCGTCCGGGTATGACGTGCGAATGCCGAATTATTACTGGCCGGATTCAGAACGCCCTGTTTGTTCCTTTGCAGGCTGTCTTTCAAAAAGAGGGGAAAACCGTTGTTTATGTTCTGGGATCTCGCTCGCCTCGGATGAAAGAAGTGAAAGTGGGTGCCAAGAGCAGCAATTACATTGTTATCGAGGAGGGATTGAAGGAAGGGGACCGTGTTTGTCTTCGAGATCCCACAATCCCTCTGGAAGAGATTGGAACTGAAGGTGAATCGGTTGCACCCACGCCAAAGGCCAAGACGATCAGACAAAGAAGTTCAAACGTGATGATCATTCCCTGATCATTAAATAAGCATCGCTGGAGTTGTACGTGAATTTTCAAGAGAGTTTTTCTGTCAGCCTTTCCGGGCTTTCTACACACAAGCTTCGGTCTTTTTTAACCATGCTCGGCATCATCTTTGGTGTTGCTGCGGTGATTGCCATGCTTTCCATTGGGGCCGGCGCGAAAAAGGAAGCACTGGACCAGATCAAGCTTTTGGGAATGAACAACATCATCATCCGGTCCCATCCCATCGAGACCGAAGAAAATGAGAGGGGCACGACCATCGAGGCCAAAGGGTTGACCATGGAAGATGCTCGCTCTCTCAACATTCTGAATCCCTTGGTGGAGGCATCCGTTCCGCAGAAGGAAATGCGTGAAGTACGGATCACAAGAAAGAGTGAAGAGGCTTTGGCCACGGTTGTGGGGACACTCCCGGATTTGGAAAATGTCTTGGATCTCAATCCGGCACAAGGCAATTTTTTTAACTACAGCGACGTGCATGAAGCCAGGCGTGTGTGCGTGCTAGGACATCAGATCAAACGTCAGCTCTTCTATTTTGAGAATGCGGTCGGGAAACAAATCAAGATTGGAGATATTTGGTTCACGGTTGCCGGCGTTATCGAGCCAAAACCCCGATCTACGGGCAAAGGGGGTGTGGGCGACAGGGATCTGAATTTGGATGTTTACATTCCTCTGTCTTCCATGATACACCGTTTTGACATTGATCCGGCCGAACCGGAAGTAGATCAAATTATTCTCAACGTGTCGGATGAAAAGCGGATCAAGGAAGCATCCAATTTGGCAAGAACCCTCCTGGAACTCCGACACAACCAGATGCAGGATTATCGGATTGTCGTTCCTGAAGAGCTTTTGAGACAAAGCCAGAAGACGCAGCGAATTTTTAATATCGTTATGGGTGCCATTGCGGGTATTTCGCTTCTTGTCGGTGGAATCGGGATTATGAACATCATGCTGGCTTCGATTCTGGAGAGGACAAGAGAAATCGGAATCCGTCGGGCGATCGGTGCAACGCGAAAGGATATTTTGGGCCAGTTTCTCATCGAGGCGGTCCTGTTGAGCTTTTCGGGCGGAATCATCGGCATTCTTTTGGGTTTTTTGATGACCAAGGCCATTTCCTCCTACGCCAACTGGAAGACCATTGTGGATATAAGTTCCATCCTTCTGGCATTCTGCGTTTCGGCCAGCGTAGGGATTGTTTTTGGCATCTACCCGGCCCGCAAAGCAGCCAGGTTGGATCCGATCGAGTCGCTGCGATATGAATAAAAGGACCGCATCATGAAGAAGAATCGAAAATTTTCTTTAAAAAAATGTTCCTTTTTCCTGGTTTTATTTCTGATCATTCTGTGGAGTTCAGCATGTTCTTGGGCGCAGGAGGGGATGGTTCTCACCTTGGATGAGAGCATCGCGATCGCCTTGGACAAGAGCTACAGTATTAAAAATCTTCAGCAGTATGTGATTGCTGCGGAACGGAATCTTTGGGCCGCGAAGGCCGGGTACCGAACGCGAATTACAAGCAGTTTTTACACGCCCCAGTATGACGAGGGTTTTACTTTGGTGGAACAGGCGGAAGGGAACCCTGTGGCGAAACAGTTTGGGAGTTTCCAGATGCGGGGTGTGCTGGACATTGTCCAGCCCATGCCCTGGATTCCTCTGGGCGGGGGAGATCTCACCTTCCGTTCCGAAGCCTATCAGCTCAATTCATGGACACCCTCCAGAGAAATTCCTGAGTTGGATATCAAATCCAATCAATTTTACACTTCGTTGAGTGTCATTGCCAACAAACCCTTGTTCACCATCAATACGGTGGCTCTGGAGTTGAAACAGGCCGAGCTGGATTTTGAAAAACAATCCCGATTCTTTAAACGGTCGGAGTTGGATCTTGTGTATCAGGTTACCAATTCCTTCTTCCAATTGTACCGGTGGAGCCAACAGTACGAGATTGATAAGGAAAAGGTCGAACGCCAGGAAGAAATCTATAAAACGACGAAAATTAAATTTGACGCTGGTCTCATTGCCGAAGTGGATGCCATGCAGGCCGAGGTGGATCTGATTCAGTACCGCAATGAACTGAAAACCTCCGAGGGAATGTTGCAGGAACAGGAGGCATCTTTTAAGCAGCTTATCGGCATCCCTTTGAATGTTCCGGTCAAAGTCATTACGGAATTGGAATTGAAACCAGTGGCTGTGGATGTTCAAAAGGCCATTGATTTGGCTCTCACGAATCGCAGCGAAATCGTCGAGAAGCAAATTGATATTGAGAACCAGAAGATAGATATCAAACAGATTGATGCCCGCGTCTCTGTCAAAGGGAATCTGATCGGATACTACAAATTTTCCGGATTTTCCGATCCAACGCTTCCGTACGGAACGTCCAGCAGCGACCTTTTCACTTCCAGCTGGGATGTGCTGAAAAAGACGCCGAGCAGGGGAGTTACCTTTAATCTGGAAATCCCCCTCTTCGACTGGGGACGCAACAAAGCCCAGGTGGATGCTGCCAAAGCCAGTCTCGAGAGGGAGGAATTGAACCTGAAAGATCTGTATGTCACCATCGAAAGGGAGGTGCGGGATGTTGTCCGCAAAGTGTACGAAGCCTACGATCGGGTTCAGATGCTTGCCAAGAGTGTGGAAGTAGGGAAAAAATCCTTCGACATCAGTCTCCAGCGGTTTGCGAACGGAGATATTACGTCCGTAGAATTGGCTCGGGCAAGTGATCAGCTCAATACAGCGAAACTTTCCTATCTTTCTGCTTATAACGAGTACAAACTGGCGCTGGCGGATTTAAAGCGCAAGACGCTCTACGATTTTGAGAGAAACAGATCATTAATCGAATAGAGTTCGATTCATCTTTCGTGTTGGTGCGTTGATTTATGAATACCTTTTGCGATTTGCCGGATCATAAACTGACTCGAGCGATCAAGGCGTCGAACGTTACAGCCTTTGAGGCGCTTTACTTTCGGTATTACGGTTCTCTGTACCGTTTTATGTGGCATCGGACGTATTCGGTAGAGACGACGAAAGATTTTATCCAAGAGATCTTTACGCGTCTGTGGCAAAACCGTAGAAATCTTGACACAAAAAAATCAATCAAGGCGTATCTTTACCAAATTGCCAATCATCTGGTGATTGACCATCTACGGAAAACGACGTCGAAAAGGTCGTATTTGTCGGACCTGGCCCGGAAGGACCGCGACTCTCAAGATAGCGACGTCGAGGCTCAAACATCCGTTACGATCGCCCTTGGCAAACTCCCTGAGAAACTCCGGACTGTTTTCATTCTCAGTCGGTACGAGGGACTCCAGTATACTGAGATTGCAGAAGTGTGCGGTATTTCTGTGAAAACCGTCGAGAGTTGGATGAGTCAGGCTTTGCGATTGTTACGAGAAGAACTCTTATAATTAACTGGACTTTGGTAAATTTTCTTTTATGATCATGGGAAGGGTGTCATGCCTGAAATTTTTAATCAGGCATCCAGGGGGTGGGGACAATCAAATAGGGATCCACCACCCATAGATTCCCGCTCAAAACAATGCGGGAATGACAACTCCCCGCTTGATCCAATGATTTTAGGATCTGTTCCATTTTACCTTTAAGAAATCCAATTTATGAAAACTTGCCAAAGTCCAGTAATTAATATAGGGATTTTCTTTCTTCAAACGTATTACTATGTGAAAGGGATACATGATGAATGATCTATTGCCGAAGGGAAAATACCATAAGCTCTGTGTGAGAGCGGTTTCCGGAGAAATCACTTCCAAGGAGAAGGAGGAATTGGAGGGATGGCTAAGGATCTCTCCGCGAAACAGACTTACGTACGATCAAATCGAAGAAACGTGGGAGAAGATGAAACCGCTCCCATTGCCGTTGACATCCGATGTCAGAGGAGAGTGGTTGGAGCTTACGAAATCCCTCAGAATCAATACGCAAGCGGCTGAGAAGAAGGTTTTTGTTTCGGTATTCAAGAATGTGTTTGCGAGTTTGTCCGACCTCTTAAGAATCCGATACCGAGCGGCCGTATTCTCCTTTGCCACGATTCTCATTTTGATCGTTGGTTTTCTCATCATGAAGGAAAGATTGTTTTGGTCTCCCTTCCGGCAGATCGTGACTCTGAACAAACAGACATCTCAGATTACTCTGTCGGATGGCTCTGTTGTTCATCTGAACAGTGGGAGTTCCCTTAGATTCCGAAAGCCTTTTTCAGATACTCAGAGAGAGGTGACTCTCCGCGGCGAAGCCTTTTTCGAAGTGATTCGAGATAAGAGGCCTTTCCGCGTGATCAGTGAGAACGCCCGAACGACGGTTCTGGGTACGAAATTTAACGTTTGGGCACGAAACGAGCAAACCCGGGTTGTTGTGCGTGAGGGGTCTGTTCGGTTTGAATCCGTCACTGCAGGCGATGGTAACGTCGTACTGTCCCAAGGACAGATGAGTCAGATCATGGGAAATCAGTCACCGCAAGCCCCGCGAAGTATAGACACGGAGCGTTTTCTCGGATGGATGGAGGGCAGACTCATTTTTGAAAGAACACCGCTGACAGAAATCTTGGATGAATTGGAAAGATATTACGATGTTTTCATCGAGTCGGCGGATTCCGAATTGGGTCAAGAGGCACTCACGGCGACGTTTGATCACTTGCCCTTGGAGACCGTACTGTCCTCAATCTGTCTTACACTGGGTGCTCAACACCGATTTGAAGACGAGAAACATATTATCATCAGTAGAAATCCATCATGAAAAAGCTCCTGTTTAAACCTGTACTTTTTTATGCGACCCTTTTCTTCGTTTCTTCCAACCATTTTATACATGCTCAAAACGACAGCTCGAAGCCACTTATTTCATTCACTTTTAAAGACAAACCCCTACGGGAAGTTCTGCAGGAGATTGCGCATCAATCAAAATCTGTATTTGTCTTTTGTGATCGCTGGGTAGATGGAAAGACAATCAGTTGCACTGTGAATAACCTTCCCATTGAGGAAGCGCTTCACAAGATAACGACGCAAGCTGGTCTTTCATTCAAAATTTTTAACGGGGAGTTCGTCGTTCTCTTTGTTGAGCGATCTTCTAAAACATCCTGTATAGATGAGCGAGATCTCTCCGGAAGCAACAAAGTCGTACGTTTCACACCCCCCGTGTGGCAAGAATACATTGAACCCGATTATCCGGTTGAGGCAAAAACGTCGGGCGTAGAGGGCACCGTGGGAATGAATCTTTTCGTGACCGAGAAAGGAGAAGTGAAACTTGTTCAGATTACGAAATCTTCTGGGTATCAAATTCTCGATGATGCTGCAACGGAGTTTGCGAAGAAGTTGACATTCGATCCAGCCCGTAATGGTGACAAACCTATCGGTGTCTGGATGTCTTGGGTCATGGACTACAAGCTTGCTGAAAAACGTTTTTTCCCGATGAATTACATACAAAAGATTAAAGAGTTCGACAGCCTTGTGAATCAATCCACTGGTAAAGAAAGAAGCCGTATTCTTCAAGAAATTTTCAATACTCATGAGGACATGGTTCGATATTTTAGCGATGAATCCAGTGGCAATTATAATCACTATATCAAAGAAATCGTCAAGGACGAAGTCTATGGAGAATGGAAGGATATATGGAACGACTGGCCGCTGCATTATTTGGTTTTTCATGATTTCGTTTTGCGTTATCCAGACTCCGACGAAACTTCAAAAGCCATCGCCTATCTGATCTATTACATGAAAAAAGACATTGCTCGAATTAAAGAAACCATGACCAGTGAATCCAACGGAGAAGCGAAAAGAGATTTATTTTTAAAAACGATGTACACCTTTTTGGCCAAGAGGTATCCACAAGCAATAACCGAAAATTTAAAAGAGGAGGTGAATACATATCTACATGAGAAATGACATGATTGGCGTAGACATCTATGGGGTATTTTTAATCACAACAACCTTTATTGAAAGGATAGATCCATGAAGATAATTGGTGTTCTTTCAGCGGTGGTCATTGTCACAATGATCACAGGGTGTGCATCAACACCCCCAGAAGTCGAACTGAGTAGATTTTCTTTCGAATACGGCGGAAAGAAGTACGATATTCAATGCACGACACCCCGATCCCAGGAAGGTTATAACCTCCTCATGCAACGAGAAGGAAACAATATCCTGATTAAGGCAATAGACAAAGAGCAAGATGGATTTTTGGATGAGGTAAAAGTCGGTGATATCTCTCTTGAGAATGCCCAAAAAATCTACCGAGAAGGTATCACTGCTGCAACGAAACAAGAAGTTGTCAAGACAAGGACCTTTGCCAGGGAGTACAGGGCATCGGATGTGTTGAACAAATACATTTTGAGAAGCTATATTCTGGCTATCGGTGAATATTACAACAGATTTTCTGTCTTGAAAAAACAGGGAAATGAGAATGAAATTGTCCTTATAGATCTGAATGCGGATGGTAAACTCGACAAGATTGAAAAAGGCGTGGGAAATCTGGAGCAGTACCAGAGTCTCTATCAAAAGGTGCTTGAAAAAGGATTGGATGAACAAAAGGTGGCAAAAGCCGAAGGAATGTACCAAGTGATTCAATAGGTTGTATTTTTACTTTAGGAGGACTACGTTCAATGGACCTTGGAGAAGCAATTTGATGACTGTGTCCCGAAGCGAAACCACCGACACGAAAAGTCCCCTCCCGCAGAAATGGAAGGGACTTTTTCGTTATCCGTGAGTGAACACTCAGGATTTCAGCATCTTGCCCCTGGAATAGAATGTTCTCAATATTCATTTCCTGTTTCAAGCGAGATCGAAACTCAGGTATTTGATCATTTCCCGCCGATGGTCATTTCCTTTATTTTGATAGTCGGACCTGTGACGGAACGCTTGAACTCCAAATCGTTTCCTATCATTTCAATTTCTTGAAGGATTTTTCCAAGATTCCCTGAAATGGTAATCTCTGCCACAGGATAAGCGATCTCCCCGTTCTCGATCCACATACCAAAGGCCCCGCGGGAAATATCGCCCGTCACCGGTACCAGTCCTTGTCCAATGGTCCCTGTGAGCAACAATCCCTTGTCCACTGATTGGATGATTTCTTCCGGTGCGGCAGTCCCGGCTGAAAGATACAGATTGTTGGGGCCCGAACCGTTGCCTGTAGATTTCATGTTCAGCTTTCGTCCAGAGTAGGTGTCCGTCAGGTAGTTTTTCAGAATGCCTTTTTCAATGACAGGCGTCTTTTGTGTGGGGACACCTTCCCGATCAAAGGGTCTGGTTCCCGGCGCACCGGCGATGCGTCCGTCGTCAAAAACGGTGACGAGATCATTTCCGACTTTCTCGTTGCGTCTATCGGCCAGAAAGGACTGTTTCAGGTAGACGCTGTTTCCGTTGACACAGGTGTAGAGAAAACCGAGCAGGCTGCCTGTCATCTCCGGTTCAAGAACGACCGGGACATTTTGGGTCTCGATTTTACGCGCACCGATGAGTCGTGTAAGCCTGTGGATGGCTTCTTTTGCAACGGCTTCCGGACTCATCAAATCGCTGAGATTTCGGGAAAAATCGTATTTGCCCTCTTCAATAAGATTGTGCCCTTCTCCTGCCTGAAGAAAGACACCGCAGGAGCAGGTGGTCTGGCGATACACACCGCAAAAGCCGTTGGAGTTGGACAGACAGGCGGTTCCCACGGAAGTCCCAAAAGAAGCCCCGTAGGATTTTTTTATCCTTTTGTCCGCAAGGCAAATGGCCTCCGTTTTTCGGGCTGCTGCGATTTTTTCCTCTGGCGAAAGTTCGAGGATTTTCGGATCGAAGAGTTTAAGTTTTTCGATATCCACTGCAATTTTTTTGTTTTCTGGAAGTCCGGCAAAAGGATCCGGACTCGATATCTTGGCACGGCGGATGGCATTTTCAACAAGGTGGTGCAGCGTCTCTTTGGACAGGTCGGAAGAAGAAGCGGTAGCCACTCTTTGATCAAGAATCACTTTCAGGGAAAGTCCTTTGGCGCCGGCTTCGACGAGCTTCTCAACGTTCCCTTCTCGAATGTCAACCGAAAATTCACTTCCTTCTTGGATGAAAACCTCCACCTCGTGCGCGCCTTTCTTCCGGCCGTAGGCGACCAGAGACTCCGCCAGACGAAGAAGAGCGTCGGTTTGGTTTTTCATCTCCGACCCCCTACAGTCATTTTTTTAATTTTCAATGTGGGCGTGCCCGCAGTCACCGGAGCCGATTGGCCTTCTTTCCCGCAGGTTCCAAGGAAAAAACCCATGTCCTTGCCGATCATGGCCACGTCGTTTAGGATCTGCACATTGGTACCGATCAGGGTGGCATTTTTCACAGGTGTGGTGAGTTTTCCATTCTCGATGAGATAGCCCATGTTTACGGAAAAGGTAAACTTGCCCGAATCCTGAACCTGGCCGCCCTGATACGTGGCTGCGTAAAATCCTTTTTTAACGGATCGCACGATTTCTTCCGGATCCGCATCGCCCCGGGCCAAAATCGTGTTGCACATGCGTGGGATGGGAATGTTCTGGTAGGTCTCCCTGCGGCCGTGCCCGTTGGCTTCTGTTTTCATGAGTTTGGCAGAAAGCCGGTCCTGAAGATAGCCCACAAGTTTTCCCTGTTCGATGAGAAGCGTCTTTTTCGTGGGAGTACCTTCATCGTCCACGTTCAGACTTCCGCGATAATGGGGGAGAGTGGCATCGTCATAAATCGTCACGATGGGATTGGCCACCTGTTTGCCCAGCTTGTCCCACATGATGGATGTTTTTTTTCGGTTGCCGTCTGCTTCCAATGGATGGCCCACGGCTTCGTGGATCATCACGCCGGATTGGCCGGAACCCAAAACCACAGGCTGTTCACCCGCAACAGGATCTACGGCCGAAAGCAGGGTGACGGCTTCTTTCGCGGCGCGCTCTCCGATCTGTTTCGGCGTTCGTTCTTTTTGGAAGTAATCGAGACCGACCCGACCTCCTCCAGAATAAAATCCTGTATTTCGGTTCTTGCCGTCTTCGGCCGTGGCCACAGCCATCAATCGCACCTGTGGACGCGCATCGGAGACCAGGAGTCCTTCGCTGTTGGCAATGGTGACGTACTGGATTTCATCGGCAAGGTGGGCCTGAACTTTGGTAATCCTCGAATCAAACGATTGGGCCGCAGCATAGGCTTCCCTGACCAAATTGATTTTCGAATCGAGTTTCATGGTGTGAAGAGGAAGGTTCAGATCGTAAAATTGGTGTCCGATTTTTTTTTCTTTCAAGCCGGACGCATGGATATTTCCACTGCCGGAGGAAATGGCAGCAGCGGTAAGGGCGGCCTGTTTTATTTTTTCAAAGGTAAGATCGTTGGTAAATCCGTAACCGGTCTGCTCGCCTTTGAGCACACGAATTCCTACACCCAGACTGACGTTCTCGGACGATTCTTTGATGATGTCTTCTTCCATCCGTATGGAATTGGCAATCCGATATTCAAAAAAAATTTCTGAGAATTCTCCGCCCTTGGAGAGCGCGACCTCCAAAATTTTTCGCATGTCTTCCGAAGGAATGCCAAAGTGTTCCTCGAACAATGAGGAGGAAGGCAAAGGGATTTTTCCTGCAAAAAGCAGGTCATGCCAGAGGCTACCGGTGGCTGCGACCATAAGGCCTGCTCCAGTTTTTTTCAGGAAGTGCCAGCACTCGGTGCTTTTTCGTAAAATTTCTCCGGATGCATTTTTGAATAGTGGGGATTTTTGAAATGCGATTCATGAACAAAAAGTCCTCTTTATTCAGTGCGCACAATTGATTTTTGCGTGTGTCTTGTGGAATCGGTGATGAATTTTGCTATCCCTTGACACAAAAATATATCCATAAATTCGTAATGATTCAAGTGATATTTGTATTGAAGAATCTGCTGCTACATTGATCATCACCACGTTAAAAATTCTATATGGCATACTTTTGGCGTCGCCTACCGTCAGAGGATTTTTGCACCTTTTGCTTCTTTACTGCATCGAATATTTTTTAAAACTCAATAGTGAAAAACTGCCACCTATTCAGTGTAGGACTACGCGTTTTTACTCATTTTTCCTATTTCTTATTCGGTACTTCAGCACAATGAAGTAAAAATACGCGATTGTCGTTGAAGTAATCATTCGGGGGACAGTGTAGCTGTATTCATCGGCTAAAGGGCATATTGGGTCTTATACATAAAAATCTCCTCATGAACTTATCTTACATGGTCGGCTATGGCAATAAAATGATAGAATACTTTTCTTGTTTGTTTTATCTCTGATGAATATGTATTGGAATCCCTCGAATCGCGTAAAAGTGGGTTCACTCAAAAAGTATACTTGAAAGTAACCTTTTCCAAGAAGGTTGCCTTCTTAATGTAAATTTTCGAAGGAGTAAGTTGTATGTTAAAATCAAAGATACCTGAAGAAATATTTAAAATTATTACGTCAGAATTTGCTTACCGTCATAAAATTGTTCCTATCGAATTCCATAATAACACACTTAAAATTGGGTATGCGGATCAATGTATAGACCAACTAAGAAATGATATAGAATTTCTCACTGGAAAATGTGTTGTTGGCATTCAGTTACCTGAAAAAAAAATTTACGAAACAATTAAAGCGCACTATGGTAATGAGCCTTCCAATATGGATGCGTTCGTATCCGAACAGGAAGAATTCCAATATATAGAAAAAGAGTTTAATGATAATGGAAAACTTAAAAAAGAATTAAATGAAATTTCTGTTATTTCTTTGGTGAATAGAATGATTACGAATGCTATAGATCGTCGAGCAAGCGATATACATGTCGAATCGTACGAAAACACATCTCGAGTACGTTACAGGATAGATGGCGTTTTGCAAGAGGTGATGGACATTCCACGAGATAAAAAATATGCGATCATTTCAAGACTTAAGATCATGGCGGATCTGGATATTGCGGAAAAACGGCGCCCACAAGATGGAAGATTTAGAGTCAAAAGGGGCAACAGAGTCATTGATATTCGAGTTTCGACCTTGCCTACAGATTTTGGAGAAAAAATTGTTTTACGAATATTGGATAAAAGTCAAATCAATTTACATTTGGAGCAATTAGGGTTCGATAGTACGACACTACAGCGCTTTAAAAGTATTATTCATTCTCCTTATGGAATGATTTTAGTCACAGGTCCCACGGGGAGCGGAAAAACAACCACTCTTTATGCTGCACTCGATTATTTAAGTACGAAGGAAGTCAATATTCTAACCATTGAAGATCCTATAGAATACAATCTGTCCGGTATCAATCAGACGCAGGTCCATAGCAATATCGGTCTGACATTTGCGAATGCGTTGCGGTCCTTTTTACGACAGGATCCCGATATCATCATGGTTGGAGAAATTCGAGATTCGGAGACGGCAAAAATAGCTGTCCGAGCCGCTTTAACTGGGCATCTTGTATTTAGTACTCTCCATACAAACAATGCTGCGGATACTTTAACGCGCTTGTTGGATATGGGGCTGGAACCCTTTTTACTTTCTTCTTCTGTAAAAATGGTGATTGCACAGCGTTTGGTACGAACGATTTGTCCACAGTGTAAGATGGAAGATAAAGATGCCTCAGACATGGATAGTTTGATTGAAGGTGGCCGTGATCCTTTAGATTTTGTTCATTATAAAGGCAGAGGATGTAATCAGTGCAACGGAACCGGGTATTTTGGCAGGGCCGCTATTTTTGAGGTTATGCAAATTTCGCCAAATATCGCAGAAGCAATCAACAAAAGAGCTTCTGCCAATCAATTAAGAAAAATTGCCATGGATGAGGGAATGCATACATTGCAAGAGAACGCACTCATAAAATTGAAAGAAGGGATAACAACACGTGAGGAAGTTCTAAGAGAGACAGGAAATGTGTAAGCAAGTGAACTATGGATGTTATAATCATAATTGCGATTGGAATTTGTTTTATCAATTTGCTTAAAATAAATATAGTGAAGGATTCGATCCTATGAAAAAAATCATGATTGAACTATCCGTTCTGCTCGGGTTTGTTGCATCTGGATTTTCACAGGAGGTGGTGCATTCAGACTCTGTGAGTTCGAGTGCTTCATCCGGTGATTCAGTGGTTTACAAAGTCCCATCAGGAGCCTTACAGAAAATTGAACTGTTGGATTTTAAAAGCACGGACATCAAGGACATCATACGCGGATTGGCCACGAAATACAATCTCAACATATTTGTAGAAGATGAGATCCAGCAGAGGATTACCTTGCGATTGAGTGATATTACGATTGATGAAGCACTTCGTTTTATAACGAAAGAATATGGCCTTCGACTGGTCCTTGAGGGCAACATATATAAAATCATCAAACCGAAAATTCAGAATCAACCAGTGGTCCCAAAGCCCGTATTGGTGACATTTCAAAATGGACTTCTTAGTTTGGATGTAAAAGGTGAGAATATTCAAGATGTCGTTCGTGCAATCGCAGAAGCGAGTGGGAAAAATATTATTATAAAAAAAGGAGTAGAGGGTCAAATCACTGGATATCTTCAAAATACTTTGTTTGAGAAAGGACTCATGACACTGATGACAAACAATGGATTTTTTATCCATAAAAAGGAAGATATTTACGTTGTGGACCATCATCTTTTTCAGGCAACAGATGGTACGAATAAAACTGGAGGGCATTTTTGGGTGTATGTCCAGGACAGTCTGATTACTTTGGATGTTGTTGAAGGCAATCTAAACCAAATTATCCGTGAAATTGCAACACAGCTGAATGTGGATGTGTTCAGTTATGGAGATCTAAAAGGAAATGTAAATGCCCAATGCTCAGGAGTAACATTTGAAAAAGTGCTAAACTACTTATTTAAAGGGACAAATTATACCTATCGCCGAGAGGGCGACATTTATTTTATCGGCGATAAAGATATTTCTGGGATATCCTCAACCCAATTGATACGATTGAATCATATCAAAGCAGAAGGAATCATTGAGTCTCTTCCTCCTTCGGTGACATCGAAAGCGACATTAAAAGTGATCAAAGAACACAATGCCTTGATGGTTGTGGGAGCCCAGGATGTGATCCGTGAGGTGGAAGAATTTATCCGGCAGATAGATTACCCTATTCCACAGATTCTTATAGAAGCGTTGGTTGTAGATTTTACATCGTCCGATATCGGTGAGTTTGGAATGAAAGCTTGGATGAAATCCCCAGGGGATTCGAGTGTCTATGCGGATTCTTTCTTTCCGACGATAGATGTGACTGCTTCAAGCAGAAATTTAAATCAGAGTTTTCAATATTACGGTCCGCAATTTGGTATCCGAAATATAGGGAAATTGCCTGATGGATTTATGGTGAAACTACGGGCATTGGAATCCGAGGGAAAAGCCAACATCCGATCGCAACCCCAGATTGCCACACTCAATGGTCATCCCGCAAGCATCAAAATTGGCACGACCCAGTATTATAAATTGCTCTCAGAACGGCCCATTGTAGGTGGAAACCAAGCATTCAATCAGGTGACACAGCGGTTTGAAGCAATCACGGCTGAGATTAGCCTAACCATCACACCCTGGGTCAGTGCTTCGGGTGAAATTACTACAGAGATCAAGCCGGAATTCAGTACGCCGAGGGGATTTAATCCTGAAATTCCACCAACGATTGATCATCGAAATCTGGATTCAACCGTTCGATTGCGCGATGGAGAAACCATCATACTCGGAGGATTAATACAAACCGATGACAGCGAAAATGTTGACAAGTTGCCGATACTCGGTGATATTCCTGTAATGGGTAAACTCTTTCAGAACAGAAGTCACAAACGGGTCAAGACAAAACTTATGATATACATTACACCGCATCTAACCTATACGGATGATGTACGTCCAGTTCAAGGAATCATACAATGAGAATCTTCGATAGCATCTGGAAGCAGACGGCCATAGGATTGGATATTGGTGAAGATTCCGTTAAACTCGTAAAACTGATTAAAATCTTCAACCGAATCCGAATTGCCTCCTTTGGACAAGAAAAATGGGATTCGTCCGATAAAAGTCACGATACTACAATTCTGGCTATTCAAAGACTGTTTGCGAAACTTCGAATAATACAAAAAGATGTGATCATACATCTGGGAGAAAAAAAAGTACGGCATGTTTTCCTTAAATCACCCGTGCTCTCTGGTTCGGATCTTGACTGTTGGATACGGGATAAAATTGCGAAAGAGTTTCCCATTCCGATAGATACTTCCCAAATCGTTTTTTCGTATCACATGATGCACGCAGGTGAGGATCATTGCCATCTTCTGGTCGCTTATTGTCAGGATACGATTCTCAAAGAAAGAATCGCTTTGTTGAGCGAGGCCGGTTTAACCCCGGTCATGATTGGAGCCGGTAGTGTGGACATGTTCCTACCCTTTGCACTGGAGGAGTCAGACATTTTTAGTCGAACGATCCATTTTATCGAGTTCGGAAAGAATTACACGAATTCGCTTATTTTAGAAAAAGGAAGTCCTGTATTCTATCGGAGTATGGATGGTGAACTCAGGCAAAAGAAACGAGCCGACTCGATTTTTCAATCGCCACCACAAGATATGTCAGATTGTTCCTCTCGGAATGATGTACTCGAGGAAGTCATTTCTCTGTGGAAACAGACAGGGCGGTCTGAAATTGATAGGACAATCCTGGTCGGCAGTGATATACCAGAAAGCAAATCAGATGAAATGAAATACAGCAGTGGCACATTTGAGGTAGGGTATCCACTTCAAAATATGATTCAAAATAAAACGTTGTCACCGGAATACAGTTTGGCCGCTGGACTCGCATTGAAAAAGTTTTTTCCTCTTTTGGATACCATTGATCTTCTTCCTGAAGAGAGGAAATTCACGATAAAAAAACAAAATAAAAAAAGACGTATTCTTTCGGTGACTGTCGGTATCGGCCTCGTTTTTTCCCTCATTTTAATGGCATTGCATATAGTAAAAATGCGAATCGCTCTGAAACTGGAATCAACTGAAAAAGAAATGGTATTGCATAATGATCAGATCGTTGCGATCGAACAAATCAAAAAGGAACGGAGCCAATTGGAGCAAGCATTGCGGGATATGCAGCAACTGGTGCATCGGAGAAGTCACTATGCAGAATTGCTGGAAGAAATCAGTCGAATTCTACCCAATAAAGTCTGGCTTAATCAATTTACGAGTATCCCAGTAAAGGAGTCTGAAAACGTGCAAAGTGGTACACGGCAAAATAAGGCACTCCTGCATGGTTGGGCGTTTCAAGAGGAAGAGATAGCTCTCTTGTTGTCGCGGTTGGAGAATTTTTCTTATTTTAGCGACGTGCAATTATTAAGTACGGAAAGAATATCTGCCGAAGCGGTGTGGAAGCGGAGTAAACTGAGCGAAGTATCTTTGATTCAATTCACGATCGCAGCGAGTTTGAGATATGAGTGAGATGGATGTCAAAGAGTTCAAAGAACGGAAATGGGTTATCATTTCTCTATTCGGCAGTCTGTTTTTTCTTTATGTTTTGTTTGGTCGTATCGTACCGCTCATTGTGGAAATTGTAGACATGCAGAAAACACTGCAAGAGAATTCGGACAGGATGGATAAGGTGGATGCCAGTGAAATAACGTACCATCAACTTGAAGAGGAGAAAAGGCAATTACAAACCCAAATTGAACAATTTGTATTTGGTCAGAAGCAGGATACCCATCTCTCGAAAATACTTGCGTATTTATCTCGATGTGCTAAAGAGAGAGAAATCCGTATTGTTTCCATCAAACCTCAGGATATCGTAACAGCCCAAAGATATGTGATTGTACCTATCCAGGTGAACATGATCTCACGATTTCATGATCTTGGTTATTTTATCAATCGCATTGAGACATCCGAATGGATAATAAAAATCGAATATCTGAAAGTAGCAGCCCAAAACATGACCTCAGACATTTTGCATGTTGAGATGACATTGTTACTCTATTTTTTGGAGAAGAGTGCATGAATAGAAAAAAGCTTATCGTTCTTTCATTAATTGTATCTTCGTTGCTGATTTGGTCTCATAATCTGTACCGTATTTTTTTGGGCATCAAACAAAGCAACGAAGAAATCGTTGAAGGGTCTCCGCTTCCTCGTTCGGAATCTCAGAAAACAGTCCGCATTCCCACAGGCGAAGATCGTCATTTTGTGTATTCAGGCATGAGCCGGGATCCATTTAAGCACTGGCTACAGCAGCCCAAGAAAACCGCTCCGCCACCGGACATCCATAGATCAAAAGAACAGGAAGCCAAGTTACTTCTGTTCCGTTTCAGTGGGGTTATGCGAGACTCTGCCGGAATTCTTGCAGTGATTGAAGGACCTGGTGATGCAATTTACTTTGCACGAGAAAAAGACACCATTGAAGGGATTTCTGTCCTGGGCATTACAGACAGCCACGTCGAGTGTCAATTTCAAAATACGAAGTTTCAACTGCCATTAAAACCGAAATGATATATATCACCCTTGTCCAAAACAGGAAATCACAACTTTCTGAATATGTTTACCCTCAAAGGGTCATAGGTGGATTCCTGCCTGTGGCGGGCAAGCCTGCCTGTGGCGGGCAAGCCTGCTTAAAGATTGCCTGCCTGCCGTGCCTGTCGCCTGAGGCGACCTGCCTTTGGCATGGCGGCAGGCAGGTCGGCAGACAGGCGGAATGACAGGGGGAAGGGTGTCATTTCCCGAATCAAGTTCGGGACAAGCTCTGAGATTTTTAATCAGGAATCCAAGGTGGTAGATTGA
>Ga0172366_10000506_pt1 | contig 28223 bp, 31 predicted proteins | sample LakKivSesite69cm_FD_114533 | JGI IMG/M metagenome (GOLD analysis project Ga0172366, IMG submission 114533) | Sediment microbial communities from Lake Kivu, Rwanda - Sediment site 69cm | ecosystem: Environmental > Aquatic > Freshwater > Lake > Sediment | place: Rwanda: Western Province, Lake...
ACATCTTCTGGATCTTCAACAACGTCACCGCGAACGACATGGTGCTCCTCCGGAACCCCCTCGCGTACGCGGATCAAACCTTCACGGTTGCTTCCGAGGCGCGAACCAGACCATCGGCGGCACCGTATACTCGTGCGCCCGTCCCAAAGACGTACTGTCGTATCATTCGATCCCGAGGAGATCATGAAATTATTACTTGATGTTGCTACTGTATTCACCGCATCCTCATGCCCAACTAACACTCGCAGAGATTTACCTGTATGGAGGCAGAGATTTACCTGTATGAGATTTACCTGTATGGACTCGAATGCCCTTTAAGAACCCTTATAACCTTGCCCGTGCGGATATCCCAGATACGAACTGCTTGCGATCCGATGGCGAGCATTGTACCATCAGGAGAGAACGCTACCGATGATACTGTATCTGAGAAGTCTTCTAGAACACACAAGACTTTACCAGTGCGAACGCTCCATAATCGCACTGTCCAGTCGCCAGAGCCCGTTGCGAGAGTGATTCCATCAGGAGAGAATACGACTTGATTCACGATTTCTGTGTGCTCTTCGAGGACACGAAGGACTTTATATTGGCGGGTTTCCCAAATACGCACAGTGGTGTCTATAGATCCTGAGGCAAGAAGGGAACCGTCGGGCGAGTACGATACCGATACTACCCCGCCTTTATGTCCATTCAAAGTATGTCGTCTCTCTCCCGTTTGCACATCCCATATGCTTATAGTATTCCCGTAGGCTCCCGAAGCAATTAAAGTACCGTCAGGTGAAAAAGTGACTGAAATTACCTCTCCCGCGTTCTCCCGAAGAACTAGTGCCGGTGAATAACCCGATGGCCTCTCATTCTTGCTCATGAGAAAATCGCCGGTCTCTGTTTCTATCAAAAAATATATGCTAATCTTTCCTTATAAATGCGTGTGAAGATGATCTGATCGGTATGGGAAGTCAAATTAACTGATAGATGAACTAAAAGGATGATGAAAAGTAAAGGCTGGAAAAAAAAGCAAATGTGTTATCAATAACATCTTGCTCATGGATATCGAATGGGGTCGTTTCCTGGGCGTAAATACGCAATGGTCGTTCCATATATGTGCAATTTCTCATAAATCCAATTCCACGCGGACTCATCGTCGGGAAGCGTATCAATATCGACATTATATTGGGTTTGACACCATTGCCGGAAGGTAGGTAAATTGCTGCCTGAGGAATCGACATCGGTATTGCCTATATTCGCGAGATATAGTAAAATCCAACGCCTTGCACTTTCATCACCCGCGAGAGTCTGAGCTTGGTCGATACCGGCTATTTCACAAGCGGGGTCGAAGGCAGCATGATCGATGGGCTCGCGTTCGGGATGGGGCGTGTTTGGATAAGACGTTCCAAGGAGCTGGTGAGTGAGCCATTGGTCGAATCGCACGCCTTGGCGGCTGCCATCGCATGTACCATCAAGATATTGTACGAACGGTCGCACCAAACGGCGTGCTGTGTCGTAATACGATGCGACTAGAGCGTCGAGCGGAATCATATTAATTGCATGCTGAATAGCATTATTACGTCGATTCGGTTGCAAATTGACTCGGTTTTCTCCCTCGTCATTATAGAGAATGCGAGGTATAGCAGGACCTGAGGTATCCATTCCTACACGCAAGAACGCAGTCACGCCCGTCCCGAACTTGATTATAAGGCCATCATGAAGCGCGTTTCGCTGGATCCGGTACGTCGATTCCGCCTCGGCCGTGTAGAATGGCCAAAAAGAATGAAGAGAAAATCCGTGCGAGATCGGACAATTCTGGAGAAATATTTACTTCTTTCTCAAGCCCGTGCGCCGGGCTGCGATGAGACCGACCTTCCGGCCGGGGGGTGCGTTCCTGGACGTTGTCTTGGGCATATGAGCCCCGCAGTGCGCACCTCCGCCATAGGGATGGGAGTTACAGTTCATGACGATGCCCCTGCTCCTCGGCCACTTCCGGCCCTTCGCGCGGACCCAGTAATACTTGTTCCCCGCCTTCACGAACGGTTTCTCGGTCCGCCCTCCGCCACACACGACCCCGATCGTGGCCCGGCAGTTCGGGTGGAGCAAGTGCTTCTTGCCCGACGGCATCTGGATGATGACGCCCTTTTCGCCGTGCTCGAGCACGAGTGCCGCCAGGCCCGACGCGCGGGCGACCTTGCCGCCGTCGCCGGGCTTCAGCTCGACGTTGAAGACATAGGTGCCGTCGGGGAGGTCGCCCAGGCTCTTGATGTTGCCGATCTGCACCTCGGCGCCGGGGCCGTAGTGGATCTTGTCGCCGACGAACTGGCTCTCGGCGGGCAGGTACAGCTCTTTCTTCCCGCCTTCCCAGCGGATGACGGCGAGCGGGCAGCCGCGGCCGGGCTCGTGGCAGAAGTCGATGATCTCGCCCGATAACGTGGGAGGGTTGCTCACCAGTGGCATGTAAGTGACCGCCCCGATGCGCTTGTGGGTGGGCGCCCGGAACGGGAAGCCACCACGGCCGGCCCTTTGCTGGAGGATATGACGTCCCATTGCAATCACGCGCTTGATACAATTGAGTACTCGAGTGTCCCGTCGTATTAAACAATGACGAGTTACCGCCTTTTATGCGAATAAAATTGCGAGAACGTACCTCGCGGAGGACAAGAACCAAATGAGCCGGAGGACTCGAGTCCCTTGGACGCCAATGAAAGTCGACCTCCACTTCCACACGGTGCTTTCGAAGGACGGCTCCATCCCGCCGGTCGCCGCCACGGCGAGGCTCGTCAAGCGGCGCGGGCTGGACGGGATCGCCATCACGGATCACGACACGACGGGCAGCGTTGCCCGGCTGTCGCGGCTGCTGGCCGGTGAAGGCTTGATTGCCATTCCCGGCGAGGAAGTGCGGGTCGACAAGGGGCCCGAGATACTCTGCTACTTCTTGTCCGAGCGCATTCCTCCTGGCGACCTCGGTTCGGTACTCGACGCCATCAAGGTACAAGACGCCGTCGCCGTGCTTTCCCACCCGTTCGATTACATCCGCGGGAACTGGATGCACCTGTTCACGTGCGAGCGATCCAAGGATCTTGCCAAGCTCTTAAACCGTATCCACGGCCTGGAGGCGTTCAACGCGCGGAACTATTCCCCAGGAGGCAACGCGTTCGCGCTGGGCTATGCACGCGGCTTGCATCTCGCGGCGACCGCGGGCAGCGACGCTCATTGGACAGCCGAGGTCGGGCTCGCGTGGACGAGCATCGACGCCGCATCCACGAAGCTGGACGACCTGGTCGCGGCGTTCAAGGCCAAGCGGGTCGTGCCTTGCGCTGCCGAGGCACTTTCCTCCATCCCGATACCGGGGTACAAGCTGCGGCGTGCCGTCGCGGGCTGCGCCAAGAAGCTCGCGTCCGGGCTGTCGTCCGCCCTCCCGCCGTTCAAGCGCTGGCTGTCGGCCCTCGCGGCCTGGCCGCGCAATTGATAAAGCACGGCGGCCCCACCATGTCTTGACCATGGCATCGTTCGAGATACTCGCCAGGGAAGGCATGGGACGCCTCGGGAAGTTCGAGATCAACGGCAAGTCCTTGCCGACGCCCAACATCCTTCCCGTCGTCCACCCGAAGTTCCAGGTCATCCCGCCCGGCGATTTGCACGGGAGGTTCGGTGTCGACGCGGTGTTCACGAACGCCTACATCATCTTCAAGGATGAAAGGCTGCGGGTATCCGTGCTGGAGAAGGGCGTCCACGCGCACCTCGGTTTCCCCGGCATCGTCGCCACGGACTCGGGCGCCTTCCAGCACTACATGTACGGCACGGATGACCTCAAGGCGGGGGACATCGAACCGTTCCAGGAGGCTATCGGTGCCGATCTCGGCGTGATCCTCGACCAGCCGGTCCAGGTGACCGACGGGCGCGACGTGGCATCGGCGAAGGTGCGCACGACCCTCCAGCGCGCCGCCGACAACGTGCGACGTCGCAAGTCGCCAAAGACGCAGTGGTACGGCCCCGTCCACGGGTCGCGGTACCACGACTTGCTTGAACAGTCGGCCCTCGCCATCAACGGCCTCGACTACGCCGTGCACGCGCTCGGTGGCGTGGTCAAGCTGCTCAACGATTACCAGTTTGCGATGGTCGCGCGCATCATCATGGCCGCCAAGCAGCACCTGGACCCGTCCCGCCCGGTACACTTGTTCGGCGCGGGCCACCCCATGGTGTTCGCGCTGTTCGTGGCCCTGGGCTGCGACCTGTTCGACTCGGCTGCTTACTCGCTGTTTGCCAAGGAGGGACGCTACATCACCGCGGGCGGCACGTGGCAGCTCGACCAGCTGATCGAGTTCCCGTGCTCGTGCCCCGCGTGCGCGGGTTACACGCCGGCAGAGTTGAAGGCTGCCCCCAAGGACGAGCGGATAAAGCGCCTCTCGGCGCACAACTTGCACGCGACGATGGACGAGCTGCGCACGATCCGGGAGTACATGCGGGCCGAATCCCTCTGGCAGCTCGTCGAGACGCGCTGCCGTGCGCATCCCAAGCTCTTGGACGCGCTGCGGGTCGCCTCGTCCAGCGGCCTTCCAGCACTAGCCGAGGAGCCCGTCTTCAAGCAGCGCGCCGTGCTCTACTCGGGGCCCGAAACGCTCGTCCGCCCCGACGTCGTCCGGTACCGCGATTACATCGCCAACAAGTACGGGGTGCCAGATGGCACCAGGGTCGTAGTTTTATTACCAGAATTCGACGTGAACGCCATCGTTTCCCCGCAACACAAGCAATGGCGCGAGATTATCGATGATGCATGCGCGAGCGGCGGATCCGGTAATAGCGGATTAGCGCGCGAGCACGTGCTGGTCGCCATCATCAACCCCGTGCTCGGCATCGTCCCCGAGGACCTTCTCTCCTCGTACCCCGCATCGCACAACGTGTTCCCCGAGGCGTTAGACCTCGATCAACGAGCAATGTTGGAAGCGGCGCTCGCCGGGTTTCTACGGCGCGCCGGCGTGGCGGGCACGCGCGTGATCGTGGTGGTGCCGGAGACCTACCGGGCCGAGATGGGCATCGAGGTCGCGTTTGACGGGTCCTTCTTGCGATCGGCCATCGAGCATTGCCGGCAAGCCATCGACGCGGTCGCCATCGAGGTCGTGACGTCGCCGGATGGCTTGCGCGAGGCTATTGCTGGCCTCTCGCCACAAAGTTAGTTTTTTTAAGGATATTGGCGATCATTATTCGAGAAGTTGTAGATAAAATCACGGGCGGAAACCCATGACATTTAAATTCGGCACCGAGATAGGACTTAACGAGAGCGATATCAGCCTCCTGGAGCCCGAGGTCGCCTTTATCACCGAAAATACCGAAGTGGAGGCGATCGCCTTGACGACTTCCGAGGGGTTCCAGATCGCCTTCGCTGCCGTGCCGAGCTACCACCTCGACTCGGACGCGTTCTCTGGCCTGGCCAGCGCGCTCACCATGACAGGCAAGACGACGCTCATGAGCGTGTTCCAGAAGGATCTGGACGAGATCATCGTCAGGGCGGAGAACGGTTACGTGGTCGTGTCGAACGCCGGCCGCTTCGTGCTCGTCGGTGCCAGCCGCCTCATCAACTCGATGATGCAGACCGTGAAGGTCTTCCGGCAAGCCGCCACGCGCATCGCGCAGAACTTCCCCGCTCGTGCATGACCTTTTAGAATGGCCTTCTTTTCAAGAAAATGCCGTCCAGTTATTATCTAGATCAATAGAAACTTTCAGAAGTAGAGTATCGTCGAAATAAATGCATTTTACCCGAGTATCTGGCGCAACGCCCGGTAGAACCGCGAGAACGCCGCGATGCGCGCCTGGTCATAGTTTTGCAGGCAATAGCTGATGAACTGGGCGAGCCCGGCGGGATCCTTGACCCACTGGAGCAGCTGCTGGACCTCTTGCGCCTCCTGGCTGCCGCCACCCGCTTGCGGCCGGGGCCCGCCGGATTGCTGCAGCTGCGCGCTGGAAACGTCCGTCTTCTGGTAAATCGTGGAACTCGTGGCCGCGGTCATGGCCAGGCCGGCGGCGCTACCTCCGGGGCGGATCTGCCCGGCAGCGCGGGCAAGATCCATGTAGGCCCCGTCGTATGCCGCGTCCGGGAGAACGAATCCGAGCACGCATTGCCCGCCGGGTGTCGTCGCGCCGACGAGATGCCCTTGCTTCTTGATGTTGGTGCTGATGAATCGCTCCGTGGTCGATTGCAAGACCGAGAACTTCACGCCTTGCAGCGTCACCGAGATAGAATTCCCGCCGCGCCATGCATTGACGACGGTCTTCACTTCTTGCGGGGTAGGCTGCCAATTACTCGTGCAGTAGATGATGTCACCGGTCATCGACGTGATGATTACTCCCGCTATGCTGGGATTGTATTGCTGGAGCGTTGCGATGATGGAGACGTAGTCAACGGACATGGCATTCACGTGAACCGTTATTGCTACCGGATCGCCAATGGATTTCGAGATTATAGACTTCAATCAATAAATCTGGAGATAGTTTTGATCTTCCGGCAATGTTAATAAGCTCTTCTTTGGGCAAAAGAACCGGAACGAATCACGGAGAAGGGATATTGACACCACCTCGCGCTTGATTTTGGCTTAATCCTCCTTCGGAATGGAATGCCGAAACCCCTTTCCCTTCCGTTCCACGGCACGTGCCCGCCAATGCCCGAACGATCGCGAATCGATAGCAACCAGCGACGTAGTGATGATAAGCTGGTAGAATCCTATCTCGGAGACCGCCCATCTTGGATCAAGGCAAAACGGTCTTTTCCAGGGTGCATTTATCAGCATCGACGATCAAAGTGGGCGGTTGCTCGAAGCTGAAACGCATGGAGAACGTCGTGCTGTAGGCGCCGCAATTTAACAAGAGCACGTGCTCCCCCGCGACCGCGTCCTTGATGAAATGCACGCCCTTTCCGAACACGTCTTGCTCGGTCGGCACCCGCCCCTGGAAGCTGATGGGGGTCCCGTGCGAGGCTTCAGGATGTTCCAGCGAGAAGAACCGATAATGGCTGTTTGCGAAGCGCGTGAGCACGTCCATACCGATGTCCAGCAACGCCCAGCGGCTGCCCTCGTCGTCATGAAAAACATGTAAAATGCTCGTGACGAGTGCCCCGGCATCTCCAGCGATGTACCGCCCCGGCTCGAAGCAAACCGTGTACCGGGACGCATCGTGGCTGGCCGCGATCGAGGCCTGTATCGCCGTCATGACCTCGCGCAGAAAGCCGGGCGTCGCCATCTCAGGCTCGGGAAAGCCGCCGCCCAGGTCGAGCATCAAGGGCGATCGAAAGGTGATCCCGCTCTTCTGTTCCAGGGCGTCCTGGGCTTCCAGGAGGACATTGCACGCCAGCGCATAAGCCCTGGGATCCTGGACTTGCGAGCCAGCATGACAAGCGAGCATGCACGGGGCCAGGTGCTCGCACGCGGAAATTATATCCCCGAGATCCGACATTACCTTACTATCACCGGTTGAAAATCCGAGCCGGTTCCCTTTTTTCGGGAACTTGAACCGCAAGCCGAGACGTGCAGATTTATTGTTCCGCTTGCAAAAACTTTCGAGGGACGTGATGTTTTTCGCCCATGACTCGACGAACAGCAAGTCGTCGTGCTTCTCGGCTAGTTCAAATAGTCCGGCGTCGTGGAATATCCCGTCGACGATGATGTCACTTGGCTGGAAGCCGGCAGCTAGTGCCAGGTCAAACTCTCTCGCCGACACCGCCTGCGCGCCGAAGCCCGTCGCGGCTATCGCCCGGAGCAATGTAGGTTGCATACTCGTTTTCAACGAGTAAAACGAGCGCGCGCCGGGAAACGATTCCCGTGCGATGTTGAGAAAAGTCTGGCAGTTCTCCCGGGCACGGTCAAGCACGATGACGAAGAAAGGGGGCTTTGCCAGTGCCATTGCATCCCTGGCACGCACGTCACCGAACATCAATAGCCCACCATTCACCACGAATGCAGGGTTATTGGCCAGACGCATCGATTATTCGCCCGAACCGGTAATTCCCGGGTCCTCGCCACCGCGCTCGTCTCCAGCGCCGGTTCCAGCATCGTCATCATCGACACCAGAGCTGTCGTCGGACGGCGCGGTACCGCCCGCGCCGTGATCATCGTCTACGCCGAGGGCTACCGGGAGGAGATAGAGGATGTCGGCGAAGAAGAATCCCGTGATCGTGGTACCTTCTGCATCGATGCCGAGCCACGGCCGGAGGTTCTCTACCCGCTCCTCGAACGTCGCGAGATCCATGAGGTTCATTGTACCGTCAGCCTTATTCAGCGAGATGACTTGAAACTGGACTAAAATATCCTTGCCGGACTGGAATACGATTGATTCCTCAGTGAATGTGTCTGGCTTGGCGTGTTCGATCCTGCCCGTCGCCAAGGACACGAGATGGAGCATTGCCGATGTTGTCCTGAGCACCAGGCATGGCTCGCCGCTCTTTGGCAGCAGTAAAACGTCGCCGGCAAGGAAGGGCAGCAGCCGGATCCCGAAGAATTGCCGGGTCTGGCCCGCGCCCGTCTCCTTGTCGATGCCCACCAGCTTGAACGATTCTTTGACTTCGACGCAATATTTCTTCCGCAATTGCCTTGCGATGACCTTGCCAAGCTTCTTCGAGACGAGCTTGATGTCCACGCCCCCGGGCACGGTCTCGATGGAGGTGACCTGCGTTGTACCGTGGAATTCGGCCCGTGCCGCGAGCAATTCGACATCGCGCCGCATCTGTTCGATTATAGCGTCGTTCTCTGCTCGCTTCATGGCCGTTCGCAGCTGGATCACGGAGTTGTGGTAGCCAACGCGCTTCTGTGCGCATTCATTGCACGTGCCGACCGAGTACTTGAGTTGCACGGTCACGGTGACCTCGCGCGGCTCGTTCTCGTCCCTCTCCCGCCCGGTCAGCTCGAGCCAAACGACCTTCTTTCTGCCCGAATCGAGCACGCCCGGCTCGTGCTTGAAATCGATGAAAAAGTCCAGCTTCTCGTGGCCGGGGATCTTGGTCACGAGAAAGTGGTAGATGGCTTGCATCCAGACCTCCTTGTACACCTTGGCCTCGGGCACGTTCCATGCCTTGTCGTCTTCCTCGATGTTGCGGTATCTCATGCAATTGGGGCAGATCTGGATGAACAGCGAGGGCTTTTCGAGCGTGAACAAGGGGTGTTCCTTGTCATAGCACGCCTTGCACGTCGTGTACTTCTTGATCTCGTCGATGCTCACGGTTTTGGAACAAACCGGGCAGAATCTGTTCACGCACGACACCCCTTTTGTTCATTTCTCGGTAAAGCTGCTGCGTCACGTGCGGACGAGAATCAAGTGGGGCACGTTGCACGTGCGGCGTGCACCCTCTTTCGAGATCAGCTCGCACGCGTGTAAATGGTTGATGATGTGTTCCCCGATGATCTGGATACTATTCATTACCTCGATGTTCTTTGCAATGACGTCGCTTGCCTCATCGAGACCAATCTCGGTTCCCTTGTAAAAACCCTCGGAGACCCGCAAGCAGCACTTGCCCTCGGTGAAGGTTTTCCCGAGCAGTTCGCTGTCACAGCAGCTCAAAAACTGCTTCCCGTGCATTGTATGGACCTTCAAGTAGACAGTTCGCTTCACTACCGCTCGCTTCAGTCAGTTCTCATAGCTTCGGGATGGCGCGCGTGGAGCCGCAAGCCTGGCAGAGCAAGACGGCTTGCCGGCCCTCCTTGTTGATGACCGTGTCAGGCCGGCCGCACGTTTTGCATAACACGAAGTCCTTCACGTACTTGTCGATGGCTTCGAGGATCGCCTTCTTCGTGAACACGCCCGTGAGCGTTGCACGCCCCGCTTGCTCGTCGTACGTCCCCGCGGTGCCGACATCGTTCACGACGTATTTCAGCATGTGCTTGGGATCGCGTGCCACCCGCTCCGCCAGTTGCCTGAAGTTCTTAATCAGGGTCTTGTTTCCTTCGGTGAATGCCTGCGCCTCGATCATGGCGAACCGTTCATGCGACGTGGCGTCCGGCGGGAGTTGGCCCAGCGCGTGATCCAAGAGTTTGATATAGTCTTTTTCTTCCATCGGACTCTGGAATACAATAATCAATCCAATCAATAAGAGCTTCTCACTTTCCCCTATATATCCCTGGTTTTGTTGGTATTTCCTCGACATTGCCCTCGTTAGCCATAATTTTCAAGATGCGGGAAATATTTTCTCGATCGATGGCAAGTGACTGGGCTAGCTGCGCGATCGTGATGCCATCGATGAATTCAGGCTGCATGATGGTTTCCATGATGGAACCCTTGATGATGTCGTCATCGATCTCGATATCCCCCTGCCGCCTCTCCGGCCCCTCCAGCGCCTCCAGCGCATTCAGCCCCTCCCCGGCGTTTGCACTTCCAACTTCTTTCCCGCTGCCCCCGGCCTCGCTTTCAGCACCACCTTCGCCCGCCTCCTCCCCCAGGCGCGACGTGAATTGGATCTTCTGCGTGCTTGCATCGCCGATAGTCACGGGCTGCTCGATCTCCGAGATATCCTGCTGTTTATTGCCCTTTTCTTTCGACGTGAAGAACTTGCTCGCGTCGTCGGCCGGGTTGGTGATGCGGCCACCGCCTTGGATTTCGAGTGGCTGGTTGATCGATACGAGCTGCTTGAGTTTCTTCAGTATCGTTGCTCGATGGTGCAGCTCGACAGACAAGTCAGTCAGCTTCCGGATACCGTCGACCGTAAACGTGATCTCGTTCTTGTATTCCCCGGCACGTACAAGGGCGATGACCATGTCCCCCTTTTCATACGCTGATGCCTCCTCTTCCCCCACGCCGAACCACGTCGCGGCCATCATCCCCGTGCCGTCGTCTAGCGTGAGGCGGAGGCGGCTCTTCGTGCCCTTTTCCCCGCCGGTTCCTTGCGACGCGGGAGTGTACTCACGCTCGAGAACCATGGCAACGACTTGAACCCGTTTGAGCATCCCGTAGATGGTTTTCAATTCCTTTAGCGTGGCATCGAAGATGCCTCCGACTGCATCTTGTATCCTCGCGGGCGGGGCGCGGGCGATCTCGAATTTCTTCCGCTGTTCAGTATCGGCTTCCATGATGGGTTAACTCGCAATCTTGCATCGGTCGCCATCGTGACACGCGGGCATTGTGCCTTAGAGTATTTTATAATCGGGGGAGTTTTTAGTCTGATGTTATTAATCGATTAAAACCACGAGACGCGAAGCCCATGGATGAACAGAACGGCGCGAAGCACCGGCTCACGCGACACTTGCTCTGGGCCTCAGAGGAAACCATTGAGCGAGAGCGGATCCCGCTCCCGGTCGAAATCAATCGCGATCTCATTGCCAAACACAAATATATCCTTGGTATTTTTGCGCCATCAAAGGATTTTCTCAAAGTGACCGCATATTATCTCGACACTAGTGACGTGTCGAAGATCACGTTCGTGTTCGACAAGATTGATGATGACATCGTAAAAAAGGTCAGCCTCGTCATCAAGGACATGCCACAGTCCCCCATCCACGTGTCCGGCTTTTGCATGAAACAAGATAAGTATATATACGAGCTCTACGTGAAGGGAAAGAAGGAGGATGCGGCCGACATCGTCGCGGTCGTGCAAAAGTACGCATCAAGCTTCCACACGAGCATCGAGGAGATTCATTTGAAACAGCAAGATAGATCGCGGGGAATACAAGCTGTGGAACACGGCAAGCAGAAAAAGCAAACAAGACAAGCAAAACCTGTCAAGCCTTGAAGTCTGAAACCTTCAATATCATATAATACGCGTCTTCTCCGTCGCGGTAATACTCGGGGATCGTCTTATCAATGATAAATTTCAACTTCTTGTACATCGCGATTGCGGGAGTGTTGGAGATGCGTACCTCGAGCACGTAGAGGTCGATACCGTAGTTCCTGACTTGTGTCATGCCTTGTATGAGGAGACTTTCCCCTATCTTCTTCCCCTGGTACTCCTTGAGCACGGCGATGCTCACGAGGTGCCCCTTCTTGACGAACTTTAAGCCCGATTCCAGGTTCCGCTCGACGCGGAACATGACATAGCCAACGATCTGGTTCGTGCGATCATCTTGAGCTACCAGAAAGCTTTCAGGGAATCTCTCTATTATACTCTCGTAAAAGAATTGCGGGTAATTTTCTGGGAGCGTGCGCTCGTTGATGTTCATAACCGCCGCGAGCTCATCTCGCGTGACACGGCGAATGGAGACGCTATTCATCATAGGAACTTGCCTTTGCGTGGGTCGCACGCACCTCCTTAAGGATAGGGACAAGGAACGGAAGCCTCCGGTGCCTTTTATGTTGCCGGAATGCCCCGGAGCGCACGATATGATCCCTCATTCGACCTAAGAAAATATAAAACCACTCTGCGAATGGTGCTCATGGCTCGCATTCTTGTCATATCGGGCACGCCCGGCGTTGGCAAGTCCTCGATCGCGAAAGCCCTCGCACCAACGATTCATGCCGAAGTCCTCACAATTGGTGAGTTAGTGGCAGCACGGCACTTATTTGAAACGTGGGACGAAGACCGATCGACCCACGTCGTCGACGAGGAAAGAGCAAGGGAAGCCTTACGTAACGAGATAGAGCGTGCACGTGTAAGAAACGACATTGAATGGTTCGTCATCGAGGGCTTGATGGCGGATGTCGTCGCAGACGAGTGCGATCTCGCGATAGTCCTCCGGCTCGATCCTCGGATTGTAAAAACTCGATTGCAGCAGAGGGGTTATGGGCCAGCGAAAGTTGCAGAAAATGTGCAATCCGAGCTTCTCGGCACTTGCACATACCACATGCGAGAGGCGAGAGGGAATGATTTCCTCGATTTGGACACCACCGGCAAAAGCGTTGCTGAAATAGCCGGCATCATCCATCGCATCGTACAAGGCTTGGAGAACAAGGCCACGTATCGACCTGGCCTCGTCGATTGGATCGCTCGGCCGGACATTGATCCGGCTGGTTTCTTTTGATTAACACGAGATGGTAAAAAAGAGGAGGGTTCAAATCTTGATGCCCTTAATCCAAGGCTCCATTATCGTTGAATTTAGGATAGACACGATGCGTTGCTCATTGGAATAGAAGCCGATGACTGTCCCATCAACCTTCTCGAGCGCGATGATGATCTCCTCGCTGTCCCGGTTAAGCAACCATCGATCCCTCTGGTCGTACTGTGTGAAGATGACGCCCTTTTGCTTCAGATCCATGACGATGTGCTCGTCAGTCGCCTTGATGTCACCGCTGATGTTGATGACCGTCGTCCTCGGGAAGCCCTTAATGATGGGGAGCAGACCAAGCGTCTCGATGCCGGATATCGCGGGAATGCAAAAGCGAATCGAGCGCTGGGTCTTCTGGATGGTGGACTTGAGGATCTCAGCGAGCTTTTCCTTGTCCGTTATCACGCCGCTGCCGCCGGTCAGGATGGAACCAAGCCGGCCGCTCAACGCTGCTATCTGTTCGTCCTTCTGCTTGATTTCCGCCTTGAGTTTCTCGACCTCCATGGTCGCTCCTAGAACAGAGTCGCCGGAGTCGCGGAACTTGACCTTGAGCTTCTCGTACTTGTCGTTGGCGTCGCGGATCTGGGCGTTCAGTTTTTCTTCCTTTAGCTTGATCATTTCGTTTTCTTTCTGCAGGGCAAGGATCTGATCTTGAAGCGCCGGAATTTTCGCTGCACCCTCCCCGATTTTGGTATTGAGTTCTGTGATCTGCAAGCTGAGTTTCTTGATTTCTTCGTCCTTATCGGAGAGCTGCTTGTCCTTTATCACGAGGATCTCGTCCTTGGCGAGCGCTGATTTCTTGAAGACCCTGGCTTCCTCCTCGGATTCTTGTATTTTTTTCTTGAGTTCGGTGAGCTGTGAAGATAATGATTCCTTTAGCTCCTTATCCTTCTCGCTTATTGCCTTAAATTTGCTGTATTCACTTGTAAGGTCGTTCAATTCTTTGTTTACATTTTCTAGTTTCGCCTGGAGCTGTCCTATCTGTCTCTTCTTCTCCTCGAGCTCCCCGACGGTCTCGTCTAACTTGGATAGTAGTTTGTCGGATTGATCTCTCGATTTGAGAAGTGACTCCAAAGAATCAACTTGGGATGTCCCTTTTTTTCCTTTATCAGACATGTAGATGGCCTTGATGCTGTTCGATAAACTTTCATCTAGCTAGCATATCTAGAAGATTAATATTTAGCTCCGACCTCAACGGTCATTTCGAGGATTTCATAGTTCCGTGTTATTTCTACCAATTGCTTTCGGATATGTGCCTTGCGGCGTTCAAGTACGTGTTGATAATGGACTGTGATCATGAAGGTATTATACCTTATGAGGGCATGATTTTGATCACAAAGGCATTTTTATCTATAGGATACCACGAATTAATGTAATCAACGGGCTCGTTACCTAGCCTGGATAAGGTGCTGGACTTCTAATCCAGATTGCGTGCGTTCGAATCGCACCGAGCCCGCCATCATTCAAATCTCATCATTTTAATTTGCAGGAACGGGGTGAACGGGCTCTTGGCTTCAGCGTGCATCAAGGTCAACAATAGAGACGCGCAAGATGCCAAGAACGCCTTGATCAAGGCCGGCTTGCTCGATCCCGATAGAGATCCGATGCACGAGGGGGATTCTATCTTGTTCCCCGTGCAAGACGGGACGGTCACGACCCTCGTTAAGATAATGCGCTGCCCGTTCGAGACGATCGACGGGGCTTGCCCCGCGAGCCGAAAGAAGCGGCGTGGCAATCTCGTCGACTTGCTCGCACGCGAATTGCCCGATGAACTTGCTGAATACGCCCCGCGCGCTTTCAACATCATCGGCACGATCGCCGTGCTCGAGATCGACGAGCAACTCGCACCCTTCAAGGAGGCCATCGCCCGGGCGATCCGCGAGATCCACCCCCACCTCACGTCGATCTTTTCCAAGCAATCGGAACGGGCGGGCGATTTCCGCACGAGCCAGCTCGGCCTCTTGTGGGGCGACGGGAACCCCGTCACGACCCACGCCGAGAACGGGTGCCGGTTCCTCGTCGACGTGAAGGAAACGTTCTTCGATCCGCGCCTCGTGCACGAGCATGACAGGGTCGTGAAGGCGATCGTATCGGGGGTTAATGGCAACACGTGCAACGTGCTCGATCTGTTCTGCGGCGTTGGCCCCTTCGTCATCCCGCTCGCCAAGGATCCTCTTGCCCGCGTGTGGGCAGTGGACCTCAATGCCCGAGCGATTGAATTGCTCGGCACGAACATCGGGACAAATCATGTAGATCCTGCACGCGTCTATGCCCATGCGATGGATGCTCGCTTGTTCCTCGAACGAAACGACCTCGACGGGGGTGCGTGCCCCCGTGCCTTCGACGCCATTATCCTCAACTTGCCGCGTGCTGCCCACGAGTTCCTCGCTGCGTGCAAACCGCGGACGATGAAAGGAACGCGCTTGTTCTGGTACACGATCGCACGGGATTTTTTCGATGGCAAGGAGATGCCGGGGGATGCGCCCGATGCCATTCAAGAGCGGATCCGCGGGCTAACAAGGGATGACGACACCAATCCCGTCAGCAAGGTTTGCATGGATGGCCTCGGCATCGTGAAGGCACTCGGCCTTGTGATCACCCGGATCACGCGCGTGAAACCCTTTTCCCCTTACAAGTTCACGTATTGCTTCGAGCTCGTGGCGTGATCAGGCCACCAGGTAGAGCGAGATCTCGATTCTCGCGCCCTCGATTGCGAGCTGTGCCCTGAACGCTTCGTCCAGGTCGCAAGAAGCCTTGTCGCACGAGACGAGCACCGTCCGGCCGGACACGAACGTGCTCTTTCGGAAGACCATCTCGTGCTCGTCATCCAGGGCGAGGTCCGGGTGTCCCTTGCCTGCGATCTCCTCGACCATACCCCCGACGCGCATTTCAAGGATGAAATCACGCCCTGCCCGGAGTGCCGCTTTCGTCTCCGCCTTGAAGCCGGCGGGGGCGAGGGTCGATGACACGCCGGCGATGCAATCACCACGGGCGGTCAGCCGTGAGGCCCTCGTGAATTCCAGAGTCGTCTCGTGGCACGCTTGCACGTTCGGGTGTCCCCGTGCCGTGAATGACTCGAGCAAGACGCGTCCAGCCATGAGCGCAGCTGTGGAATGTTGCTTCCCTTAAAAGTCGAGGAGGGTCTTGCACCCCTTGGGCACCTTCTTGAGCACGCGCTGCGCCTCGATCGAGCCGGCGCCGACCTGGTCGAGCAACTGCCGCTTGCCCATCAGGGCAATGGCCCGCTTGTAGTTGACCCTCGATTCGATGACTTGCGTGTCGTAGAACGCTGCCCACTGCGCCTCGAATTCCCTCTTGTCGTGGACGTACGCCGCTACCGCCGGGTCCCCTGGAAATAACAGTTCAATCACGCGATGTAGGAATTCATCCGCGAAGCTCGTGGTGGGGGGCAATTGAAACAGGTACAAGCCGCCACGGATGAGTACATCGCTTGCGAAGCCACCTTCGAAGGGTAATGACTCGATCAAGTCCCGGATCCCCGCGATATGTGGCGAGCGTTCGGGCACCGAAACGCAGCCGTCCCGCCGCGCCTCGTTCCACGTGATCACGCTGCAAGCCGGGTACCGTTTCTTGAAATGCAAGCCGACCAGGTCGGAGATCACGTGCCGTGACTTGTACGTGCCGGCGAGCAGCGTCTTGAACGGGACCAGGCGCATGTATCCCTTGATCTTGTAAGCTTCGATCTCGACCGCGCGTGCCTTCTTGAGGAGATCGGGGCATTTCAAGCGTAGCTCGTCGATGGTCTTGCAGCCAGCTGCCATCCGCTCGACCCGTGATGCCGGGAAGCGCAGCATGTCCTGGTGGCGCCGGGCGTGGGAGATCACCTTTTCGATGGCCTTCACTGCACGTGTGCCTCGATCTTGTTGTGCCGCGCCCATTCGTCGAGCCGGGCGTGGCGGGCGCTGTTGATGGAGATGAAGGGCAAGGCACGCTTCATGACGACCCCCAGCGCCCTCAAGCTCGCTTCCTTCTCGATCTTCATCCCCTTCTTCCTCAGCGCGATGATGCGGCGGGCGGAGCGCGGGCCGATGCCGGGCACGTGCAGCAGTTCATCGAGACTCGCGTCGTTGACTTCAACCGGGAAACGACTGGTGAATTGTCTCATGGCAAGGCTGGTCTTGGGGTCTATATCGAGAGGAAGATTTGTACCCTTCGGCGGGAGCACGTCCTTCTTGTCAAACTTGTAGCAACGCAGCAACCAGTCGGCCTGGTACAGCCGGTGCTCGCGCAGCAAAGGCGCAGGATCCACGTGCTCCAGCGGGCTGCCCTTGACGGGGTAGAACGCCGAGTAATACACCCGCTTGAGCTTGAACGCCGAGTACATCCTACACGTGTTCTGCAAGATCTCGTGATCCGTGGCCGCGTTTCCCCCGACGATGACCTGGGTGGTCATGCCCGCGGGAAGCGCGCGATTGGAATCCACCCCGTGCATCCACATGAGCCTGGTCATGAGATCCGAGTTGAAATCCTTCGTGCTCGAGATCTCGGCCAGGTGAACCCTCGACGGCGCTTCCATGTTCAACGAGATGCGGTCGGCATACTCGGCGAGGGCACGCACGTCGGAAAGGCTGGAACCGGGCAGCACCTTCATGTGGATGTAACCGGCGAACTGGTACTTTTCGCGGAGCAGCCGGGCGGTCTCGATCATATCGCCCATGACGATGCCGGGGTCGCCGGTGATCCCCGACGACAGGAACAGGCCCTCCACGTAATTCCGCAGGTAATACTGGATAAACGTGTTGGCCAACTCGGCGGGTGTGAACGCTGCCTTTTTTGACCTCGCCTGGCAGCTCGTCGCGTTCTGGCAGTAGAAGCAGTCGTTCGAGCAGCTGTTCGTCAGCAACACCTTGAACAGCGACACGCATCGTCCATCGGCCGAATAAACGTGGCAGCAACCCGCGGGGAGACTGGCCCCAAGGAATCCCTTCTTTGAACTGTATTGCCGGTAGCATTGCCGGTGGCTGATAGTCGCCGACGATGACGTGCAAATGTCATATCTCGCCGAGGAGCCGAGGATCGAGACCTTCTGCAACACGCTGTTCACGGTAATCGATAGGCACTAGACGGTACTGGCGTTTTATTCGGCGATGCAGCACAGAATTTGTGAAATGATAAATAAGGTTGAATTGACCGTGGCCATGTTTTCAGTTGCGCGAAGGAGGTGTAACTTTATCTTGGACTATTTGCACGAGTATTCCATATCTCGACCGGATCACGAGCGGAACGATGTATGGGCGACATGGGCGACATGATCGAGACCGCCCGGCTGCTCCGCGAAAAGTACCAGATCATAATCACGATCGCGCCGCGGATCCTACCCGGCAGATCGCGATCCTCCACCTGCTGGGGATCACCATCGAGGGGAAAGCCCGGGGCCCCCGTGTGGCATCGCCCTGGACATCGCCACGTTCCGTTTCACAGCCCGACGAAAGCACGTCGAGCACGCGCCCCGCTGGATCCTCGTGCCCGCTTGCTAAAAGTCGGAGTTTAAATAGATTTGTTAGCATTATCGGGATGGCGAGCAAAATGGCGACTACCGAACCTATCCCCGCGATACCGTTCAAGTTGCCCGTACTCACCGCCGCCACCGGCCGCCCGGGGGCTTCGATACGATGCGATTCCGGTTCAAGCGGACGACGAACGAATGGGTGGGGAGCGACGCGGACGGGACCAAGCACCTCGCCACGACCGCCGAGTTTTTCACCTTGTGGGATCTCCTCGTGTCTGCGTTCAAGCCCGGGGACGCGGGGGGATGGTGAAGAATGGCGACCATGACCAAGGCCAGCGACCTTATCAGCGTCTTCGGGAACGAGCTCAGCAAGGAGGACGCGTGCCGGCACTACATTTATCATTAGTGAAATGATAAATAAGGTTGAATTGCTTTGGAAGAATCATCCCGATGATCGCGCTCGCCGCTTACTTCGTTTTCCATTTGAGCCAACGCTGCATGCTATTCTACGGGCAGCTCGAGCCAAAGGACGTGGCCGAGGAAACGTTCACGAAACTCTTCGTGGAAGCTGAAAAGCTGCTTATCGGGCAATCTAAGCTCGTGACGATGGACGGCGCGCAATTCGTTATTTTAAATCAGGAGGACATCATCTCTTGCGCGCTCGTTTCGGACGTGTCCAAGCAAGACGAGAAGAGCGCGATCGCCCTCCTCACCAGGCTCGGAAAGGCATTCAAGCGCCAGTTCCAAGCCGAGATCGACGAGTTCGATCCAAATGCTTGCGACCTGGGTGCCACCTTCGGCGGGTTTTCCAGTATCTTGGCCACGGCGATCAGAGATTTTCTCGCGCCGAAGGAGGGCAAGCCGGGCGAGGAACAAAAGGACGCATCGAAAAAACAAGACATTACGGCACCGACACCGGCCGCGGGAAAGGAAGGCGCGGGCACCAGGTTCCCGGGCGGGAAGATCTCTCCCGAGGAACGGGATGAGATCCTGTTCCACGAGTACGAGGACTTGACAGAAATATATAACGTGGAGATGGTGGACGGCATCGTCTCGAAGAGCAAGATATTCATCTACGCGGACATCGGGGAGTACCACGAGATCACGGTCGACTATTCCGACTTCCCCGCGATGCCGAAGATCGTGATGCCCGCCAAGCTCTCCGACGTCCTGACGATCACGCAAACCTTGCAAAATTGGAATCCGGAAAATCCCCCTCGCGTCGTCGACGTGATCGCCGAGATCGAGCAGATCGTTAGCAGCATGCACCCCGCAGGTCCCACGGCCGCCGAAAGAGCCGCCGAGGTCGAGGGGTACATGAATGAGCTCGGTTTCGAGGGTTCAGGAGAAAAAGGCGCCAATAGAATGTCCCAGGTCGAAAGGGCATCGGCCTCGAACGTGCTCGCCAGCCGATTGCTTGCAAAGGATAAGAAGGCCGCTCAAGACGGAGCGAAAGCCTCGGAGGCACCTTCACCTGACCACGCATCCACGATCGTCGACCAGATCATCGATGAGGGCCGACAACTGGAACACAAGACCTCGCTGAGGGACATGGTGGCCAAGCAAAAGGCGGAGGAAAACGCGCCCCAACAAGTCACCGGCGAAACTTCGCCGGCATTCGCTCCGGTACCGACACCCCCTCCTGCTCCCGCGACGAAACCGCAAAAATTCATCATCCGCCCGCGGTTCGTCGTCGACGGGGAGGAATTCACGCCAGGCAAGAAGGAACCAGAACTTGAGCCGCCGAAACCCGCCCCGCGGAAAGAGAGCGTCCCACCACCAAAGATCGGCGTCATCGACGAGGGCATAACGATCTCCCCGCGACCCAGGCCCGCGAGCCTTACGCAAGAGGAGCGGGAGTTGCTGGTCAAGCCAGTTACCACCAAAAAAAATGTTGACGAGATGGATCACGACATTGACATCACCGCCAGGCAGCGGCCTGCCAGCCAGGTAAAGAACTTTGCCATACCGGACGTGAATGAACTTGATAGCTTCGTGCCCACCGCGCCCGTGAGGCGTCCCGAGATCAAGCCCCAACCCGCACCGAAGCAAGCACTACCGTCTCCCGCCAAGCCCGCCCAGAAGCCGGCACCGGCGGCCGGGGCCAAGCCAAGGCCAGCACCGAAGAAAAAAGATGATGATGATGACATGTTTGGCTGGGGCGACGGGGAAATGGAGATCAAGCAGTCGAACGTGGAGATCAAGGACTTCGATGGCCCCATCAAGAAGATCAAAAACGACAGCTAGGATAACCCTGGCTCGCGAGCGAGAAACGCAAGAAAGGTTTATTTCTGCTTCTAGCGTGGATTTAAACCATAAGGCAATCGAACACCATGGAGATGGAACCAATGCTCATCGGGATAGTAGGTAAACCCAATGCTGGTAAGAGCACGTTTTTAAACGCCGCCACGATGGCCGGCGCGAAGGTCGCGGATTACCCGTTCACGACCGTCGACCCGAACCTCGGCAAGGGTCACGTGCAGCGTCCTTGCGTTTGCCGGCAGTTGAAAGTCTCGGACAACCCAAAAAACTCCATTTGCGAGAATGGCATAAGATTCGCCCCCGTCGATCTCCTCGACGTCGCTGGGCTGGTGCCAGGTGCTCACGAGGGCAAGGGAATGGGCAATAAATTTCTCAATGATTTGAGCCGCGCGGACGTGCTCCTCCATATCGTCGATTTCTCGGGTGCGACCAACGACAAGGGGGAGATCGAGAAACCTGGAACCCACGATCCCGTGAACGATATCAAGTTCCTCGAGGACGAGATCGCGTACTGGTTGAAGGGCATCATCGAGCGCCAGGATTGGGTCAAGTTCGTCCGGACGGCGCAAGTCGTTAAAACCCCGCTTATAGCAGCCCTGGTCGAGCGCTTGAGCGGCATAGGAGTCACCGATGCCCACGTCCAGCAATCCTTGAAAAAGGCTAACTTGTTGGACAAGAAAATAACCGACTGGAACGACGACATGCTCCTGTCGTTCGCTCGCGCGCTGCAGAAGATTTCCAAGCCGATAATCATAATGGCAAACAAGTTGGACAAGGAGGAGGGGCGCAAGAACTTCAAGCGTATCTCGGAGATGCCCGAGTACAAGGGGAACGTTTTCCCTTGCAGCGCCCTTGCCGAGTACCACCTGCGCGTGCTGGCCAAGAACGGCACCATCGAGTACACGCCCGGCGCGCCCGATTTCAAGATCTTCAAGGCCGACAAGCTCAGTGACAAGGACAAGGCCGCGCTCGCCAGGATCAAGTCGGAGATAATGGACGTGTATGGATCGACGGGCGTGCAAGCCGGGCTCGACAAGGCCATATTGGGCGTTCTCGATTACGTCTACGTGTACCCTGTTGCCGATCAGAACAAGTTCTGCGATAATGATGGCCGAGTTCTTCCAGACGTGTTCCTGGTCAAGAGAGGCTCGCGTCTCATCGACGTGGCGGGAAAGATCCACACCGACCTCGCGAAGACCTTCGTGCACGGCATCAACGCGAGGGACAAGCGGCGCCTCGGTGAGGACTATGAAGTACAGCCCGATGACGTCGTCAAGATCGTCTCAGCAAAATAGATGCAACTGATCGGCACGATCGGTTGAAAAACACGCGAGCCCGGCGTAGCTAATTATGCACGATACTTGTGGAGATCTTTGTTGTTGGGGTGTGTGGTGAACAGAATGGGACCATTTCGTTTCCATGGAAACGATCATTATCATCATCGTGATGATCGGCGGTATCGCGGGTGTCATCGTGATTATCTTGGCCGTGTTCAAGGCCCGAAAGCATTGATCGCACTCGCAAATTCAACAAGATTTCCCTCCTCTTTTCGGGAGTGACCGATGCCATGGGGATGGTGTAAAATCCTTCGCAAGACCACGAAACCAATTTTTTTATTATACCGCTTTCATTCAAACAACTTAATTACGACGTAATTGTGTTTAGTGAATTCTAATGTCCATGTACAAGAGACTTGGCGAACAGTGGCATACGGCGGCAAAGTCCAACGTGAAACAAGCAAATTTTTCGCGTTTAATCGAATGGCGTCGGCAACCGACGGTCGTTCGTGTGAAGAAGCCACTGCGCTTGGACCGCGCCCGGAACCTCGGTTACAAAGCAAAACAAGGTTTCGTCATCACGCGCGTGAAGGTGCGTCGCGGGACATTCGTTTCGAGGATGCGGCCTTGGATGGGCAGGCAGCCGACAAAGATGGGTGTCAATAAAATGACTACCGGCCAATCCCTCAAATGGATCGCGGAACAGAGGGCTCAAAAACGATATCCGAACCTCGAAGTGCTCAATAGTTACTGGGTCGCCCAGGACGGCCATCACAAATATTTTGAAGTTATCCTCGTCGATCCTGTCCACCCGAACATCATCTCGGACAAGCACATCAACTGGATATGCCAGACCACGATGAAGGGGCGGGTGTACCGCGGGCTCACCAGCTCGGGCAAGAAGGCCAGGGACCTCCGGCACAAGGGCATCGGCGCGGAAAAGGTCCGGCCGTCGCTCAATGCCCACGATCACCGCGGGAAGTGAATTGGTACACCTCCAATTCGTTCTTATGGTTCTATCTCGCTTCTCCTCTCCTTGATTCTGGCACAGGAGGAATCACCGTGAACCAGGACTTGCGCGTCGCTTCCGTGCGGCTCTCGGCACATGCCCACCCGACCGAGGTCGTCGACAAGGCCAGGCAGGCCCTGGCCAACTTGATCCCAGCCGGGCCGGCCTTGCTTGGCAAGGCCATCGAAACCACGATCGTGGATGGCGACTACGGCAACAAGATCCACATACTGGGCTTGCTGCTCAAGTCCGCGAGCCAGGTCGATGCATTCTTGCAGACCTTGAAGGAACGCCTCCCTGACGAGCACAAGCAGTTGATACGGCAGCACTTCGACTCCTTTTTCAACCCGGACAACAAGACCTTGTTCCTCCGTTTCCACAAGCAGCTCGCGTTCCAGGGCCAGCTCCGCCTCTCTCAATACGACGACATCGTGCACGCCAGCATCAAGTTCACGTCGTACACGGGGAAGGCCACGGACGGCGATGAAAGAACGAACATCTTGAAATTCTTGCTCGAACAAGGGATAATCGCGTGACGCGTTCACGCGGGTAGCCGTGATTCCAGTGCTCATCGAGCCACGCGTGGTGCCGCCCTTGCCGGGAGGCGCCAAGGAGGGCATCGGGCGATGGATCGCCCGGGCACGGTCGGTCGGGTACGACGGGTTCGTGATGGAAGTCCCTGATAGCGAAAAAAACCCTGGATCGCCCGGGATATTGCATAGCACGCTGGCAGAGGCCCCGCGATTCACGGTCTACACGAGAAAGACTCTCTTACTTCAGGACCGCGGGAGCGTGAAGACCCGGCTCGCCGGCATCAGGAGCCGGTTCCGCGTCGACGCGATATGCGTGCGGTCATCGAACGCGGAAGTCCTTAACTTCGTGGCGAAGGATGGCCGCGTCGACATCATCCGGTTGGAAACACAAGACGAGCTCGATGCGTTCAACGACGGCATCGCATCGCTCGCGGGCCAGTACGGGACGTTCGTCGAGCTGCCTTTCTCGCCACTCGTGCGCACGAGGGGCGCGTCCCGTTCGAAATTCATCAGGACATGCAACAAGATCCTGGAGACGTGCGGCGCGTACCATGCCCGGCTGTTGTTTTCCAGCGATGCCGAGCGGCTTGTCGACGTGAAAAACGCGTGGCAAAAGGCCCTCGTGCTGGAAATATTGCTCGACGCGAGCAAGCAAGTCGGCCGTGAAATCGCCATCAAGAATCCTGCCGCCCTCGTCGAGCGCTGCAAGGGAAAAAAGGATGAGCTGGTGGTCGCCAGCCCCAACATTGCGGAGGACGATGCCTCGTGAAGGTCGAGCGCCAGCGGTACATCAGGTTCCGCATCTTCTCGGAGCGGCCCGTGCCCGCCGACGAGAAGGAACTCGCCACGGTCATCTGGCGCCAGTACAACGGCTTGTTCGGCGAGGTCAAGAGCGGCAAGGCTGGCTTCTGGATCACGGATTACGATCAAAAGGGACAAGAGGGCACGATCCGGTGCGCGCACGTCGTGCAAGACGAGCTCGTCGCCGCCCTCACGCTCATCACGTCGATCAACGATATCCCCGTATCAGTTGACACGCTCAAGACATCGGGCACGCTCGCCAAGCTCGGCGAAAAGGTCGACTCGTGATATTACTTGTATTCCGTCGCCGTGGTGAACAAGTAGTTAAAATACTGTAACGCGACTGACCCGAAGCCCTTAAAGTCAGATTTAAGCCCGAAGTACGATGTCAAGGCAAAAATCGATGCCTTGAGGATGATGATCGCGTCGACCCCGTCGACTGCGATCCCGGTCCCGAATATCTGGTCCCGGACACGCACCTGGCCGATCTTGGCGAGATCCGCGACGATGTCCTTGCCCGGATCGTTTTGCTCGACGAGGATCTTGATGTCCGTGAGGCCCTTCTGCCGCTTCTCCTTCACGGCATCGACGATGCCGGCTTCCTTGAGATCGGCGAGGTTATTGGCCGCGACGAGGATGCTCTGTTCCGCGCTAGCAATCAAATTCAATGCCTTCTTGAACACTTGCTCCTTCCCCCGGTACACGAGCAACGAGACCTGGAAGGGCGCGTCGATGTTCTTGAGATAGATGTCGTTCAACTCCTCGACAATGACCTTCGAATGGCTCGCGAAGTCGTCCATCACCTTCTTGCGTGCCAGCATCAGGGCCTCGTCGGGTGGGTTTGCCGTGTAGGTGCTCGGGCGCTGGTTATCGTCCCGCGTGATGTAGCCCTTGTCGAGGAGTAAAGACAATATGTTGTAGATGCGGCTGTACGGGACTTCCGATTTGTCGCTCAGATCCCGGGCATTGTGCGGGCCGTGCTTGATCAAGGTCAGGTAAAGCGAGATCTCGTACTGCGTCAAGCCCACGCCCGCGAGGGCGGCTGTCACCTTGTCGGAGATGGTAGGGTTGCTCTCGGCCATATCGCTCACGCGGACGGGCGTTCAACTTGCCCGCTGCTTTTACTCTCTGAGTTGGGCGATATAAAAGGTTCCTCCAGGCACCTTCATAGATCATAGCTAGACCTTAAGAAAAATTACGATTTCGCTGCCACGGTTAACGAATCCCCAGAATTCGGTATGCATCCCCGCAAAACGTTTTTTACCACGATTGACAACGAGAAATATCATGATACTCATATCGGGTTATGACGACATCCAAGGAATCGATAGAATTGTCATCGTCTCCTCCTTTCTTGCCTTGGCCATTGGCGGGATCATCGTTTCGGTGCTCGTCTTGTTGAAGCGAAAGAAAACCGACGCCGCCACGTCGAGGTTTTACTTGCTCGGCATCGGGTTGTTTGCGATGCTCTTCGGCCTCGGCAGGCTCGTCTTTTTATACCATGACTACTTCGCACCAGACCCGCTCGATGCCCCCGTTTACCTGGTGGGTGAAATCTTCACGTTAAGTGCCCTGATCATCCTTGTCTTCTCGATCGAGAAGTTCATCTTCACCAAGACCAAGAAACTCATCACGATCATCGGCTTGATCTGTCTCGCTTTGGTGTTGGTCTTCACGCCGCTTGAAACAGAGCCGAGGCAGATTTCGGCGCTCGCCTACGTCACGGGGAATGGCGTGCTAACCGTTCTCCCGTTCTTCATCTACATTTACATCGCCAAGATCTCCACGGGCTCCGTTCGGAAGCAAGCGCTGTTCATCATCATCGGTATCGTCATGCTCGCTATCAGCATCATCGGGGGAAAATACTTGTACGACTTTCACGTTCTCAATCGGCTCTGGTCGCAGCTGTTCGGCATCATCTTCAGCTTCATCGGGTTTATTCTGCTGTCATACGGGCTGGTGAAGACCCCGGCCACCAAATAGGCGATCCGGTACACCAGTGTGCCAGGAACCATTATTTTTTCCACCACTCCCTTTTCACGAGCCGATCGAGACGCCGACATCCCCGGTGGCGTGAATGGCCGGGAAATGATTTAAACGACGGCTGCTTGTTTTTTCCTACATTACCCGAAGCGGATTGCGGGATTCATACGAGGCCATTATTCTTTAAGGATCTCGGCATATTCGTTTCTGTAATTGGCCCGACGTAGTTTAAGGCATCTGGCATGAGCCAAATTCCGACAAAGTGGCTAGAACGCCCGGCTGTAGTCGCAAGGACGCACGGATGAGGAAAATCAACGATGATTCCGTGTCAGCCAGCAGCAAATACCGGGATGTCGCCGGTCCGAGAAAAGATCCGCACGAAAATGGATTTTTCGGAATTCCGGCCGTCGGGACCATCTTTCTTTTTTCCATTTTTATCGTGAAGTCAAGTAACATCGAAAAAAAAAGCGATATATAAGAAAAAGGGTGAAAAATTGCTTACCCGGATTTCTTCGCATCACGCTGGTTCTCGATCTCCTCTATCGTCTTGTGCATGGCCTCGTACGGTTTCACGAGCAGGGCCATGAGCGGGATGACCATGAGCAGGCCGGTGAAGATCCAATAAGCTGGCCACCCAAATGCCCCGGCAAGTGACGCGAGGCCAGGGCCAGCAACATAAGCGGCGCGGGAAATCGTGACGACGATGCCCATGCACGTGGCCCGTATCTTCGTGGGAAAAATCTCGGCGAAATAAACCGTTATCCAACCGAGCACGATCGGCATGCACAAGAATATCCCCCACATGGCGATGTAATGGAACGTGATGCCAATAAAGATGAATGATGCAACGCTGCCAATACATCCGATGATCAACGTCCATCTCCGCCCTATCTTGTCGAGAAACAAGCCAGAAAGCAATGCCCCGACGGGCGTAAGCAGTCCACCGACGATCAAGTAGGTCGAATTGTACTGGTCGATCCCTCCCGTCCGGACCGCCGCGATGGACGCATCCGAATAGAAGTTCTGGAATTGCAGCGTCCCCATCTTGAACGTTGCAGACCAGATGAAATACACGCCAGCCAATACCAGGGCGTAAATGCAATCCTTTTTGGTCATCATCTTCAACGCGTTCTTGAGATCCAGGAGCTTGTTCTGGCGTTGCTCCTTGGCCTTGATCCACCGCTCCGGTTCTTTGAAGACGAACACCAGCAATAACAGGCAAAGGACCATGAAGATCACCCCCCAGAGGCCATATGCCCATTCCCAGCCCCAGCCCCAGCCAGGCTTATCCCCGGCGAAATCGGGCAGGGGAATAGGAGTTTTCGGCCGTGCAATCATCGGCCCCAGGATCGCGTAAATCGGGATCAAGCCAATCAAGAACGCGAGAGCCCCCAATTTTCCCCTGTTTTTCGCGGGGGCCTCCTCTGCAACGGGGATCTGCCACGTGTTCGCCAGCGTTGCCATCGTTATGATCGAATACAATATCGCCGCGATGTGTATCCCATTTGTTCCCGTCGGATTAACCACCGGGAGCAACACGGAGGGGATGCCCATCATCAAGACGAGCAACATGAGCCCTTTCTTCCGATCAGCGGCATCTGTGTACCAGCTGATGAAGAACACGGCAAACGCGATGACACCGTAGGCCATCAGGTAAACGTTCAGCTCGTTGACCGAGATGCCGAGATCGTATGCCATGTATTTCAAGACACCTAACTCGACTTGTGCAAGGTAGTTATCCATGAGCGAGATAAGTCCCATCAAGATGACGACGAACCGTATGTATTCCTTTGGTCTTGTTGTTTCGGTTGCGCTCATTTCTTTTTTCCTCTGAGGAGACCGTTTAACTGATCCTTTTTACATTCTAAAGCCTTTCTGTTTCAGTCTATTCAACGCTTGATGTCACGACTGAAATGATACATGCCCGTGCAATGCCGTCTCTACCCATTTTAA
>Ga0172366_10000507_pt1 | contig 28209 bp, 22 predicted proteins | sample LakKivSesite69cm_FD_114533 | JGI IMG/M metagenome (GOLD analysis project Ga0172366, IMG submission 114533) | Sediment microbial communities from Lake Kivu, Rwanda - Sediment site 69cm | ecosystem: Environmental > Aquatic > Freshwater > Lake > Sediment | place: Rwanda: Western Province, Lake...
AATGAAGCCACTAATTGATAGAGAAAACGAATTGTCTTTGAAATGTGATAATTTTTCAAATGAATTTATCTTTGCCTTAATTGTATTTAAATTATCATTCGTTAAATCTTTTTGCTTAATTGAATTCTTCAGGTCACTGTCAAACTTCACAGAAGCTTTATTCTTTAATTCTTTAAGATATCCAAACGGAATAAGTTTCAAAGGAACATTTCTTCCTATAATTTCTTCTCCTTCCGTGCGAAATTTAATTTGCCCTTTGACTGTGCTATACCCCAATGCCTTTATTTTATTATACTCTGACATTAATACTGTAAAAAAGAATAAAAAAATAATCTTAGCAATTCTATTTTTCATTTGTTATTAAACATTAAAGTGATTCAGATTTTAAAATTTCCACTCTACATAATTATTCATAAAGCAATTTATTATTGGCTTACCTCTAAAAATAGAACGCTCTATCAACTATTTAAATTGATTGAAATACATTATGAAATCGTTGTCAATATAATATTAAATTATTGAACAATCAGGTATATAAAATTTCACATATAAATTCTGATGAACTTTTGATATCGTCATATGCCCAGTAATTATTAATGCTTGATTTATCATAATGCGGTGCGGTTGCTTTAAATATATGAAAGATTTGAGATGCTTTACATTTTTCCTTGTCGCTGTTCTCGCCATTTTCTGTGGATGTGAAAGCAGGCAGAACGCTCAGAATAAAAATCGCACTGAAATCGTTTACTGGACAGGCTGGACAGGACAGGAGATGGCTGTCCTGCAGCGTATCATTGACCGCTTTAACGCCTCGCAGGACCGCATATACTGCCGCATGGTAACTATCGCAGGCGTTTATCAGAAGGTTCGCATCGCCTTTGCGGGCGGCGATGTGCCCGACCTTTTGTCCTGCATCTGGGCAGAGGAATTCGCAAGCTATGCCATCCGCGGCGTGCTTGAACCGCTTGACCCATATACCGCCCGCTCCGGTCGCGACCTATCAAAGGAATATATGCCCGGACTGTGGCGGATGTTTCACTTTAACGGCAAGGTCTATGCCCTTGCAATGACAACAAACGGCACGGTCTTTTTCTACAACAAGGACATCTTCAAAGAGGTGGGCTGGGGGGAAAACCATATCCCGAAAACGCTTGATGAATTTGAGGAGATAAATCGTCTATGCGTCAAATATGACAGGGATGGAAATCTTGAGAGATATGGGACGCTCCCTTACAACATCATCTTCTGGGGATATATCTTCGGCGGCGGGTGGTATGACGAGAAAACGCAAAAAGTGACGGCAAACAGACCTGAAAACGTTCGTGCCCTCGCCTGGATGCAGAGACAGTCTAAAAAGTATGACGTGAGGAAACTGCGCAGTTTTGAGAAAACCTTCAGCACGTTCATCGCATCTGCCAATTGCCCATTTTACGTGGGCAAGGCGGCGATTTATCATTCTGGTGAGTATATGACCTATCATCTGAAGAAGTATGCGCCAAACCTGCGATACGGCTGGTTCCCATATCCATATCCGCCGGGCGGGCGCCCAAATTGCTGTCTCGTGGGCGGCTCAGTCTTCGCCATACCTTCCGCATCAAAACATAAAGATGAGGCGTGGGAACTCCTGAACTTCCTCACACAACCGGATTCTATAAAGGAGTTCTGTCTCGGTCTGCACAACCTTCCGCCCCTTATAAAGGTGGCAAAAGACCCTGCATTCACCAGCGACCCTGTTTACAGGGATTTGGCGGAGATTATGAGCGGGGAAAATGTTTTTGGACCGCCGACGATGCCCATCTGGACGCGTTACATGTCCGAACTCAACCGCGCGGAGGAATATGCCGTTTACGGCAACAGCGACCCGAAGCAATTACTGTATGATGTTCAGGTGCGCATGCAAAGAGAGCTTGACCGCCTGCTGGAGCAAAAAGGATTCAAATAGAATCAATCTGCCATTTCAAAGGCGGACTCTATAATCTGCCCAACGAGTTGCTTATCATATCTCCCTGGCGGTGGAACGATGGAAAGGAAATATTTTTGGGGTTATCCACGCGCGGCATTGGGACGAATCGGATTCAATATTTTTTTGGGCTCTCTCTTTGTCGGACCTCTTCTTTTTTTCTCCGGCTTGGGCACATTCGCTTACATCAATCTGCTTCGTTTAGATGGTCTTAGGTGGAGCAAAGTTTTATACTTGTGCATTTTAGTTCCAATTTTTATTCTGTCTGCCTGTATGGCTATCCTCTCTATCATAAGATTTTTCTTCCATCTGCGATGCAAGCGTCTTCCCGTCTCACTGAAGGCATACCGTCGCGGATCCAATATGGCGATACCCGACCCGCGGGATTCTCGCAATTGGTATGGGGCGGCACTTGCGCGGCATTGTTTTGAACTCGACCAAATCGCAGAGAAAGCGGGGGGCATTCCCCTTTATGAACTGGGCGTTCGAAAGGAAAATAAACGGGAGACTCAATGGTTTTCCTTGGCGATTGGACTGGAGACTGTTGACGCACTGTTGAAATTTCTCAATTCCCCTGATTGCCAAATGCCCGATGGCGAGGAATTGCAAAATGATTTAAAGATGCTACGCGCGGTTCTTGAGAAATGCGACTCCTTTTTCCTGATGCTTGTATAGCAAATGCGATGAAAACAGGGCGAATTGTTGTTGCCGTTGAACTGGGGAATTGATACGTATCAGACGTTTTTCTGATGGAATGCTATGAGGGCAGAATGAGGCAATCTTGCATTTCACCGATTGAAAGATTACGGGAGGTGGCGAGGTCGCCTGTTGAACGGCGGAATCTTCGCAATGGTTTGCTCTTTATCTCGCCGTGGCTGTTGGGGCTCGTGGCGTTCACGCTGTATCCCATCTGCGCCTCGTTTTACTGGAGCTTCTGCCGCTTTGACGGATTTTCGCCGCCCGTCTTTGTCGGATTGGATAATTATAAAATTATGCTCTTTGAAGATCCCCTTTTCTGGCGGGCGCTCTTCAACACATTCTATATGGTAATTTTTGCCTTGCCAATAACGCTCGTTTTTTCGCTCCTTCTCTCCATTCTTCTCAATATGAAGGTACGCGGTCAGCCGATTTACCGGACAATCCTCTATCTGCCCTCCATTGCGCCGGTGATTGCCGTCTCAGTCCTGTGGCTCTGGCTCCTGAACCCGGAATACGGTCTCATCAACCGGCTGTTCCATTTTGTGGGCATCAACATGGTAGGATGGCTGATAGACCCGAAACTCGCAAAGCCCGCGCTCATAATCATGGGGCTGTGGCAAGTGGGCGGCTCAGTCCTTATCTTCCTTGCGGGACTTCAGGAGGTGCCGACGCATCTTTATGAGGCGGCGGATGTTGACGGGGCGGGCATCCTGACAAAATTCTGGCATGTGACCCTCCCCATGCTCAGCCCCATCATTCTCTTCAACCTCATTATGGGAATCATCGGTTATTTTCAGTATTTCACACAGGCATTTGTCATGACACAGGGAGGACCGCAGGACGCCACGCTCTTTTACGCCCTTCAACTATTCAACCGGGCATTCTTGGATTTTGAGCTGGGCTATGCCTCGGCGATGGCGTGGCTGCTGTTTATACTCATCCTCGCCGCAACCATCATTGTTTTAAGAACGTCACGCCGATGGGTTTATTATGAAGGAGAAACGAGAGGGTGAGAAAAGAATTTGAGAATTGGAGAATATGAGAATTTGAGTATTTAGGTTCGCATGAGACGGATAATAATTGGAAATATGAAAAAGAGAAATTTTATATATGAGGTCTCAGGGCATGGAATATTGCTCTTATTCAGTTTGCTTTTTTTTGTGCCGTTTTACTGGATGGTGATGACCTCGCTGAAAAGCGATAATGAGATTTTCACCCTTAAAGTGAAATGGCTGCCGGCGGTCTTTCGCTGGAATAATTACAAAGAGGCAATTCTGTTCATCCCATTTTTGCGATACCTTGTCAACACGCTCATCATCTGCTTTTTTAACGTGGCTGGGGCGGTTTTATCGTGCAGTCTGGCAGCTTATGGATTCTCGCGCATCCGCTGGTTTGGACGGGACATCCTCTTCATTGTCCTGCTCTCCACAATGATGCTATCCGGGCAGGTAACCATGTTGCCCGTGTTCAGAATCTTCCGCGCCCTCGGTTGGATTGGGACATTTCTCCCCCTAATAGTGCCGTCATTCCTTGGCTCGGCGTTTTTCATTTTTCTACTGCGGCAATTTTTTATGGGGATTCCACACGAGCTCTCCGAGGCGGCGGTTCTTGACGGATGCACCGAGCTCGGCATCTATGCTCGGGTGATTTTGCCGCTTGCGCGCCCCGCCCTCCTCACGGTGGCACTCTTCACATTCCTCTGGAACTGGAATGACTTCATGGGACCCCTGATTTATCTGACCGACAATTCCAAATACACACTTGCAGTGGGATTACAGCAGTTTCTGGGTCAGCATGACACCGAGTGGTCAATGCTCATGGCGCTCTCCACGCTCATGACCCTGCCGGTCATTGTTTTATTTTTCCTCACGCAGAAGACATTTGTGAAAGGCATTGCCCTGAGCGGGATAAAGGGATAAGGCGACATTATTCTTGACTACCAATGCTTGTAAAAGATATACATGAAACAAATTTGAATGAATTTTTTATGAGGTGCATTACCATGACTCAAATATCCTTAACACCTGAACTTGAAGTTATCATTCAGGATAGATTGGCTTCTGGAAAATACAATACGCCAATGGAGATAATTCGTGAGGCGCTTCTCCTGATTTCCGACCGCGACCATTTTCTGGAAACTCAAAAGGAGTCGTTACGACGCGACATTCAAGCGGGTATAGACCAGCTAGATAAAGGACTTTCGGGTTCACCTACAAAAGAAGAAGTATGGCGGAAGATTGAATCTCGTCTGGCAGAATCCCGATGAAATCTCGATATCGCCTTTCTCAACTTGCCTTGCAGGATTTGGAAGATATCGGTTATTATATCGCCCTTGATAATCCCGATACAGCGCTGAAGTTGATTGAGCAATTTTTTGAAATGTTTGAACGGCTTATTAGACATCCAGGACTGGGACGCTTGCGGGAATAATTTCCCGGCGTTCGCAGTGTCATTGTGCGGCTGTATGTGATATTTTATCGTTGTGCACAAGGCGATATTGAAATCATCCGCATCCTTCACGGAGCGAGAGATATAAGTTCATATATTATCGAGTAATCACTTCTATTCATTTCTGGGTGAAAAGAATATTTCATGACGGGAAACGCATCCATATTTTTGCGAATACTTTATCACCTGGAACGGCGCTGACCTTGCCAGCCCGGGGTTCTGCGAGACGACACTTTGCTACGGAAATCCATTTCTGGTCTATACCCGATTCTGGCGAATGAAAACTCCGAAGGATGGAGTCCACAACCATTGCTCGTTCTTCAATTGGAAGCGAAACCGCCTCAATTATCAACTCTTTCGTTTTCATGTTGCATCACCTTTTCAATTGCCGCCAAATATATTTTCAGTAGGAACCTAATAGCACTTTCGTGTCAATAAAAAATGGACTCAAACGACACAAAAGCGGGTTTCGTTTCTATTATTGACCAACTCAATCTGTAAAAGCATCATTGCATAAATATAGTATGGATAAATTACTTTCTCAGGAGTAATTTTTTTGATGCGCGTTGTCAAAAGTTAAACACGCGGAGTCAAAGGATGACCGGGCGTTACATTCTTATAATCCATCTTTTATTGTGCGTGGCAATCATCCACGCAGGCGAATCTATGGGAGGAGAGGTCATGATTGGAACCGGCAACTATTCCACGCTCGCCATGCAGAGGTTGACGAGTGACTCCATGGCTGTTGACCCATCTTTTGATTTTTATAAGACAAAATCATGGGGAGAATGGGGGGATGAGATTCTAAAACTGGGCTTCACCGCCGTGCATATCATCATTGTCGCTGATATCTCGCTCGATGAACAAAACCAGATGGTGCAGGCTTTTCATGAGCGGAAAATGGCTTGCGTCCTCAGAATTTACCCGACCACCGACTTTGATGCATACTATCAACACCCAGAATGGCGACAGAAAATGCTCGACGGCTCCAGCCAATACGACTGGCGGGTGTATATCTGTCCAAACTCGACAGCATTTACAGACCACGCCTGCTCTGACGTTCAGAAGATTCTGCAGGCAGTTCCCTATGATGCTATCGAGCTTGCCGAGCCATGGTTCGAGGTCTGGGGCGGTCCTTATGCAACAAATCCCAATCGAGGTAAATACGCCTGCGTGTGCGACAATTGCACCCGCCTCTTCAAGGAAAAAACCGGCGTCGCTCCCTTAGATTTTCTGAATAATCCTGATACTCTCAATACCACAAATGCCGAGATTTACGAGAAGTGGCAGGATTTCCGCGTGGATTCCATTCTTCAATTTTGCAAACGGCTCTTTGACACCGCCAAGGCGACCCGCCCCGGCATCAGAATTATTCACATGCACCTTTCTGACTGCACGGTTGAGCCGGGAAAGTCGAGGGAATATCAGGCGCAGGACCTTGATGCGGCGTTGAAATTCCTGAAGCCGGATATCTTAATCATCGAGGATGCCTGGCAGGACTGGACACAGCCAAATCTTCAACCGGATTTTGTGCGCACTTACGCCGAGGCTTATGTGGCGCGCTCGCGTGCCATACTGCCCAACTTAGTCATGAAGGCACACGCCGACATCGGCTCGCTCAAGACATCACAGCGCAATCTGACATGGATGAGTCAATTCGGCGAGGAGGCACGTGCAGGCGGATTCAATTCAGTCATATTCTATGAATACTCGCTGGGCGACTATTCCAATTAGACATGAATCCCCGCCGCTCACGGACCGGAGCGTACAATATTCCCCAGACTGACAGTCCCGTTCGTCGGGTCATACTGGAATTGGTAAGGACGGTCGAGCTCCAGTTGCGCCACGCCTCCATTAGCAACACTGCGCGCCCAGCAGAGGTCAGGCCCCTTGCTCTGTAAATCCCAGGCTGCCGGACTTCCCGTGGCTCCGCCCGGATAAACCTGCCATAACCAACCCCAGTGTTCAAAATATTTCTTCGTGGCGTAATAATATTGTTTTGTTGTGTTCCATTGCATATACATGTCATAGGGTTTTGACAAGCCAAAGACGTCAGTCGGGATTGAGCTGAGATATGCCTGTGGCGTGGTCAGATTGTGGGGAAGATTATATCCCGGATTTTGCTCAATCCAGGGATAATCATTGTGGTCGGTTCTGTAAGATTCCAAGGCAACGGCTATCGACCGTAAATCGGCTTTTGCCCTGGATACCTTGGAACGAATCTGTGCCTCAAGAAAGTTTGGAATGGCAATCGCCGCTAAGATAGCAATAATGGCAACAACTATGAGGAGTTCAATCAGGGTGAACCCCTCTTTGAACTTTGATTCCGGCATAATATTTATCCTTTATGAAAAATAAACCAATACACATCTAAAAAACTTGCTTTATTTTTTTCGCCAAAACGTTCCAAAAGTCAATCGGAAATTCTCAACATAAAACAACTAATAACCATCTCTCCCATATCCGATTGCCCTTGACGCTATCAGCATTATTTCAACTATAAGATTATCTTTTTGATGATGAGAATGCACCTGATTTTTTAACATCTATGAAACTTCTATTCATCTTCTGCATTATTTTTCTCCTCTTTTGCAGTGCGGTTTTCAGTGAAGAACCCGCCGCTTCCCTGTCTACAACCGAAAAGGCACTCGCCACCTATGAGTCCGACGTTGGCACCTATCCCTCAAGCACCCAGGGATTACCAGCACTCATACGCCGCCCCATTGATGTCTCGCCTGAAATGTGGAAAGGTCCTTATCTGGAAAAGGTTCCCGTTGACCCATGGGGAAATGAGTTTGTTTATAAATTCCCCGGCACGCATGAAAAACCATACGACCTTTTCTCTGCTGGAGCCGACCGCATTGCCGGCACGGGCGATGACGTTGTGAATTGGGAGGTGAAAGAGTTACCCGCCGGCAAGAAAGAGACCACACCCTCCCCTCTCCCCCTGCCGCCGGATCTCGACCCAAGCAAGGATTATATAGAAAAGGCGGGTGGTCTTAATCTCCCGATGGTATGGCTCAATCCGGGTCAGTTTATTTATATCAGCCACAAAAGCGGCTCAGGTCCTCCGCTTGTGACGCTGGATGGATACTGGATTTCCCGTTATGAAGTCAGTGCACGACAGTATTGCATTTTTCTTAATGCCGCGGGCGATGCCGAAATAAAGGGATATACGGTTGTCTATGAAGATTCCACCATAGCAAAAAACAGCGGGAATTTTGTGCCACGGTCTGGATGTGAAGACAAACCGGCATATCCCGTTTCATGGATTGGCGCTGATGCCTTCTGCAGGATGCTCAGCGAAGGCACGAGACTCAATTACAATCTTCCCACAGAGGCGCAATGGGAGCGGGCGGCAGGAGGTGGGCTTAAATTCAAGCCCTACCCCTGGGGCGACCAGAACCCGGAAGGACGGGCAAATTTCGGGCATCACGGAGGGAAGGACTTTGAACTCCTGACGCCCGTCGGAAGTTTTCCACCAAACCCCTTTGGAATTTTTGACATGGCGGGAAACGTTCTGGAATGGTGTCGTGACTGGTATGAAGCCGGTGTGGAATTAAGAGTGTTCAAAAATCCCGCTGGTCAGGGAATCGGAGGCGAAAAGGTTCTGAAGGGCGGCGGCTTTCGCTCTCGGGAACGATTTATACAGATTGACCAGCGATTTCACAACCTGCCCTGGTTCAAGACCGGCGGCTTTCGCATTGTGAGAGAACCATAACTGCAAAAGAGACAGAGACCATAAAAAATGAATATATTCTCACTACAGAGTCACGGAGGACACAGAGATTAATCTCCGTGAACTCTGTGTCTCTGTGGTGAAATTTATTATTTAGGCATTCTCAATCCAATTGCCATGATTGCAAAAGGTCGGCACTGAATTTTTTTTCAATAGTACATCGTCCATGCTGGGTTTGCGGCGGTTGCCTGCGTGGTGGCAAGATAAACGCCCCATGAGTTGAGCGTGCCAGATTGCCCCACCACACCATCTTGCACCTTTAGCGTCCAATCACTGAATGGGTGCATCAAAAGGAGAGTCCCCATATTGTTATCAGGTTTAACACAACCCCTGTAAAAATCCAAACCCACAAGGTCCCTCAGATCAATCAAATCAGCAACCGACCAGGAACACCTGTCATTCATGAAAATTCCGTCAAAATTCGGATAACTCCCACCCTCTTCATTCAGCACAAGGACACCGCTCTCCCATGGTGCCAGGAGCCACGCCTGCAAATCCTGCGTATGGGGATGATTGATGAAAAGTTCCAGAGTCACATCCGACGGCGAAGCAATCCCGCGCGCCACACACACTGATGAAAGAGAAGACGTCCCATCAGGGATGACCTTTGCGCCGTCAGTGTTGCGAAAATAGTAAAGGGGCGGCGAAGTGCGTGGGAACATTTGATATGTATACTCGGAGAAATTGCAGCTACCACGCGTGGATTTCTTTATGCAAAAAAAACCATCTTCACCCCATCCCGCGCCCCAGCTGTTCTTGCAAATCCAGCAGTCCTGGGCATCATCCCAGCCAATAAGCGCAACCATGTGGGCGCCTAAGTTCGCGCCGGTGACATTGTTATACACGCCGCCGGTGTACGTAACAAAATCCTCGTGCACATCCATCAAGCACATGATTGGGGATTGCATCACGGCTGTCTTCAAAGGGCTTTCATAATCGCCGAAGACATAGGAGTCACTGATGACCTTCCAATTTTCAATAAGATAGGCGCCGCCGTCGGGGAGATATTTTGCCGGGGAATCCGTGGGGAGCGTTCCATCCCATCCGGCATAGGGGCAGTCTGATTCGGAAACAGTGCCGACAGACATCAGGAAATCTGCGGCTTGTGAACTCCACCATCCATCTTCCGGACTTCCACCACCAAAGGCGAAAATGAATCTCTCAGAGAGGTCGATATCGAGGTCGGGATTCCCGGATTCAATTTTCATGATGGATTCAAGGCAGGCAATTGTTGAAAAGGCGGTGCAGGTGTTGAGAGATAACTGATCACGAATGGGCGTCACCCAGTTGTGACCATCCTTGTTTCTCCAATCCCATGAGGACGGAAAGGAACGCCCATCACTTGGAACTTTATAGCCCTTCGTAACTGCCTTGCGTGAATGGATGGACGGTGGTTCGGGCAGGGCGCCGCACAGGCGTTTTTTCTGCTCCAGCGAAAGGCGGGAGATAGATGTCTCCCCTGCCGTCCACGACTCTCCCTTCATCTGTATTGCCTTCTGAACCTCCTGAACGGTCAATGCAGTTCCAATGACCGGACAGAATAAAAGAAAAAGACATAATCCAGTAAGAATTTTTCTCATTGGCATTCTCCCAATATATGAATAAATTTTAAATTTGTCATCCTGAATTTTTGCTCACAGAAAAGCACCCGCCTTTTTCATGACAGACCTCACTCTTTTTCCATCAAGGGCGCGGGGAGTTATGCCCGCATCAAGTGAAAGGGCGCATGCGATTCCAGCCGCCTCGCCAAAGGCGCGACAGGTCGGTTGCACGCGCAGTGAGGACTGTCCCACAAAATCCGCTGAAATGCACCGCCCCGCAACAAGCAGATTCTCCACTCCCTTCGGCACAAGACACCGATACGGTACCTCGTAATATCTTTTGTCCACCGGCAGATGCGGAATCTTGACATCGCCATATTCAACCTGCGCCCCGTGAACGTCAATCGGGTAATTACTGCGGGCAATGGCATCAGGAAATTTCTTCATGGTGAGAATATCTTTACCCGTCAGGACGTATTCGCCCACGATGCGGCGGGATTCCCTCACGCCCAGCATCACTGCGGCGTGGTTGAGCCATGCCTTCTCAAATCCCCGAAAATATTTCTTCATGAACTGCACGGTGCGAAGGATGGCGCGGCGCCCGTCCATCAGGGCGCGAGATTGATAATCAGGTCGCGTAACATCCGCCTCGGGCTTAATCTCCGGGCAATTGAAGGCAAGACATCCCCGTTTCCCCGGCACACCGAATGCCTGAAAATAATTTCCGTCTCTCTCAAGGAGGTCGCCCGCCTTGACCGCCTTGCGGAAGATGGGCTCCAACGCCCAGTTATGTCCCCACACCATGGCAGTGTGGAAGAATGGAAAATCTGATTCTGCCTTCTGACCGAGCTTTTTCAAAAATGCCGAAAATCGCTTCTCATTAATCCCGCCCATCTCAAAACGAAGCGAGGTTGGTTGATTTACATGATTATCCGGACGTCCGGAGACAACGGGTACGCCGGCAAAAACCGCCACGTCCGCATCGCCCGTGGCGTCAATCACCCGCCGCGCTTTCACCGCCTGCCTGCCTCCCTTGTTCTCAATTATGACTCCCTCAATCACGCCCCGCCGACAAACAGCCCCGCAGGTGAATGTGTTGAAGATGATTTCAACGCCGGCTTCACGGCACATATCCTCAAGGACAAATGAGAGCATAACAGGGTCAAACCATCCGTCATTACCGCCGCGGTCTTTTGCGCCTGCGCCACGCTTCATCAGGCGCCGGTTAATCTCTGTGTTGATGGACGATGGGGAGGGATTCCCTTTGATAAGATTGTGCATGAGGGGTGTTACGAGCGCCGCCGTGGCTGAACCGCCGAGGAAGGTGAGTTGTTCAATGATGAGAGTTTCTTTTCCGCGACGTGCCGACGCAATCGCCGCCGGCACTCCTGCCGTCCCGCCCCCGACAACAAGAACATCCACCTCTTTTGTTATTGGAATCTCCCGCGCCTTTTCATGGAACGTCTTTGACATTTGTCAGAAATCTCCAAACTTTTCACTTTTATAATTCAACGCAGTCTATAAAAAAAATCAGCCACCAACATCCGCATCACGTCAAGGAAATACCAGACAAAGGACCAATTCCCCATCCTATAATTCCTTCTTCCGTTTATACCTCTTTCGGTCAGGCGTTTTTCCTTGATTCCCTATGTAATATGCTGATTATCGAGCTCGAGACTATTGACTGAAGTTTGAATTGTTTTTGTTATATCATGGCATTTTCGTGGATTGCATGGAGGAAAAAACATGATGACCTTGTGTAATTTTATACAAAATTTTAAAGATGTTCCTGCATCCACTGCCTGGTATCTCACTGACCTTGCAGAATCCCGGGGAAAGCAGGAATTGTTCACCCGACAATCCCCCCAGCGTCTCAAGACACTGAAAGAACATGCCCTTATCGAGAGCGCAGTTTCCTCCAATAGGATCGAAGGCGTGGAGGCAGACAAATCTCGCATTGCCACCATCATATTTGGAAAATCTTTCCTCCGCGACCGGAATGAGGAGGAAATCCGGGGATACCGTCAAGCCCTAACCATAATTCATGAGCATGGTGCCGATCTTCCTATTTCGGAAGATACTATTCTTCGGCTGCACAGCCTAACATATGGAGGAACGGTGTATTCGGGTAAATATAAGGAGAAGGATAGCGATATCATAGAAAGATATCAGGACGGTCGCTCGCGGATACGCTTCAAGACAGTTCCTCCAAAAGATACTCCAGATTTCATGAAGGAATTGGTTGAACTTTATAATGAGGGCATCAAGGAGCAGAAAGTTCCCCCACTTTTGCTTATGGCGGCATTCAATCTGGATTTTCTATGTATACATCCCTTTCGGGACGGAAATGGGCGCGTGTCAAGGCTTCTCCTTCTCTTGAATTGCTATCATCTGGGTTTCGAGGTTGGGCGATATATCAGTCTTGAACGCCTCATAGAGCAAAATAAGGAACGTTATTATGAAACTCTAGAGCAGAGTTCACATGGTTGGCTCGAAGGCAAACATAATCCTTGGTATTATATCAATTTTATCCTGTTCATTATCAAGAGCGCTTACAGGGAATTCGAGGAACGTATCGGGCAAATCCAAAGCCCTCGGGGCGAAAAAACGCTTCTTATTCAACATGCCATTGCGAGGATGCCGGGACCATTTCGCATTGCCGAACTCTTGAAACAATGCCCAAACGTTAGCGTGGACATGATCCGGAATATTTTAAAGAATCTGCGAAAAGAAGGCTATGTGGAATGCCTTGGCAGAGGACAAAATGCCAAGTGGCGCAAAAAAGATAAACGAGAATTGGGTAATATCAAATGAAATGGGTAATGAATTAGGTAATGAGAGCATTTCGGAAGAATTTTTATCTCTATGGCATAACATAAAACAGACAATCGGTATTTATCGAAATTCATCCACATTTCTATGATTTCCCAAATAGGCAGGATTAAAGATGGAACTTAAAAATCGTCCTATTGCTTTAAAAAACGCACCTATGGAATACGCACCGGCTAATGAACTTGGAGTTGTCTTTCTATTCGCACATATCGCACGGAGATTACAATTTCGTATAGAGGAAATACGTCCTGACTTCCCAGATTGTATTGCTTATCGACAGTGTGGCGATACAGAGAAAAAAGTTCGGATTGAATTTGAATTCAGATCCAGTAATTTCAAAACGCATCACCATAATGCAAGCAAATGTGATATAATTGTTTGCTGGCACCATGACTGGCCAGAAGCGCCAAAAAGAATCGAAGTCATTGAATTAAAACGATACTTCGGTGTCGCACGAAAAGTATGGATCCAACAAGCCATTAAGAATCAATGGGAATACCTCGATAATAATGATCGAATGCAATGGGCATTATCCAAACGAGCAACACAAGGAGATATATTATTAATGTATAAATGCGCACCAGTATCCGCCATTACTGACGTTTTTGTCTTTTCAGGAAATGAGATTACGCGAGGTCGTGCAGGATGGCGGAATGGTGAATGCTATGGCGGTGAGATACATAGAATTTGCAAACTTGCCTCGCCTATATTTCTGGATGATTTGCAGAAACATAAAATACTTAAAACAGCATCATTCACACGCCGGAATATGCAAGGAGTAAGTCTCCTGGCAACAGAATATTGGACATATTTATATGATATGATAATGGAAAGGAATCCTACCGTTATCAAAAGATTGAATAAATCAAGACCGGATAAATTATAAAACACTAATTTCACACGAAGCCACAAAGAGCACAGAGAATATGACTTTGTGGCTCTGTGTCTTTGTGTGATATTTAAATTGATTTGAGCATTCTGCGGGCGTGGGAGTTCATTTCTTCGGCAACAGCTTTTTCGTTCATGGTCAATAATTCGCCTTTCTGAACGACTACCTCGCCATTGACAATCACTGTGTGCGCACGGTGTGAGATGCCACAGAAAATAAGTGCGGCAATGGGGTCACTACGCGAGCCGGCAAGGTCGAGACGATTCACGTCAAAGATTGCAATGTCCGCCGCCTTGCCAATCTCAAGACTGCCAATGTCCGCACGGCGTAACACACTTGCGCCGCCACGCGTCGCAAGCCGCAGCGCCATCTCCGCCGGCATTGCATCCGCCCCTTTGACAAGACGATGAAGCAACATGCACTGTCGCACCTCTCCGAGCATGTTGGATGAATCATTGGATGCGCTCCCATCCACGGCAAGACCCACCGGCACACCCGCCTCTATCATCTCCGGTATAGGCGCCGCACCGGAGCCAAGTCGCATGTTTGAGGTTGCACAATGCGCCACGCCTGTCTTTGTCTCCGCCATGACTTTAATCTCATCCTTGTCAAGATGGACGCAATGCGCAAACCAGACGTCATCCCCCAGCCAGCCAAGGTCTTCCATATACGCCAATGGCTTCATCCCGATTGTGTTCATACAGAACTCTTCCTCGTCCAGCGTCTCGGCAAGATGGGTGTGCAAAAGGACGCCTTTATCGCGCGCAAGCGCCGCCGTCTGGCGCATGAGGTCGGGAGTTACAGAGAACGGCGAGCAGGGCGCAAGGGCAACACTGCACATGGAAAATGGGACAGGGTCGTGATAAGTATCAATGAGTCGTGCGGAATCCTCAAGAATGGTCTCCTCACTTTGAACGACGTCATCCGGTGGGAGCCCGCCTTTTGAAACACCGAGTGACATGCTTCCCCGCGTGGGATGAAAGCGGATGCCAATCTCCTGTGCGGCGCGAATCTCCTCATCAATCAGCATGCCCGTCAGGTCTGATGGAAAGAGATACAGGTGGTCCGCTGTGGTGGTGCAGCCGGTGAGAAGGAGTTCCCCCAGTGCGCCAAGCGTGCTCCAATAAACCGCCTCCGGCGTGATGCGGCGCCAGATATTATAAAGATATTTAAGCCAGTCAAAGAGCTTGGCATTCTGAACGGCGGGCAGGGCACGCGTGAGGGTCTGGTAAAAGTGGTGATGGGTGTTAATCAGCCCGGGAATTACCACCATGCCTGAGGCGTCAATCACATTTTCCGCCTGATGGGCAAGGTTGGTGCCAATTTCCTTAATCTGCGCTCCTTCCACAAAGATGTCAGCATTGGACAATCGTGTGTTCTTCTCATCAAACGTGGCAATGGCAAATGCGTTTTTTATAAGTAGTGTTTTCATGAGACGTCCACCTCGCCCTCTCAGGAAAATTGAAAAATGAGCATCCCCTCGCTCATATCAGGAATATCAATATTAATCATATAATATCCTTTTTTTTCTTGCAACTTATATGAGATATTTTTTTTCATGAACATGACACGGTGCGGTTTTTTCATAAGGAATACGCGGACATCCTTTCTGAAAAATCCGTCAATGGAGAGCGCCTCGGGTCTATCATCGATATGCCGTAGATAAATCTGCCCCTCAATATCAAGAAGGTTCTTTTCTTTTCCAACGATTTTCAGGAGGCGAAAATCGAGGGGTTTGAGTCTGAACATCGATGCGTCCCTCAGAAATGCGCCCCTTCGGACATCCCAGAATCTCAAGCCGCACCGCATGAACCTGCACGTTGCCGTATCCTCTCCCGTGTTGGAGATGATGAGAAATCCGTTTTCAGTCAGGTTCCAGAGGACGCCGGAGGATTGTGTCTTGATGAGCGGGTATTCGCCTGCGGACAGTCCGGCGTCGCGCAAGAGAAAATCCACAAATTCAAATACAGGGAGGTCATTCCGTATGCCATCGGTGGCAAGACCGGCGAAAAGGGCGTATCCCCCGCGGGATGTCTGGCGACGAAAGATAACAGGCTCACAATTTTCCTGCGTTGCATAAAGGATTTCCACATCTGCGCCCTTTGAAAAAACAGGCACGCCCCATGCGCAGGATTTAATGATGGGCGACGTGCCAAGAAAGGCATCGCTCTTTTCCTTTCCCGCAAAGCGCAGTCTGACCTCATCCCCGTGAGACATGGTGCGGATGGGCAGGTTGGCATCACACCCGAAGAGGCGCAGCATCTCAGGCGGTTTGTGCGTCCCAAAATCATGATACATCGAATCCAGACCGAAGCGATAGCCATTGTGCGCACCAATGTATAGCAAACGATGTGAGGGGTCACTATCCAGCCATCTTTCCAGCAGTTCAACCTCCGCCGGCGGGATGGGAAAATACTCATTCAGTATGAGCATGTGCGTCTCCGGATGGCGGCACAAACTCTCTTCAAGCGTCTCTGCAAAGAAAGTCAGGACGGGATATTTTTTCTCATAGAGAAGGTCATGTGCAATGCACCAGAAAGATTTCCATGATTCCGTCCAGGGGCGGGGCACCGTGCGCATCATGCCGGCATAGGAAAAAACAAGCGCCACAGGGCTGACGGGCGAGCCCAGCCGTTGAAGACATGCATTGACTTTCGTGAGCAGTTCCATGTGTTGTGCATCGTCGTCATAGTCCTTTCTATACCAGTGGCGCGACATGCCATTGGGTGCCGCGGTGGCTGCGGCAAGTGTGTAGCGCGCAAAATATTCAAAGGGCAAAAGATTATTGAGCGTGTCTGCAGAGAGCGGGACGTGTTCATTTGTTGGGTTATTGACGGCGATGATTGGCTTGCCCAGATTCTGTGCAAGGTTTTCAAGGTAAGAAATCTGAGGGATAAGTTCGCCTCCGCTCCCGATGATTGCCTCGGCGAAAATATTATCCGGTTGCATCCGGACAAGGATGAAATCCACGTTGGGGAGGAATGTGAGCTTGTTGATATGGCAGGAGGTGTTCCACGTTTCCATGGGCGTATTTTCAAAGGTGGGGACAAAGAACCAGGGCATGATGCCGCATTTCTCAAAGCCGATCTCTCTGGCATAGATGGTGAGTTTGTCATAAAACTCAACAAGGACTTTTGCCTTCAGCTCTTGCAGGCGCAGGTAAGCAACATTTTCATCCTGGCTGGTGGGATAGGCAAGGTCAGGATATTCCATGCAAAAGCGCTCATGGAATTTGTCTTTTGTGCCGGGGATATCCACGCGGAGCATCGGCTCTTCAAAGACCACCCAGTCAAATCCAAATCCGCGCAACGTGCGCGAGATGTTTTTCATATATTCCAGCCAGCCGGGTGCGGCAAAGGAGCCGAAAAAATTCTTTTTCCCGTATGCTAAAAAGTGCTGATACACATAAGTGGTATTGTCAGTGTAATACTGTGCGTTCTCGATGCCCACGTCATCGAGGTAGCCGACGGTTGATTGAATCTGGACACATGCAGGATAGCCATGCCTATGCGCCACGCGGACAAAATCCTCATAGGGCTCTCTGAACCTGCCGTTGAGTTCAGCAAGAGGTAATGCGTAAAAGGCGCTGTAGGCAACATCAAAATTCCACCGGCGCATGTCATTGAAGTAGCGCGTGAGTTGTTCCGGTGTGGCAGTCCTATCCGGAGAGGTAGGCAAGACATTCATGAGAATCTCCTTTGCAGAAATCATCAAAAGAATTGTGTAATATCTCGCCATACGGAAACAAGTTTTTCAACCATTTTTCATTGAAACTTTTAAACCTGAAACTCTTAATCCGCCTGAGGCGGAGAAACTCTTAAATCGATATTTTGGGATTGACTTTCGTGCGCCATTTACAAGGATTTGTTTCATATATCCTGACCGGTTGAGGCGGTTGTGAATCCCGAAGAATATGAAAAGATGTATGTCCAGGAGAATACCTACTGGTGGTTCCAGGGGAGAAAAAAAATCCTTCTGGGAATGATGAAAAGATTTCACCTCCTTGGCAATGGAACCCTGCGTGTTCTGGATATTGGCTGTGGAACGGGTTTGATTCTTGAGGGGCTTTCAGGTCGTGCATTTTCAATCGGACTCGATTTTTCCTCAAAGGCACTCACATTCTGCCGTCAGCGTGGACTTCAAAACCTCATTAGAGGCGATGTGAGCCACCTCCCCATTTCAGAATCCTCTATTGACCTCATCCTTGCCCTCGACCTGTTTGAACACATAGATGATGACCGCGCCCTCATGAGAGAGATTACACGTGTCTTGAAACCCGGCGGATGTCTTCTCGCCACCGTGCCAGCCCACCGGTATCTCTGGAGCCAGCATGATGAAGCACTGCATCACTTCCGGCGATATTCAAAGGGAGAATTTCGCTCACTTGTTCTCGAATCGGGTCTACTGCTCAGAAAATATTCCTATGTCATCACATTCACGTACATTCCCATTCTTCTATTCAGGATAGCCCAGAAGATTTCCCATATTTTCCACCCAACAAACACAAAACCCAAAACCCATATAATCATGCTTCCGGGACTTTTGAATTCAATCCTCATTAAGGTCCTTGAACTGGAGGGAACGCTCTTAAAACGTATGAACCTGCCTATAGGTGTCTCTCTTCTTTGCATTGCGGAAAAAAAGACCCGACAATCATAAAAAATCGCTTTGTCACTTTAAAATGATTGACAGGGTATAGACAAAAATGTTTGATTGAAATTTGAATTATTAACGAATCGTGCAATGGCTTTTGGTTTCCCAAGTTTATGATGAACGGGTAATTCTTCAAAGCAAACATCTATGAAGATTAAACCAGACATTGTAACAAGATTCAAATCGAAGTTCAAAAGGGACATCTCCGACCCTCGCCAGCGCGACCTTATCGTCGAAGACGCACTCCGTCAGTTTGAGAAAAAGATGGAAACGGCGGGGGAAAAGGGCTCTGCCTCCCGCGAGGAGGCTTTTGCACTCCTTGACCAACTCGCATTCAAATATGAATCCAAAAAACTTGACTCACTTGACATTTATAAAAAGGCTTATGAAAAATTCCCGCAGGAGATAGGGCTCTTGAGAGCCATCGTCGGTCTTCTCCGTGCACGCGATGCCAAGAACAAACTGGCAATCCACTACTATCAGAAACTTTCCGAATACGAACCGGAAAATTTCCAGATCCTTGCCCTACTTGTGGACTGCTACAGGGAAAATATCGAACAAGTCCCACTGATGCTGACTTATGAGCGCATCGTGAAGAAGTATCGGGAGATGGATAATGCACAACGATGGGGCACTGAGCCGGGTCCGAACTGGGATTTTATCAAGTCCCAGTATAAGTCCACAATCCATAAACTCGGTGAAATCTACGCCGAGATGGGGAGAAATGACGAAGAGGCACTCTCCATCTACAGGGAAATCATCCATGCAGATGAACCGAATGTCATTGCCATTAAAATCCTTGCCCAATCTCTCGTTGAAAAGGGACGAACGGACAAGGAGGCGATGGAGGTTTATGAACTCTATCTTGCCTTTGAACCCTTTGACCGCAACGTCAGGTTCCTTCTGACAAAGGCATTCCTCTCCAGTGAACGCATCGAGGAGGGGCTCACCATACTGAAAAATCTCTGCCGGGAAAATCCCGATGATGCAGAAGCGCTGGATTTCCTGATTCAATATCACGTTGAACACAATATCGTGAATGAAGAGTCTGCCCCATTCTTTCTCACCTACCTTGAGCGCCATCCAGAGGATAAAAAGATTCTCACAGTGGTGGCGGCTCATTTTGCCGGACAGGGCTCCCTATCCGAGCAGGCAGTTGCCCTGTATAAACGCTACGTTACCCTGTCCTCGCCCCACCCCTCCGAAAAGGTTGTGTTCTATGAACTTCTGGGACGCTACTATCAGAACCTCCAGAGCTGGGCGAACGTCATTGAGATGTATGGAAAAATACGGCAGATTGACCCCCGCTCAAAAGAGGTCATCATCCCGCTCGCCACGGCATTCAGTGAGTATGACCGGATAGATGATGAGGCGCTCAAGATTTACAAGGAGGCAATTGACCTCGGCTCACGGAATGAAAGGATTCATAATCTCCTGTGCCGATACTTTTTTGAGACAAACAAGCATGGTCCGGATTCCCTGAAAATCTTCAAGGATTCACTCTCCATTCATCCGAAAAACAGGTATGCGCGTCTTGGCATCTGCCAGCATTACCTCTTTATATGCGAGTATGAAAACAGCCTTGCCGAGACGTTGAAACACCTGCGCTTTTATCCCGGTGATGAACAGGCAATCTCCTGTGCCGCTGACTGCCTCTCCCATCTGGATGCAAAGCGAATGGAAAAATATCTGAACGAGATGGATGAAAAAACCCGTCTCCAGATTCTGGAAGAGGCATTTGTGAAAAATCCGGGTGCAAAATCGGTCGTCTTGACTTTGAGCGATATCTACCAGAAGGCATTTCGCAGGGATGACCCTGCCATCCGTATATATCTTGCCGCCTTCCCCCATGACCGCCGTAACACGGCACTCCTGACCACCCTTTCTAACCACTTTTGGCGAGTGGGTGACGAGGAAAACGCCATCCACTTCGACATGGAGATTTTCCACCTCTGCCGCAATAATTGCCCCGTTTCAAACTCCACTATGAAAAATGCCGCCGTTCCCAGGGACTGCCCCGGCGCATGCATCCGCATCGCCCGCCATATCCTTTCCACAAGCAAAACCATGCCTGAGACTCAAGAGATACTACGCTGTGCATGGCGTGCCGGCGAAAAAAGCCCAAAATTGATAAGACGCCTCGCCGCACACTTCACAGAGGAGGAGCCACGCTCCACCGAGGCACTTGATATATACCAGGCATTGATTGCCGTCGACCCTGATGCAGATGATGCAAGGAGAAAAATCCTCCGCTACCAGATAGATATGGGTGACCCTAAACCCGCCCTGCTGTATTGCGAAGAACGATTGAAGACAAACCCGGATGACAAGGATACACTTGATTTTCTTATCCAGTGTCTCAAAAACGCCACCATCACTGATGAACGTATAACCAACTTCCTGGAAAAGCTCCTGCGGAAAAAACCAGAGGATGAACGTCTTTCCCTTGCCCTGGCATTTCTTTACTCCTATCAGGAGAATTTTGGTATTGCCACCCTCAGTGTCTTCCTGAATGCCCTCCGTCTCTGCCCGGATGACATCCAGATTCTCGTCGGAATCGCCCGATGTTATGAGGACTCTGGAAACCTCGCACGCGCCGCGGAGACCTATGAACGCATCTTGGAATCAATCCCCGATGATGTCACAATAATCTGTCGCCTCGCCCACACTTACATGAAGATGGGCGTTAAAAATGAGAGGGCACTTGATATCATTACAAAAGGGGTGGAGTTCGACCCCTTCGACCGCGACATGCATTTTTACCTCGCTGACCATTGCCTCACCACAGGGGATAATCTTCGGTCTATTGCCATCCTGGAAAGGTTTTTGAAAAACAATCCAGCCGCCATCGATGAGGTTGTCTCCCATCTGGAAAACCTCCGCCAGACAGTCACGTGGAGTCCTGAACTCCACATCAAGATGGGATTTCTTTACATTGAAAAAGACAACCAGGATAATGCCCTTAACGAATTCAGCCAGATTTCCCAGAATTATACACGCTACTGCGGCGACCTGATTGAGGGGTATAACCGCATTCTTCAAAAACATCCGCATCACGTGCGGGCGTTGGTGGAACGCGGGGTTCTTTTTAAAATCATCGGCGATTTTGAAGAGTCCGTCGCCGACCTTGAAAATGCCAGAAATATAGATGCGGAAAATCCCAACATACTTTATGAACTGGCTGAGTGCTATGAGGCATATTCCTCCCTCATGCACGAACCGCAGTTGGAGATGCTTTACAAACTTGGAGGCCTCTACCTTGACCTTGAAGAATATGACAAGGCAATCAAGACATATCAGCAGATCCTGAACAGGGAAAGGGAATCCCGCGAGGCAATCCTCAGCATTGGCAAGGCATTTTCCTGCAAGGGCGAACTTGACCTCGCATATCAATACTATCGCCGCCTTGAAACAACTGACGAGGTCAAAAACCTTCTATATGCCCTCGGGAACAGGTATTATGCCGCAGGAAACCTTGAAAAAGCGCTCGATGTATTTAATTACATCCTCTCGGTGGACATTGTTTACAGGGATGTAAATAATCTCGTGAATATACTGCGTGAGGAGATGAAGGGAGAACACGTCATCGCTAAGCGTCATCACAAGGAGATAATGCAACAACTCAGCATGCGCGCCAGACAACGTTTCGACATCATCGAGGAGGTGGGGCGCGGCATCATTGGCGTGGTATATAAGGCATATGACAGGGAGCTCGATGCAGTCGTGGCGCTCAAAATCCTGTCGGAGAGATTTTCTGAGGATGAGAAGGCGCTTGAACGATTCAGTCTGGAAGTCAAGTCCGCCCGACGCATCTCTCATCCCAATATTGTCAGGATATACGATATCGGTGAGGAAAACGGCAGAAAATACATCTCAATGGAATATGTTGATGGCGGTGATTTGAAACAACTGCTTTTGGTGCAAAAACGCCTGCAACCAAAACTCGTTATTGAGTTCACGCTCCAGATTGCCTCTGCCCTTGCAGCGGCTCATGCCCTGAACATTATTCACAGGGACATAAAACCTGCCAATATCCTGCTCACGCAAGATAAGGTTTGCAAGCTTACAGATTTCGGAATCGCCGCATTTTTTGAGGAGTCCCGTGACCTTTCATCGAATATCATCGTCGGGAACCCGATATATATGTCGCCAGAGCAAAATGAGGGGAAAAATCTTACCTCATCCTCCGACATTTACTCCCTCGGCATCGTAATGTATGAGATGCTCAGCGGCGCACCTCCATTCCGGACGGGGAATATTCCTTATCATCACATCTTCACCGCACCGCCGGAGATGAAAGACGTGGACAGCAAACTGTCCGCCATCGTCATGAAATGTCTGGAGAAAAAACCCAACAACCGCTTCGGGCGAATGGTTGACCTGATAGCCGCCCTCGAATCCTGCCGGACAAAGTGACATAATAAATTTCAGGAATTAAATAGGCAGATTTAATGGACAGGATTCACAGGATTAACAAAATTGAAAATCATGTGAGTCTTGTTAATAATGTCAAAATTTCTCCAGAAATTATCTCATCAGTTCAATATTTCCAGGTCTTGTAACTGCCATATTTTTACTTTTCATGCCGTCTGCCAAATCTCCGTATCACCAAAATGCGGTAAAAAACGTATTACAGATTAAGGGGTTTTTTATATTGTTTATTTATTATAAAGTCTTTACCTTAACTATCGCGGCTGCTTTCCTCATCATCTCACGTATCTAAGCTTACAAGCGTGGTATTGTATTCCTTAGCTGTCTGGATTATAATTACATCCATTCCTCGGACTCCTGATTCTATGGCAATATCTGATGAATCCGACGCTAAATCAGGGTCTATAATAACGAAGTTTGCGGTATCAAGCGAGAGCAACTCATTTTTAATTTTTTGCGCCAGATCCTTCTGTCCAGTCCGGCGCCTGACCGCCGAAACAACTTCAACTAACACGGTATAAGGCATTATTGCAATAGCAGTCCCAGTAATAACTTCCCTCCATTATCCAGCGCCTTAAGATGGTCTTTTTCCTGTTCGAGAAGCGAAGCAACAATTACAGAGCTATCTATAGTAATCTCTTCTACCATCTTTTTTCTCTCTGTTCCTTTATTTCATCAACTGCAGTGGCTCCATCCCATTTGCTGGATATTTCCTTTCCCAAAAGTAGCCATTTTGAAATGCGTTCCGATACAAGCTTTTTATCCCCTTGTCTTAGACGAATTATGGTCTTTTGGAGGTCTCTAATATCATGGAGAATATGGTTTAACTTCGCATTAATTTCTTCATTTAGTATTTCCATAATAGACTCCTGAATCTTGGCATTCTAAAAGCGGATTTATGCTTTTAAGTAAACCTTCTTCATCCGCCTGAGCGATTTGGGTCTGTAATCCTTCGAATGACCCGCACTCCCGAAGGCGAGAATCTTGCTCTTGACCATGTTGTAAATTGCCTCGCGGGAAGGACCGAGGTAGTCGCGTGGGTCGAACTTTTCAGGCTGTGAACAGAGGACTTCAAGGATTGCCGTCGTGACCATCAACCGCCCATCCGTGTCCACATTGATTTTCCTCACGCCATTTCTGATGCCCATCTGAATGCTCTCTATCGGAACCCCCATCGTCTTCTTCAGGCGATTTTTGAAAAAGAGGTCATAGACCAGGTCCTTCGCAATGCTGTAATCCTGGTCAATATAATATTTCTTGCCAAGGAAATCAACATAAGGACCGCCCTCATCATCCTTACCCTTGGACACAACAATAAAGGTATTCAGCTTCTCCGTCAGCTCCATAGGGACGGAGGAGGAGCCGTGCATGACAAGGGGCGTGTTGGGAATCTTTTCATGAATTTCCCTGACGCGCCCGATATCAATAACCGGTTTTTCCTTGAACTTGTAAGCGCCGTGGCTGGTTCCAATGGCAACGGCAAGAGCATCCACGCCGGTCTTCTCCACAAATGCCTTTGCCTGGTCAGGGTCGGTAAGCATAACCTTCTGGGCAGACGCCTCATCCTCAATGCCTCCAAGGGTGCCCAGCTCGCCCTCCACGCTCACTCCAAACTGATGGGAATAATCCACCACCTGCTTCGTGATGGCGACATTATCCTCGAACGAGCGCGGGGGCTTCTTCTTTTCCTTGCTGGAGTAATCGAGACTTCCGTCGATCATGACAGAGGTGAAGCCGAGTTCAATGCAGGTCTTACAGCGGTCAAAATCCGGACCATGGTCAAGATGAAGCGCCACCGGCACATCCGGATAGGTCTCCGTGGCGGCTTTCATAAGGTGCTGGAGAAATTTGAGCCCTGCATATTTGACCGCATTGAAGCTTGCCTGGATAATGAGCGGACTTTCAAGTTCCTGCGCCGCCATAAATATGCCCTGAATCTGCTCCATGTTATTGACGTTGAAGGCGCCAACGCCATATCCCCTTTTTGCCGCCTCATCCAGAACCTGCTTCAGACTTGCAAGCGCCATAATAACACCCCCTGTCCGGAAATTTAATTCGCTGGAAAATCACTGCTTCTAAGAAAATTAATGTCTGAAGCATATTAGTTTCAGGAATTATTTGCAAGTGGAAATAATTAAAAACGGTCCCTTCATTTTTTTGTTGATAAAACAATGCTATTATAATTATAAGTAAACATATCTTTTAAGAAAGGAGATATATTAAAATGAGAACTGTAAAAATTTTATTTGTCATGGCTGTTGTCTTTTGTCTCTCCAATCTGGTCTTTGCATACACAAACTCATTTACTCTTGACTTTACATCGTCAGACCTAACTGGGTGGAGCGACCCGGCCAATAGCCCTTCATCAGACATCGTATCCGGAGAATCAACACCAGCGGATTCTCCCCCATACAGCCCAACTCCCAATACGGCTGCAGGTTATAACTCCACTCCCTGGATGAGAATCGGACGCTCTGCGGGCGATAATTATGGAGTGGCTCTGGCAATTTATGATGGAACAGCCGGCGGTTCAACCACCGACCCGACCGACTACACGTATCAAGCCAACGTCTTTGTTGTGACTCATGCGACTCTAAGATTTCAAGAGGGGATTTGCGGTCGCTGGACATCTGCGGATGGCAACTTCCCTTTTGAAGTGTTTCATAGCGTCAATACACCCGGTCAACCTAATGGCTATGGCTATCGCAGCGGCGGGTCCACTACGACTTATGGACTTTTCACTGCAGAAACCACCAACCGCTGGGTTTGCATGAAAATGACTTTTCATGGCAGCCTTGTTGACATCGCTATTGATAACAACTTAGACGGGACTTTTGATTATACTCAAAACGATATCGCCTTGACGGACACGGCAGGGAAAGCAGGATTTTTCTCCGTTATCAACGATCCAGGTGCTGGAAGCGTAGGCGTTCCCTCTCAATTCAGCTACTTTGATAATTTCTCCTATACCTACCCCACCAGCGTGGGAGATTGGGAACTTTACTGAAATCTTACTAAGAATGCCTCGTTAAATCATTTCCCCCTTCATCTCCGGACGAAGGGGGTTCTTTATTTTCAGGCAGGATATTGGGATGTCATCCAATGGCATACCTTATTTAAGAGATTGACGTAATTATCTGGCAGAGTTTATGGTTCCTTCAATTCTTAGAGGATATTCATCAGTAAATCCAGGAATGAGAACGTGCAGGAGCGAAAATTTCAACTATCGATATTTATCTTCTTCTCTCTCTTTTATTCACTGTTTCTGGGGGATTATTCAAAAGAGGCATTTTATTCCAGCGACGAGATTTTTTATTTTCGCCTGACGCAGAGCCTTGTGGAGCACCGCTCGCTTGAGGTTGAACCGTATCTCGGTTACCATCATTCTAAATACATGCCCGGACAATCCGTCGCCGGCATGCCGGCATATCTTCTTGCCCGCGCGCTCATGATATTCATCCCCGCCGTGTCGGATGCCTCAATCATAATATTATTCCTTGTGCATCTGACCAACGTCCTCATCGGTGCATGGCTCTGCCTTGCATTTTATAAGTTCGGTCAGGAGCTGGGATACGGGCGAAGGGCGTCGCTCGCTGGCGCTCTTGCACTGGGACTCGCCACCACATTTTTCCCTTACAGTAAACAATACTTTTCCGAACCCCTTGCGGCGCTTTTAATTCTTGCCTGCATAATGTTTCTAAACCGTGCATTGGGCGGAAAAAAAATAAACGCAGTTTTTGCAGGACTCACATTCGGCGCCGCCATGCTCACAAAAATTGATACCGCCTTTCTGCTCATTCCCATCGCCATCTGGATGCTCTACTACCACAGGAGAGTTGCATCCCTCATTGCGCGCTTTGCCGCAGGCGTCGCGCCACTTCTGTGCCTTGTCCTGCTTTATAATCAACTCAATTACGGAAACGCCCTGAAGCCGGGGTATGAACGGCAGGCATTCGTCTCGCCCTTTTTCAGCGGCATTTTCGGGCTTCTCTTCAGCCCGAGCCGTGGACTGTTTCTCTTTTCACTACCCGTCATAATTGCCTTTATGGGACTGACGGGGTTTCATAAAAAATTCCCCCTTCTCCTCTCGCTATGCGCAGGCATCGTCCTTGTCAGAATTGCAATCCTTGCGAAATGGTTTTCCTGGCAGGGAGGATGGTGCTGGGGTCCAAGGCTTCTCCTGCCGGTTATGCCGCTTTTTTTTCTGCCAGCGCTTGAGGTGTTTGAGAAATGGCGCTTACTTGCACGCTGGATACGCATCACCATACTGGGCATTCTTGCCGCCGGACTCTTTGTGCAATTCATGGGAAGCATGGTCAGCCCGAATAAATACAATAATGACATCTGGGGCATGCTGCCAGGCGGAATGAATGAGTTTCTCTTCATCCCGCAACTCTCAACCATAAAAGGAAATCTCTTTTTACTTTCACAGGGGAAACTGGACTCAGGATGGCTATATTTTTTACGCACCGGCGGGACAGTGTCAGCAGTGCTTTTCAGTCTTCACCTTGCCGCCACTCTTTTTCTGCTCGGCATGCTTTTACGCGAGATGGGACTTGGCGAAAAGGGATGGTTAAACCGCCTGATTCCTGATGCGCGGGGACTTCTGACTCCAGCCATACTGATTGTGCTTGTGCTGTTTGTCTCACACCTGATTCTGCGCGGACAGGGACTTGACACGCTTCGCTACGCTTATATTGAGGAAGAAAAACCGGTCGGAGTGGCGCTCTCACCCCGCACATTCAGCGGATATCTCTACGCGCCCATTGAGGGAAAATACCAATTCGCCCTGAAGGTGCTGGGCAAATATCGCATCATCCTTGATGGAAAACCCATCTTTCTGAATGAGCGTGATGAGCCCCAGCGCTGGGATTTTGCTACTTCTGAGCTAACGAAGGGTTTTCATGCAATCGCCGGACAATACAATCCGCGCACGGACGCCGACATTGCCCTGATGCATCTTTACTGGACCATCCCCGATGGGGCGGAATACAAGTCGCTGATTGGACCGCAGTAT
>Ga0172366_10000508_pt1 | contig 28153 bp, 30 predicted proteins | sample LakKivSesite69cm_FD_114533 | JGI IMG/M metagenome (GOLD analysis project Ga0172366, IMG submission 114533) | Sediment microbial communities from Lake Kivu, Rwanda - Sediment site 69cm | ecosystem: Environmental > Aquatic > Freshwater > Lake > Sediment | place: Rwanda: Western Province, Lake...
ACATCAGAAAATCTCAAATAAAGATTTTTCCGATGGAACAGATTAAAAGGTCTTTTAATAATGCAGGATTGAAAAAGTGCAAAATATGCAAGTGCCTTTTTATATAGATTGTCTAAATGCTCAATATTGGTAACTACCATATCTATCCACTTGTTTTCTTCATCAGTAAAGTATATATCTTTGAAGGTCTCTTGCACAAAATTGGGATACTCAATATCTCCGTATTCGGTAATCAAAAAATCTATATCATGCTTATCTAATAAGACAGCATTATTTTCAATCAAGGCAACACCGATATACCAATTGAATTTCAATATATCGTTATAAGTAACCTGTTTGCCCTTTTGCTTAAACATATAACCTACCGCCCCTGTGCCACCAAAAGCGTCCAGCACACTTTTAAACTCAAGGTCTTTTACATTCTCCCAAATCCAGTTTACTATTTTGTTTTTACTCCCTTGAAAGCGAGTTGAGGGGAATACAGAGTTTTGTAATGTCAATTCTATCTGTTGATTCTCAGAATTCACTTTTTAATCTTATATCTTGTTTTCTTATCTTTTGCGTAATGCAAGTCCTTTTGGATTTTAGCACCAATTTGACTATATTCTAAAAATTTAAATAAAGTATTTTCGGGATATGTATTCTCTATTCTTCTTTTTGCAATTTCAAAGTAGTTGTCGTCAATTTCAAACCCTATAAAATTTCTATTCAGACGCTTTGCGACAACCCCTGTGGTTCCTGACCCTGTGAAAGGATCAAGAATTGTATCCCCTTCTTTGCTGCCAATCAATAATATTCTTTCTAACAATTTCTCAGGTTTTTCTGTTGGATGAGGTGTTTTATGTCTTTCAGCCGATATGACCCATAAATTCCGCATTTGTTTGCCATTACTTAATTTTTTTGCCAGCTCATAATTAAAATAATATTTTTTTGATTTACTGGCAACCCATATTAGCTCTGTTGAAGGAACAAAGCGATTTTTCTGAATAAGCGGAGGTGCGTTTGGTTTAAACCATATGATATCATTTATTATCCAAAGGTTAAGTTTTTTTAAAATAACTCCTATAGATGGGTGATTATGTAGTGTCCCTGAAATCCAAATTGTGCCGTCTTCATTTAGAACTCTTATACATTGCTCAACCCACTTTCTGTTAAATTCGTGTATATTTTCTATTTGATCCCACCTTCCTTTATCACAGACGGCTATTTTTCCACTCTTACAAGTCAGATAATTTTCACCGGAAAGGTTATAAGGCGGGTCGGCAAAAATCAGATCTACGCTTTTAGGTTCTATTTCTTTAAATAATTCTAAAGCATCCCCTTTTAGCAATTTAATATTGATCATTTTTTACGCTTTCAATTTTGATATTCTTTCATAGGCAATCTTACAATATACTTCATTAATCTCGATACCAATCCATTTTCTTTTTAATCTCGTAGCCACAGCACCTGTTGTTCCTGTGCCAAAGAATGGATCAAGAACCAAATCATATTCATCTGATGATGCAATCAGAATTAGCTCTATTAATTTTTCTGGTTTTTGAGTAGGATGCATAGCTCTGCCATCCTTCTTTTTTAGTCGTTCTTTACCTTGAACAATCGGTAGTTCTATAAAGTCTAAGAAATCCCTCAATTGTTTTGTTTTACCTTCTTTTGTTATGTGCGGATTAATTTCTTTAAGTTTTCCATAATTAAATTTCCAATTGCTCCCTTTTACAAACCAACAGACATACTCGGTTGAATGTGTAAAAGTTCTCTTTGTTATATTGGGCATTGCATTAGTTTTATACCAGGTAATTATATTGTTTAACTTAAATCCTATTTTTTTAGCAATAAATATTATTTCTGATAAATTATGATATGTGCAGGAAACATACAAACTTCCCGTAGGCTTCAAAACACCGTGAGATTGGTCAATCCATTTTTCGGTGAAAATTAGATAATCCTCATATTCCCAGACATCCCAATCTTCATTCATCTTATAGAACGGACCCCCAGTTTTGTTGTTTTTTAACGTTAACGACTTTCCCGATAAGTTATATGGTGGGTCGGCATATATGAGGTCAACACTATCTTTTTCGATTTCGTGTTTCATTATCTCTATGCAATTACCAAGATATATATGATTAATTAACATAGCTAAAACATCCGTTGCTGCCAATTTTCTAAAATATTTGGAATGCGGTTTGCCCAATCGGAAAAACTGCCTAACTTTTTTGTTTCACTAACTATATGGTTGTATAAGTCGTATAGTTCTCTATGGGTAAGTCGTTTACCGTGTTTCACAAGTTCTAGCAGAGTTTCTAAGAGCACAGCAAACTGAACGCTTGTCATCGGAATTATTTTTTGTGATAGACCATTATATTCATATTTTACCGAGATCCAGAATTGAGAATATGTGTCATTATGGATTTGCGGTGCGATAAATAAGCAAAAAATTTCTTCATCGCGATGTTGAACTTCAAATTCTCTTAAATGTCGCATAATAGGTTGTCCTTCTTGAACCCACTGTAGTTTTGAAGTATTTAATGTTACTTCACAAATTGCCTTAAAAGTTTGATAATGGCACTCCACATCAGGTTTATTACCGGGCGAATGATTAATAGGTTCACCATCATCGTCAACCGGATAATTCGGTTTAATTACAATCTCATCATTGATTATTTTTAATGCTTCTGTTATCAGTTTTTCAAATTGCTCTGGTTCGTACTTTTTTAATTGTTTTACATCTTTTAATGTTTTTACTATTCCCTTTATTTTTTGTATATCGCCAGTCATTTTTACTTTATTTAGTCGTTCTTTTAGTTCTAAATTGATTTTTCTTACATTCGCAATATAATTTTGCAACTGCTCCTTTGCGAGGCTTCCGGTATCTATAGATAGGATTTCTTGCTCCTTTTGGGAAACTTTTATGTTTTCTGTTTTTATTAAATCAAATACTATATTTTTTAATGAAGTCGCTATCATTTTTAGATTCTCAACTTTTTCCCAAGGGAGTTCGGGTTGTGAAATATTAGAAAGATAACGAAGATAATCTGTTATATCTTTGAATTCAACAGCTTTACCATTATACATCTTTAAAAGTTGTTCTATTTCTACAATCCGCGAAGGTTCTAAATCTACACGCCAATAATATCCAAGAGGATCCATCGTAACCTTGAAATATCTGGTTAGTCTAAAATATCTCATTATGTTATCTCCGTAATCGAATAAATTGTGCAATTTTTTCTCAGGTATTTTTTTAATTTCATAGAATTCTTTGGCAAAATGATGAATAAATTTTTCTTTATTTTTTTCATTTCTAAATTGTAAAATTTTCTCAATATGAAGGTCAAGTTGATTAATATCTATTAGAGTTGGAACGAATACACCAAATTCCGTTTTTTCTAAACCTCTGTTATTAGTTTTTTTATTAAGGTTGTAAATAAGCCGCAATGTAGCCACAAAAGGCATTATATTGAAACCTTCCTTTTTGGAGAATTCTTCACTCCAGGGATTCGGAAATTGAAGTTTTAACAGACTTTTGAAAAATATAAAGCCTATGTCATATTCGCCAGATAAGAATCTGTTCCCCAAATTAGTAATTCTTATAGGTCCTATACCCTCTCGTGCTATAGAAAATCCCAGTTTATTTAAGGGATTAACTGACTGTCTTCCCCTCATTGGTGGGTCTTCATAATCTTGTGCATAGAAAATTTCCTCTGCTTCTTTATAAGGTATGTGAAATTCCGGATTATCGTAATACTTTCTAAATTTCTGTGGGATATCTAATGGTTTATATAATTTTTCTTGAATCAATAGAATCTGATATTTTATTTGGTTATCCTTATTAAAATCTTGGCCTTCTAATTTTTTTAATGCTTTTAGAAAATCCCTTAATCTCTCTGGATTTCTTACCGTTGTTGATATAGACCAAGGTTTCTTCATCGAATTCATCCTTTAATTTATATAATTTCCCTCTATAATCAAAGAGAAGAGAAAAAAGTCATTTTTCGTCTCGACTTACCCGCACACCCGGCATTTTGGCTAGCGTAAAAACTCTTACACCAATATCTCCAACCTCGGCCACAAACTTCCAACTGACATTAGTATCTTTCAGTTTTACTTGTCGACTTTTGCTGATGTCCCAGCAAATCACGATAGGCATTTGACTCGGATTATGTCCATGTATTTTATAGTTCCTGAAAATGGACTCAGCCTCAATTGTCACGAAGCGTTCAGGATTACTTTCACGATTCTCACGAAAATGAGCAATAATGTCTGCACCAGATCCTCCATGTTCGAGAGATTCAAACTGATGAAACGGTAAAGCACCTAATGCCTCAAGTTTCCAAAGAACAGCTAATGTATCATGTTCATTTTCAGGTTCCCTATGAATTCGTCGACGTTTCCCTGCAGGATCAGTCCAATAGACCCACCTTTGTTCAGGACGTTCAAGTTTCTGTTTGCGCTCATCAAGTGTTTCAGCACTACGAATCTCTTTTTCCCGCTTAGTATAAGCAACGAAGCCAGCATAATCTTCGGAATCAGCCACACGCCGTAGCGCCTTCTTAACAGCACGGTCAAAAATCTCTTTTTCTGCGCCATATTTGAGCTGGCTTCGGCTTATGTTCATCCATTCTTGAATTTGATCGCATTCCACTATCAAACAACAGTTCTTCGCACTGGGGTTTAGTCCTAATCCGCGTCGGCCCTCAGTGTAGTTTTCCGGTCCTAAATCAAAATAGGGAATGCCAAGAACGGAAAGGATTAGCCCCGTATTACCGCTTTGCTCTGCCAAGCCAAAGTTAGATGCTTCTACCGAATATAACCCTTTGAGCACAACATCAAATTGAATATTTTTTCCCGAAACATAATTCCCGGCTTTTTCAGATAGATTTACAATACGAGTAGCAGGACCAGGTTGTTCAATAGAGAGTCTTTTTACTACAGGGAAACCAACATCCAGAGTTTCTTTGTTGTTACCAACACTCAAATGGATTTTAGGGGTATTCTCTCGGCTCCGCGTAAAGCCAACAAAAGTTCGATGAAGCAGATAGTCCCTTACCTGTGTAAATGTGTATTCCTTATGGACACCTGGGGGATGTCCACGAACAACAATCTTAGTTCCCGGTTTATCATTGGGGCCCGGGTCAGATTCATAAATTTTCGGCTTCGGCTTTTTCCCAACAGAGAGAGTTTCCCATGGAACATTTACTTTAACTTCTCGCACTGGTCCGTTTCCTGTAAAAGTTTTTATCTCTAGTCCACGGGAATAGAAAGCGAGTTTTGAACCTAATCCTTTCCAACCAAACTCGTCGCTTGGTTCACCCACCACTGCAGACAGTCCGAGTGAAAGGAATTTATTTAATCTGGCGAAATGTCCAGATATAGGATTTTCCGAGTAGTCCATGCCGATACCATCATCTTCCACTTCGAAGACATAAACATCTTCGGGGTGAGGATAGCATCTTATCCAAATGTTCTTTGCCTTAACTTCTTTCGCAGCAGAGTTAGATATCAACTCTCTTAGTACATCTAAAGGTTGGCTTATTTCTGTAATAAGTTGACGCATAATACTGACTTCTTGAAAGTATAGGTCAACATCTTTTCCTTGTGCCTTTTCAAATGCTTCTTCAAATGGTTTAGGCATTTTTATATCCTCCTTTCCTCAAAGAACATAACATATACTCATCCTTCAAAAAATTAAATCTTAATGCTGGTTTTACTACTCTTATCATTTTTGTCCCCTTTTTCTAAGTTCCCTTGCTATTTGTGATAAGGGGATTTTCTGTCCACTTTCATAAATGAATGTATAGCCACTTTTGCTTTTCTTTTCGAGTTTTACTAATTTATAGAACATTTCTCTGTCTAAGTTGTATAATTTTTCAAAATCTGTTTTTGTTTTGTAAGCACCGCACCAGCATTCGGTAGAAGTGCCCAGTGAATGTAAAAGAGTTCTTGGTATTCCATTATTATTGATACATGCGGTAACCTCATCATCTGACCATCGAAAGATGGGACTTACAGATAGGCATTGAAAACTCGGATGGTACCATATTGGAATATACTGTTTTCTTATATTTGATTCCACGGCTCTAATGCCATCAAAAACGACCTTCGGTTCTTTTATTTTATCCAGGTATTCTTCAATAGGTTTGATTTTAAGTTCTCTGCAGCACCATCTATAACCAAAACTTGGGATACCCCATTCTTTTGCCAATGTGAAATAATCTACTTTAGGTCTAACAATTTTTAAGTTCACACTGAGATATTTGCAAACTCTTTTAACATATTGCATATTGGCGGGGAGTCCTGCCGTTGTATCAACATAAAGCGCTGTCAGATTGCATTTGATTTCATCTGCAATACTCTTCAAGTAAATTAAGGTCGCAAGACTATCTTTACCACCACTAAAAAGAACGAATGATTTATTTGATTCCAATAATTTTTTGATATCGCTTTCCAATACAGAAATTTTGCCTCTAATAATTTTTGCCTGTTCTTCACTAAGGTCACATACTTTTCTTACGTTTCCCCATTTGATATGCAGAATATAAATAGGTTTTAATGCTGGGCCCTTAATCCATCGGGTTATTACCAATCCTTTTTCTCCGCATTTAGGACAGTGGATTTTAAGTCCGCGTAAGTCAATTCCCACAAGAGCTTCCTTTATAGGTTTCCACCATTGATTATTTTTGGAGTTAATCCGATTAGATTTTATATCACTCATCGTAATTTTTAATTAAATTAATAAATTTAATAAATGGCTCATAATCAATCGTTTTTTCAAGTGACTCATCATTCATTCTGTATAAATAGAAAAATTGTTCATAGCCTGCTACTTTGAGTCTATCCTTTATTATTTTTACTCTACTTTTATTCCTTGCCCAGCAACATTCAGTGATATACCAAACTTTTTGAACAAATTTTTTAAGCTCTCGACAATAAGTTTTATCATCCTCTGTTACAGTATGGATATTGCTTCTGACTTGAATAACTATTTTTACTTGTTTCTTTGTAACCAATACAAACTTAATACGCTTATTCTCAATTAGTTTAAAAGGCTTACCTCTATATATTATGATATCACACTCTTTAGATAAAACATTACTATCTTTTTCATCTATTACCTGTCCCCAATCCACTCTATATCCATTTGGAATATGCTTATCAATTGTTTCTATAATATTAGTAGAAAGTATAAGACCTTTGACAAAATCATGGATAGTAGGATTACCGAACTTTGGGCTTGAGAGAGCATACGGTGTTGATTTGGCAAGCAACTCATCTAATTCCTGCGCAATAGCAACATACATTCTTGTTATTCTCATTATTTATGCTCCTCTAAATATTTATTTACTAAAACCTCGGCCAATTTTGCCAAAGGGACTCCTAATTCTTTGGCTTTGTTTCTCATTTTTTTCAAACCATCACTTAGAACTTTGAGTATGACTACTCTGCCATTTAGTTCAAAAGAAGTAATGAACTCATTAGGAATAATACTATTAAAAATAGACCTTACAATTCTTTCTTTATCTTTTTTCTTATTCTTTTCTAATAACTTCTCAAATGTGTTCTTTTCAATACCAAGATAAGCCACATAAATTTTTTTATCTTTAGACTGAAGCACTCTGTTGATAACTTTACCTATGAAGATATGCGGGTTATCTATTTTGTATTTTACAATTACCCTAACATCGTCTGAAGTAAGGTGCTTACTTATTATATGTCTGGCTAATAAAATTTGTTCTTCTCTTTGTAATTTAGATATTCTATAGCCAATATCATATCCCTTAAGTGCACCCGTTAAGAATAATTTTTTAACTTCACTATCTAAAGTCGTAAGACTTTTTATTTGCCTCACCATCTCAGACGAAAGCCTTATTAACTCTGCAACCCTGGTTAATGATTTATATTTTTGGTAAAGCGCATTAATTTCTTCAGCGACTTCAAGGTCATTTATTTCTCTTTTTTTTCTTTTAGTTCCTTTGCCTATTTTAGCTAAAGTTTCAAGAGCTACATTGTTTTCTACCATGTTGTGTTTCTATCTTTATTTATAATATCCTTTGCTACTTAACCACTCTTCTAACGCTTTTTTTGCAATTTCTTCTTTGCTTAATCCTATTTCTTTTACGGCTCTCTCTAACGCTGTAATTAACTCAGGTGTCAATGGTACAATAACTTTCTCCTCTATTTTAGGTTTTTTTGCCTCTTCGATAAGTTCGCTTGCAGATACTTGAGGTTTACGTCTTCCGGCTTCCACCAATTTTACCTTTTCTGGACCGGTAAGTTTCTTCATTTTTTTAACAAGTTCTACCATCTTCGCTTTATCATCCGTAGCAATTTCCATTGCTCTCTTTACATCTGCTTTGGTAGTTTCACGAGCGGCCAACATTTGCTTAATTTCATCTGGGGCATCTTGGATTTTTAAATGGTCGTAAATATATGAAATACCTTTACCAAGAATTTTGGCAACTTCTCTGGCGGATTTGTTATATTTTTTATATAAATAACTAATGACCTCAACTATATCCGCTCTGTTTAATTCAACTCGGTGTATGTTTTCGCTAAGCGACAATATTTTTGAGTTTTCCTCATCGGGTTTTTGGGGCAGTATAACCGCTGGTATTTCATTAAATTTTGAGTGCCCTACTTTTACCAATGCTTTAAAAGCTCTAACTCTACGTTGACCTATAATTAAACAGTATTTATCACCTTCTTGAAAAACTACAACAGGTTGGAGTAATCCATGTTTCAATATACTTTCAGCGAGTTCCTCAATTCCTTTATCTTTATCCAAAGTTCTCACATTATATTCACCGATATTAATTTTATCTATTGGTATAGGTTTTAAATCTTCAGCCATTTTGTTACCTCCTCTTCCTCAAAAACAAAATATGTTCATTTTATTCTGAATACCTTTTACTGATTTGGTAATTCTTTGGTCAAGTTCAAATCTGGCTTTTGATGGTTTTGGTAGATTTTTTAGCGAATAGCGATGATTTTCCATTGAGATATTATACCTATTTTAAAAATTAAGTCAATGCCTTTATATTCTACATTCCTTTTTATGAACCTGTTGAAAAATTCTTTTTGTCGTTTTTGAGATTGCTTCGCCCCGATAAATCGGGGCTCGCAATGACAAGAGTGAAGGGGACTAAAATTGGAAATGAACAGGAATACCTGAAAGATTAGTAATATCTTTTACTTTTAATCCTTTGGCCAAGTATATCAACTCGACCCTAAATATTTTTTCGTTATGCTTTGATAAGAGTTTGAAGTGAGGTTCGGCTGAATAATTAAAACGAAAATCCTTCGCCTTTGTATAGCCACCTTTACCACTTTTAAAGATGCTTTTGCCATAATGTGGGTAAAGTTGGCCATTGGGTATACAAACTAATTTCAACGCCTTAATATTTGGTTTTGCGTGTTCATGGATTATTTCGATAATATAAGTTAAACAAGGTTTTTTACTATTACCTTTTGGACTGTAGTATTGAGGTAGTTTAGGCGAGAATATTTTATTCACGCGGTAAGAAGTTTGATTAACTCTAATATTTATTTTACCTTTGTAATCTGCTGGATTATCAATAAGGGCAGTTTTAACTTCAATATGAATAAACGCATCATAAACTTCAAACATTAAATCTGAGCCAATGGGGGAAGAATTGGGAATATGCAAAACAGATGAGAAAAAATGGTGAAAAATTCTTTCTGCACCAGTATCTAAATCAGATGGTTGCTTTCGGTGTGTCCCAGCAGTTTCTATAAAATTCTGATACTAATCGTTTAATATCTTTATTCTTGAATTTAGTCCTTCAATAATTGGATTTAGATTCGCTGTCATAAAAGTTAAAAAATACTGAAAATATTTCTTCTCTATTTCCTCAAGTTCAAAATCACTCAACATAAATAACCTCCTTGATATTTTTGCATCTTTTTTTAATAATATCTAAATAATCAGGTACAAGTTCTATGAGAATTGCGCTTCTCCCTAAATCTTGAGCAACTTTTCCTGTTGTACCTGAACCAGCAAATGGGTCCAAAACAACACCTCCTAACGGGCAACCCGCGGAAATACATCTATTTACAAGTTCTTCAGGAAATGTCGCAAAATGTGCCTCTGGCAAAGGCTGCAATTTTATACTCCAAACATCACCCGGATTTTTACCTTTTGGATGAGGTTTCACTGTCTGAAGAACTAAATGAGTTTCGGTAACCCATCTGTCATACACATCGTCAAATTTCAGTATTTCCTTTAGTTTGAACCAATCATTAGGTAATGGGATTGAACCACCTCGACCCCAGCTACCAGTATCCTTTCTAAACCAATGGCCAGCAGTATCTCTATAGCCAAGCAACTCATCTATTTCCTTTACCGTGATGTTTCTTTTTTCTCGCCAAAATCGGAGGTAGTCTGCAATTATAGGTTGAAAAATCTCGTATCTCCTTTGTAAAACTAAATACTCACCATATAACGATTTTCTCGCACCCGGTGAGGCACCTCGATTATCCGGGCTCAACTTAAATTTACCACGATATGCGTGTTTTGGTGGGGGGAGTTGAAACAAAGAAGGGGGTTTTATCTCAACTTTGTCATTCGAATCTGGTTTTAATTGTAATAGTGGTTTCGGAAAACCTCGGCAATTATTATGAGCATACACATCTAAGTCGCTTCTGATGCTTTTGCCACACTCCTGGCAAACCAATTCAACTTGTATTTGAGATTCTTTATCAAAATTCTGAACAACTTCTATCGTCTTGCTTTTATCTTCCCACTCTACCTGCACGAATATATTGTTTCTACCATTTACAAAAACTTTAGAAATCTGGCCCTTGATTATTTTATCTTGTAGCAAAGAATTTTCCACTTCAAAACCTAATATATCTTCAGGTTTTTTATTATTTGTAAAATTACTAACTGGCAATCTCAATTCATCAAGTGCTAAGAAGTAATTATATTTGCTTTCTTCTTTCACAAATAGGAATATTGGTTCATAAATATTTGAAAACCTGCTTTCTAATGAAGAAGGCATGGCATTCGGTTTATGCCAGATAATTTTATTTAGAAGTGCCCAACCATTTTTTTGAAGTTCAGCCGCCAGCAATTCTGGAATGAGAAGTAATTCTTTATTTTGATATTTATAGCCTATATTCAAGAAGAAAGTTCCGGTTGGTTTCAAGACTCTTTTCATTTTATGGAAAACATCAACGAGCTGTTTAATATATTTTAAATAGGTATTTTCCTGGCCTATCTGTTCATGGTGTTTATAATCTCTCTGTTTCCAGTAAGGTGGTGAAGTCATTACACAATCAACGATTTTGTCAGGAAGCATCCGCAAGGCTTTCTTAATATCTCCTATATAAACAGTGATGTTTCTATGATGAGGTTCAGCAGTACTGTGGCGATAAGTCTCCTCAAGAGTTAATTGTTCTCGGATTGCCCCTGATTTTGGTTTTGCTTTAATATATCTTTTAATTTTTTATGTTTTTCCTTCATATAATGAAAGTCCTCGACTGTGTCGTTCATTGGTTAATTATATTAAAATATGAAGTGGTGTCAATAATAAAAGCTGAGGTTTATCCACATCTTAAGTTTTTCAAAAATTTGTCTGTAGCGGTCGGATTTATCCGACAACAAAAACTGCAAATTATAGTTACTGATTCTTGCAAATATTGCCCAACAGATTAGCTAACCACCATATTTTTGTGCGATAAATCGCACCGCTACATTTTGGAGGCGCATTGCCTGCTTCATCTTCTCAATCACATTAACGCCGAACGGGCATCGTTTCATACAGATACCACATTCGGTGCACTTGGACGCCTTTATTGAAAGTCCTTTGAAGTTGTCCCGGCTTAAGCGAATACGACCGGGATAATAAAAGTTAATCATTGCTTTTTTGTCTTTTTGTCTCTGGACTTTAGTTAAGGCTCTGTCAACCTCATTTATCACAGAGCCAATATCAATGCCAGCAGGACAGGGAAGACAATGATTACAATAGACACAATTACCATTCAATTCTTGCCGACATTCTTTTAGTATATCTTTGAAATTCTTTTCCTTTTCTGTAGAATTAAGATAGTTGAGTGCTTCATTTAGTTGCCTGATGTTTTTTACACCAGGCACAACCGTAGAAACAGCAGGTTGGGAAAGTGCATAATTTATACATTTCACTGGTGTAATTGTTTCATTACCATGTTTTTGAAAGAGTCTGCCACCGCCGTATATTTTCATAGCAACAAGACCGATATTATTTTTTGAACATGTTTCAAATATTTCTTTTCTTCCAGGAACAAAATCCCAGGCGATATTAATTGGAAACATCACAACATCAATCGCTTTATTTTCGAAGGCCTTTGTTACGGCAGGAACCTTGTGCCCGCTGACACCGATAAACCGTGCCATGCCATGTTTTTTTATACGATAAGCAAATTCCATAATTCCACCTGGCATAGTAATATTATCATAAGAAACCATTTCATTCACCATCTGAATCATTATAATATCCACATAATCAGTATGCAGTCTTTTGAGCAAATCATTAAAAAGTCTTTCATTTTCCTGGACATCTCGGGACAAGCGATATTGGTTTTTAGTATAAGCACAGCAGATATGTCCGCATAAGACTATCTTCTCTCTTTTTCCTCTGAATGCCGCTGACATGTTATCACGATATTCGGGAAAGGCAAAGACCACATCAAAATAATTAACACCTTTGTCAATTGCTTCATGGACAATCGAAACAACTGTTTCTCTTGGTTTTCTATTCAAATATTCTGTGCCCAACCCGATAACACTAACATCAATGCCCGTCCTGCCAAGTTTGCAGTAAATCATAATTGTGTTATTATATCAATTTCTTTGACTGGGTCAATGGTTTTACCTATTGGTTAGCTGAAAATTTTTGCCCGATGAATCGGGCAACTACAATTTTATATTTTTAGTTTTGATTTGAGAATTAAAATTTGTTTAGGATTTGGTCCGCCTAGGGCGGATTGGGATTTGAGATTTTATCTTAATCTTTATGTTTTTCGTAGATTGCCATCGCAATTTTTAAACCCTCTTCTTTGGTTTTGAACTTTTCCTCAAGCTGCATATCAAGGAGTTCCTGTAAAATGATTTTGAATATTGGTCCGGGTTTTAAGCCAAGGGCGATTAAGTCATAGCCATTTACAAACCTTTCAATTTTTGGCTTTGCTTCTTCCTGTCTTTTTAACTCAATCATCCTTAAGAATTTTTCCTCTAAATGACGGGTCCTGCCGCCTGTGGCATAGCCATCTGCCCAGGCAAGCATCAACGCTCCAAAATAGTTTTCACCGAGGTCGCGAAAGAATCTTCTGATAGCCCGGTTAGTTATCTCCTCATTTGTTGAAAGAAGATGGGGGCGCATATGCTCTTTGACCAATTTTTTTATTACCAGTACGTCATTTCGCGAGAGTTTGAGTCTCTTATAGCCGATTATTTCAACAATCTTCGCACCTTTTGTATCATGTCCATAAAAGTGGACATCGCCTTTTTTTAATAAAAATGTATCGGGTTTTGCAACATCATGGAATAGTCCGGCGAGTTTGAGCAGTGTCTTTCTTTTATCAATGAAAAAATATTGTGAAAATTCTGGTTCTAAATCTTCTTTAAAAAACCCTTTTTGCATAAGCGTTTCAAGGGCATAATAGGTATTTAATGAGTGTCTCCATAAAAAACTGTCTTCAATTATCTTTTTTGCTTCGGGAAAAATTTGTGAAAATAAACCAAGTTCACTCATCCTTAATATATTTTTATATGAGTTGGGTGCAGAGATTATCCTTATAAATTCATATCCAATTCTTTCAGCGGCAATATTTTTTAGATTCACCTGCTTTGCTTTTTCATAAAACCCTTTATCAATTTTAAAATTCAATTCCAAGGCAAACCTGAATGCCCTTAGTACTCTTAATGGATCTTCGATGAGCGAATTATCTGTGGTCAGGCGGATTATTTTATGCTTGAGGTCTTTTAATCCATTGAAAAGGTCAAAAAATTCAAAAGAATCCAAATCCACTGCCATTGCATTTATCGTAAAATCACGTCTTTTTAAATCCGAAGTAATATCATTTTTGTACCCTATAAAATCATATATTATCCCATCCTTAACTACCCGCACCTCATCGTCGTCTTTACTTAGAAGGACAAACGTGCCCTGTATTGCCTTTGCAACCCGTCGGGCAAAACGTATGCCCGAACCTTCAACAGTAAAATCATAATCTTTGGGCATCAAATCAAGCAAGATATCCCGTATCGTGCCACCCACAAGATAAAGTTTGTTTCTTCTCTTTAGTGCAGTAATCAGGTTAATATATTTATTTACCTTTATTTCATTAATTAGTTTTTCCATCTTCATATTCTATCCAGGTGCAGAGTTATGTCAACAACTACGGAAACATAATTGTTGACTTCAGATAAAATTTTGTTAAAATAGATTATGCACAAGATAGCAATCTGTAATCAGAAGGGCGGAGTAGGGAAGACAGCGACTGCGGTCAATCTATGCGCAGGACTTTCCCTTGCTGAGAAGCGAACCCTGCTTGTTGATTTTGATCCCCAGGCTAATGCTACAAGTGGTGCGGGTATTAATTATAAAAATCTTGAAATTTCAGTTTATGATTGCCTTTTTGAACCAGAACTCATCCACCAAGCCATTTTTAAAACAAAATGGCGCTATTTTTCGGTGTTGCCCTCAATACCTGACCTTGTTGGTGCTGAGGTTGAACTGGTTTCTGAGAATAACCGCGAACAGAAACTTAAAACGGCACTCAACCTGATTGAAGGAGAATATGATTTTGCAATCATTGATTGTCCGCCTTCATTAGGACTACTTACTTTGAATGCCCTGGTTTCCTGTGACAGTGTGATTGTCCCAATTCAGTGTGAATATTATGCCCTTGAGGGACTTGAGAAATTATTAAAAACATTAAAGACTGTAAAAGAAAATTTAAATCCAAATCTGAAGATAGAAGGAATTCTTTTAACAATGTTTGATGCTCGATTAAATCTGTCAAAGGATGTCGTAGAAGAAATTAAAAGGCATTTTGCCAATTCCGTCTTTAAAACAATCATTCCCCGTTCGGTTCGTATTGCCGAGGCACCATCATTTGGAAAATCTGTATTACACTATAGTCTTTCGTCTTCCGGTGCCCAAGCATATTTACATTTAACCGAGGAGATTTTAGACCATGCGTAAAAGGGCATTGGGTAAAGGAATTGAAGCATTAATCTCTCAGGAAGAGAAAACTGTATTACAGGAAGGTTTCAGAATGATTCCGATCACTGATATCAGGTCCAATCCATATCAACCAAGGGAGAAAATTACGGAAGAGAGTATAAAAGAGTTAGTTAGCTCAATTAAAGAAAAGGGGGTTATTGAGCCGATTATTGTAAAAAGATGGAATAATCAATATATTCTTGCCGCAGGTGAGAGAAGATTTCGTGCTGCACAACTCGCGGGTTTGAACGAAGTCCCAGCAATAGTGAAAGATCTTTCTGAACAGGAGCTATTGGAAATTGGACTTATTGAGAATCTTCATCGGCAGGATTTAAATCCCATTGAAGAGGCACTTGCCTATGAGCAGCTGAATAAAAAATTTAATCTGACCCATGAACAGATTGCTCAACTTGTAGTTAAAGACCGTTCTACAATCACAAATGTTTTGAGGCTGCTGACCCTGCCTGAAAAGATAAAAGAATATTTGAAAAAGGGACAAATCCAGGAGGGCCATGCCCGGGCTATTCTATCACTGGATAATGAAATCAAGATGCTCCAAATAGCGGATAAGATAGTGCATGATAACCTTTCAGTGCGGGAAACAGAAAAACTTATTAAAAAATGGACGAAGATACCAAAAATACGGCCGGGTAAAGAAAAGGAACCAAATCTATTAATCCTAGAGGATGAACTCTCCAAGATTTTAAGGACAAAAGTCGCTGTTGAATGGAAAAGGAACAAAGGTACAATAACTATTTATTGTTTGAGCCTTGAGGATTTTAACCGTATCTATGAATTTCTGCGTAAAATTAAAAGAACCTAAAAAGTTTTATATACACCTGTCCCTTTATCACCTCATCCACCTGAGGCAGATAGGTATCAAGGGAGGGGCAGTAAGTGCGGGATGGTAATTGAATAAAGGAGGTTATTAAATGTATCAGGGTTCATATGTTGCAATAATCACACCCTTTAAGGATGATTCACTTGATGAGACAGGGTTGAAAAAAAATCTGAGATTCCTTATTAAGAATGGTTCTAACGGCATTGTCGCCTGTGCAACTACAGGTGAAAGTCCGAGCCTCAGTGATGATGAATATGAAAGGGTGATAAATATTTGTCTGGAAGAATCAGGTGACAAAATTCCTGTTATTGCCGGTGCAGGCACAAATTCTACTGTCAAAACAATTAAGATGGTTCAAAAGGCACAAAAACTAGGGGCGAATGGTTTGTTGATTGTAACACCATACTACAACAAGCCCACTCAACAAGGTTTGTATCAGCATTACAAGGCAATAAGCAACGAGGCCAATTTGCCTATAATTATCTACAACGTTCCTGGTAGAACCGGTGTTAATATCTTACCCCAGACTGTAGCAAGGCTTGTCCGGGATTGCAAAAACATTGTGGCGATCAAAGAGGCAAGCGGAAATCTTGACCAGGTTTCTGAACTTGTAAGTCTTTTAGGTAATGATTGTGACATTTTATCAGGTGACGATTCCTTAACACTGCCAATGCTTGCTATCGGGGCTAAGGGTGTTATTTCTGTGATTGCCAATATCTTTCCTAAAGATGTAGCGGAGATGTGTAATCTATTTTTTAAAGGTAGAATTGATGAGGCAAAAAAATTACATCTAAAAATATTCCCGGTTGTAAAGGCATTGTTCATTGAGACAAATCCCATCCCCGTTAAAAAGGCAATGGAATTAATGGGGTTTGCCGCAGGTAATCCAAGATTACCCCTTGTTCAGATAAGTGAAGAGAATATCGCAATTCTCCGTAAAAGACTTATGGAATACGGAGTTGAAATATGTTGAAGTTTATACTGTGCGGTGCAGCAGGCAGGATGGGACGGGAGATAATTAGTGTTGCCCACAAGGATAATGATATAAAAATTTTTGCCGGCGTAGAAGAAAAATCAAGTTCTTTTGTTAGTAAAAAAATTGAAGATGTTTTAATTTTTGACGATATACTCAAGGTAATTGAACAAGCCGATTGTGTTGTAGAGTTTACTAATCGCAATTCAACAATGGAAAATTTGAGAAAGTCGGCAAAATTTAAAAAACCTTATTGCGTTGGCACGACTGGTTTTTCTGAACAGGAAATAAATGAAATAAAAAAGTTCTCGAAGGCCTTTCCAATATTTTTAAGCCCCAATATGTCTTTGGGTGTAAATCATTTGTTTAATCTTGTTAAGAATACGACGCAGGTTCTTTCAGATTATGATATAGAAATAATTGAGACCCATCACCGGGCAAAAAAGGATGCACCCTCAGGGACTGCACTGGCGATAGCAAATGAGATAAAAGAAGTCAAACCCGATGTCAATTTTGTTTATGGTCGGCACGGATTTGGTGGTGAGCGTAGTAAAAAAGAGATCTGCATTAATGCAGTCAGGGGCGGTGATGTCGTTGGTGAACATCGGGTGTTATTTTTAGGTCAGGGTGAGTTTCTTGAGCTGAGACACTATGCTACAAGCAGACGGTGTTTCGCCTGGGGAACAATTGAGGCGGTCAAATTTCTTGTTAAACAGAAACCAGGATTATATTCAATGGCTAATCTCGTAAAAAATGTTTCTGGTAAATCACAATGACAACATTTTTTGGTTTATATAATCCACAGAAAATTTTTTAAAAGGAGGCAATCTTGGTCTGGAAGAGTGGGATAAGTAAGATCGCGCCTAACCATATTGTTACAAGGGGCTATCGACAGGAAGACTTGATTGGCAATGTGCCTTTTGCTTCAGTTTTTTTCTTATTGATTAAAGGCAGAATACCTGATGAGAAAGAGGCAAAGATGATGGATGCAGTCATCACCTCATCAATTGACCATGGCACAACACCGCCTTCAACCCATGCTGCAAGGATTGTAGCATCTGCAGGCGTGCCTTTGCCTACCGCAGTAGCTGCAGGGATTCTTGCTGTGGGTGATGTGCATGGTGGTGCGATTGAGGATTCTGCGAGAATAATGCAGGAATGGGTCAAGAAAATGAAGGCAGAAAAATGGAATTATGAAACAACTGCTCAAAATTTATTGAATGCATTAAAGTCTGCGGGAAAATACATGCCGGGATTTGGTCATCGAGTCCATACCCAGGACCCAAGGACAAAAAGACTCTTCAATCTTGCTGATGAATTGAATATTACAGGCGATCATATAAAGTTGACCAGAGTGATTGATTCAGAATTTGCTAAAATAAAGTCGTTGCCCGTAAATGTTGATGGTGCGATTGCAGCGATTATCTCGGATATGGATTTTGACTGGCGTCTGGGTAAGGCATTCTTCTTGATTGGTCGGTGTGCCGGACTTATTGCCCATACCTATGAAGAGATGACTCGCGAAAAACCAATGCGTCGAATGTGTGAACAGGAAGTAGAATATGATGGACCATGGGAAAGAGAACTGGAAAAAACTTAAAAATCCAAAATGCCTAAATACCTAAAATTAAAAAAAGATGAAAAGATTAAACAAGTAACAGGTGGTCGGAAATATCCTCGAGAATCTGCATCATCCGCAGGGCGAGTCATAGTATTTTAATTATGACAATTGTAGAGAAAATTTTGGCTAAATCGTCTGGTAAAAAGAAGGTGGTGCCCAATGAGATTGTAATGGCAAAGGTTGACATTGCAATGTCACATGAAAATGCAGATGTAGTGTTGAAATCCTTCAGGGAGATTGGCGTTGAAAAGGTTTGGGACCCCAACAAGATTGTGATATTATTTGACCACCGTATTCCTGCCGAATCAGAGAAGACCGCAACGACGCACAAAAGAATTAGAGAGTTTGTCAAAGAGCAGGGGATTAAATATTTTTATGACTTGAGAGAAGGTATATGCCATCAGATTCTATCAGAATTTGGTCATTGTCTGCCTGGTGAGGTGCTTGTGGGCACTGATTCCCATACTACGACACATGGTGCATTCGGGACATTCGCCACAGGTATTGGTGCAACAGAAATGGCAGGTGTCTGGGCAACGGGTGAACTGTGGTTAAAGATTCCTGAAACATTCAAAATAGTAGTGAGAGGTAAGTTTCGGAAATATGTCTCAGCCAAGGATTTAATACTTTTTATAATCGGACAATTAAAGGCAGATGGTGCTGACTATAAATCTGTTGAGTTTTGCGGTCCAACAATAAAAGAGATGTCCATTGCTTCAAAGATGGTTTTAACAAACCTTTCAATGGAGATGGGCGCAAAAAATGCATTTGTCTTACCTGATGAAAAGACGATTGAATTTGTTAGAGAAAGAACGAATAAAAAATTTGAAGTGATGCTGGCGGATGACGACGCTGAGTATTTGCAGATATTTGAATTTGATGTGAATGATTTAGAATCACAGATTGCCTGCCCCCATTCAGTTGATAATGTGAAGCCGGTACGTGAAGCGGTTGGTCTAAAAGTTCATCAGATCCTTATTGGTTCCTGCACTAATGGTAGGCTTGAGGATCTGAAGATAGCCGCAGAAATTTTGGAGAGGAAGGTTATTCACCCTGAGGTCAGACTTTTGATAATTCCTGCATCACGAGGCGTTTATCTCCAGGCATTGAAGGCAGGTTACATAGAAATATTTTTGAAAGCAGGTGCGCTTGTTTTAAACCCTGGTTGTGGTCCATGTTTAGGTGCACACCAGGGATTACTTGCACCAGGTGAGGTGTGTCTCTCTACGACAAATCGGAATTTTAAAGGGAGAATGGGAAGCCCAGAGTCTTTTATCTATCTTGCATCGCCAGCAACTGCGGCATTTTCGGCAATAGGAGGAGAGATAACAGAACCATTATGATTAAATTCCAAATCACAAGCACCAATAACCAAACAATAAATAAATCCCAATATTCAAATTTTCATTTTAGATTTTGGTCATTTGGATTTATTGGGGATTTGGTTTTTTGGATATTGGGGTTTTAGGCTATGATAAAGGGTTGTGTTTATAAATTCGGCGATAGCATTAATACGGATGATATTTATCCTGGCCGTTATCTTTTCATTACTACAGACCGGGAGGAGATGGCAAAGCATTGTTTTGAACTTGCTTATCCCGATTTTCTGAAATCAGCAAAGCCCGGCGATGTTATTGTGGCAGGAAAGAATTTTGGCTGTGGTTCATCAAGAGAACAGGCAGCGACCTGTTTGAAGTATTTTGGCATCAGCGCAGTCATCGCTGAATCATTTGCCAGGATATTTTATCGCAATGCGATAAACCTTGGTTTACCAATTTTGATTGCTTCTGCAATCACCAAAAAGATTAATCATAATGATACCCTTGAAATTGATTTAAAAGAGGGTATAATAAAAAATATGAGGACAGGTGAAACAATGAAAGCTATTCCTTTGCCTTCATTTATTCTGGAGATACTCAATGAAGGAGGCTTAATACCATATTTGAGAAAGAAGATCTTCACCAAAAACAAGGGGGAAAGGAAATGAGATACAGATTAATAAAGGAAGAGATTGCCTATACTGGTGAGCAATTAAGGAGCAATTTTGCCTATACTACCTTTGGCATTGCTGGTGATTCAATTATTGCCTTTTGTGGCCCCTGTGATGTGAAATTAAAAGAGATGGTAGATATTGAAGATCTCAAGGCGGGCAAGGCAATCTATTCTGAATATATGCTCCATTTTATTGTGGCGCATTATGATACGGATATTGAGAAGATTATTCTTAGACAATTAGTACTTACGTGCATTGTGCGGGATGCAATAAATGAAATCAAGGGGAAACTTCTTGTAAAAAGGGTCAACTCGGATTTATACGAAGATGATGCAAAGCTTTCTATTTCTGTTGCAACAGTTTCGCCACTCTCTTCGCTAATTCATTTTGGAATAAACATTACATCAACAAATACGCCGGTAAAGACCAAGGGTTTGAAGGACTATGATATTGAACCCTATGAGTTTGCTAATCTGATAATGGACCGCTATACAAAGGAGATAGAGAAAGTAAATACTGTTAGGTGTAAGGTAAGGTGGGTACAATAATTGCAGTATCGTTCTTTAGGCAATATGGTGAACTTGCAGTAGCAGTTACTGCGAGTATTGTAGATACGATACTGCAAATCCCGGTTTATTTATCGGGATGATATTACGTTTACTGCGTCTGAATTATGTCTGGTCATTTAAGAGAAATTTTTGATTCAATACAGGGTGAGGGAATCCGCATGGGGCAGAGGATGACCTTTGTGCGATTTCTGGGTTGTAATCTTTCCTGCAACTACTGTGATGTACCGGAATGTCAGAAGCGAGAAGGCCCGTTTGTCTATAATCAGAAGACCTTTAACAATCCCATAGAAGTTGATTTTATTATTGATAAAATTACTGAAGATATTGTGGCGATGACCGGTGGTGAGCCGTTGCTTCAGCCTCTGTTTCTATTGCAACTCTGCGAAGATTTGAAAAAGGCAGGGAAGACAATATACCTTGAAACAAATGGTACACTACCAGGTGCATTTGAAATGGTCCTGCCATATGTTGATATTGTCGCCCTGGATTTTAAGATTCCGACCGCCACGGGCAGGCCTGGTATGTGGAAAAAACACGAAGAGGTGCTTAAACTGGCAGGCAAAAAGGAGGTTTTTGTAAAGATGGTGATAAATGAAAACATTATTCCCAGGGAAATAGATAATGTAGTATCAATAATAGAAAAAATAAACAAAAACATTCCGTTAATTATTCAACCTGTCTATGGAAGTAAAATTGTAAATATTCTTGATATTCAGAAAAAAATGTTAAAAAGGCTTGCTGATGTAAGAATAATTCCGCAGGTTCACAAATATTTGAACTTAGTTTGATTATACCTGAAGAGTAATTCTACACATGTTGCGCCGCAAGGGATGTTAAAATAGAATTATGCAATAAAGCAGAGTACCACACTCTTATGATAATGCAGAATTTGTTTGATTTTGTTCTATATTAGTCCGATACTCTTATGTTTTTGTAGGATATTGTCTGCCAGAGTTTCTATTGCCTGAAAATCTTCTTGTTTGGGATAGCCTTTGGCAATGACCGGAGGTATGATTTCTACTTTAAGATTGGGAATCAAGTTCTGCAGAATTTCTGGCATTTTGCCTCCCCAGCCAAACGAACCAATAATTGAAATAAATCTTACCTTTGGCCTCAGGGCATTACAGAGAAATGTAGCATAGACCGCAGCAGGGTGGGGACCAGTAAGTACGGTTGGAGTGCCGATTACGATCGTAGCCGTATCAACAAGCGCCATTGCGAGCTCTCCAATATCGGTCTTTGTCAAATTAAAAGGTTTGATTGTAATGCCTCTTTTCATCACCGCGTCAATAAAATACTCTGCCATCTTTTCCACACTACCATGCATTGATACATAGGGGAATACGACTTCATTCTTTACTTTATCTGATGTCCAATCTTTATAGGCATTTATAATAAATTCCGGTTTGTCATAAACAGGTCCGTGGCTTGGTGCAATAATATCAATTTTGAATTCTTTTAGTCGTTCAAGATGCTTTTGAATATTTTTTCTGAAGGGCATCATAATTTCTGCATAATAACGCTTTGCTGATTCATAAACTTTTGTTTCATCAGCAGCGTATAAATCACTTGTTGCAAGATGAGAGCCAAACAGGTCACAGGGGAATAGTATATTTTCTTCTTTTATATAGGTAAGCATTGTTTCGGGCCAGTGAACCCAGGGTGCGATGATGAACTGCAGGGTGCGGTTTTCCAGGGAGATTGTATCATCGTCCTGAACTTCAATGAATTTATCTTCGGGGATTAGCAATAAATCCATAAGCATCCCCTTGCATTTGGAATTCGTTACAACTTTTGCCATAGGATAATTTTCTAATACCTTTGGTATTCCACCTGAATGGTCTTGTTCTGCATGATTGGAAATAACATAATCAATTTTTTTGATATCAAGCTTATTCAGGTTTTCAATCAATTCTCTTTCTTTCGCAGGGTCAACAGCGTCTATTAGTGCGGTTTTGTCACTACCGATGATTAGATAAGAATTATAACTTGTGCCATCGGGTAAAGGAATCAACTCATCAAAAAGCCTTCTGTCCCAGTGATTTGTGCCCACCGCATAAATTTTTTCTTCAATTTCTCTGATGTGCATATTTGCTCCTATTTTTCACCAATATATGTTGTTGCTGTTTTAGGAACCTTCAGTTTCAATTCTTTATGGTAATAATCGTATGTCAATGGTTCAGAGTGTTCATCTATTATCTCAGCATCCACGACTTTACCGATAAACATTGTGTGTGTGCCGCAGTCTATAGAATTTACGACTCCACATTCTATGTAGCCAATAGTATTTTCAAGAATCAGCGGTGCTCCAGTTTTACCAATTTTATGATTAACTTCTTTAAATTTATCTAATTCACGACCTGATTTAAATCCAAATTGACCAATAAATTTGGGTGGTGTGTCCTTTGAAAGTATCGCAATGGAAAAAACCTTGCTGGCTTCAATATATTGATGTGTGAGGTTCTGTTTGTTAATAGAAATTCCCATCTGGGGTGGTTCAGCAGTAATCTGGAATACAGTGTTGGCAATCTGGCCGTTGCATTTATCGTCTTTTTTTGAACTTACAATATAAATTCCATATGAAACTTTATGGAGCGTTTTTATATTCATAAAATTTTCTGGATATGTTTTGCTAATTCTTCTTTTGGCACAACGCCGATTATTTCGTCCACAACTTTTCCGTTTTTGAATATCTTTAGATTTGGGATACTCATTATTTTATATTCAGCTGTTTTTTCAGGATTTTTATCCACATTTATCTTGGCAACCTTTATTTTACCTTCGTATTCTTCAGCAACTTCTTCAATGGTGGGTGCAATCATACGGCACGGTCCACACCAGGCTGCCCAGAAATCAACCAGGACTGGTATAGCAGAGTTTTTTACTTCCTGATCAAAATTTTTATCAACTAAATGTATTACTGGCATAATGCCTCCTTACTAATCCCCTTTTTTCCCTTTTCCAAAGGAGGAATTAAAAGGGGATTGGTTAAATGGCTAAATTTTAAAAGATTACTACTTAACCAATTACTATCTAACAATTTAACCAAATCAAAATACTTGTTCTACTGCTTTTATTCCCGGTATGGCGTCCTTTAATCTTTTTTCAATTGCCATTTTAAGTGTCAGCATACTCATTGGACAGCCACCACAGGCGCCAGTAAGTCTTACTTTTACAATACCGTCATTGCTGACTTCCACAAGTTCTACATCGCCACCATCCATTTGCAGACTGGGTCTTATCTCTGCAAGGATTTTTTCCACCTTTTCTTTCATTGATACCTCCTTTCTAGTAAAACTCGAATTTCTAAACGCGAAATTCGAAATAAAATCCATATTCCAATTCAATCTCCAAACAAAATTTTGATTTCTGCAAATCTATACTTTAGATACCCCTTTTAAACTAATGTTTATTATGATATTCTATATTAGCCAGAAGTTGCGGAATGTCAAGGTTTGATGCTCAATTTTTCCTTGATTTTTTTTGCAAATGGGATATAATTAAAGTATAAAAGGAGTAGTTATGAAGATTAAATTCTTGGGTCACGCAGCATTTTTGATCACTTCAGACAAAGGGGTTAAGATAATCACTGACCCTTATAAACCTGGTTGCTATGGCGGTGGCATAAAATACAATCCGATTACCGAAGAGGCAGATATTGTAACTATTTCTCATGAGCACGATGACCATAACGAGACAAAGATAAAGGGTAATCCAACGTTTGTTAGAGAAACAGGCAAAAAAGAGGTAAAAGGGATAACCATAGATGGTACCGAGGTTTTTCATGATAAGAGCAACGGTAAGGAGCGTGGTAAAGACATAATCTTCAATATTCTAATTGATGGGATTAATGTTGTCCATATGGGTGATGTGGGCCATATAATTTCTAAGTCTGATAAGGATAAGATTGGTAATGTTGATGTTTTACTTATACCTGTGGGCGGATATTTTACTATTGATGCCAAAGATGCGGATAATATTATAAATCTTTTGAAACCAAAGGTGATTATTCCTATGCACTTTAAGACGGCTAAATGCGATTTTCCTATTGCCCCGGTTGAAGATTTTATAAAAAACAAAGAGGTTAAAAAAGTAGATGGCGAATTTGAGATAAAGAAAGAAAAATTACCTGCAAAACATGTTATTTACGTGCTCATACCTACTAAATAGTGTGTTCTGCAAAACAGAACAAAGGAGGTTAAATGAGAGAGGTTGAATACAAAACAATCGTGGATACGGTTGCCCGATTGTGCAAAGAGGCAAATTATTTTTTAGGTGAGGATGTATACAAAGCACTCAAAAATGGACTGGAAAAAGAAGAATCTCCAGTTGGAAAGGATGTTTTTAATCAATTATTGAAGAATGCAGACATTGCGAAAAATGAACAGATACCAATATGTCAGGATACTGGTTTTGCTGTTATATTCCTTGAGCATGGTGCTGATGTTCGAGTAAGGGGTGATATAAATCAGGCAATCAGTGAAGGTGTGGCAAAGGGTTATACAGAGGGTTATTTACGGAAATCTATCCTTTCTGATCCGATAAAAGGCAAGAATACAAATGACAACACTCCACCGATAATCCATACAACGATTGTCTCTGGAGACAAGATAAAAATTACAGTTGCACCCAAGGGTGGTGGTAGTGAGAATATGAGTATAGTGAAGATGATGGCACCTGCAGCAGGTATAGAAGGCGTCAAAAAATTTGCCGTTGAATGGGTAATCCAGGCGAGTTCAAATCCCTGTCCACCGATTGTTGTTGGTATTGGCATTGGTGGCAATTTTGAGTATGTTGCGTATCTTGCAAAAAAGGCACTCCTGCGCAATATTGGCGAAAGAAATCCTGACCCATTCTATGCCGATGTAGAAAAGGAACTATGGGAAAAGATCAACAAAACCGGTGTTGGTCCTATGGGATTGGGTGGTAGAGTTACCTGTCTTGATGTATTCATAGAAGTATATCCCAGGCATATTGCGTCATTTCCAACAGCAATCAACATAAACTGCCACGCTGCTCGGCACAAGTCAGCAGTAATCTAAAGGAGGCAAAATGTCAGAACTAATTAAACTGAAAACCCCTATTTCTGATGAAGATGTATTAAAGTTAAAGATTGGCGATAGCGTGCTCATTACGGGAAAAATCTATACTGCCAGGGATGCAGCACACAAAAAATTATTTGAGCTTGCAGAAAAAGGTGAGCCCCTGCCCATTGATTTGAAGGGCAAGGTAGTTTATTACGCAGGACCTGCACCAGCAAAGCCGGGCTATGTAATCGGTCCTGCTGGTCCCACAACGTCTGGTCGCTGTGACCCCTATACGCCAAAACTACTTGAGATCGGTCTAAAAGGAATGATCGGTAAGGGTGTTCGTTCCAAGGATGTGCGTGAGGCGATGAAAAAATACAAGGCGGTCTATTTTGCTGCTACTGGTGGTGCTGCCGCATTGATTGCCAAAAACATCAAGGTCGTAAAGGTTGTTGCCTATGAAGATCTGGGTGCTGAGGCAATCAGGGAACTTGAGGTAGAGAATTTCCCGGTGATCGTGGCAAACGATGCCTATGGTGGCGATTTGTATGAAGAAGGAATGAAAAAATATCGCAGAGAGTAGTGAAGCTGTCAGTATATTGAGTTTTGCAACAAAACTTATCTAACAAGGAGAGCGTGTGAAGAGAATTTATTGCATTACATTGTTGGGATTATTATTACTTTCATGTGGTCAACAAGAAAATGTTATTAAGATTGGTCTTATCGCACCGTTGACCGGCGATGTAAAAACCTTTGGTGAATCAACTAAGAATGGATTCTTGCTGGCAATAGAAGAGGTAAATGCGCAGGGCGGGATAAACGGCAAGCAGATTAAAGTATTTATCCAGGATGATAAGAACGATCCAACGGAAGCGCAGAATGCGGGAAGCAAGTTAATAAACCAGGACGGTGTAAAGTTGATCATCGGTTCTGTGTCATCAAAGTGTTCAATTCCTCTTGCACAAACCTGTCAGGATGCGAGTGTTGTTATGATAACGCCAACTTCAACCAATCCAAAAGTGACAATCCGGGACGATGGTTCACGAAAGGATTTTATTTTCAGGGCGTGTTTTATTGACCCGTTTCAAGGAAGGGTTGCAGCAAAATTTGCCCTTGAGAATTTGAAGGCAAAAACAACTGCAATTCTTTATGATGTTGGTAATGACTATGTGAAAGGACTTGCTGAATTTTATCGCGATAATTTTATCCAGGGTGGCGGACAGGTCCTGGTTTATGAATCATATCAAAAAGATGATACAGATTTTTCAGCATTGTTAACCAAGGTCAAACAAGCAAATCCTGATATACTCTATATTCCTGATTACTACAACAAAGTCGGTCTTATCGCTAAGCAGGCACGACAATTGGGGATTAAATCAATCCTTATGGGTGGTGATGGCTGGGATTCACCCGAGATGCTGAAGATTGCCGGCGATGCGATTGCCGGTGGTTATTTTACAAATCATTATTCGCCGGACGACCCGAGGTCTGAGGTTCAGGAGTGGGTAAAGAAATATACGGCGAAATACGGATCAGGTCCCGATGCATTAGCAACACTTGGCTATGACGGAACATGTTTGTTACTTGAGGCGATCAAAAAGGCGAATTCTGATAATCCGATTAAGGTAAAAGAGACACTTCAGACAATAAAGGATTTCAAAGGGGTTTCTGGTGAGATAACTTTTGATGAATATGGCAATCCTGTCAAAAAACTAACAATATTGCGATATACAATGACAGGACAGAAGTTTATCGTTAGAATTACACCTGAATGATTTAGCCCAAATTCTAGTGTAGTGCGTCATAAATCGCATCCTTGACTTCAGATTTTTTCTGGTTATAATCCTTTTTAGGGAGGTTTTGATGAAACCAAAGGTCGCAATTAATGGATTTGGAAGAATTGGC
>Ga0172366_10000510_pt1 | contig 28143 bp, 22 predicted proteins | sample LakKivSesite69cm_FD_114533 | JGI IMG/M metagenome (GOLD analysis project Ga0172366, IMG submission 114533) | Sediment microbial communities from Lake Kivu, Rwanda - Sediment site 69cm | ecosystem: Environmental > Aquatic > Freshwater > Lake > Sediment | place: Rwanda: Western Province, Lake...
ACCGTCATGGCGCGGAGGGTCAGACCGTTGCGCTGGCGCAACTGACGGAGCCTTGCCCTTAGTTCCGGTCCGAAGGTAAACGCTGTTTTCGAGTGGCGAGCCATATCCTCATCTCCGTCTTGTAGACCAGTCAGTCTACAATCCGCCGGGCCGGCTTTCAAGTCTATCTGTTTGAGGCTTGTGGCGTTAGGCCTGAGGCCGAGAACTCAGACCCCCGCTGGTGGAGTAGCTGGGTAAGCTGCGGGGTGAATTGCGGGCTGAGTTGCCGTCTGAGTTGCGGTCGGGATTGCGGGCCGGATTGCTTGGCCCGTTGCGGTCCCCGTTGCTCCGCTCGTTGCCATCCCCATAGCGGTCCCGGTTATCCTGCCCGCTCTCGTCTCTATTGTCTGGGCAATTGCGGGCTGAGCCGCGGTCCTCGTTGCCCTCCTCGTTGCTCGGTCCGTCGTCCTACCCGTTGCCCTGCCAGTTGCGGTCCGGATTGCCTGCACAGTTGCCGTCCCAGTTGCTTTCCCGATTGCGGGTGCAACTGCCCGCCGAACAATGTCCCCGGTTCCTGGTTCCTAGTTCTTGGTTCCTGGAACCGCGGACCATGCACCGATCTGCCAATCCTTAGACTCCTGCCAGGCTGGGCCGGTTCCGGCGCCCAGAGCGGGCTACCTGGTGACCACGACCGCCGAGGAATGATCTTGTCCACGGTCGGCGGAGCAATGCTGGTGGCCCAGTTCATCCTCCTGTTCTTCATCGGCCGGGACTACGTCCGCTTGCTCCGCTACCTGGGCTTCGTGTTGTGGGCAGGCGGCTGTGTGCTCGCCTGGCTGCCGATATTCTACTTCCGCCACAAGGCCGGCGTCCCCAAGGGCAAGAGCTACGTCCACACGACGAAGCTCGTGACCACCGGCATCTACTCGGTTGTTCGCCATCCGCAATACTCATCTTTCTTCGTGTTGGCATTCGGCCTGGCGCTCATCGGCCGGCGCTGGGCTTTCTTCCTGCTCGGAGCCGTAGGTTCGCTTGTGTTTGCCCTGGGACTCAAGGGAGAAGACGAAGCGACATCGAGGAGTTCGGGGACGACTGCCGCCGGAACAAGGAGCAGGTCCCCGGGTACAACATCCTGCTCGGGCTCATCCGGCGCCTTGCGCGCGGTCGCAAGACGTAGAGGGGCGGCTTGCGCCGCGCCTCGTCTGCGCTAAAAGGTCGCCTGAAACCCGGTCTTCCTGTGTCATCCCGGCCAGGTTGCTACGCGAAACCGTTCTCCTTGTGCTTTAAGGCGATTGTGTCGGCGAGTCGGTCCAGCGCTCTGAAGTCGGCCTCAGTCGGAACCCCTTTGCAGAGAACGGACTCCAGCACCTCCACCTTCAGGTTGGAAATCATGCCCGCGAGCGTCTCCACGGTCTTCCCTCCCCATCCGTAAGAACCGATGATGGAAAGGAACCTCACCTTCGGCCTCAGGGCATTCGCCAGTAACGTCGCGTAGGCGGCCAAGGGATGGGGACCGGCCAGAACGGTCGGCGCCCCAACGACGACTGTCGCCGCGTCAACCAGCGCCGTGCCCAGTTTTCCGATGTCGGTAACAGCCAGATTGAACAGCTCGACGCGCACGCCATTTCCGACCAGACTGGACGCCAAGTGGTCCACCATCTGACGAGTGCTGCCGTGCATGGACACGAAAGGCAGTACCACCAGGTTGTGAGGAGCGCCGCTTACCCAGTCCCGGTATGCATCCATTATCCAGGCCGGCTGGTCGTAGACCTGGCCGTGGCTTGGGGCAATCATCGTGATGTCCAGCTCCTCGATCTTCTTGATATTCCCCTCGATCACACTGCGGAAGGGCATCATGATTTCGGCGAAGTATCGTTTGGCAGCCTCGTACACACGCCCTTTGTCCAACACGAGAAGGCCGCTGGTCGCAATGTGAGCGCCGAAGAAATCACAACTGAATAGAATGCGGTCCTCTTGCAGGTAGGTCACCATGGTTTCCGGCCAGTGTACCCAGGGCGTATGTATGAACTTCAGGGTCTTGTCTCCAAGGGACAACGTTTCGCCGTCTTCCACGGTGACGAATGCGCCCTCGGGGATTCTCAACAGGTCCATGAGCAGGCCTTTGGCCTTGGGTGCCACGACGACCTTTGCCTTCGGAAACCGTTCAAGCACATGAGGGATGGCTCCGGAATGGTCCTGCTCAGCATGATGTGAAACGACGAAGTCGACCTTGCTCACGCCGGCCAGTTGCGCCATCAGTTCATCGATTCTTGTCGGGTCAACCGTATCCAGCAAAGCTGTCTTCTCGCTTCCTTCAACCAAGTAGGCATTGTAGGTCGTTCCGTCCGGAAGCGGAATCAGGGAGTCGAAAAGCCGCCGGTCCCAGTCAACCGCGCCCAACCAATGAACGTTCTTCGTGACTGCTCTCATCTTCATCTGCATGACCGTGTCTCCTTTCCTCGATATGGCTCTGCGTGAGTATCGGCAAGAATACCTGTGGCCTGTCTCCTGTATCTGCCAACAATGCTTCGATTCGGCGGGCAGGGTCGCGGCCTGACCCACGCAGCGAGCGTCCGGCGGCCCCATCTGCGGTTTTACCCGACTCGTAGCATAATACGCCGGGTCGAAACAGCATCAACGCGCGCGTGGTCCTGACTGGCCATCTTCCGTTCCGACGCCCGGTCGAGCTTCGCACACTCCTCTGCTGGCCGGCTGTGCTCAAGCCGTGCCGGCTTGCGACAGATGGAGGCCGCGCCGAGGGCCTCGACAAAGGTGAAGGGTGCGGCAACGAGCAGGAATCTCACCGGCGGGACGACGAGGTTCCAGAAGACTATCAGCATCAGCACATAGCCTGTCCAGGCGATGACTGCAGTTTGCCACAGATTGAACCGTCTCGAAATAGCATAGACCACGCCGGCCATCAGGAATGACCACACCACGCCGCTAACGGGCTTGGAGGGAAAGACGAGCCCCATTCTCGGAAGGAGGACTCCGACCCACGGCCCTACACTCGTGAACAGGTTCCGCACGAACCCGAAGAGGCACACCCAGAGTCCGGCCAGAACGACCGCAAGCACGGCCCTGCTCATTCCCGGCTTCCCACTATTTGCAGTCGCCCCCTCTCACACCACCGGACGTGCTTTATTGCATCCGGCGGTTCGCCAAGGACTAGGCAGGACAGCCGGGTCACGACTCCCTGCCTCGGACATTCCCTCGCCAGCGCCGGGGAAGACTCGGCCCTCCGGCCGAATCCCAGCAGCTTCACTGCCTTCGCCCAGCCGGTAGTGGCTCCATTTGGAGCATTCTGCCTTCATCGCCTGTCCCGCGAGCCGCTCAAGTTCCTGCCCTCCTCGACGTTCAGCCCTTCCCGATGCCGTCACATCGGTACTATGACCTCTGCTGACTCCTGCCGCCTCAATTCGACCCCGCGGTCAAGGTTGCCATCTATCGACGGTGTGTCAGTCTATGCTTGGGACACGATCCGAAACCTCGGAGGTTTCGGTCATGTCCCGCGCTGTGCTATTTCAGCACGTAGATGTTGTGCTTCTCGCAGACTTCGTGGAGCTGCTTCGGCCACACCGTGACCGTAACCTCTCCGAAGTGCGCCTTGCGCAGCAGAAGCATCATGACCCGGCCCTGGCCGATACCGCCGCCGATGGAGAGCGGGATCTCGTCGTTCATTATCATCTTGTGGTAGGGCATCGAGAGCCGGTCGAGCTGGCCGGACAGCTTGAGCTGCTCCTTCAGGGTCTCCTTGGTCACGCGGATGCCCATCGAGGAAAGCTCGTGCCGGCGCTGGGTCAGGTAGTTCCAGACCAGGATGTCGCCGTTCAGGCCGTGGGTGTCCTTGCCGGTCCACTGCGAGGTCGGAGTCACCCAATCGTCGTAGTCAGCGGCCCGCATTTCGTGCGGGTAGCCGTCCTTAAGGACCCAGCCGATGCCGATGATGAACACGGCCGGCGAATAGTCCTGCAGGATGCGGGTCTCGCGCTGCTTGCGCGGCAGGTCCGGGTATCGCTCGAGGATCTCCTCGGCGTGGATGAACGCCAGGTCCTTGGGCAGGTTCGGGTACCGCGGGTCCCGCAGCTGCGGGTACATCTGCTGCACGAAGTCCTCGGCGCCGGTGATGACCTTCCATATCTTCCTGACGATGTTCTTCAGGAACTCGAGGTTCCGGTCTTCGGCGGTGATGACGCGCTCCCAGTCCCACTGGTCGACGTAGGATGAGTGGTCGTGGTCGAGGAAGTAATCCTTGCGGACCGCGCGCATGTCGGTGTTGATGCCCTCGCCGACGTTGCAGCCGTACTGCTTCAAGGCGAACCTCTTCCACTTGGTCGCGGCCTGGACGATCTGTGCGTTGATGCGCGGGGAAATGCCGAGCCCGCACGGGAAGTCAACCGGCGTGCGCGAGCCGTCGCGGTCGAGGTTATCGTTCATGCCGCTCTCCTTCTCGACGATAAGCGGCACCTGCACCATCTGCAGATTGAGTTCCGGCGCGAGGCCGTCCTCGATGAAGCGCTTCACCGCGTAGAGCGCGCGCTGGGTGTCCTTGTTGTCGAGAATCGGCCGGTAGTTAACCGGCAGAATCTTGTCAACCGCCTCGTAGGTACTGATGCCGGGTCCAGCGAGGTCGGCGGCCTTGCCGACCTTGCCCGGCGTGGGCATGAAGTTCGCGGCTTTCTCAGGCGTCTTCCTGACGAGCTTCTTTGCCGGCTTCTTTGCCGGCTTCTTTGCGGCCTTCTTGGCCGGCTTCTTCTTTGCCATTGTGCTATCTCCTTGGGAAAATGCCACTTGCGGCCTTGTTCTGCCCTTGGTCTCGGCGGCGAACATCAGGCCGAAACGAGTGTCTGTTCGGGTTAACGGGTCGCAGAGCGGGTTAAGAATAGCCAAAGGCGGGTGAGTGTCAAGGATGCCGACCCGCGAAACGGACGAAGCCAGAAGTCTCCCGTCCCTAGTCCCTAGTCGCCAGTCCCTCGTCCGTTTGACTCGGAAAGGCCCGGCGCTACAATGGCCTTCGTTCCGGCTGGATGATGCGGCCGGGACGGAATCGTTTGAGGACCGGGACAGGCCAGGCACGGGACATGAGCCGCGGGCGGAAAACGAGGGACAGTCCCTGTTTTCCGCGTCGTGTCCCGCGTCCGGCCCTGTCCCTCTAGCAGGAGGAAGCATGAAAGCGCCAACAGCCCGCGAAGTCCGGGCCATGGTTCGCAAAGACCACATCGGGTTCGCTCAGCTCTGGTTCACCGACGTGCTCGGGTTCCTGAAGGGCGTAACCATTCCGATCGCGCAACTCCAGCGCGCCCTCGAGGGCGGCATGGCCTTCGACGGCTCGTCCATTGAAGGTTTTGCCCGCATCGAAGAATCGGACATGGTCGCCAAACCGGACCCGGCCACGTTCGCCGTCCTGCCTTGGGAGGTCCAGGGCGCACGGGCGTGCCGGATGTTCTGCGACGTCCAGTCGCCTGCCGGCGCACCGATTGCCGCCGACCCGCGCTACGTGCTCCGCCGCGTGCTTGAGCGGGCGAAGAAGCTGGGGTTCACCTGCTACTGCGGCTGCGAGATGGAATCGTTCTACTTCAAGAGCGACAAGGCGCCGGAGTTCCTTGACCTCAACGGCTACTTCGACCTCACGCCCACCGCCATCGCCGAACGGGTGCGCCACGACTCGATTGACGCGCTGGAGAAGCTCGGAGTGAAGGTCGAGTACAGCCACCACGAGGTCTCGCAGAGCCAGCACGAGGTCGACTTGCGCTACACCGACGCGCTCACCATGGCTGACAACGTCGTGACCTACCGGTTCGTCGCCCGTCAGGTCGCGCAGAAGAACAGCGTGCACATCAGCTTCATGCCCAAGCCGGTATTCGGAGTGAACGGCTCCGGCATGCACGTCCATATGTCGCTCTTCAAGACCGGCCGGAACCTGTTCTTCGACGCCCGCTCGCCGATGAACATCTCCGACACCGCTCGCCACTACGTGGCCGGCCTGCTGCGCCACGCATCCGAATTGACCGCAGTCACCAACCAGTGGGTCAACTCGTACAAACGGCTGGTCCCCGGCTACGAGGCGCCGGTCTACATCTCGTGGGCCCAGATGAACCGCTCGGCGCTGGTGCGCGTGCCCGCCTTCGACAAGAAGCGGCCTAACTCCGCCCGGGTCGAGTACCGCTCGCCCGACCCCGCCTGCAATCCCTATCTGGCGTTCGCAGTGCTGATAGCCGCCGGGCTCGAGGGCGTGACGAACAAGCTGAAGCTCGGCCCCCCGACTTCGGACAACATCTACCGGATGACCGTCAAGGAGCGGAAGGCGGCGGGCATCGGGTCTTTGCCGTCGGACCTGTACGGCGCCGTGCTCGAAGCTGAAGCCAGCCCGTTCGTACGTGCTACCCTCGGCGATGAGATGTTCGAGAGCTTCATCCGCAACAAGAAACTCGAGTGGGATGAATACAAGGCGCAGGTGAGCGAGTTCGAGATTCAGCGCTACCTGCCCCTGCTTTAGCTCGACGGCCGCCGTACGGCGGTTGACAATCAGGTTCCGCTCGACTATCCTCCGGACGTGGGAATGACGCTGTTGCTTGCGCTGGTCGCCGCGAGCCGAATCGTCATCACCGAGGTGATGGCTAATCCAGCCGGCAACTCGGGCGCGCACATGCCCGAGGACCGCAACGAGTTCGTCGAGCTGTATAACCCCACCAACACCGCAGTCGACCTGAACGAGTGGACCCTCGATGACGGCGACGCGGTTGACCGTCTCCGCGCCTGGACCGACTCCTCGCTGCTTGACGCCGAGTCACTCCGCCTCGGCACGACCTGGTTGGGCCCCGGCTGCTATGCCGTCGTTCTCGACCCGGAATACACGGACACACTGGCGGTCGGCGGCTACGCGCGGCCGTATCACTTCGGTACGAATGGCCTGATGCTCACCGTCAGTAACACCACGCTCGGAAACGGCCTCGCCACAAACGACCCGGTCATTCTCGTGTCATCCTCGGCCTACGGCTACGAGGACACCAGCACATTCGGGACGCCATCGGTCCTGACCGATTCAATACCGTGCGATGCGGGCGACGGGATTTCGTGGGAGAGAATCGACCTGGCCGGCCCGGATGAGGTCAACAACTGGATGGCCTGCCGTGACACCGCCGGCTGCACTCCCGGCGCCGCCAACAGCAGCACGACGTTCCTCGACCTCGCCCTGACCAGCATCTCCCTGCTCGATTCCTCCGCGACCAGGCCCGGCGAGCCCCTGCACGCAGTCATCGTGGTCGCCAATACGGGCTTCCGAGCTTCGGCGACATGCAGCGTCTGCGTTTTCCTTGACCGCAACGGCAACGCCACCGACGACGCCGGCGAGTACGACACCACCCTCGCAGGCTGTCCTCTGGAAAGCGGACAGAACACGACGCTGACGGTTCGCCTTACTTGCCCGTCCGTCCAGACCGACCTCTGCGCGCAGCTCATCAGTCCCGACGATAACCCGACCAACGATTTCATGCGCCTGACCGTCACGCCCGGCGGTTCGGAGCGCATGTTTGTCCTCAGCTTGTCGAGCTTCAGCCCGGATGGCGACGGATTCGAGGATAGTCTCGCGGTCACCTACCGTCTGCCAGAGGCGAAGGGCACGCTGAATGTGATGGTCTTCGACCTCGGCGGCAGGAAGGTGGCAACGCTCTTCTCGGGACGCCCGTCCGAGGAGCACGGTACGGTCTACTGGGACGGTCTCAAGTCATCCGGAGCGCGCGTGCCGACCGGCGTCTACGCGGTCTGCGTCGAGTACCGCAACGGCAGCACGCCCCGCACCGAGAAGCTGCCGGTCGTGTTGCTACGGAAGTAGAGCTAGTTCGCGGCGACCGAGGTCAGAATATAGTTGCCCGGGTCGGTCCACTTGCCCTTTGTCGCGACTCCGTAGTGGAGGTGCGTCCCGGTCGAACGCCCCGAATTGCCCACGGTCGCAACCTGGTCGCCGCGCTGCACCTTGCTGCCGGCGCTGACTTCAAGCGACCGGCAGTGCGCATAGAACGTCTTGATGCCGCCGCCGTGGTCAATCTCCACGCACCTGCCCCAGCCGCTCTTCCAGCCCGCGTACACGACGCGTCCGGCCGCGGTCGCCGCGACCGGTGTGCCGGTGGGCGCGACGATGTCTAGACCGGGATGCAGGGCTCGCTTACCAGTGAACGGGTCGCGCCGGCATCCGAACCCGGATGCGACCCAGCCCTGGACCGGCCAGATTGACGGAACGTGCTTGAGCCGGGACTCCTGGTCTCGGACGGCGGCTTCGATCTCGGCCAGCGACTGCTGCTCGAACCGGACTCGCCTGAGCATCGCGTCCACCCGCGGCTCCGGGCTCGGAGGCAGGCTGCCGCCGACGCCCATCAGGCGGATGTCGCCCGGTATCAGCGGCAGGTTGATTGACGCCCGCAGCTTGTTGTCCATCAGCTCGGTCCGGCTGATGAACCGGCTGAACGTATCCATCGCCGCCGCGTAGGCGGCAATCTGCGCCTTCAGGCTGCTGTTCTCGCGGGTGAGCCGGCCCACGCGGCCGTTCTCGGTCAGGCGCGAGACCGCGAACGAACCAAGCAATGACCCCAGAACGAGAAGCGCCACCACCACGGCGATTCCGAGGTAGATGGCGTACGCAGGAACGGACAGGTTCAAGAACCTGTTGCGACGCTTCAGGGCAACCAGAACCTGGAGCCGTTCCACGGCGCTCAGTCTAGCCGGACGTGCCCGCGAGTCAAGAAAGACGGCCAGGGATAAAGGGAAACAGGGATAGAGGGATAAAGCTGCCGCAGGCCCGATGACCAATGACCCCGGACGTCTACCGGTAGACTATGAACTTGTCCCGGAAAGAAGCCGAGGTCGACTGCGGGCCGGCTGATGACGGTTCGGTCACCCGTGCGTCCAGTTTGTACAGGTACACCCCGTTCGCCAGCGGCTGCCCATCCTTGTCCAGGCCGTCCCAATCGATCTGGTTGTAGTCGAACCCGCAGGGCGCCGGTGGCAGCACGCGCACCAGCCGGCCGGCAATCGTGAACACCTTCACCGAAACGAACGCGGCTCGGCTCAAGCTGAACGTGAACTTCGCGGCTCCGGTGGTCGGGCTGGGACAGACCAGGCAGTTGCTCAACTCCAGGTCAGCGGTGTCGCGCTGGGTCTCAAGCATCACGGTCACGCGCGTGCGGTTCCGGCCCGGGTTGGTCGGGTCCACCATGTTGTCCGACGCCACAACCGTCAGCGAATCGAGTACGTTGTTTCCGAGTTTGAGCGGGTACGTGAACCCGCCGCTCACGGTCGAGTTGTTGTCGTAGCGGAAGTAGGGTGCCAGCGGCGTGATAGTGCCGGACATCTTGAGGGTCAGCACCACATCCTGAATCGACGGGTCCATGTTCGGGACGAGGAATATGCCTGACGCATCACTCAGCCGGCCGACCAGACCGAAGCTGCCCGGAACCAACGTCGTGTCGCCCGGCACCAGCGGGGTGTCACCCGCATAGAGCTTCACGAGCGGCGGCTCGGCGTCCGAGGTCGCGACCGTCTCGGTGTCCAGCGGAATCGAATCACGCTCGTAGGACAGTGCGGTCGCGCCGTCAAAGCTGAGCAGGCTAACGCGGCCGGTGTTGGGAAGACGGGCGTAATAGCCGTTTCCGACTTCGGTCGTCTCTGGATACTGGATTCTCGGCACGATGAACGACCCGCGAATCCGGTTCGAATCGAACGACCCTGCGGCGTGGTGGATCTCGTACCCCGGGAGCTCGTAGCTTATCGAGAAGCTGCCGCCGTCTGCGTAGGTGGAGTGGTAGTCACGATGCCAGATCGCCTCGTGCGCGGACACCTCGTACGACCCCCTGGCGCTGACCGTGTCATTTGCCTCAAACTCATTCCTGCCGCCCGGGTAGAACGTATCGGGCCGAACCTCTGGAACCGGCCCGCGGCGAGGCATTCTGAGCACGGTCGCCGGGTCCCCGAATAGGTGTTCGTGAGACATGCCGCCTTCAACGAATCCCTGCAGGAACGCGGGTCCGATTGGGTCGTCCGGGTGGTTCATCAGGCGGCCGAACATCATGCGGGCGAACTGCGCATTTGAGCCCGAACCAGTGGCCTTGGAAGCGGCCACGCCGGCAATCGTCCCACCGTCCTTCCGTACCAACTCCTCGGCAATCGCCTCATAGCGCGTGTCCTCGAACCGGCCCACTCCGCACGAACCGTAGAATGCCATCGGGCTGCGACTTCCGTTGTTGACACTCGGCACAGTGTTCGTGATGTGCAGCGCCTGCTCGTGACAGAGCTGGAACCCCGCACCGTGACCGAAGAAACAGAACAGCATCGCGCCCGCGTTGAGCTGCTTCAAGAGCTCGGCAGTCGCGCCGGCCTTCAACTTCTCACCGGTCAGCGGATACTCGGTCAGATAGACCTTCACCGGGTCGAGCAGGCCGGCAGCGATGTCGGCCTCACCGTCGCTGAACCTCGTATGGTCGTAGCCCAAGCCGTCTGGTCGATCGTAGCTGCCCTCAATTTCGTCGTCCGCGAGCAGAAGATAGCGCTTCGCCCAGTACCCCAGTGGTTGCGTTTCGTACTTCTTCACCCGGTCAAGGAACTGGCGGAACTCAACTGGGCTCCTTACCGTTACCCGGCCGAGTATCAAATCCGGCGCCAAGCCGCCTCCATCCAGGTCAGCATACCATGCATCAGTGGCTATGGCGGTTTCGCCGTACACCTCAGGGTCAATGTCATAACCCTGCTCATACGGCGGCAGCGCGGGGCTCGTGCGCAACTGGAGTATGTTCCGATAATCGTACGTGCCATCGCCCGCGAGCAGCACGTACGCCGGGCGCTTCGCCTGCAGCAGACGTTTGATGGCTCCCGGCTCCTCGATGCCGAATGCGTAGTCATCGTACACTTCGGAGAGCTTCGCTACCTGGACACGAGCATTGGGTATCCCAGCCACGTTTGCCTGACGGTATCGGGCGAACAACTCGGCGGCATGACAGAACTCGTCCGGGCATACGATGAAGTAGTCACCCGATACGGCCGCGTTGCGCAGATTGCCCGGGCTCCGGCGCGCGACCTCCTTCGGCGTGAGGAACCCGTTCGGCAATGCGCACCGCAGGCGTCTGAACCCGGAAAGACTCAGCCGAAGGTTCCGCCGGCCGCCGGAAACGTCTGTTCCGGTTATCCGGGCAGGGCTGTAGGGGTTGGTGACGTCCAGTAGCAGCACGTCGCCGGTCGCTCCTTCGATGCCGAACTCGGCCCCGTTCCCGTCGGCGGCAACGAATGCGAGCTGTGGTTCGGCCTTGGTCACCCGCAGCTTCTCCGCGTAGCGGACCTCGACAAAGTCGAGCAGCACGTCCATCGCCTGGTCTCCGTAGAGCCCGACCCACAGCGTATCGGTCCTGCCGGGTCTAGCCCCCGCCTCGGGGGGGATATTGAGAGTGAAGTTTGCTGCCGGTCGAATGCTCGCACCTGCGGCAATGTGGAGCGTATCCAGCAGTGTGTGGTTGAGGTACAGCAGCGCTGTGTATTGAGCATCCGCGGCGCTTAGGCCATAGAGCCGGCCTGAAACGGAGTAGATAGTCTCCCGTTGCGGGAGTTCGAGTTCCACCGCGGCCGTAGTGTCCAAACCCTCGGTCTTGACGATGTCCTTCCATAGCCAGAGCAGGCCAGACCGGGCCGGGCACAGGCTGTCGGACTCCAGCCGCAGGTGCTCGTACGCGGTCGAGCGCGGGCTCGTCGCGCCGGCGCCGGAGACCGAGTCCATCCGCCGGCCGTTCTCCCCGCCCCAGGTCAGCCACCAGCAGTTGTAGTCGGTGAACACGTTCGTCCGCCAGAGCGAGTCGCTCGTGCGTCGGAGTGAATCGTCAACCTGCCAGTAAGAAGGCGACTCGGCATAGAACGCAAGGTACTCTCCCTTGTCGAACGTTGTGTCGCCGTTGTCCTTCACGTATACCGGCACCTCGACCATCGTCGTCGGGTACGGGCCGTTGACTACGTACGGGCCGATTGAGTAGAGCTTCATCGTGGCCGGCGCTATCGACTCGGGATGAAAACCTGCTGCTTTCAGGTCGGCCGCGGTGATGCGGTAAATGCCCGTGCTTTCGGTCTTTACCCGGCACCAGACATTCGAGCGCTCGAAGAAGTTGATAGAGTCCGGCATCGGCAGGTCAAGCTTCCAGCCGATGGCATCAGCACCGTTCACCAGCATCGACTTGATGACATCGTCCAGCGCATCCGGCCGGTCATTCTGAACTGCGGGCCGGTCGAACGATAGCGACACTCGCACTTTGTGGTACAGCCGGAGGGTCCGGGTCGTCACGTCGTATTGAGCGGGACTCACCCTCACTCGCGCAAACCTCACCCCGCGCAGAGTCTCGATGCTCAGGAGCTTAGCCGGCGCCGGCGGCCAGAACCCGCTCCCCGCCTGTATGCTGTACCCAGTCCGAGGCATGCTGTCACCGAATCCCACGGCCGGCCTGACTCGCACGCCCATTGACGCTTCGGCTTCCACAGTCGAGACACTCAGCCTCACGCCACCGGTTTGCGGCACGCCAACGAAGACCACGCGGCTCGGCAGGTCCGGCTCGCCCGGCTCCGCCAACCGCTCGAAGCCTCTAGCGGATACCGCAACTCCGGTAGCCGTGCCGGTAGTGCTGAAGCTGTCAGGCGAGAACTCCAGAACGACGCCCCTTGCGGTCGAACTCACTACCTGCATTACGGCTGACGGCTGACGGCTGACAACTGACGGCCTCCGAGAGCCGGCTTGTGCTTGGGCTTGCGAGGTAGAGCTGGAGGCTTGTGTTTGTGCTTGGGCTCGCGAGGTTGCCTCTGCGGCCCGGCTCAAACCGAGCCCCGTCCCTGTCAGTTGTGCGGCGAGAAGGACGAAAAGAACCGAACGTCCGAAGCGGGCGATATTAGTCATACCACAGAGATGCTATGTCATGCTCCTCCTAAGTCAAACCCATACCGTGCACCGTGCACCGTAGACCGTACTCGGGCTCTCTCTCCGCGCCCAATCAGCGCCGTCTGTACTACAAAGGTGCGGCATCGTCGTTTTCGCGACGATGCTCCTCGGTCTCGCCTCTAAGTTGCCGGCTTCTTGTCGCCTGCCGTCTTCGGGGCATTTTGACCCTTGATATTTGCAATTTGCACTCTGACTTGCGCGTCCTACGCGCGCTATGCAATCTGCGATTTATCGGTTCTCATCCGCACTTCTGACTTCACTATTCTGAATTCTGCCTTCTGAATTCGTATGCTCCTAACCCATCACCAGCCCTACCAGCGCACCGCCGAGAATCAGCCACACCGGCTCAACCCTGAACCGGAGCAACAGACAGAGCGCGAGCGGCGCGACAACCGCCGGCACCGGTCCGCTTATCGCGGTCCTGCCGATGAAGACCGTCGCGGTGAGGATCATCCCTGTCACTGCCGGCATGACGCCGGACAGGAACCCCTTCACCACGCGATTGTATTGTACGCGACGGTAGATATGTATCAAGCCCCAGAGCATCAGGAAGGACGGCAGGAACGTCCCGAGATAGGCAATGATCGCCCCCGCCAGTCCGAGCACCTTAAAGCCCACGAAACCGCTGGTAATCGCCACCGGTCCGGGCGTAACCTGTCCCAGCGCGACGCCGTCGATGAACTCCTGCATCGTGAGCCAGTGCCGGACGTCCACGACTTCATGCTGCAGAAAGGGAATCGCCGCGAACCCGCCGCCGAACGTTGCCGCGCCGATCTTCAGGAAAACCAGGGCAAGCTCTCCCGCCCTGCGCCAGACTGACTGGCCGGCCGGCGCAGCGAAGAACACTGCCGGCAGCAGGTACCCTGCATCCATCAGCGTGGCGCTTCCCGACGGCGGCACTCGGCGCCACGCGCCGGACAGGACGATGCCAAGAACGCCGCAACCGACCACAACCAGGAGTACGTCGACTTTGAGAAACAGCGCGGCCGAGGCGATGGCGCCGATGATGACCGAACGCCAGCCCCTGATGTTTGTTCTGCCGATTGACCACGTAGCCCAGGCCAGGATGCCGACCACGACGGGCTGCACGCCCGCGAACACCCTGGTCACCAGCGGGATGCTCCCGAAACGGAAGTACAGCACGCTCAGCACCAGCATCAGGACGAGGCAGGGCAGCATCAACGAGACGTGGGCCGTCACCATCCCGCGCATGCCCCGCAGCTCGTACCCGACGTACTCGGCATAGTTGGAGACGAACGGCCCGGGCGTCATCTGCCCCATCGCCACGCCCACGCTCAGTTGCGCGTCGTCCACCCAGCGCCGCTTCGCGACGACCTCCTGCCGGATGAGCGCCAGCATTCCGACCCCGCCGCCGAACCCGATGGCGCCCAGCTTGGCAAATGCCCGCGCGATGTCGCGCAGAGGGACATGACCGAAACCACCCGGTGGTTTCGGGTCGTGTCCCGACTGTGCATCGGTCGCTGCCATCAGGCTATTCTAGTCCCGCTCCCGCCGGCTGCAAGCAGAGCAGAGAAGGCTAAGGCTAAGGCTAAGGTTGAGGTTGAGGTCAAGGTTAAGTAAGGAGGCCGCCCCTGCAATTCCGTCGGCGCTCTCGGCGTCCTCGGATTCCCTTTCCGATGTCCGAGCTCGTATCTTCGTCATCTGCGGATGCTCCTCTCCGTCCTCGGCGGTTTCGCAATCTGCGTCATCTGCGTAATCTGCGGATGCCCCTCTCCGGTCGCGCGCTTGACATCATCGCCAAATTCGGTTACTGGTTCTCAAGAGGCAACCATGTCCACCAGACTGCCCGCCCTGCTCGCCCTGCTTGCGGCCGTCGCTGCTGCGACGACGCCGGTGTTCGATGCGCCGGTTGCGATTGAGGCATACGACGTGCCGATAAACGTCGGCTCCGGCGGCAACGCCTCGCCCTTTGTCGTCGACTGGAACGGCGACGGCGCCCAGGACCTGCTGCTCGGTCAATTCACGAACGGCAAGGTCCGCTTCTACCCGAACGTCGGCACGAACTTCGCCCCGGAGTTCGGCGACTTCGAGTACCTTAAGGCCGACGGCTCCGACATAACCCTGACCTACGGCTGATGCCAGGGCGCAACAGTCGCCGTGTGCGACTGGAACGACGATGGCCGGCTCGACCTCATCACCGGTGAACGTAACGGCTACTACACGGTCTTCCTGCGAGAAGCAGCCGGCACGCTGACTAATGCCGGCCGCATTCAGGCCAATGGCGCCGACATCACGACCGACAACAACTCGTGGCCGTTCGTCGTCGACTGGAACCTCGACGGCCGCAAAGACCTGCTCGCAGGTCAGGAGGGCATCTACAACCCGCCCAACGTCTACGTCTACCTGAACGAAGGGACCGATTCGGTGCCGGCGTTCGGCGACTCGACGCCGGTGCTGCACGGCGGCAACCCATTCACGGACCGGCGCTGCGTGCCGTTGCTCCTTGACCTCGATGGTGACGGCAAGCGGGACCTGGTTCTCGGCGAGTGGTACAGCTCGGTCCGGTTCTACAGGAATATCGGAACGGACACTAATCCTGTCTTCAACACGTTCGTCAATCTCGTCGAACCCGACCCGGACAACTACGTCAATGGCAACCCGCCGCGCGTCAACTTCACCGACTGGGACGGCGATAGCGACCTCGACATGATAACCTGCGACTACTACGGCTCGGTCTTCCTCCGGCGCAACATCACTCCCGCGGGAGCCGAGGAAACGATGAACGATGAACGAGAAACGATGAACGTCACAGCGACCTTCGTTCACGGCATCCTCAACCTGCAATCTGCAATCGACAATCTGCAATCTGAAATCGCCCTGCTCGACGCCTCCGGCCGCAAGGTCCTGTCCCTTCGTCCCGGCGCGAACGACGTCAGCCGCCTTGCACCGGGCGTCTACTGCGTGCTGGAGCAGCCCCAACCAGCAGGCCAAAAGCCTCAACCTATCCGGAAGGTCATCCTGGCCGACTAGTCCATCGCGACCCGCGACAGTAAGGCGGGAGACTGACGTGATACCTCCGCCCTGTGGCGAGCACTTGACGCCTGAGCGCCGGAGGCTAGAATCTGGCAAAAGGAGGCGCCATGAGATGCGCTGTTACGTTCGTTGTTCTCTTGCTGTCCACAGCCGCGTCAGCACAGGATTCCCTCAACTGCCGGCTGCCGGGCACGTGTAATACCCCCGGCTACGCCAAGGCCGTGGCGGTCGTTGACAGTTTCGCCTGCGTGGCAAACTACGATTCCGGGTTCAGCGTCGTGAACGTCGCCGACCCGACGGACCCGTTCCAGGTTGGGTGCTGCTCGGTGCCGGGCTTCGCCGGGGCCGTTACGGCTGCCGGTGGGTTTGCCTATGTCGGCGCCAGCAGCGGCCTCCGCGTCATCAACGTGGCCGACCCCGCGAATCCGCACGAGGTCGCCTTCTGTGACACGGTCGGCGCGGTCGGGCAGATTGTGGTCGTGGACAGCCTTGCCTACGCATCGGGCGGCAAGCGCGACTACTGTCTCGTGGTCTTCAGCATCGCCAACCCATCGGCCCCGGTACTCATCGGCCACTGTGACACGGCCTACGCAAACGGCGTGGCCGTAGCCGGAAACTACGCCTTCACCGGTGCCGGCCACTCCGGTCTGCGCGTAATCAACGTGGCTGACCCGAGCAACCCGCTGGTGGCCGGTTGGCGCACCGTCGGGCTGGCATCGGGCGTGGCCGACTGGGGCTCGGGCGTCCGCATCATCGACGTTCAGAACCCCTCTAATCCGACCGAGGTCGGGTACTACGACACCCCGGGCTTGGCGTGCAACGTAACCGTTGCGGGGACGCTCATCTACGTGGCCGACCATGGTCCGGGTCTGCGCATTATCGAGTACTACGGCAGCGGCATTGAGGAAGTGACAAGTGATGAGCGGGGAGCGATGGGCGCCGGCGCGAACCTGATGCGCCGCCTGCCCCAGGGGGCGGTCTCGTTCGATGCGATGGGGCGCAGAGTCCTGAACCCAGCGTCCGGCATCTTCTTCGTGAAGTCTGGAACCGGTGCAAAGCCCGTCCGGGTCGTTCTTGCCCGATAGGAGAGAAGCATGAAGCCATTCTGTCTGCTCCTGGCCATCTGCTGTGCGCTTTCAGCCCAGTGGCTGGAGACAACGATAAACCTGCCCGACGCGTCGCGGCCGTACGCGCTCTGCTACAACTCGACCGATGACAAAGTGTACGTCGCCGACTACAACACCGACAGCGTCACCATCATCAACGGAGCGACCAACGCGATAATCACGACCATCTCGACCGGCGACCAGCCGTATGCCTTCTGCTACAACTCGACCGACAACCGGGTCTACTGTCTGAATACCGGCGCGGCCCAGAACATCAGCGTCATCGACGGCGCGTCGAACGTCATCGTCGCCACGATTCCAGCCGGGCCGTACGCCCAGCAACTCTGCTACAACCCGCAGGACAACAAGGTCTACTGCTCGAACATGTACGGCAACAACGTGACCGTCATCGACGGCGCGGCCAACTCGGTCATCGACACCGTGCCGACCGGCAGCGGGCCGGAACAGCTCTTCTACTACGCGCCGGCCAATGAGGTCTACTGCACCAACGAGGTCGGGATGAGCGTCACCGTCATCAACGGCGCGACCAACGACGTGACCGCGACCATCACCGGCACGGCCCCGAGCATGTTCTGCGGCAACCCGCACGACAACAAAGTCTACGGAGCCAACACGAACCCGTCCAACGTCGTCATCACCGACGGCGCAAGCCACGCGATAATCGACACCGTGGCCGGCATCATGCAGCCGACCGCGGTCGTCTACAACGAACACAACAACAAGGTCTACGTCAACAACCGTACCGGCACGCCTTCAAGCATCAAGACCATCGACGGCACAACCAATCAGGTCGTCGATTCCATCTCGGTCGCCGGACCGACGACCGCGCTCTGCTACAACCGCTACACCAACAAGCTGTTCACGGAAGACGCCGGCCACTGCTGGCTCTCGGTCATCGACTGCGGGACCAACATGTTGCTCAAGACGATTGGCGTCGACTCCACGCCTTACTCCTGCATGGTCTGGAACCCTGCCGACAACCGCGTGTACGTCGGCTGCTGGATGATGGTGCCGTGGGCGAGCTCCGGCGTGAGCATCGTGCGCGACTCGGGCGGCGCAATCGAGGAAACGCCGGGCCGTGAGCGCGGAGCGACAAGCGCGCAGCCAACCATCATCCGCGGCGTCCTCAATCTGCAATCCGCCGGCGCCGGGACTGTCCCTCAGCCTGGTGCGTCCGACGCACTGGGACTGTCCCGCGCCGCGCTGCTCGACATCTCCGGCCGCAAGGTCATGGCCCTCAAACCAGGCGCGAACGACGTCAGCCGCCTTGCGCCAGGCGTCTACTTCGTGCTGGAAGCACAAGCACAAGCCACAAGGAGGTTCCTGGTAGCGAAGTAGCAGATAGACCGGAATCACTTTGGAGGAACAAGGATGCCAAGAATGATGTCATTGTGCCTTGTCTCGGTGGCCATCGCCTCAATCGGCCTCGCCGCGCCGACCCGGATTGCGGTCGTGCCTGTATCGAGCCAGGCCGCGCTGGCGAAGCTGGCCTCGGCTGGAGTAATGGAGTACGCACGAACCGACGGTTTCGTATTCACCAGGCCATCGAGCGTGTTGGCCGCGCTGCCGGCGGTCACCGAGGTTTCGCTGACACCTGACAGGGCCGGGTATCTGGTGTATGCCTCTCTCGCTCGATTCTCGTTACCGGGAACGGCGCTCTGGCAGAACGGAAGCACACTCCTGATGCAGCTATCCCAATCAGAGGCGGACTCGGCGTCGAGGCTCGGCGCTGAATTGCAGCGGCTCCCGGACCAGCCGCGTCTAATCCGACTTGCACCCGCGCGTTCCTATTCCTTGAGGCCCGATGCCGATACGCTAATCCAGCGACTCGTTGCCAAGGTTTCTCCGGATTCGATTCGGAGCAAGATTCAGCGGCTCCAAGACTTCCGGACCCGCGAAACGCCGACCGAAAGCTGCCGTGCGGCCGAGCAGTACCTGTTCGACTACTTCACCGCGCTCGGCCTGGACTCGGTCGCTCTCGACACGTACGACCTCAGCGGCGTGGCGGCGCGTAACGTCGTCGGCACCATCGTCGGCCGCAACCCGGAGAGAATCGCCATCATCTGTGGCCACCTTGACTGCACCTCCGAGGACCCGTCGAACAACGCGCCCGGTGCCGAGGACAACGCTTCGGGTACGGCGATGGCGCTTGAGGCGGCGCGCGTCCTTGCCGGCGAAAGCTTCGAACAGACCCTGAAGTTCATCGCCTTCACCGGCGAGGAGCAGGGTCTGGTCGGAAGTCGTCACTATGCGGACGAGATGTACGGCCACAACGCCGACATTACCGCGGTACTCAACTTTGACATGATTGCCTGGCCGGGCGGCGAGTTCGGCGTGGACATCTTCTGTTTGGACTCCGCGTCGTACGGACTGGCCGAACTGGAAGGAACGATGGCCGACTTGTACACTGCGCTCGCCCACCGGATATCAGTCAGCTTCTACGCCAGCGACCAGCTCTCGTTCAGTTCCCCAGCGACCGCGGGCGCGGAGTACGGCACCGAATACCCCTACTACCACACAACCGGCGACACCCTCGGCAACCTCTCGATGCCCCTTGCGGCCGAAGTCGCCAAGATGGGAATCGCCACGCTCGTCACCGCCTCAATGTTGCCCAGCGCACCGGACAGCTTCCGCCTATGGGACGCGGGGACTGGCGGCGCGCTTGAGGCCACATGGAAGGAAAACACCGAGTCGGACCTCGCCGGGTATCGCCTGATGTGGGGAACGAGCTCGGGTGCCTACACGGATTCGCTCGTGCTCGGCCGCGTGTCACACCAGCGTATCAGCGGACTGGTCGACGGCACGCGCTACTACGCGACGATTGTCGCGCTCGACTCAGCCGGTCACGAAAGCGGTCCGGCAGCGGAACAGAGCGCCGTCCCCGGCGTCCAGCCGCTTGCCCCTACCGGCGTCTCGGCGCTGCCGTTCTACTTCGGCATGGCGATTTCCTGGCACCACAACACCGAGATCGACCTCGCCGGCTACAACGTCTACCGCTCGACCGTCCACGGCTCCGGCTACGCGAAAACCAACGGCTCGCTCGTTGCCGAGACGACCTTTCGCGATACCGGCCTCATGTCGGACACGATGTACTGCTATGTGGTGACTGCTGTTGATACGAGTTCGAACGAAAGTCCCAATTCGGCCGAGGTCAGTGGCAAGCCGATTACGCTCGACCACGGCATCCTGCTTGTGGATGAAACCCGCGACGGCACCGGCCAGCGCGGCAACCCGAGCGATGCCCAGGTGGATGCCTTCTATCACATGCTGCTTCACGGCACGAACTACACCGATTGGGATGTGGCCACGGCCGACGCTCCGCTGGGCGGAGACATCGGTCCGTATTCGACCGTGGTCTGGCATGCCGACGACTATTCGCAGCAGCGCATCCACCCGGCGGTTCCAGGAATCGCCAACTACCTTGCACACGGCGGGCGTCTCTGGCTGATCGGATGGAAACCCATACTTGGCATGATGGGCGGCGGCACCTACCCGTTCACGTTCTTGGCCGGGCAGATGCCCTACGACGACCTACACCTGAACCGGGCCGGCCAGTGCGAAACGAAGAACTTCGTCGGCGCCACCGGGCGCTCCGGTTATCCGAGTATTGCCATCGACTCGACGAAGCTGCACGCGTCTTTGGAAGGCAAGCTGCCCTTTGTCGACCTACTGTACCCTCGCGATGCAGACACAGTGTTGACGTTCGACGCCGCCGGCAGCGACAGCTTCCAGGGCAAGCCGGTTGGCGTCCGCTGGCTCGACGGCCCGGGCAAAGCTGTCTGCTTCGGATTCCCGATGTACTACACGGTTGACTCCGAAGCATTCGTTGTCGCGCGCAAGGTGCTCGACGACCTGGGCGAGCCGTATGGCCTTGCTGATGGCCAACAACCGATGGCCTACGGGGCACGCCTACTACCGACCGTCATCCGCAACACTCTCTTCCTGCAGGCTTCTCTACTCTCTCCTCCCTCCTCTCTGTTCTCCCTCGACGGCCGCAAGGTCATGGCCCTCAAGCTAGGCGCAAACGACATCAGCGCCTTGAGCCCCGGCGTGTACTTTGTCCGCTCCGGGCCGTCGGCCACCGGCCGTCAGCCGTCCGCCGTCACCAAGGTCGTCCTCACGCGCTAGACGACAGAGTCCGCCGCCGATTCGCTTCTCGGGCGGGCCAAGCTCGTCCCGGCCGACTCACCTCTGAACCTGCTTGCACAAGCTCCAGACGATAGGACCTCCTAAGTCGCTCCGAAAATCACCAGACAAGTCATACATCAAGTCATCGCGAAATTCACTCAGGAGTCGACAGGACAAGCAACGTAAAGAATGACTCAATAAGTAACAATGCGAATAGCTCGACATGCGACTTGACCTTTGACACGACAAATAAGCCATCATGTCACTCAACAAATCGCTGTACGAGTCATATACAGAATCACTGTTCAGGCAACTCGGAATGTCAGCAGATATGTCACTAAAGGGGTCACTGGGGGAGTGACTTACCTAGTGGAATCCAATGGTAAGCCGCTGTACGCTATCTTCATTAATCTCAATATCTTACGCGGACTGAGGTCATTGCTTGACTCGAAGAGGACAGCTAGTACGCTGGTGGAGGCATTCAGAGCAAGAAGAACGGAGGTTTAGAATGACCGACCTCAGGAAGAGAGCCGACCGCTGGAGGGCGAAGTACAACCTTAAGCGCGTGAACGAGACGCTCACCGACCTGCGTGAAGACATGGCCCAAAATGGGGACTGTACCGGACCGCGGCCACGTCCTCGTGGCCGGGGACTGTCCCCATTTTGAGTCGAGCGACCCAGGTCTCGGGGTGAAGTCATCAACGCCGCCGGCGTCTCGACCTCGCAGTATGTCCCCTATCTACTCGTCTGACGGCGGCGAAGCCACTGCTACGGCCGGCAGCTCTACAAGCTGAGCCGGCAGCAGAACATCTCGGGCGAGAGCTTCGCGATGGCCGCGCAGGTGCTTCTCGACAAGCGGGCTGCCCGTGGCTGCGACCCCAAGGTCTTGGCCAAGACCCGCAAAGACGTCTTCGACGTGGAAGCGCCAAAGCCGTAGTCACGGGCGTCGGGTCGACGCCGCCCGGCGCTTCATGCTTGACCGACAGTGTTTCGTGCCTAATATTCTCATCTGTGCACAAGCACATCGGAGGCGCGGTATGGCAGTAGGCGCAGCGGCCAAGGCTGAAAAGAGCCAGGTGCGTTTTGAGAACGCCCTGAGGGAACTGTTCGTCGGCGCGGCGGTTGAGGGGCAGGCATCGTTCATAGATTCGTACATCGTTCTTCGTTTGGGGAGGGAATGATGGAGGCGTTGAAGTCCTTCCCCGTGTGAAACGATGAACGAAGAACGCACTGCCCGACAGGGGCCGTCGAGGCCAATCCGCCGAACCAACGACTATGGAGCATAGCCCCACCAACTTGAGGTGCCAAAATGGCACCTCAAACGGCCAGCTTGTGCCGGTGCGGCGAATCGAGCAAGCGATAATGCTGGTTCGAGGCCACAGGGTGATGCTTGATGCGGACCTGGCAGCACTCTACGGTGTGGAGACCGGCGCGCTGGTCCGGGCCATGAGGCGCAATGCCCTCCGATTTCCTGAAGACTTCGCGTTCCAGCTCACGCCAGAGGAATTCCTCAACTTGAGATGCCAAATTGGCATCTCAAGTTCCTGGGGTGGCCGGCGTCATCCGCCCTACGCCCTCACTGAGCAGGGAGTAGCGATGCTGTCGAGCGTGCTGCGCAGCCCACGAGCGGTGCGGGTCAACGTCGAATATAATGCGGACATTCGTGCGCCTGCGGCGCATTCTGGCCGAGAACGCCGGCCTTGCCCGACGTCTCGACGAACTGGAGAAGAAGTACGATGTCCAGTTCAAGGTGGTCTTCGACGCTATCCGAAGTCTCATGCAGCCGCCGGAACCCAAGAAGGGCCGCATTGGCTTCGGGCCGGACGACAACCGGACCGGTTCCAGCTCCGACTTCATCGTCCGCGACAAGCCCAAGAGGCGCAAGGAGTGAAGAGAGAAGAATGAAGACGGAGGAGCGACGATGAGGGAGCGGACGAAGGAGTTCGCGCTGCGGATCGTACGCCTCTACTCGGCATTGCCGAGGTCGGCTGTGGCTCAGACCCTGGGCAAACAGGTGCTTCGGTCGGGCACCTCAGTCGGAGCTCACTATCGTGAGGCAGTCCGCAGCCGGTCGGATGCTGAGTACGTCAGCAAGATCGAGGGCGCATTACAGGAACTTGAAGAGACTGGTTACTGGCTGGAGCTGCTCGCAGACGCGGGCGTCTGTCAGCCCGGCTCGGTGACCGCACTACGCACCGAGGCCGACGAACTCACGGCAATACTCGTCTCCTGCGCCAAGAAGGCAAAGAAAAGGGCGAAGAGTGAAGAGTGAAGATTGAGGACTGGGAATTGAGTCGTGCCTTCGGTCGCGTCCTCACTCCTCTCTCCTCAGTCTTCTCTCTTCGGCAGTCATTCCTCATTTCTCACTCTTCTTTCCTTGGTCCTCAGTCTTCCATCCTCAGTCTTCAGTCTTCCATCTTCAGTCCTGTCGTGACCGACCGGCTGTTCAACAGCCTTGAGGTCGAGGTGGACGACCGCAAGTTCTACTTCGACGCCTCGTGCCTGGAGCACAAGCGGGCCAACGAGAAGCGGGAACTCGTCTACGAGCTCACCGGCAAGCGCGACGACGGCCGATAACGAAGAACGATGAACGAACCAACGATGAACGAATCTGAGCAGCGCATCAAGCAATTGCAGGTCCTCAAAGACATCGCCCTCAAGGTCATTGATTTCATCAGCCAGTTCGAGGACGAGCTAGTGCGCATCTGGAACAGACCCAAGTTCGTGCTCAACTCCAACTACATCACTACCCTCGATTGCGGTGCATGGCAATTGAAGACGGCGCCGGTTGCAGATGGTCGCAATTTCGCTAACCTTCTGATCTGAAGACAATGTTGAAGAGCGACCTACCGTTCGGCAGCGAATTCTCCCCTTCTCAAGTGGAGCTACCCGAGCTACTCGACATGGCAGTTCGGACGAAAGGCGACTGGCGGGCTCTGGAGGAGGCGATTCGCGAGCGTTACTTTGACTCGCACAAAGGCACAAACGACTACAATAGAGCCAAGCTGGCCAACAACACCAAGCTGGGCCTGATTGCCTACGGAATCTACGACCGCGCGACAAGTGCCCTAACTCCGTTCGGCCAGAAGCTCCATTCGATACGGAACGACGAGCCTGCGCTCTACGCCGAGCTTGCGCGCCACATCCTCCTTGATCTGAACGGAATGGCACTTGTGCAGTGTGTTCAGGACATCCAAACCGCTGGTGAGGCAATCGACCTCGTGAAGCTCAGGGAGTGGTTGGAAGAGCGGGGCGTTCACTTTCCACGAGGCGGCAAGCATCCGAGCATGATGCGGCTCTGGCTCGAAAAGGCTGGCGTCTTCTCCTCGGGCTGGCGGACAAATGAGGCGCGCCTCGCCGAACTGATAGGCCTATCGCAGAGCGACGTAGAAGCTCTGGCCTGCTTGACTCCCCAGCAGCGAGCATTCGTGAAGGCTCATGTCAACATGGGCGGTCCTGGTCCCTACGCGTCGAACGATGTCGAGAAGCTGGCCTCGGCGACCTACGGCGTGAAGTTCAACGAGAAGGGACTGCCGAAAGACGTGCTCTATCCGCTGGAGAAGCTGGGTTATGTCCGCCTCGTGCGCGGCACCAAGGCCGGCGGGCGAGGAGCCAAGCCCTTTGAAGTCCACTCCACGGCTAAGCTCGTGCGCGACGTCCTGACGCCACTGCTTCAGCAGTTGGAGAAACAGACCACCGCCGACCTCAGACCTTTGTTGCGCAAGCCTTTGCCGCAAATCGTCAGTGAGATGGCCTCCCACGACAAGCGCGTCAGAGGTCTGGCTCTTGAGGCGTTCGCCCTCAAGCTCATGAGACTGATAGACCTCAACTATGTCGCCACTCGGTTGCGTGGCATTCAGACCGGTGGTGCAGAGGTCGACCTCATCTTCGACTCCGACCGTCTCGTCTTCTCCCGCTGGCAGGTCCAGTGCAAGAACACGGCACGAGTGAACCTCGACGACGTGGCAAAGGAAGTGGGGCTGGTTCACATGCTGAAGGGCGACGTAATACTCATGGCCTGCTTGGGACAGATATCGACCAAGGCCAGGGAATTCGCCCAGATCGTGGCTCGACAGAAACCGATACGCTTTGTCTTCCTCTCTGGAGAGGACCTGACGACGATTGCCGCCAAACCCTCGTCGGTGGTGGACCGCATTCTCGGTCAGGACCAACTGGCTCTAACAGCGAAGCGCCAGCTGGCTGCAGGGTAGCTCCCGTGCTCCAGTTGCTCCGATCCTCGTGGAGCGACCGCTTCGATGGGTTGTTGGGCAGCGCGTCGTCATCGCTAGTCCTGTGCTCACCCTATATCGGTTGTGGACCCTGCCGTAAGATTGAGGAGCGGGCATCGAGTTGGCCGCGCGGGTTCTCGCTTCTCGTGCTCACTGACCTCTCTCGCGACAACATGCTCTCTGGTTCGACCGATGTCGTGGCCCTGACCTCAATCGTTGACGCATTCCCGGCCACAGAAGTCCGTTTTCTTCCAAGCCTGCATGCGAAGGTATATGTGGCCGACGAAAAGGAAGCCGTGGTGACATCTGCCAATATGACGGACAACGGCTTGGCCAGAAATCTGGAGTATGGAGTCCACCTTACGGACCCCGATGTGGTTCATCGGGTCCGGAGTGATGTTCTCGACTTCGCGTCTCTCGGCTCCACGATTTCTGTTGCTCAGTTGAAGGCGTTTGTCGGGATTGTGCTTGAGCTTCGCGACCTGCACAGAGCCGCCGACCGATCAATCAAGGCGCGTCTACGCCGAGAGTTCGCCCGGAAGCTGGAACAAGCCAACATAGAGATTGTCCGCGCTCGCGCCGGCGGACGCGCTCCTCATGCCATATTCGCCGACGCTATCCGCTACTTCCTTCGTGCTGGGCCGGCCACCACTGAGTCACTCAATCGCGCAATACAGCAGATTCATCCAGACCTGTGCGATGACCGTGTTGACCGAATCATCGACGGCAGGCACTTCGGCAAGAAGTGGAAACACGCAGTCCGGACTGCACAGCAGTACCTGAAGAGACTGGGCGAGATTGAGCTCGCCGGAGGGCGATGGCAACTCGTCGCGTGAGCCCCGCCATTCAGTTGGCCGAATCTTGGGAGCCCTACCAGACGGCGTTCGTCCGAGATGCAAAGCGCGGCAGCGCCCGCGGAAGAGGTCTCTCGACCGATGACCCCGGGTTTCGTCAAATCACCGATGGAGGCCCGAAATATGGGAAGCGTCCCCCTTTCTCCCCCTTTCTCCTTTTTCCCTTCTCCCTGGTCATTAGGTCCCGGCGCACGCACTAGCGCAACTTGACTCCGCGCGCACAGCGTCCGATAATGTGGACAGTGGCTATCTCCTGGGAGCCCGAGTTTGCGCGGTCCAAGGTAGATTTGCACGTTTCGGAGAATCCCATCCACCAAGATCTGAACACGCGCGAGGAAAAGGCATGGTAGACGTCGCCGGCTACGTTGTGGGCAAGTTGCTCGGGCAGGGCACGTACGGTCAGACATTCGAGGCAACGAAGGATGGGCAGCGCTACGCGCTGAAGCTGATCAAAGCCGAAGCGTTGCGCCTTGGCTTCGACCTACGCCGCTTTCAACGCGAAGTCCGAGCGTTGCAGAAGGTCACTGGTCCTCACGTGGTGCAGATACGCGAAGCCGGAGCCACGAATGTCGGGAAGGACTTGCGCTACTACATCGTGATGGAGTACCTTGAGGGCAATAGTCTTGCCCAGGCATTCCGCGATGCGGGTCTCGAGTTCGACGAGCCAAGGCTGAAGGGCATTCTCACTCAGATTGTCAGCGGCCTTGAAGCTATGTTCGATCAGAACATCATCCACCGCGATCTCAAGCCAGAGAATGTATTCGTGACTGACGCCGGCACCGTGAAGCTGCTTGACTTCGGGCTCGTGAAGATGCTCGACTACACGACCCTGACGTCCACGCCGGGAAGAGCGATTGGGACGCCGCTCTACATAGCTCCCGAGATACTTCGCGGCGACGAGGTCGATTTCCGAGCGGATTTCTACTCACTAGGCGTACTGATTTACCACCTGGTTACGAAGGGCAACTACCCGTTCACGGCTGATACGCCTCTTGAGCTCTACGCTCATGTTGTCGATACCGAACCCGTCAGACCGGTCAAGTACAACCCAGCTCTGTCGAATTCGTTCGAGAACCTAGTGCTGACACTCCTGGCAAAGCAGCCGTATGAGCGTGTATACGGACACGATGAGCTAAAGGTTGCGATCGAGACAACACCGCTCACCGTGCCGCGCGCGCTGAAGGCGGAGTCGCGGCAAAAGCGCGAGGCATGCCCAAAGCGTTGCTTCATACGTCTCTTGCAGAATGAGATCGGCGTGGTGCGCCAGTTTGTGCAGCAAGGTGTAAAGCCAGACGGCATCGTCTATCAAGCGAACTTCCTCCCCAAGTTCAAGAAGTCTCTCGCCGAGTTGCGCACGCTCGGAGTGCCCTATGCGCTTGACCCCGTGACCTACAGGCTCGCATATTCGTCCTTTGCTCAGACCAAAGGACTCAGCGAACTTCCCTATGTGCTCGACCGGCTGAGCACGCTGACACCTGCAATGCTCCAGTCTCTCGACGCTCAACAGAACTACGCTCGCGGGGTCATCGACTGGCAGACGAACTGGGACTGCGACTACCTGACGGCCCCGTTCCACTACGCCCGCGACCTCGGGTCTGCGTGGATCGACATCGACATCAAGCTTATTGAGGAGTCTATCGCACACGCGATGTCCGCAACCAAGAAGAAGCCCGTCTTTGCCGGGCTCTGCCTTAACATCGAGGCCTACGCGAACTTGGACAACCGATTGGCTTTGCTCAACCGCTACTCGCGAGCCAAACCCGACGGCTACTTCTTCTATGTCGACGGGATAGACGAACGTACAAACAACCCGCTGCAGATTCAGGCACCGCTCGAGTTGCTGAGGCTGTTCCAACGTCTGGAGAAGCCCGTCTTTGCGT
>Ga0172366_10000511_pt1 | contig 28121 bp, 26 predicted proteins | sample LakKivSesite69cm_FD_114533 | JGI IMG/M metagenome (GOLD analysis project Ga0172366, IMG submission 114533) | Sediment microbial communities from Lake Kivu, Rwanda - Sediment site 69cm | ecosystem: Environmental > Aquatic > Freshwater > Lake > Sediment | place: Rwanda: Western Province, Lake...
AAGAAAACACCTACCGAAAGAAAGAGGAACGGGGCAAATTTCAAGGCGGTTTCCAGGATCTGGGATGTTACATCCTCGATCTCGCATGCGAATACAGAAATGAATAATTGGAACCCGATCGCAATTGCCCAGGAAAAGAATGTCATCGACAGGAGGAGCGGCGCTATTTTCTGATTTTCCTCGTGCTTTTTTCGTGCCTTGAACGATATCGTCGTCGCGGCGACGAAAAATGCAGCGTTCGCGATCCCTTCGGCCAGTTCCGTCGGAAACACTGGCTCGGGGTACCAACGGTAAGGCCGCAGCACGAGCGTGGTTGGATGGGTGCTCAGCGCGCTGTAAAGGAAGGCAACAAGATAGAGAATCGTGCAAGCCGCGTATATAGCAACAAACACGCGCATTACCTTCCTTTTCTCGTCATTCACGTGCGAACTCATGTGTCGCTTCAGCCCGTACTCGCTCGGGAATCGTTATCTTATTACTTTCACAGACTGCTTATTTGGTTCTTGCTATTCCGATCGCTGCCTTTCCTTGCCATGCCCTGGCCCAGAGTGCCATGGAATAGGCGTACACGAGGGTCATGGAAGCGATCTCGGGGATCGCGATGCCGCCCCAGATCCCGAGCAAGTACGGCATCCAGAATGCCACTCCCGCGAATATGAACGCGAACGGGACGATGCCCCAGGTCGTGTCCATCCTCCCGCGGAGCATCTCGATCGCGATGAATACCAGTCCGACGATCTCGCAGCCGAGCCATGCCCCGGCGATGTAATCGTGGACCTTGTGCCATGGCTGCGTGGGGAACATGCAGACGACGACCGCGATCGCGCGGCCGGAAAATTGAAAGATGAAGCCGATCAGCCCGCTAATTTGCCTGCAAGCCTTCCAATTCACCTTGAGCTCCCTCACGTACACCACGACGACGGGCATCCACGACACGGCGCCGAGGCACAAGGCCACGGCGAAGAACCCTGCCGCGTGGTTCCCGGTCACGATGCCGCCCAGGTCGCTGAACGAATCGTCGACCACGCTCCACGGGAAGGGAAACAGCATCACCGTGATGGAGATGAGCAGGATGAACACGCCAAGGCCAAGGAACGCCATGGCGACCGCGAACCTCGTGAAGAAATCCAGTGGCATCGTATGCTCACCATCGTGGTAGAATTCCGATCATTTTCTCATGAAGGAATACATCAAGAGGAACGTGCCGGCGTAAAACAATATCGGCCCGAGCAGTATCGCGAACGGGGATAGTTTCGATAACTCGCCTTTCAACAAGTTGCCGACGACGACCGACAAGAACCAGACGATGAAGCCGAAGGCCGTGGCGAACGATTTCTTCCGGAGGGTGCCGGTCGTTTTTATGCCCAGCATCACGTAGATCCAGACGCCACCGATCAGCCCGATGGCGAAGGACAAGAGCACGCACAGCACGACCGCGGGGTGCAAGACGACGAGGGTGTTGTACAAAGCATCCCCGGCCCCTGTCACATCAGGGACCGAGTGGGCGATGACGAGCATCGCGCTCACGAGGATGATCGTGATTGCCATGATGATCGATATCGGGCATTTCTTGCGGTTCAAGAGGTATTTCTCGGTCGGAAACATGATGAAAAGAAACGGCAGGAGGAATAGCAAGAACATGTAGACGATCTGGAAGGCGGGCTCGTAGATGCCGATGCCGATAACGACCAGGACGATCTGGACGGGCGCGGAAAGGAACGGGCCTAGTTCCGTGAACATCACGTCGGCATCCGCGAGGTAAAAGAGCTGGTTGACCGACAAGATCAAGAAAAACAGCGTGTATGCGAGGTTGAAATGAGCCTGGATCTTGTTGTCAGCACGTGTCTTCACGAATAATCTCAAGTAATAGAGGCCAAAAATGATGAAGATGATGACAATGCCGAGTTCCAGGTAACTCCAGAGAATGTCGGGAAGCCCGCCGACAACAAACTTGTCTGGATTTATGAACGCCACGGTAAAACATTGCTTGGTCTAGAGATTTAAGCGTTGCGCGAGGAATGGCTACTATGCCGGCGGCATCTCGAGCGTCCTCGCCGCCCCTGGAGGTCGTGCCCATCGTCGTTTCATCTCGATTATATCTATATCTATCCATAGTGACTCGAACATTCAAGGATTTTGGATGGAGCTCCAAAAAAAAAGAAATGATAACAACTACAATTCATGCGAAGACATGGGCCCAGGATGGCTCGACTTGCGGGTACATGGAGACCGTAAAGCCGACAAGCCGAGCCTTTCCATTCACGACAGATCCAACCACTATTCACCACGAAATCCAAGGGCATCGGCCTGGGATTGACGATCGTCAAGGATATCGTAGAATCTTACAAAGGCGCGATTCAAGTTGACAGTAAAGTCGGTATCGGCACGACATTCAAGATACAGATTCCTATCAAGGAAAATAGTTAAACCGAGAGTTTACGCGCTAGTTGGATCTGCAACTTATACTCAACGTTATTTCAAGCCAAGTCAAACTTGGACATCAAGGCCAAGTTTGCCCAAACTAAGGCTTGTCGAAAGATTGTCGGGGGATAAGGCAAAAAAACCAGCGTCATTTTACGTGGATCGTGACAGCTCATCGCTCATTAGAAGCGACAAATTAGATGGATGGAAGTGCGACATCTATAGATGAGCGATCACACTCCCTCTGGTGGAAGGAAAAATCTGCTAGATGGTATCTCGGGCTAGGAGTTCAACCATGTTCAATGTATGATTCAAAGTAAAATTCAAAGCGCTAACTAAGTACGTTTAATTCACGTATGATAACCTACTTATCGTAAAATCCAGGTGCACTTTGAACACTTCTAGCCAAAATTTGAACCAACGTTAATAGGCTTCTATTCCCATTGTTCTCACCATGGAGAGCAAGAACAGCCTCCGGGCTCAGATCGAGCAACTCTTCCGCGACAATCCCCAGAAGTCCTTCGGCGTCTCGGAGATCGCCAGGCAGCTGAATGCCAAGAGAAATACGATCCATTACCACCTGAAAACCTTGAAAATGTCGGGCTTTCTTGGTCAGAACCGCGCGGGCGAATATTATCTCGGTGCCATTCAAGGAAATTCCATCGTGCTCAAGGAAGGCATCATCAATTGCCGTTATCATTCCCAGCGGTTGAATGCCGAGTGGTGCCCTTCGTGCGGAAATCCGATATGCGAAGCCTGCATCACGACGACCCCGCCCTTGCTAGATATCGGCTATCCATTTACATGTCCCGAATGTAACCGGAAAAAAGTCGACAAGCACATGAAGCTGTTGACTTTACTGATAATCATCATTAACTCTTTCTTAGCAATCTATCTCCCTTATACGCAGAATTTTTATAACTATTTCCTGTCATTAGGCTTATTCGCCCTTTATTCTTATATTTCAATCTCCTGGATCAAGGGCATAAAGCACTATAGGATTTGGAAGAGAAATATTGATGGAAATGAAATTCCCGAAGAAACTATCCAATCGTTGATCCAAAACAAGGAATTGCCTTCATGCAGGCGTCATCCAGATTTGCCGGCAATCAACACGTGCGAAGACTGTGGAAGTGCCATGTGTATACAATGTTCGACCGTAGGACCGGGATTCCCTTCAAGGAAAATATTGTGCATCGAGTGCAATTGGAATAAGAAAAGAATTTTTTTGAAGTTCGAGTTAAGCATGCTGATATTGATTACTGGTGACTTGAGTGTATTATTAGGATTGTTTTTAATCTTGCCTGGCGGGACGTCATTTTTATTCATGATGGTTCCAGCAGTTTTCGCTTCAATCGCGGTAATTTCACTCGTTGTTTCAAGGTACATGAAAGATAAGAACAAGTTCTATTCGTGGAAGTCGATAAGAGACATATCGTCAACGATATAACCGATGTTCATAATGCAATCCACGATCGCGAAAGGCGGGTTTTACCACTTCCCTATTAGAATCCACTTTCTTATCAATAAACGAGGCGTTTCTTGAATTAGTTGCTTGACGATTTTGGTGTTTTCTTCAGCAGCGTGCATCACGAGCTCGTATGTGTGTTATTTTAATGGCGTCTGATCCCGAGCCTGAGCAGTGCCTCGCCGGTGGCCTCTTGCCGCAAGGAGATCGGCGCGCCGCAGCCGGGGCAGTTATGCCGGGACAGGGGCGTGCCGCTGCTGGTTGCTGGTGTCGTCGTTGCCATTGTCATCATCTTGGATTCTCGTGTCGTGCTTGCTCGTGAACTGGAGCATCATGGTGCCGCCCTTGAGCGCGTCGATGCGGGTGCCGGCGGGCGCGGCCCGCAGCTTGCGGGCGACGCGGAGCACGCGCCGGTTGCCCTCCCCGGTCTCGAAGAACACGCCGTCCATCGGGGAAGAAGAAGCCACTGCTATTGATGTCTAGGCTGTCGATGATGCCATCTACATGTGTGGGAACCAGGTCATTGCAACTGACACTTGTTCATTGATGCTTGCAAGGTGGAATACCGACTGGAACCGGCTGTGAACGCGTTTATGGGGGACCACGGCTTAGCGGTACGGGGAATCCATCTGGAGTGATGGATATCACATCTATGTAACCGGCCGAGTATTTGGCTACTATGGAGACACCGAGAATATCTTCGAGGAACTGATTTCGGTCAAGTTTGGTTCTGCACACGCGGAACCAACGCCCTCCGAGTTATTGCCTGTACTACTATTTACTGGACTCACATTGGGTGGCATTTCGGTTGCCATCGTCGTTCGCCATTATAAACGGCAGGATTAAAGACGTGGACCCGATTTTTTGGTGACTTGATCCACTATCGCACGAAATGCGATCCCGCCGTATCCCGGCGTCGTCATGTCATCTCGATGTTAGCCAGGCAATTGAAGGCGGCGAAGGGTGTTGATAGCGATCCAAAAGGATCGTTCGAGCCAGCTGAACGGTTGAATGCGCATGGATGAAGAAGATCTCGTGTTGCCCCCGGGCGCCGCGCCGGGTCCTGCCGACGACGGGTCGGGACGGCCGTGGACCGTGAAGATGCTCGACCAGCTCAAGGGAGCTCTCCAGACCGACAAGGCCCGGTTCCCGCTCTTGAAGGCAATGGTCGACGGCGACTGGCACGACCTCAACTCGCTCTGGCGCATTGCCAAGCGGCAGCGCCCCATCGGCCTCGTGGGCGTGGGCATGGCGCTCAACGCGCTGCAGGCGAGCGTCGGGCACGTCATCTTCGAGACGGGCGCGACGCGGGCCAACCTGGACGGCGATCCCGTTGACTCGGCCTGGCGCGTGAAGGACGAGTACATGGGCATCTTGCGAGCGGCGGTCACTGAGATGGACGGCTCGATCTCGCAAGAGGAACACCATGGCTTGCTCGCCAGCACACTCGAGCGCGTGCAAATCCAGAAATTGGCCCGTGCCCAATCCGATAAGGAATAGTCACTTGGCAAGTATTATAATTAAATAACTGAGTATATTTTCCTGGTATGGTTGATCAAAGAGTAAATACTCCTAGAAAGTTGCGTTGGGACGTGAAGAAGCAAAAAAAGCGTCTTCATCGGCCTTATATTACTCGGATCCGCCGTTTCTTCCACCGTTTTCGTGCTATGTACCAATTGGATCAAGATTCCCGATACATCCTCCTTGGGAAAAGCATTCGGTATTTGGGGGGATGGCACAAACATATACACGACCGGATATGTTTGGGGGAATGCGACCGATCTGGTCTTGATTAAATGGGACATGATAGGAAATATGATCTGGCGTCGAGTCTGGGGTGGTTCACAGAACGACCAGGGGCATGCTGTTTGGGGTACAGGTCAAGAAATCTACACTACCGGCTTCTGCAATGGTTTACAACCTGTTTTATTGAAATGGGAGGCGCAAGGAAACTTGCTCTGGAACAGGACCTGTAGAGGTGATACAAGCGAGTGCAAGAGATTGTATATCGCGGGCCAGGCTCCGCTCACTCCAAGAGTAAGGATACCATTAAAGGCATGATGTCCTCTTGCCCCCACTGCGGCCAATCATTGCCAGCCACGCTATCGGGGATGCAATACTGCGTATATTGTGGGAAGTTGTTGAAACCTTGATGAAATCGGACGTCCGCGCCTAAGCCAGTATGCAGCAGCAATAGGAAATATTATCTACAACATCTACAACAATTTCCTATATTTTTTGAGCCTTGTTTTTCTTGACTGACTACTGCACCTTGGCCCATGAAATGATGTTCGATGCCACGGACGCCAGCAGGCTGTAAAATCCGGGCCCTGCTAGCATGAAGAAGAGCGACGCGAAGGGGGACAAGGCAAGCATGAAGACGTAGACCAGCACGTGAGCGGAGCAGAAGGTCGCGGAGATCGCAAACAAGCGCTTCGAGTTGGCCGAGATCGATTCCGGGGTCGACGCGGCGATGGTCATGATGGCGGCGGCGAAAAAGAAAACCGTCGTGACCCACGCGATCGGTGCACTCGCGACGGGGAGCGTGAGCATGTTCACGGCCGTCGTGCCATCGACATAGCCCCAGGAATAGAACTTGACAAGGCTCCCCATGCCAGAAGGCATCGCGACGATGTAGAGGTCGACGGGCAAGACCGTATCGATGAACAAGAACACCAGCATGAAGATGCCGGTGATCAGCCCGAGTTTCCGCACGCCGTGGCTTGCCATGTCGTTTCATGCCTCCTTGTAGGTGATCGCCGCGAACAGGATAAGGATCGTGTCGCCGATGAAAATGTAGAATCCTGGTGCCCATCTTGCCATGAATTCAAAGAACGAGTATACCCGGGGCAAGAACAAGGATCCCAGCCCGAGCGCGTCGATGAAAAACATCACGATCACGACGAGCAAGAGGAAAAAAGCGGCAATGTACATCTTCTTGCCGCGCGCTTCCGGCTGCTTCGAGCCCACGATGCATAGGAACATTGCAAAGAGCGTGAAGAACCAGAATATGGTCCCGCACAAGATTCGCCGTGGCTCTGCCGTGGCGAACCACCAGTAATTGATGTTGAGCATCGTCGTCATCCCGGCGGGTGTTATCCCCCAGATGCCGAAGTATTGCGTTCCTGAATCGAAAAGGTGGATCGGTAAGATAGATCGGCCCCACGGCACGAACATCGAGAACAAGAACGGCAAAAGAATGAACCCATTGACCAATCCGAGCTTATTCATCCGCATGCCTCTGTGCGCTGGTGCCTCGCTTGGATACAATTACGTCGACCATGAAATTAAACATTAACCCGATGATTTTACTCGCTCAAGGTAGACATCGTTCAGCCACCCAGGGAATGTATCGAAGCCCAGATCATGCTGGCTGGGCAAGTTTCGGGCGCGATGACCGGCGATATCCGATCACGTGAAAGCAAAGGAGGGCGGCATAAGCCGGCATCGTCCACCATTGCTCGTGTCCCGCGCCGGGCCACGTGATGGCAAGGACGATGCACATCGCCACGATCGCCGTCACCTCTAATGCCTTCATTGCCGGGTTCTTGTAATATGTCATGCAAAATATCGCGTACGCGGACGTGCTTTTCTGAGCCTCGGCATAGAACTCTTCGGGAGTCTTTCCGCCCAGCAAAACTTTCTTGCCCACGATCTTGCCATTTGCAAAGAAGTTCAAGCCCCAGTCGATGGAATCCAAGACATCGTGCACCAGGACGTTTATTGCACATGTCCACGCTGCCCAGACGAGCGACGTTCCCTCGACGAGGAAGAGAAAACATGCCGAGAGCACGATCAAGGCAAAGGGCAATAGCATGCTGTGCGTGGGCAGCAGCCGGTGGTTCTTGTGCCTGGCGAAGCGTAGCAACACGATGTCTGTGTCCACCACGAAACTTGCCGCGATGCAAATAGCGACCTCGAGAAACGACAAGTGGAGTTGCAAGAAATTAACAAGAAGCAGCGTTACTGCCGTGCCGAATGCGAGGTGCGCATTGAGATGCATCTTCTTTACCTTTCTTTCGATCACATGTAGATCGCTTGCTTAACGCGCGCCAGGATGGCCTCCGATGATCGCAACCCCTTGCAGCGCGTGTCCTCAACGAGGAAAGACGATGCAGCGCTCGCGAACAGCGCTGCGTCCTTGCACGCGTCGATCGAGCAGCTCGAATTGCCCAGCCGTGACAAGAAACTCACGAGGAACGTGTCGCCCGCCCCGGTCTCGTCGACGATCTTGGCCGGCTTGAAAGCCGGGATGCGCTCGATCTTGGCCTTTCGACCCACGTTTTTGCCTAGATACGAGCCTTTCCGGCCCAGGGTGAGCATTATGGTCGATTCCTTGAATTCTGCGAGGAGATATTCAATGCATTTGATCGGCTCATCGATTCCACTTACAGCTGCGCATTCAAAATCATCACCCTTGATGAACAAGCGCTCGCCAAACACGTCGTATATTTTTCTTGTCGCTGCGAAGGCATTCTCTTGCGATATGAGCCCGACCCTGCCATCGGGACTGATGTCCCTCAGCACGCCCTGCAAATCGATTCCCACGGGAGCCCGGCCCGCAATAGCCTTGCCCATCTGCTCGATGAAGGGGAGACTGATCTCCCTGCATATAGCACCGACGTGGAACCGCTTGCCCGTCCACAACTCCGGGGGAAAATCGGCAAATAACAATTCCGAGCAGCGAGCCGGGCAAGAGACCGTACGCTTGCCCGCATCGTAAACGAGCTCGAAACGGGTGGATGGCGATTTCTCATCGACGAGCAAGCAAGAGAGATCGATATCCTTCTGTTTAAATGGCTGGAGCAGTTCTGCGGGAAAATCCTTGCCGATCTTCGACCCGATCCCGATACGTGCCGAAGGATCGCTCGTTTTCGCGGCGAGGGAACCGAACGTCACGGCTCCGCCAGAACTAACCGTGTGCACGTTGCGCTTCCCGTTTTCGACATGGATGACGGTATCCATGGCCATGTGGCCTAGAATGACGAGATCGAACGGTTTTTTCATCTGTACATGCAGCCCGATTTACGGGTGTAGAAGGATCCGCGCAAAAAAAAATGTTTTAAATCTATCTTCCCATTAAAGCAATATCGATAAAAAATCTGGTCGAGATTTTCCATGTCCGGCGAAGGCGACGGCAACGATTTCCTCAGTAGTTTCAAGAAAGACATCGAGGAAAACAAGTCCAAGGGAAAAAGCATCATTGAGGATCTCCAGGCCACAATCAAGGAAAAGGAACAAGTCATCGAGCAGAAAGACGCAAAGATCGCCGAAATGGAAAAGAAAATCAAGGAACTGACGGTCATGGCCAAGGGCGCCTTTCTGGCCCCAAAGGTGCCCGGATCCACGGCGCGTGCCGGCGAGGAGATCGAGCAGCTCCAGGGCCAAGTCAAGAGCTTGAAGGAGGAGAATGACAAGCTCCAAGAGGCGCTCGACCAGTTGAAAAAGGTCGATGCCCAGAACAAGAAGCTGGAGAAAAAGATCGAGGACCAGAAAAAAGAAATACTGGAACTCAAGCAGAAGAAGGACTTCGACCTTTCTCAATTCAATGAGAACGGCGACGATCCAACCGTCAACTCGCAGATCCGCGTGCTCAAGACACGCATCAAGAACCTGGAACGAAAAGTCGAGGAGGAAAAGCCTGATGAGCTGCGGGAAAAGATAAAGGAATTGGAGGAGGACCTCGCCGAGTCGCGGAAAGCCGAGAAAGAAAAATCCTCGAGGATCAAGGAGCTGGAAGCGAAATGCGAAATTTTAGAACGTTCTCCCCCGCCCCCGGCACCTCCCGCGGGCCCCATCTCGCTTGGGCCAACGGGCGGCCCCCCAGCGCCACCGGGCATGCCTCGCGCGGGGCCACCTGCCCCGCCGGGAATGCCGCGTTCAGGGCCTCCCGCGCCACCTGGGATGCCAGGCCTTCCTGGCGACAAGAAGCCCTCGTTTGCCACGCCACCCCCGCCACCACCCTCCCTCGGGGCGCATCCAGCACCGCCGGGCCTTCCCGTACCGCCTGTACCCCCAACGAGCATGTCTGCTAACCCCGCAAGCATGCTTGGCCCGCCGGGTGCCGCCGGTTCTTCTGCTGAAGTAAACCGCCTCCAGCGCGAGCTGCGCGACTTGCATAACCGGTATACTGCTATGTCCCGCGAGATCGATGAGTTCAAGGTCACAATGTCAGACACAACCATCTTGAACTTGAAGACCAGACGTATATTCGACCTTCAGGAACAAGTAAAATCGCTGATGAAGCAGTTGCAGGAGAACGCGGAAGCTAAGCGCTTGAAGCAAGAACTCGATGTCAAGGAAAAAGAATGGAAACAGCAATTAGAAGACAAGCAGAAAGAAGTAGAATCGATCGAGAGCGAGAAGAACACGCTGATCTACTATTACAACGATTTAAAAGCCAAATACGAGGAAATATACAACCTGATCCAAGAGCGTGACGAATTCATCAACGTGCTCCGCGATCAGATGCAGCAGATGGCATTACAAATGCAGTTAAACCAGCAATCCCCACCGGGATCAGGAACTTGAAGTACATAGAAAAATAGCATGCCCGGCTGGTCTATTCATTTTCTCCTTTCGGTTTTTCAGCAAGGGAAATCGGTTCATCTGATTCGTCTTCATTTTCCTTTTCAAGTTCGTCTTCTAACTTGTCGGCAAGCTCTTCGGCCGGCTCATCGGTCGGGGGTGTATCGCTTGCTGCTGGACTTTCTTGAGACTCGCCCTCTGGGGCTTGGCCTTGCTGGCCAACTTCTTGAGGCTGGGTTACCGCGCCCTCCTCGCCTTGCGGGGTCTCACCTTCCTTCGGTTTCTTCTTTGACTTTCTTTCCTTGAGTTCTTCGAGTAGTTCCTCGTCTCCCTCATCGGAATACTGTTCTGCCAGTTCGGGGTGCTTCTCGAGCCATGCCTTCTGCAAGTCCCTGTTTTCGCGCAAGGCGTCTAGCACTTGGCGGCGCTCGGTGGAGCCCTCCGTGGTTTGCGCCTTGAAAGCCTTGGCTAACTCTTTTGCGCCCTTGAAATCCTCCACGGAAGTCAGCATTTTGATGAATCGTATTTTATAATCATTGTCCTCGATGGCAGGAAAATTCTCTTTGATGAAACCTATGATCTTTGCCAGGTAGGGTGAGTTCGACCCTTTCACGATCTTGAGGACGTTCTCGAGCAGCGGGACGATCGCGAAAAGGTCGGAAATCGGGTATTTTTTCAGAAGATTAAACAAGATGTCCAGCACTTGCTCGAACGCCTGATTTGCTTCGGGGATATCCTTGTAACTAGCAGCTAGGAACCCGTACGCCTTTTCCCTGAGGAATGGCGTGCTGATCTTCTTGATGAGTTCCATCACTTGTGGTCCTTGGGAGGCAATGGCTTCTGGGTGCTTGGGGAGAACGTCTGCAAGGAATTTAACGGCGGTAAACCGCATCTTCCCCCGATCCGGTTCCTCGGACTTGAGCTCGATGTGATCGATCATTCCGAGGACATTGAACCCATCGATGACATTACCGGCATCGTATAATCTCGCCGCGTTCTCTATTATCTGGCGTAACTTGCCCATGACGTGCCTCTCGCCGAAATCAAATTCGAAATACTTCGACAAGCTAGCGATAGCGGCGGATTCCTCTTGACCCTTGATTTCCTGCCCCTCGGCAGTGCCTTCCCCTGCTTTCACCTTGGGTTTTGGTATGAGATTCGTATGGCCAATGCGCGTCGCCGAAAGCTTCCCAGCATCGACCTTCAGCTCGATGACGTCTCCCTTTCCCCACCCGAGCGTCTTCAATATCCCCTTCGGGAGCGGCAAGTTCCCAAGCGCCGAAATGACCGCGTTATCCTCCTTCACCTCGACCTCGGGCAAGTCTGGCTTCTTCTCCTTCTCGGCCCGCGGCTTCCGCTCGGCTTTCACGCTCGAGGCGAGTTCTTTCTTGAGTTCCTCCTTCAATTCGCCCGCGAGTTGCTGCTTGAGCTCCGAGAGCAGCTTGGCTTTTAAGTCATCGGGTGAAAGCGAGGGTGGGGTTTCATCTGGACACATAATGCTCGATTATGCTCCGCGTTTTTTAACCTCGATAGGAAATTGCCACGCGTGATTGCTGTGCACGCGGAGAAAGGAGAGCTTGCGAGGATCCAATTTATCTCATTTCAAGAGCCTTGTGTAGCGCGAGTTCGCGACCATCCATGCTAGGTCGAGCTCATCCTGGGAAATGTTCAAGTCCTTCTTCTTTTTCATCGTGTTCTTGATGTCTTTGAAGTTGTCCATCCCTTGATAGATGAAATTGAGCATAACGTTGGCATACAAGAAGATTTTAGAGATGCGCTCCTTGAACTCGTCTTTCTGTTTCTCGACGCTCTTGACGCTCAAGCATTGTTTCAAGAGCTCTTTCTCAATCTTTGCCTTCTCGTTTTGGAAGGGATTGTTTTTCACGACCGAAAAATCGAGATCGATCACGAGGAGTCCTTGGTACTGCAAGGGATTCTGGTGCTCGAATTCCTCCTTTGACATGATCTCGATGGTTTCCGCGGAGTCCTGGAGCTCCTTTTCGAAGAGCGAGATGAAGTTGATGAAGAGCGACTTGAGGATCTGCTGGTCGCTGCCGATAAGGATGGCCTTCTGGTTCAACAAGATCGCGCGCATGGCAAGGGCGAACGGCTCCTCCCCGAACATCTTGACGATGCCGGGCAAGCTGTAGTTCTGCACCTGCGTGGTCTCGACGGCGAGCGCGGTGACGTCGAAGTCGCTTCGCTGGTAGCCACGGATCGCGAAATTCTTGTCGACGAAGATGTGGAAACCATGGCCACACTGTGCATTTATCGCAATGGTGGAAACGCCCTTGATGTTCTCCCGGATGATGCGGGTTGGCACGTCTACATCTTGCTTCTGATTGCATACCGGACACTGTACGGACAGGGATCGACGCTCTTCGGCCATTCCGTTCACGCGGGATTCTCGATCTTCAAGAATAATATACTAACAACGATTTCGATAAAATTCCAGCACAAATGACTCCTTTTTTCCTTAGAACAGATGCCTGGACTAAACATTCATTCGAAGCTATTTGATGATAAATACTTGCTAATAACCCTTTTAACTCTTTTTAACATAATTCTCCTTAATTTCTCTATTAACATAGCCCGTGTCTTGATATATCCGGTGAATTATATAGACAGAAAGAACATGTGGCTGAAAGTGATTATTGGCGATATTCAATTTATGATTTCGCATCAAATGGCTATCATCATCTTCGAGCCATCGGAAGGCTGCGAACTTCGCACTATTACGCCCCCAAGGTCGTCCTTCTCGTGAGCATAGCGGTTCACTGGTGAATATAACGTTTGAAATCGTGAATAGGGGATTAATCGGGTCGCTTTCGAGGAAATGAACATATTCAACGACTATTCAGTGGATAGGAATAGTTTTCTTCAGGAAACAGCAGGCATCATTCGCACGCCGTTCCAAAATCTTTTTTTTCAAGGTTATCCGATTTTCATCTATGAGCATCCCCGCCGATTATGTCGAATACAAGCGACGAGAATATTGCAACGATATCAAGTGCCCCATCCAGATGCTGCTGAACAAGGAAATCGAGAAATCCGCGAAATACGAGGAGATCCGTGCGATTTGTGCTTCCAATTGCTTGCATACCACCCACCAGTTCCATAAATGGTTGACCGATCATGGCTATTTGATCATCAAGAAGAAATAGACTCCCTTTTAATGGTTTCACGCGCACATGTATAGATATAGCATATCAAATGCGCTAAGCCGTGATACTATGGACTTGTACGAGCAGTTGCGACGTCATTTCGACTCGGGCCCGATTCCATTCTATGCCACGGCGTCGGGCATCGAGATCAAGCTTCTGAAGGATTTCTTCTCGGAAGAAGATTGCAGGATCCTGCTTGCTCTCGGTTGGGTACGTGTCTCGGCGGAAAAAATTCACAAGCGCTTGAAGCAAGCAAGAGTTCCCGAGGGGCAATTCACGCTGGATCAACTCAAGAAGAAGCTTGATGAACTCTATCTCAACGGCACCATCAACATGAAGATCAAGAAAGGCGTGCGCAAGTATTGCCTTGATCCCGTCGTTATCGGCTGGTACGAGCACAAGATAGATGCCCTCACGCCGGACCAGGTGCGGATGTTCTACGAGTACGCTTCTGATGGGAGCTTTCCGAGCATATGGGGCGGCGATGGCGTGGGCACGCCGCCGCAGATGCGGACGATCATCCATCCCGGTGCCTTCGATGCCATCACGGCAGACGGGGAAGAAAAAGGGACCCGGAAGGTCGACATCAACGAAACGATCTTGCACGAGCCAGCCGTGGCTCGCTACGATGACGTCCGGGCGTTGTTGGCAAATCTTCCCGATGAAACGCTCTTTGTCGTTATTAATTGCATTTGCAAGAGAAGCCAGGATCTCATCAACCAGCCGTGCAAAAAAACCGATGATCGTAGGCATTGCTTGAGCATTGGTGAAGGATCGCAGAAATATCTCGACCGTGGCCAAGGTACACGGATAACCAAACAAGAAGCGCAAGATTTGCTGGAATGGCAGATCAAGCAAGGCTTGGTGTTGCAATGCGGGAATTATCGCGACGAGTTGCGGGAAGTGTGCGCGTGCTGCGGTTGTTGTTGCGGCGTGCTCGTTAACGCGAAAAAACTCCCGAGGCCCGCGGACCTTTTCCACGTGGCGTACCAAGCTCGCATCGATCCAGCCCAGTGCAAGAAATGCGGGCGATGCATGGCACGGTGCCAGATGGAAGCGATCGAGAAGGCAGATTCTGGAAAAAACGTCATATATCGCGTGAACCTGGATCGATGCATCGGCTGCGGGGTCTGCGTTGAAGGATGCAAGCATGTGGCCATCAAGCTTGTCAGAAAAAATACCACGATGCCCCCAAAGGACAAGGATACCCTTGTTATGCAGCGACTGAAGGATCGGTTTGGTACGATCGGGTTGATCAAATTCGTCTTGAAAGCAGCTCTTGGAATGAAAGTATAATTGAAAAACAACGCTATCGCCAGCTTGCTTGCGATAGAAGGTTTCAAAAACGACCTCATTGTAATAGATCATGCTTCTATCCGATCAGAATGATTTTGGCTCAAACCACCCGAAAAACGAGATGAACCAAATACATGGTCAATAATTATATAGATGTTGGTATTCAAAGCCGGATGAACAAGATCATCAGCCCCAAGGACAATCGAACAGTCATGCTAGCGATAGATCACCCTTACTTCCAAGGCCCAACAACGGGGCTCCGGGATATGAGCAAGACCATCCAGATGCTCATGCCGTATTGCGACTGCTTGATGACGACCCGCGGCGCCGTCCGGCACAACATCCCCGTCGAGTACATGGGTTCCAAGCCAATAATGCTCCGCGTGAGCGGCGGGAACAGTGTCCTCTTCGAGGAACTCAGCGACGAGCAAATCACGGTCTCGATCAAGGAGGCGGTTCGCATGGATTGCGCAGGCGTGGCGGTCAGCGTGTTCATCGGGTCGCCCAACCAGCAGCGGACGATCTTGAACTTAACTGACATGATCAACGAGGCCGAGGACTACGGCATGCCCGTTCTTGCCGTGACCGCGGTGGGCAAGGCTATGGCCCGAGACCTCCGGTACCTGGCCTTCGCCTCCCGCATCTGCCAGGATGCTGGTGCTCGCATGGTCAAGACGTACTATTGCGATGAATTCGACAAGCTCATCAAGGCATGCGCGCCCACGCCCGTGGTCATGGCAGGTGGCAAGCACACCAGCCCGCCCGAGGCGATCGAAATGGCATACAAGGCTGTCCAAGCAGGGGCCGTCGGCGTCGACATGGGCCGCAATATCTTCCAGGATGACAACCCCCTTGGTATGATCAAGGCCATCCGGGCGGTCGTCCACGAGAACAAGACCCCGCAAGAGGCGATGGATGTATACAAGAGCTGCGCGGGCGAGGCCTGCAAGCTCGAATGATCTTCGTGATACCATTCGTTTTCCATAACCCCTTTTCAACAATCCATCGCGGGCGACATTCTCATGAAGATCGCGGTCTATTACAAGAACAGCGACATCCGCGTCGAGGACGTCGATGACATCCCCGTGGACGCGGGCGAGGTCAAGGTCAAGGTAATGGCCTGCGGTGTCTGCGGCTCCGACGTCATGGAGTGGTACCGCATCAAGAAGGCAGGGCGGCCCGGCGGGATCGGCGCCTTCGGCCACGAGTGCACTGGTGTCGTCACCGAAGTCGGCCCCAAGGCGGCTAAGAAGGTGCAAGCCGGCGACCGGGTCATCGTCACGCACCACGTGCCGTGCAACACGTGCAACGCGTGCATCACCGGTCACGCGACGGCTTGCCAGACCCTCCAATCCACGAAATTCAAGAACAGCTACGGGGCATACGCGGAGCACGTCGTCCTGCCGGAGATCAACGTCGACCGCGGGATCCTCAAGCTGCCCGAGTCGGTGTCCTTCGACGAGGGCACGTTCGTGGAGCCGCTCGGGTGTGCCATCCGGGGGCAGCAATGGGCGTCGCCGGCCGGCGGGAAGTCGGTCCTCGTGATCGGTGCCGGCCTCAGCGGCCTCTTGCACTTGCAAGCTGCCCGGCTGAACGGCGCCGGGTTCATCGCCGTGTCGGACCTGAACACCGACCGGCTCAAGGTCGCCGCGGCCTTCGGCGCCGATGCCACGATCGTCGCGACCGAGGACGTCCCGAAGCGGTTCAAGGAACTCAACGGCGGCTGGGGTGCCGACGTGGTCATCATGACCGCGCCCGTCCCCGCGTGCGTCAAGCAATCCCTGGAGGCGGTCGGCCCCGGCGGCACCATCCTCTTCTTCGCGCCGACGAACCCCGAGGTCAATTCCGAGGTGAACCTCTGGAACTTGTGGCAGAAGGAGGTCACGATCACGCACTCGTACGCGGCGGACTACCGGAACCTGCAAACGGCGCTGCGCTGGATACAGCACAAGCGCGTCAACGTGAAGGACATGATCACGCACGTCTTCCCGCTCGGGAGGACGCAAGAGGGCTTCATGCTAACCGCGCAGCCGAAGGGCGGCAGCATGAAGGTCATCATCCATCCCCAAGAGCCTTGACGCGCGCGGCGTCCCTGCAATTCCCACGTTTTCCTTCTCATTGGTCCCTGAAAGCAGCCTAGTTCGAGCCCGGTGCATCGTGCCTTCGCGGGGGCTGGCGGTAGAACTTCTTGTGGTAGTAACAAGAATTCGTGAACCGGCAATAGATGCAGTATTTCAGCGAGAAGGTCGGCCGCCGGGTGCCCATCCAGAACTCCTTGGAGTAATCGATGGCCTTCAAGTATCGCTCGGCCTCGTATGGAACGTGGATGACGATCTCGCCGAGCAGCCGCTGGTCTGCCTGGTGAAAGTACTGGATCTTCGCGTATTCCGACAGCTTGCCGACCGGGAACCCGGGGTCATTTAAATCCTTGTTGTAATTCTTGGCAAGGAAGTAATACGTGAGCAATTGCATCTTGTTTTTCCGCTCGTGGACATACGGGAGCGTGGGCCTCGCGCGGGTCTTGATCTCGATGAGCGTTCCCGAATCGAGCTCGAGCGCGTCGAACGTGCCGCGGACCTTCAGTCCCGATATCTCCCCGACGAGCGCGTACTCCGTGATCTTGCCCTTGTAGATCGACGATAGCCGCTGCTGCTGGTACTTGTGCAGCTCGTCGAGGTTCCGCCACTGCAGGTAGGACTTGCCGTCGCGATATTTCTCCATGAGCGATTCCGTCGTCCCGAACGCGAGCAAGTTGTGGATCTCGTTGCCTTTCGCCGAGAACTCCGTGTCCTCTTGCACGACCTCGCCAGTCTCGTAGAAATCCGCGATGTAGTTCCAGAGCATGTACTCGCAAGTCGTTTGTTTTGCAAGCCACGTGGTGAAGATGCCCTTGACGCCCTCGCCCATTTTCTCGATCGCCTCCATAAACATCTGGTAAGGGGTTATCTTTCCGTGGTAGTCGTACCACGTGATTCTGGGCAAGTTTGTCATGCTGACCACTTCATAAAGGAACTCAAAGACTTTAACCATTGATGGACGGGTAATCCCAAGCCTCGGAAAGTGACATGTTCGAGGAGGATCCCCGGCTTTCTCTCGCGCGTAAGGTCGAGCGAGCAAGTTTTAATAGGCGGGTGCGCCGTAGTAGTTTGCCAGCACGGTGAGCATGCACGCGAAGGAAACGACGCACCGAGCGATGTACTCGTCGTTGGTTGGTGACAAAATTCCCGGCCGGTAGAGGCGGGGTTGATAAGCGATTATTATGGTCTTATTAAAACGGGATGGCAACGCACGCGGCCATCGCCCCAGATTATTGTTGTCCTTAAAAGGGTATCGATGTCGCGTGTTAATGAATTCGATAATAGCGTTTTAATAGATTCCATTAAATGTGGCCCGCGAAACTATATCAAATGTCGAAAGGATTCGCATCGTGAGGTTATTATCGGTATAACTTCCTGGCGGGGGCATGATACCCACGCGCGTGCATTCCCTTTCGACAAGTGTATCACGTGCAATGAATGGTGCTTGGATACCTGTCGCGCCGGCTGATGCGTGCCGGCACGATGCGTTCAAGTAGAGAAAGCCGGGAATGGATCCGGAATGGGTGAACGGGACATGAATGGCCGAGACATCGATTTTACGGAGTACCTGGTAGACGACGCCTTGCACAAGCGCAGCGCCATCTTCAAGGAGAAGAGCGGCATCGCGCCGACGGGGCGGGACGTGCTCTCGGCATCATACAAGCCCGACAATCCCAGCCACCGTGACGGCCAGATACGGCAGTTGGTCGATTATTTCAAGCCTTGCCTTCGCAACGAGGCCCCTGCTAACTTGCTCGTGTATGGCAAGACCGGGACAGGCAAGACGCTCATCACCAGGCACGTGGCGGGCAAGATATCTGCGATGAGTTCTGGGGGCGGGTACATCTCCCCGCACATCGTGTACGTCAACGTGAAGATGTGCAACACGAAGTACCGCATCCTCGCGAAGATGTGCGAGGATCTCGGCCTCGACGTGCCGAAGACCGGCCTGGCCACCGACCAGATCCTGGAATCGTTGAAGACGCTGCTCAAGCGCGACCACCGCAACCTCGTCGCGATCATCGACGAGATCGATTTGCTCGTGAAATCCCGCGAGAAGGACGATTTGCTCTATCTGCTGACCCGCCTTTCCGAGGACGAGCCTTCGATAAAGATATCCATCATCGGCATATCCAACGACCTGCGGTTCAAGACGTTCCTCGGCATCCGCGTGCTGTCCAGCTTGAACGCGCAGGAGATCGTGTTCCCGCCGTACACGACCGCGGAGTTGGAAGACATCTTGATGGAACGGGCGGAGCTTGCATTCAATGAAGGCGTGCACGACCGCATCATCATATCCACGATCGCTAACCTGGCGGCCAGGGAAGATGGCGACGCACGCAAGGCGATCGCCTTGCTGCTGAAAACGGCGGAGATCGCGGAACAGCGCAATGCTAAATTCATCGATGCGGATCACGTGCTCGTCGCCAGGGATAGTCTCGAGTTCGACGCGACGGAAAACTTCCTCAAGACATTACCGGACCAGTTCAAGCTCGTGATCATCGGCATCTCGAACGTCCAGACATACAACAAGTGCGCGGTCAACACGGGGTCTCTCCTGGGCATATACAACGAGTTGATGCGGCAATCTGACGAGATCACCGCGCCGATCGGCGACCGTCGGCTGCTTCAGATCTTGAAGGAACTGCAAGGTCATGGCGTCATCGACTTGCACGTCATGTCGAACGGCCGCCACGGCCGGTACAGCGTTTCCTCGATGGTCATCGATCGCCAGGTCATCGAAACCGTTTTCTCGAAAGATCCGGTCTTGAAAAAACTGCTCAACTACGTCCCGAAGACGAGATGCCTGGATACGTTCTTCCATCGATGAGGGACTCTCGTTTCTCGCGTCTCGGACGAAGTCGCCGAGCTGCAAACAATTTTTTACGATCTGGAGGCAAGTTCAAAGAAAAAGAAGTATTAAGAAGGTACCGGAATCCTTGCTTTGCGCTCTAGCACAAGTAACTCCAGTCTTTCGGGTCTATCGGCTGCTTTTGCAATAATATCCCGATGCGGCTCACGATATCATCGACGCGCGCGATGAATGGCCCGAGGTCGTGGCGGTGCTTGTTGATGTCATCGGCGTTTGCCCTTGCCACCGCGAGCTTTTCCAGCCCGGCAGTGACGCTCTTGACACCCTCGGCCTTGTTCTCCCGGATCGCCGCCTTGCCCTCGAGGACGAGCCTAAACCCCTCGTTGAAAGGGGTGTACGTCCTCTGGTGCCGGTAGATCATCTCTTGCCCCGGGACATCGAGCAGCGAGAAATAGGTGAACATCACCAGCGCGTACGTGATGAAGGCGCTGAGCAGCACTGACAAGAAGTCACGTTGCCCCGCTGCCATGCGCGCGATGCCCATCATCACGACGTAGAAGATGGACGCGAACGCGAACACGATGGCAAGCACCTTTTTCCTCGATCCCAGGTAGCCAATCGCCACGCCCGTGGTCGCCGTTGCAACGATCACGTGCAAGGACAGAACGTCAAAGCCCAGGAGCACGAGCATCAAGTATAATCCCGTCCCTACGAGAAACGGGAACACCGTGAGCCAGCCGTACTTGTACAGCCTGGCGCTGGACGGCATGACGGGCTTGCGGTTCTCTTTCGTTGCTTTCTTGATCTCTCCTTGCCCTGCGGTGAAGGAGAATATGACCAGGATCGCGCCGATGATGATGGCCAGCTCGCCGAACAAGCAGCCGATGGACATCGTTGTCCACCCGGAGAACGTGAGCGTGTAATCGAAGATCAAGAGGGGCGCGAAGAAGGCTGCGATTTTGTCAAGGTCCGCGTTGGCTGCGAATGAATTCGTGATTTGGGTGTTGATATCACCGTCTTGGATGATGCTCAATATCAAGCCTAATGCAAACACGATGAGAGTGATCACGAACGACAACGCGACCATGCTCACTCTTGCTTTTTTCCCGCCCTCTGATTTGGCCAGTTTCTTTTTTGCACTTGTTTTCGATTCAGCGATGGCGGGTTCATCGATAATTTGTGGTTCCTCCATGATAAACATACCTCTGGCATTGGATGGCAGAAATATCGCACTTCCTCAAACTCTTCTCCCCTTCGGGTAAAAAAGGTTATCAAGCGAGAAATTTTCCATCGATGAAGATTTCTGATTTCTCTCTTTATAAACGAGGTTGGAAGGCTGTTGGCAAATATTCTCGAATTGGTTAAATGTCCAGAGAAAAAAAGGATTTTTTGTTGTTTGGCGTTCAAGATATGTGTTCTAGCACAAGTAGCTCCAATCTTTCGGGTCTAACGGCTGTTTTTGCAAGAGTATCCCAAGTCGACCGACGATATCGTCGATTCGTGCGATGAATGGCCCGAAATCGTGGTGATACTTGTTGATATCCTCGGCGTTTGCCTTCGCCATGGCAAGTTTTTCCAGCCCGGCAGCGACGCTCTTGACTCCCTCGGCCTTGTTCTCCTTGATCGCAGCCTTGCCTTCGAGGATGAGCTTGTACCCATCGTTGAACGGCTTGTACGTGCGCTGGTAACGGTGGATTCGTTCTTGCCCTGGAATGTCCAATATGAAGTAATAGGTGATGATTATAGTGCTATACACTATAAATCCGCCGAACAAGACATCGGAGAAATAGTGATGGCCGGAGATCATGCGTGCCATGCCCGTGCAGACAGAATATGCGGCAGTTAGGATTGCAAAAACAATCGCAAGGTTCTTCTTCCTGGAGCCTAATAGAAATAGAGGCAGCGCGGTCAGAAGGGTTGATTGAGCCACATGACCAGACCAGAAGCTATCCGCTTTATTTCCCGCGATCACGTACCACGGCGTGAATAAAAACGTGATATCATCGATTTTATAAGGTCTCCAGCGTCCCGTGACGCCTTTCACCAGCTGCGTCAGCCCAAGTGCGACGATGGCACCCGCGATGATGAGAACCCAGCAATACTTGTAATACTTGGCTCTATCAGGCATAACGATAGGACGGTTCTCATTTTCTGCTTTTTTCTTTTCCGTGCCATAGGCTCTCAAAGACACGATCAAAAAAAAGACGCCGATGATGAGGAAGATTTCCCCGAAGATCTGGCCGATGTACAAGTTATTCCACGCATAAGCGTAATCGTCAGCATCGAAGGCAAAGAATGGACTTGGAACAAAAAACTGGCCGAAATCGTACAACGGTCCAGGCGAGGTTTTAGTACCACCGAGCTGGTAGTAAAAAAACATCGTGATCTGCCTGTCATAAATTCCACCATCCAAACTACAGATAATAACCCCTATAACAAAGAAAATAACAACGATCAAGTACGAGATCGCTACCCCGCTTATCTTCGAGGCCTTTTTGCCAGCGCTCTTCGTCTTCTTTGGTTCCTTTCGTTCAATTGCCGTGATGGTTGGTTCGTCGATGATCTGTGGTTCTTCCATAATACCCGACCTAAACGATCTGTTAATTAAATGCTAATGATATGATGCAAGTTGTCCTCTCTGTTTAAAATCCTATCTCGAAGGCAACATATTAGGTGATAACGAGTGGACTTGACACGCACGCCCGTTGGTTGATTTTAAAAGAGGTCGCCAAAATATAAACATCCTTTTTTCAAGATCATCGAATAGAGACTGCGGATCTTATTAATCTCGTATAATACCAACAAGATATAAAAAAGTAGAATGGTAGAGGTTAACAGGACCTACTTACTCTTGCCGAATCCATAGTTCATGATGAATAACGCGACCAGCGTGATGATCGGACCGAGCAAGTTTTCTCCAATGAAGTCATCGCCTTTCGAGAGTTGGTTATTCCCAAATATCAACATAACAACCATGATGAGAACACCAACGATAAATGCGATCGAACGATTCCAAAGATCTGACCGGATAGGAGAAGATTTGGCTATTTTACCATATAGCAATAGCAACATGATTAACACAAGGGCGAGAACACCATAAATGATATAGCCCAGGTATTTCACAATATCGGGTTCAACTTGCTGCACTGCGACCTCGATGAATCGCAGAGCGATAGAATAAAAAAAACCACCAATGCAAATCCATGTGAGAATCAACTTCCGGCTCAAGATATACTTCTCAACCACGTACGAGAGGAAGATAAACCCGATCCCCAGGCCGATAAACGAGAACAATATGTAATCCCTGTTTATGGCAGACGAGATGCCGTAAAAACTATCCTTTTCAAAAAGGCGTCCTTCTTCTCCCAATTTTTGGGTGAAGAACCGGCCGATCCTGTCGAGTACATAGGATCCATACCCAATGGCTAATCCAATGAAAAAAAAACCATACCCAATGTTTAGTTTTTTCTCGACCTCGAAGGCTTCCCTTGATCTTGACTTTTTAACGAAATTTATCCCGTAATAAAGGAAGAACGCGACAACGATGGACATTAACACGAGTTCAAAGAAGTCCATCACGCTGCTAATTCCCCATACGTCTAAAATGGAATATGGCGGTAAATCTAGCATATTATCCTACCTTTTTTTTTTATACCGATAATCGCTCATTCGTAGGAAAATTAATAAAGATAACCAATGTCCCACTTTGAACCAAGGAATCATAAACAAAACTAAAGAAGAAGTAAATCACTCGTCCTTTTGTAATGTCTTCTCGATTTCCTTGAGCTTTTTCTCGCGCTCTTCCAATTCCTTGAGCTTCAAGGCCAATTCCTTTTGCTTCAATTCTTCCTCCTTCCGCTTGACTTCTAGCTCCATCTGCTCGAGCTTTGCCTTCTTGAGCTCCTCCCGCTGCATCTCGAGCTCCTTGGCTTGAAGTTCCAGCTCTTTTTTCTCCAGCTCGAGCTTCTTGAATTCTTCCTCGCGCCGGTGCAACTCTTTCTCCTTGAGTTCGAGCTGTTTCTTGACCATGTCGTCTTGCGTATCCGGTGCCTTTGCGGGGGATACTGGTTCCTTATCGCCAGATGGCGCCGCAAGGGTCACCGGTTCTGGCACCTTTACCACAACAACAGCCGGGGCGGGTGCGGATGTCAGGTCTTTTGGACTCTTGATCTCCTTTAATTCCTTGAGCTCGGAAGGGGCAGGCTTCACGCCTTCCTCGATCTTCGAGAATTCAGCCTCGATCTTTGCGCCGATTTCTTTTTGGATCTCCGCCTCGCTCGGTGCGGGCTTCTCTGGCGTGGTCGTGCTGGGCGATGCTGCGATACCGGTTTCTAGCTGCGCCTCGTCTTTCTTCGGCTGGGGCGGGACGTCGGGGATGAGATCCGCCTTCTCCTCCTCCTTGGCGGCCTCCTCGTCGATGGGTTTTATTTCGCGGTTCTTGATGGCCTCCGTAATAACCTCGTGGATCCCGGAAAGAACCTCGGTATCCGAGATTTTCCCGGCCATCTTCTTCAATTCCTTCTCGATCTTCACGGGGGCTGTTTTTGAAAGTATTTTCAGGACATCGTGGCTCCTTTTTCGAACGTGAACGTTGTCATCGGCAAGGCACGCGACGAACTCCGGTATCAACTTCTCGACCTTTTCCGGATGATCAGCGCCAAGCAAACCTAAAAGCCGGATGGCCTCCTCCCTTCCATTCTTTGACGTAGCCCCAGTGACAATGTTCGTGAGCATCGAATATATGGCATCCGGCTTTGCAAGCAAGATGGGCTTGAGAGCCAGGACCACGGAGGCGCGCATGATGTCGTCATCGCTGTTTAAAAAATCAATGACCGCCTGTAGTTGCGTCGGTTCAATCAAGGATGGGTCCTCCGCGTTTACTTGGCGAATCGCGTCGAGCGCCTCGGGCATGAGGCGTGCGTCCTTCCTTTCCATGATCTCGATCGACACTTTGAGCACGTCACGGAACTGCTTTGACTCGAGGAGTTTGAGGATTTCTTCCCGTTTTTCTTGCACTTTTTTCTCCCCCAACTCTTTCGAGTTCGGCGCCTCCTGATTTTTATCATTTTCATGGGACATGAGCGTAAACCTTCATTTCCACGCATTTGTTTTTTTTCTGATTATCTTTTTTCATTTCAAGTTAGACAATACCCAATCATCCATTTTTTTCTTGAATTCCACGAGCCCCAGGAATGCCCTCTTTGCCTCCCCATACGTAACTGGTTCGACGGCATATAGACTTTCTGGAATCCCGCAGAACGAGTTGATTTTGACGAGCAAGTGTGCCTTGCTTTCCTCGATCTTGAAATTGACCTCCTTCACGAGGCGGGTCAGCTTCCCGATTGCTTCGGCAAGAAACGCCTTCAATGACTCGTTTTGCGCCACGTCAGGGCTCGTGATGTCGAAGAGGATTATATCGATGATCCACGACTCGGGCGAGCTCTCGAAGATCTTGATCTCGATCTTGTAATATCTGCTGAAGAATTTCAACAGGGATAGCAATGTCGCTTGGTTAAAGAGCCGTTCGTCGTTGATGTTCAAGATGACATATTTATCGATGTAGTCGATGTACCAGATGGTGTCATCGGCCATGATGATCAAGTTTTCCTCGAGGTTGAGGGCCATCACCCGGTTGAACCGGGACCTGAAAAACGTCTCGAGCGTGAAGGTGATATCCTCGTATTCGCTGTTGTCGAGCATCTTGGCAAGCTTGTATGGGCTGGACTGCGAGACGAGAAGGAAAAACTCGTCGAGATAGATGGCGCAATCCTCCGGCTCGTAGAAATATTTTTCTTTCTTTAGCGCCCGGTCGACGATCTTCTGCTGCAATTCATAGCAGAACTTGGGTATCATCGATAGCGGTGCACCCGATTTGATCAAGATGCTGAGCCAGCGCCGCTTTTCGCACAAGGGGCGAACCGTGCATGTCATGCGGTCATCCTGGCACTCTTTATCGAGCTCTGCCATTTGTTCCGCTGCCTTCTGGGTGAGGAACGTGAAATCGGACTTCGATGCGAAGATCCGAGCAAAGCGGTTCAGTTTTTCATCCAAGTATGCATTCGCCCGAACGGCAATCTGTCTGGAACCTAAGCTATTACGTTCCGCTGCAAATTAAACCCAGCGGCAAGCTCCACGCCATAAAAGTACCTAGCAAGATCGCATGGCTATCTCTGCCCGAAGCATCGGGCATGATCACGTTACAGCGTCCTGCACGGTGGAGAAAATCCAAACCAATTCTTGATATTCCTCTTAATGATGCATTCATTGGGAACCAAAATCTCAGAAAATGATAAAAAAGGAAGAATGGCGAAAAATAAAGATCGGCTGCGGTTCATATCATCTGGCCTGTTATATAAACGCTGCCCGTGCCCGTGTCCACGCGGGCATCGAACCGGCTGGGCATTAATTGGTTGATGGATTGGAAATCCGTGCCTGAGGCGGTGAATCCACCTAGGTCCGTGAAATGGGGGCTTCCAGATCCGATGTTCGTCGTGAACTTGGCACTGGCGAAAGCATCGTCGCCCTTGTACGTGATGAATGCGCTTCCCGTTGACGTCGTTATGCTGGCGGTGATGTTGCCGCCTGGGTTGGTAGCCTGATCGACGGTTAATCTGATCGAGCCCGTCGAGACCAATACATTCAAGTCTATGTTTGCAGCTAGGGCGATGTTTGTAAGCGACACGCTCGCGCTTCCCGTGGACGTGTCGACGGCGATATCGCTGCCGATTCGCGTACCAGAAAGCGTGAGGTTCGCGCTGCCTGTCGATGATTTCAGGGACATGCCTCCCGCGAGTTCACCGCTCATTACCGCGATGGTGGCGGAACCCGTGGACGCGGAAACTTCGAGCAACCCGCCGATCGTGCTACCATCAGCCATGGAAAAATAGGCGCTACCCGTCGATGCATGCACTCGGACGTGCCCTGTCACGCTGACGTTCTCGCCCAGGGATGCCCTTGCGCTTCCCGTCGACGAGGAGACTGACAAGCAAGAGAGGTTTTCATTATCAGCGATGGCAACGTAGGCAAACCCGGTACTTGCCGACGCGGTTATGTTGTAGATGATCCCCGTCTTCAACGTGATCGTGACGAGATTGTTCTGGAACATCGGAAAACTCCACCAGTTCCTCGTGTTCAAGGAAAACACCTTTATCATGGATGCGTTGTCCCACGTGATCGAATACAGATCGGCCGGTGTCTTTCCAGCAAGGAAACCACCCGCGAAATCGTAATGGACGTCGATCTGCACTTCCGGCGCCGATGGATTCGTGGTATACTTGATGTCGAGGTCTGCAACGTCCACGTTGAAAGACCAGGTATCGGCAACCGAAGGAACGGCAGGATCGTAGATGAAGGTGGTATCGCCCTTGTAAGATCCCCATGTTATGACAGTGACGACAGAAAAAACGGCACCCACCAGCGCGAGCACGAGGAGCGCCGAGACGAAGACCTTGCCCGCTTTCTTTCGGGGCTTGGTCGCGGGAGCTTGCTGGGGGGAGGAGGGCGTTTTGGTGGCGATCGTGGCTTGTGAGGGGGGACTCCGGCGGGGGGCGATGGTCGGAGCAGGTTTTTCAACTGGCTTGGCGCTTGGTTTCTCGAAAGCGAGGCCGCATTCCGAACAGAAACTCGCGTTCGAGGGCAATTCCGCGCCGCAACTTGGGCAGTACATTTTTTTTCACCATACGAGTAGGTTACGAGTGTAGTATTCGAGAAATAAACCATAAGACAATCGGAAGCCAATTCTTATCAGCACGCTCCAGATCATGGTTTCAAGTCATCTTGCGAGGATTGAAGTGAATGCTCAAGAACATCCCGAAAATCTTGTCCCCCGACCTCTTGAAGGTGCTCATGGAGATGGGCCATGGAGACGAGATCGTCGTCGCGGACGGGAACTTTCCCGCGGCAAGCATTGCCCGGGCAACGAGTACCAGGATCCTCATCCGAGCGGACGGCCATGGCGTTCCAGACCTGCTCGATGCTATGTTGACGTTGTTCCCGCTCGATCAATACGTGGAACACCCCGTTACGTTGATGCAAGTCGTCCCTGGCGACGACGTGAAGCCCGTTATATGGGAAAGATACCGGGAAATCATCAAGAAACACGAGCCCACGTTTCTTGGCTTCGAAAACATGGAGAGATTCGCCTTTTACGAGCGCGCGAAGAAAGCATTCGCTATCGTCGCGACGGGGGAGCCAGCCTTATACGCGAACATCATTTTAAAGAAAGGTGTCGTCAATTGACCTCCTTTAATCCGATTGATTTATCCAAAAGGCAATCCATAATTTTAACGATTCTCGCTAGATGGTGGATCAAATGCAAGTACTGGTCACAGGGTCCGAAGGATACATCGGAAGCG
>Ga0172366_10000514_pt1 | contig 28088 bp, 24 predicted proteins | sample LakKivSesite69cm_FD_114533 | JGI IMG/M metagenome (GOLD analysis project Ga0172366, IMG submission 114533) | Sediment microbial communities from Lake Kivu, Rwanda - Sediment site 69cm | ecosystem: Environmental > Aquatic > Freshwater > Lake > Sediment | place: Rwanda: Western Province, Lake...
CCACCTTTTCCTGTTCTCATGGGGTGATCCGAACTGGTTGTGTTTTGAGGCAATATTCTTTGCGATCTTCTTATGTGCCGGCATTGGGCCTGCCCCATCCTTCACCGCCTTTATTCTAAGGGCCTCAAGGGTCAGCTCTATTTCCAGATCGAGGTTACGCTTGCAGCCTACATCACAGGCGCCACACAATGGGTCAGCATAGATGACCTCCAGGAGCTTGTCAGTCCACTCCAGTCTTCCTTCTGCTATTGCGGTGCCTATCCTCATCTTTCCAAAGGCGCCGTAAGAATCAAAGTCATTCCAGGTGTTGCTGGGGCACCTCGTGGAGAACTTAATCCCCGGCATATAGGTGTGTTCAACCCAATAGCATCCCTTGCACTTAATGCACCGGCTCATGTCGTAGACAAAGTTGTCTAAATTTGTTACATCTAAACTTACTTTCTTTTTTGGTGTATCATAGCGATCTTTTGGCATCTCATCCTCCTTAGAAGCACAAATTTCCAGGGTTCATAATATTCTTCGGGTCAAACACCCTCTTTACCCGCTTCAATGTCATCGTATAATTAGCAGCACGATCGTATATTATAGGAGCCAGCTCACCGTATGGCCTTGTAAAGAAAGCCCCTTCATTTAACATAGCCATTGCTGCGTCACGGTAAAGTTCAGCCACAAAGCCTTTTTCGTGAGCATCCTCAGGGTCATAGAAAAAGCTGAACTCAACCTGGCAGGCACGGTTATGCTCTATGGGCTGGATGTAGCTCCCGATATCAGTTATAGGGTAACCGTATCTGGCAGCCACCATTTCAATAATATCCATAAATATCGGTACCTTGTTCGGTTTGGTAATAAAGAAGAGGTTCTGACATCCGCCTTTCATGCGGTTTTTCCAGTATGGAACATCCGTTGGCCATGGCGCCCTCAGCATTGGTAAAAGTTTTCTCCCCAGGCCTGGAAAGCCAGGAAGGTTGTCTATAAGGGCCAACTTCGGGAATTCGTTTTTTAATACCTCCTTAAGAAGTTTCTCCTCGTATGCTATCTTTTCCTCCGGCCTTCTCAACAGCCCGCTTATAACTAAAACGAGCGTCCATGGTGGGAGTTCCACACACAGCTTAACAAAATCTTCAGGCATCTTATCCGCCACAATCGCAGCAAGGTCCACGTTATTCAAAAGAACGCATTCCTGGCCTATTCTCCGCGGCAAGATCCTGTAAAGGAATTCTATAGCGTAAGGCACGTCATCAACAGGTGCAAAAAAGATCTCGTCTATCCTTGGAATCGATTCAATCTTCAAGCTTGCCCATGTGACGATACCCATTGTACCCTGGGCACCCTGAACAAACCGGTAAAAATCAAGACCGGGTCCGGATGGATTTGCCCCCCTCGATTTAGACTCAGGAAAACCATTTACGCTGGCAGAACCGCATCTGAAGACTTCACCTGTCGGCCAGACAACCTCAATTGATTGCATGGGTTCACCGTAATCATAAACGGTATTTGTCGGCACTTCCCGCTCGAGAGTGTCGGTAAGCACGGAACGATCCCCGTGTGGCAGTAGTGGCATTATCACCCTCATACCCTTCTTTCCCAGTTCTGTAACAAGCTGCTTCCATGTTACACCGGCTTCAAACCTTACCAAGCGATTTGCTTCATCAATCTCCAGAATCTTGTTCATCCTTGCGAGATCGACTACGATACCGCCCTGTTTTGGTATGGTGCTCCCGTGGAAGTGTACCTTTGAGCTTGCAGGCACGACAGGGATATTCTTTTCGTTACACCATGTTACAATTTTCCCTACTTCCTGTGCATTTCCTGGCCACACCACGACATCGGGCATTCCCGGAGGGAGGAGGCTGTGATCACGCGAGTACCTTACAAGCTCCTCCCTCTTATCACTCACATAATCCTTGCCCAAAATCTTTGCAAGTTCGTTCTTGATTCCCATTTTGCCTCCTTGTTCTTTATATTTCTTCTATATTCTTGTTGCCGATATTTTTTAACCGAGGCCCACCATATACTAATATTATCCTTTGACACATTTCAATAGCAGATTTCATGCGATTCGTGCTCATGTTCTCCCCTACATTCGTGGCCCTTCAGGTTTCTTTCTCGACGAATCATGTGCCGGCAGAGAAGCCTGTATGGACCACTGTCACCGTCAACATATTAAATGCTATAGCGAGACATGGAATGTCAATATATAAAATGTCAATATATTTTATTTCTTGTGTACAGACCGGCAAGTTGATATAATTTATTTTCACTGTTGTTACAATTTTATTCTGTTGGGGTGAAACCATGGGAAGGATCAACTATCGAAGCGACCTGAGCGCCGATGAGAAATTACTGATGGCAGTCGTGAGAGCGGCAGAGACCTTTAAGAGGGTGATATCTGTCATTTTTAGGAAACACGCTCTTTCCTTCCCGCAGTATAATGTCCTGAGAGTCCTGGATGCTTCAAAGGACAGCCAATGCAGAATCACCGACGTAAGCCGAATCATGCTTGTCCCTGGTGCCAATATGACCGGCATAGCCAAGAGGTTGGAAAAGAACGGCTTTATTATAAGGAAATCCGACCCTCTTGATGAGCGGGTAACCATACTCGAGCTCACACCAAGGGGAAAAACGACCCTTATAAACATAGAAAAAGAGCGAGACGAGCACACACACGCAATGCTAAAGGGTTTTCCTGTACAGGAAAGGCGTGAGCTTCTGGATAAGTTTAAACGGCTCATCAAGAACAGTAGGGAGATAGCATAAGGACACCCCCACCCCCCATCAAAATAATAAAAAACCTCGTTGACCTTTAAAAATCAAGGCGATAGAGCTGCCATACTGACAGGCATGAACCCACAGGGTCTTAAATTATAAGCTTTTTTCCATTATCCCCACCGCCAAACATTATTATCTATTTCCCTGTGATTATAGTGATTTTGCCACTGAGAAATCTCTCTGACAAAGTGAAGTTCCCCGACCACAGGGCGGGGCGCTTGTGGGGTACGTTCCGTTCAATATGGGTTGTGAGAATTTGAGTAGTTAAGGCCAAGACCATGGAGAACAAGCTGGAGAGCCAGGTCAGCAATTTGATCGACCTCATCTTTCCGGTCATAGTCAAACCAGTATGTAACCCATGTCAACATTCCCAGTACAAAAAGCGCCGCCCAGGATGGTTTAACCTCAGTATTTACCCTGCCCTCTGACTGGAGTTGGGCTATTGTGTCACGGATAAGAAGATAGTGTTTTTTCCATTCTCCCTTCACTTCCCGAAAATACTTATCTTTCATGGTCAACGCGTCATGGATGAGAACCCTCAGTTCAGGATGTTTGCAAATGACCTCCTTTGTGAAGATCCGAACCATATACGTAAGACGCTTCAGGGGATCATCTATAGAAGCAGCCTTATCCAAATAAGGCTTCAAGGCCGTCTCGATAGACTCCATATGGACAGATAATAGAAGATTTCGCTTGCTCCCGAAGTAATGATACAGGCTCGGCCTTGTGAGTCGTGCGGCAGAGCAGATATCCGTAGTTGATGCAGAGACGGAACTTCCCTTTTTGAGAAGAAGCTGCATGGTGGTTTGTATAATTTTCAACTTTTTTTTCTGAGACGTCTTTTCTCTTTTATTTGATGCCATCTTTCCTCTTTTGGCAAAATTCAGTTATATAAATTAAAGCGACAAGCCTATACCTAAACTTATATCAATTATTAAATTATTTGTCAATCTGTATTGCTCCCTGTAAGCATTAGATATACGTCAGTTAATTTTGTTAAAAAATTCTTGACAACAAGAGCAAACATTTATTATATATACAATACTATTTATATACAGACTTGTATATATAATTATTTTATTCTAATGAAGTCTGTGCTAATTAAAAATTTTTGAAGTGAGTTTATTATGGCTATTTTTTACCGAAGATTACCAAAGTACACTTTTTGTATACTTATCAGTATATATAGTCGTATCAATCACATGGGAAGTGCGATGAACTGATGTGATCAGCCATACTTTAGGAGTGTTGCAATGCGTCATAACATAGATGTGGAATCAAAAATCACAAGCCAACTGGAGGTGTTTCATGAAGGATTTTGGGTACGCTGCCCCTAAGAATGTCGGAGAGGCCATTGGTCTACTGGCAAAGCTGGGCGGTCAAGGGAAGATTATTGCAGGCGGACAATCGATGCTCGTCATTATGAAGCAAAATATGCTTGTCCCTGAGTTTCTGGTCGACATAAAGGGTATCGCTGAGCTCGATTATATCAACTACGACAAAAAGAAAGGGCTGAGCATCGGCGCCCTTACGACCCATCGCGCTATAGAAAAATCGCCGATTATCAAAAAAACCTATCCGGTACTGAGCGAGATGGAAGACAACCTCGCCGTGGTCCAGACCCGCAACTGGGGCACCATTGGCGGGAACGTGTGTCATGGTGATCCGGCGGGGGATCCAGCCGTCGTATTCATCGCATTGAATGCAAAGCTGAAAATACGGGGAACGGCTGGAGAAAGGGAAATCGATATCGAAGATTTCTATAAGGATTATCTCGAGGTTGATCTCAACCCCGGTGAGATCCTGGTGGAAATCCAGGTACCGCCAGCGTCTCCACATACGGGAGTTGCCCACGACAAGCTGATGGCGATGAAAGGCGATATGGGTATCGTAGGCGCGGCTGCATTTATTACGGTGAATCCAGCCGATGGAACGTGCGTAGGTGCACGCATAGCTCTCAGTAATGTTGCTTCGACGCCATGGAGATCCCGAGCTGCCGAAAATGTTCTTATAGGGAAGGTTATTACAAGCGAGCTGTTTGCGGAGGCAGGACGGGCTGCATCTGCAGAATTAGAACCTCCCGCTGATGTACATGGTTCATCGGAATATCGGAAGGTAATGGCAGAGGCATTTGTAAAGAGGGTCGCACAAAAGGCTCTTAAAAGAGCACAGGCGCAAGGCTGAAATACAGACAGGAGGTAATATAATGAACGATAAGTTAATGGATCTACGATTTACTGTTAACGGTAAGCCTTATGAACTGAAAGTAAAGCCGAAAGCGTTGCTTCTCGATGTACTCAGGGAAGACTTGAAGCTTACCGGCACGAGGACAGGCTGCGAGGTGAGTGCTTGTGGCGCGTGTACGGTCAACATCGATGGGATGGCAGCACGGTCCTGCTCGATACTTGCGTTGCAGGCAAATGGCCGTGAAGTTACTACCATTGAAGGGGTGGCGGACGGGGATAAGCTCCACCCTATCCAGCAGGCCATGGTAGATCATGGCGCCATAGAATGCGGGTTCTGTACTTCAGGGATGGTGATGTCAGCGAGAGCATTGCTGGCTGAGAACCCCAAACCGACCAGGGAAGAGATAAAGAAGGCTATCCAGGGCAATATGTGTGCTGATTCAGGCTATGCTAAATACATCGAGGCCATAGAAATAGCTGCTGCAAAGCTGCGAGGAGGTGAGTAGAATGGTAGAGACTTTTGGGGAATATTCAATTATAGGAAAACCAATACGCAGAGTGGATGCCAAGCTCAAGGTTACTGGGCAAGCCAAGTATGCCGCTGATATTGAAGTTGCTAACATGTTATGGGGCTTTGTAAAAAGAAGCCCTCATGCCCATGCAAGGATACTCAATATTGATACGAGCAAGGCGGAGAAGCTGCCCGGGGTAAAAGCGATAATTACCGGTAAGGACTTTAACGGTTTCAAATGGGGCTGGAGCAACCCGACCCGCGATGAGGAACCTCTGGCCACTACAAAGGTGCGGTATTTATATGAGGGAGTGGCGGCGGTGGCAGCTATTGATAAGGATACAGCAGAGGAGGCCTGTGATCTCATTGAGGTAGAGTATGAGCCGCTCCCCGGGGTTTTTACCCCGTTCGAAGCGATGAATGAAGGTGCACCTCTGGTTCATGAGAACCGCCCAGGAAACATTACTGTTGAGTACCACTGGAATTTTGGCGACACGGAGAAGGCTTTTGCCGAATCATACCTTGTCCGGGAGGACACCTTTCAGACCCCTCGTATGGCGAAGGGATATATTGAGCCGCCTGCAACAGTAGCCTACTGGCCTGACCCCAACCGTTTAGTTTTCATAGGGGCAAAGGGTAGTCCTTATTTCCCATACAGGATCTTATCGAGGTGCTTTAAGTTGCCTCTCAGTAATGTTCGGATAATAGCGCCATTTATCGGCTGCGACTTTGGCGGCACCAAGAATGACATGACGAATGGTGATTTTTCCGCTGTTATGCTGGCCAAGAAGGCGGGCAGGCCGGTAAAGATAGTGGCCAGCCAGTTCGACACCCTTACCACTGACCTGAGGCGTCACCCCATGTGGATTACCATGAAGACCGGTGTTACCAAGGATGGCATATTAACGGGTATTCACAACAAGATTGTCTCTGACGGGGGCGCTTATACCCGTATGAGCCCGCTCACTCACTTCCTTACAGGTATCTGCATGGGCATGCCTTACCATCTTCCCAACTTTAAGCACGATGTTACCTGCTACTTCACCAACAACCCGAGTTCGGCGGCGATGAGGGGACATGGCATATACCATACCACGTTTGCCCGTGAATGTCAGATGGACATGATAGCTGATGAACTGGGGATAGATCGGGTAGAGATAAGGCATAGAAATCTCATCAAGAACCCCGAGCCTGGTACCATTTATGAGACAATAAACGGGGTACACATTGCCACGGCCGGTACAGAGGAATGCCTGACAAAGGTCGCGGCGGCGGTCAAGTGGGAGGAAAGGAAGAAGAAAGAGAGGGTCAAAGGTAATAAGGCCTATGGCATGGGCTTTGCGACGGGAACATATCTCAGCGGGACGCAGCTCAGCGCACACAATGCCTGTGCTGCCATTGTACGGGTCTGCGAAGATGGTACTGTCAACTATCTGACCGGGGCCACTGATGTGGGCATGGGTTCCGATACGGTAGGCTCTGCCATTGTTGCTGAAGTCCTGGGAATCACAATTGACGACGTGGATATAAAAAGGGTGGATACGGCATACACGCCTGCTGACCCGGGTAGTTACGGGAGCCGCGTGACCGTGCTTGCCGGAGAAGCTGCTATAAATGCCGCTGAAGATGCAAAACAGCAGCTCCGCGAAGTAGCGGCTAAACAGCTTGGTGCAATGCAGGACGAGATAGTATTTAAGAATAGACAGGTTTTTGTGAAGTCAAATCATGCCAGGAGCATTCCTTGGGAAAGGTTAGTCAGGATGGCGTGCTATGACGCGCCTGGGAGGGTCATAATAGGCCGTGGCCACTCGAAGAGATCGACCGATCTCCATACGCTGGCTGATTTCAGCACCGGCAGGGGCGACATCGGGACCAATTACAGCTTTACCGCCCAGGCAGCCCAGGTCGAAGTGGATGTGGAGACAGGGGTGGTGAGGTGTACCGAGGATAATAATGTGATAGCCCACGACTGTGGCTTTCCTCTTAACACACAGGCGGTAGAAACTCAGGTTCTCGGCGGTTCGTATCACCAGGGGGTTTCCGCAGCTCTGTATGAAGAGTTTAAGATGGATAAAGGACTAACACTGAACCCCAATTTTGTAGACTACAAGCGTCCGCGTGCCTATGAAGCACCGATGACCGAAGTGATACACGTGATAACCAATGACCCCTTTGGCCCGTTTGGCGCAAAGGAGGCCAGCGAGGGTAGTACCTGTAGTGCTCCGCCAGCGATAATCAACGCAATCCATGATGCTACCGGAGTATGGATAAAGGACCTTCCCGCGGAACCGGAGAAGGTTTATTGGGCGTTAAAGGAAAAAAAGGAGAAGGAGCAAAAAAAGAAAAAGAAGTAGAAAATATGGGAACCGACACCTCTCATTGACTGTAAGATTGGGAATATGTTAGCAGGTGTTTATAACAATGTTTCTGAGGTATATGATACGGGAGTTATTACGAAGGTATCATAGAGTCCAGGCTCGGTGCGGCAAAGCCTGTACTCTATGCGCCTTGGCCAGAGGCCTGAGAGAAAGGGGTGATTGAACTGGAGGTGGAAGGCGAAACATTACGGGAATTGCCCACCAAGCGATACAGTCACGAATTTCACGCGAATGTCGCTTTTCAGCCAATTTGCGCCATAACCAATGATGTAGGTTTTCACAATGATGTCTTCGTTAATGGCAAGAATTATGTCACTATATCTAGGGCATTAATACAAAGCTCGAGGACGGCGATAAAGTGAAGGTAAGTAATAAAGAGTGATGTAATTGGGACACTGCTAATCCCTGATTTCGTAAATTTAGAGGGGTACCATGAAAGCGGCGATAATGCCAGGTTTTTCAGAATTGATTATCATTGTGAATCCTGCCGAGAAGGTGACTCGGGAGGGATTGCTCACGATAAATATGCCCTGGCTCTATGCACCTTGGCCGGACGCCCGAGAGAAAGGGGTGATTGAACTGGAGGTGGAAGGCGAGACATTACGGGCGCTGCTTACCACACTGGCACAGGTATACAGGCAAGCGGGCGTCGATTTTGAACCGATTAACCCAGGTACTAATGACATGGACGAGGATTATGATGTCTTGATTAATGGCAAGAATTATGTCACTATCCCTCACGGCATTAATACAAAGCTCAAAGACGGCGACAAAGTGAAGGTAAAGATACTCTGGCGCTGGGACGGTTAACGGACACCACAGGAAAGATGCTGGACAGGGATGAACTTGTCAGATATAATCGGCAGCTCCGCATTCCGGATTTCGGAGAAGAGGGGCAGCAAAAGTTAAAAAACTCCCACGTCGTAATTGCTGGCGTAGGTGGGTTAGGCTGTGCTTCAGCAACATATCTGGCTGCTGCTGGTGTCGGCCATATCACTATAGTTGATTTCGACGTGGTGGAATTGTCTAATTTGAATCGACAGGTGCTCTACTGGGAAGAGGATATAGGAGCGAAGAAGGTGGTGGTTGCCCAGAAAAAGTTGTCCAAGTTAAATTCCACAGTAGAAATTACCCCAATCTGCGCCGAGATAACAGAGGAGAATGTTTATAGTGTAATTGACGGGGCTCAGGTAGTAGTGGACGGCTTAGATAGGTTAAACGCGCGGCTTGTGTTAAACGCGGCTTGTGTTAAGCAGAAGGTACCTTATGTTTACGGTGGTGTGTCACGATTACGGGGTATGGTTACCACCATTATCCCCGGAGAAACTCCCTGTCTCGCTTGTTTTAACCCTGAAGGGCCGCGGGGGCTGGGCGTTCTTGGTATAACCCCGGCATTGATAGCAAATTTACAGGCGTTGGAGACTATTAAATTAATCATAGGCCAAAGACCATCATTGGCTGGTAAGTTACTATTGTTCAATGGAAATGACATGAAATTCCGAGTCTATGATATAGAGAAAAACGTAGGTTGTAAGGTTTGCTCTCAAGGAGCGGCCCGTTACACTGGAAAAGATCGTAAAGGCCCTCAAGGAGAAGGGTAGGTAGCTGAAGGGGCTGTAAAAAACTTAGGAGGTTGAAGCATGGAATCTTATCTATGGTGGACGGAAGAACAGAAGAAATTCGCAGAGGAAGTTCATGCATTCGTAAAAGAAGTGATGCCGAGAGACGCCGAGACGCGATGGACGAGGGAATTTCCCTGGGACATTTTCCAAAAGATTGGCGAGAAGGGGTTTACAGGAGCAGGCATCCCGAAGGAGTATGGTGGTCTCGGATTGGGAGCAACCGGTGCATGCATTGCAGCGGAAGCGTTCTGCCGGATGCCTGGGCCGGGCAGGGTCTTCGTCGGCAACATGCTCGGGGGTTTACGGCAACTCATTGAATACGGCACCGAGGAACAGAAAAAAAGCGTCCTTCCGCGCATCGCAAAGGGGGAGCTTGGCGCAATCGTCATCACCGAGCCCTTTGCCGGTACTGATGCGGCTGCAATTGAGACAACGGCAAAACGGGAGGGGGATGTTTACATACTGAATGGAAAGAAGCGATACATCGTTTCTGCCGGTATCGCAACGAGGCACATGGTCTATGCCCGCACGAGCAATAACCCGGAGGATATCCAGAGCTACCGTCATATCACCGCATTTATCGTGGAGAAAGGGGTCCCCGGATTCTCTGTTGAGAAAATCAATGAGATAATCGGGTTTGAAAATATTCAGAACGGTGTATTGAACTTCGATAAGGTACCGGTGCCCGTAGAGAACCGCATCGGTCAGGAAGGGGAAGGATGGCGGGTGATGACAGCTGGACTCAACTTCGAAAGGACCCTCATCTCTGCTTCAGTGGTAGGCTGGATAGGGGAACTCCTGAGGAATGCAGTGCCTTATGCACAGAGAAGGGTCCAGTTTGGCCGGCCTACGATCGATCTCCCGACGAACCAGTTCAAGATCGCTGATTTGATCATTAAGACGAAGATGGCACGCCTGATGACGTACTATACCGCTTACCTCTGGGATCTCGGGGTAGATATCACGGTCGAATCGAACGTGGCCAAGGTTTTCAACTGCGAGTCAGCAATGCAGGCGAGCATTGATGCGATACAGGTGATGGGTGGCGATGGCGTGACGCCCTTTTATCCCCTTGAGGAGATCATGAACGTGGCCAAGGTTGAACATATCGCCGGTGGCACAATGGAGGCTTGCAGGCTCGTTATTTTCAGGACAGCCTTGCGCCAGATGGCGAAAGACCTAAAGATGCAGCACCGGGTTATTCATCCAACACTTGGGGTGCCGGTACCAGTGCCTGGTAAAACAGAGAAAGAGATTGACGAGGAGAAGCTGCTCGCAGCACTCGCGGAAGACTACCGTGTAAACCCGGGTCTTTTCATGAGCCGCGAGGACATAAAGGCACTATTCGACGTGGATAGCGCCACGCTTGATGATCTACTCATCTCCCTCGAGAAGAAAGGTCTTGTCAAACTTTACCGGACAAAAAAGGGTATTGAGCTGGCCAAGGCAACCTATGAAGGTCTCAACAGGGCGCATCCGTTAGAGTACTACCAATGGTTTCCGTCCTGGATTAGTAACAAAAAGGACAGAATCTTTTAGGTGAGGGAGATATGGGGCAAACGGGAGCACATTATAGGGTTGCCAAGACGGGAAAGGCTATATCCCGGCTACGGGTATCCTTACCCCTGCGAGAAGAGGTGATGTGGTAACGTTCATGAGAGTGATGTTTCCTCGGGAGACAAGGGAAAACGATGCCCTGGTTCTGGCAAACAGTTCCACGTTGCCCGTTCTAAGCTTTGTGTCGCCTGTTGTATTATAGACTATAAAGCTACCGATGATTTTCAGACGTTGATCGTACGCACCAGGGACTTTAATGAGGGGATCATCAAGGAGAAAACAAAGCCCCAGTGCGAAGTAAAATAAGAACAAACGTAAGGGGCCTGTGTCAATGATCCACTAAATGACCAAAGAATAGGCAAAGCGTGAAAGGAGAAACCATGTCAAAGAGATTCATGCTCAAAGAACTCAGCCGCTACCCTACGGGTATTTACGCTGACGTCATCTACAGGAACGCCCTTCTCTATGCCAATGAGATGGCAATCAAGTGCGGCGAGGAGTCGGTAACCTTTGCGCAGTTTAACGACCGCGTCAATGCGTTGATTCATGCCTTGCAGTCAATGGGCGTGAAGAAGGGCGATGTGCTCGGCATTCTCTCGTGGAACTGTCTCGAATACGCTGATGCGTATGGTGCAGCAATGAAGTTCGGCTTCATCTCTTCACCGTTCAACCCGAGACTGCAGGATAACGAGCTCGACTACCTCATCAACTACTCTGAGTGCAACACTCTCTTCGTCGGCCCGGAACTCGTCGAGATTGTCAACCGACTAAGACCACGCATACCGAAGGTGAAAAACTTCATTTCCTTCGGGACTGCTGATGTCCCGGGAATGGTCTCACATTGCACGCTCCTTGAAACCTTCCTGAAGGACGAGCCGGACGTGGAGGCTGAGGAAGATGACCCTGTCTTCATCTTTTATACCAGCGGCACCACGGGTGTCCCCCGTGGGGCAATCTATACCTTTGCCCGTGCCATAGACGACACGAGACGGTTTCCCATGGCCATGAGCCTTGAACAGGGGGACAAGCACATCCAGATCATGCCCCTCTTTCATGTGGGGGGCACGAAGAACTTCTGGGGTTATTTCTTTGTCGGCGGCAGCAACATCATTATGCCTCAGATATCATTCGACCCAGTTGCGACGCTCCAGGCAATCCAGGATGAGAAGGCTACCGACATCCACATCGTGCCGACCCACCTTGCTGCCTTCCTCGCCATGCCGGATGTGGATAAATATGACCTTTCAAGCCTGAAGCGCATGTTCTATGCAGCATCCCCCATGCCTGTAGAACTCTTGCGAAGGGGCATGGAGAAGTGGGGTCCCATTTTCATGCAGTTCTACGGATCCAGTGAGAGCGGTCCGAACGTCACCGTGCTGTCGAAGAAGCAGCATGACGTAGTAAACAAACCCCCTGAAGAGCAGAAGATCCTGGCGTCATGTGGTTTTCCCCACATCGGCGTCCATGTCAGGATCGTCGATGAGCACGATGAAGACGTGGAGCCTGGCGTGGTGGGAGAGATCATTGTGAAAAGCAAAGCTATCCCGAAGGAGTGGTGGCACAAGCCGGAGGAGACCGCGGAGACCTTCGTGAATGGCTGGGTGCACACGGGCGACATGGGGCGCTATGACGAAAAGGGCTACATCTACATCGTTGACAGAAAGAAGGACATGATTGTCTCCGGGGGTGAAAATGTGTTTCCCCGCGAGGTAGAGGAGGTCCTTTACCAACACCCGGCGGTACAGGAGGCGGCTATCATCGGTATACCCGATCCGTACTGGGTAGAAAGTGTCCACGCAGTGGTGGTCTTACGACAAGGGGCGGATGCATCTGCCAAGGAACTGATAAACTTCTGTAAAGAAAGGCTTGCCAGATATAAGGCCCCCAAGTCAGTTGAATTTGCGGGTACTCTCCCAAAAACCCCATCGGGGAAAATTTTGAAACGGGAGATACGGGAAAAATACTGGCAGAAGAAGGAGAGAAAAATATAGGATGGAAGGGTTGTTATGCGGATCCGGATAAGGACTACCCTGAATATCCTGGAGGCGCCCTCTGAAGTTGCGATGGAAATAGGTACGTTGCAGGATGTCTTTAAGAAGGTCTCTGGCAATACTCATTTTGCTGAGGAAATCATTGACCTCCGTACAGGCGAGATAAGTCTGGACAGCCTTTTCGATGTGCGTCTGTTAGATACTGAGCTACGTGAGCGGTACTATTCCGGGAAAGCAAGAAGGACACCATGTGAGCGCTACCGGCAGTGGTGTCAGCGCCCTCCACGATGCAACGGGTATCTTGTTCAAGGAGTTGCCCGTCACACCGGAAAAGATCGTGAAGGCGCTAAAAGAGAAAGGGATGTGGGGGAAATAGGAAAACCATATGCGCATAAAGCGTTTCACGGAATTAACAGCAAGAGTGAAGGCTCTCGTTCTCAGTAATGATGTTGACTACGTGGGGGTCGCTCCTGCAGACAGATTTAAGCATGCACCGATAGGGCATCGACCCGGTGATTTGCTGCCGGGAGCACAGTCGGTAATTTCCATAGGTACCCGCGTCAACAAGGGGCCACAGTTGGGGCAACAGATCGCCCTGCGTGACAGGAGATATAGGCACGTTGCGTTCAGCTATCGATGGCTCGGGTATGGCCTGATAAACATGTACTTTAATGATAGGGCAGCGTTCCTCGTGACAAGGTTGTTGGAGAAGGAAGGGTATGTGTCAGTCCCGATCGTGGGTAGCGGAGTGGAAGAGATGCGCACCATGATGGGGGCTTTTTCGAACAGGCACGCTGCGGTTGCTGCGGGACTGGGTGAAATCGGATGGAACGGTCTCTGTTTAACACCTGAAAACGGCCCAAGACAAAGATTTTCCTCAATAATCACCACTGCCCCCCTGCAACCCGATCCCATGTACAACGGCTCGCGGTTGTGTGATCCGGAATGGTGCAGCCAATCGGGACAGGGTCGGCCTGCCTGTGTGAAGGCCTGCCCGATGAACCTTTTCAGCACTGATAAAAAGGTAGAAGCCATTATCGCTGGAAGGAAATTTGAGTATGCTCAGATGGACCACGTGAAATGCGGCGGCACCATCGGGCTCGGGATACATCCGCTGGTCCTTGGACGGGACTCGCCAAAGATCCCTCGTAAGGTGGACATGGATGTCATTCCACAGTTGATTGCGAAGACGCCGTCCTCGTGTAAGCTTGAAACCGTGGCATTTGGCCGGGGCCATTTTTGTGGTCTCTGCCTGCTCAGATGCCCAGTGGGCAAACCTCAGGACGTAGAGGATATTCTTAACAGCTTAGACCTAAAAACAAGGGGCAAGGAGGCAATACGGATATGAAACCTGCTGAACTGACCAGAAAGGTTAAGGAGATCGTCCTGGCCAACAATCTCGATTATGTAGGGATCACTCCGGTGGAGCGGCTCACTGGCGAGCCAGAGGGAAGAAGGCCCACTGATTACCTGCCTGGCGCGCATTCAGTCGTTTCCCTCGGTATCAAGTTGAGTTTGGGGGTGCAATTAGCGAATAGGCTGGCCTATCAAGGGGGCTTGCGCCATTCCATTTATTCGTATCTCTGGTACGGGTTCGGCATGCCAAGCTTGCATTATCTGGACCGGACAGCACTCCTCGTAACTAGGCTACTGGAAAAAGAAGGACACATCGCTACTCCGGTTATGGCCATTTCAACGTTCGATATCCAAAGCAATCTTATGGAGTTTTCCAATGCCCACGCGGCGGTGGCAGCTGGTCATGGAGAGTTGGGATGGAGTGGCTTGGCCTTGACCCCTGATGTGGGGCCCAGGGTACGATTCAGTTCGGTCATCACGACAGCGCACTTGGAGCCTGATAGTATCTACAGGGGGCCCAGGCTTTGCGATGTAGACGAGTGCAAAAGGCTGGGACAGGGTATACCTATCTGTGCAAAAGCCTGCGCCACTCATGCAATTGGGCCAGGCGGTGTGACGGTAGCCATCGGTGACAGGAACTTTGATGTGGCAAAATTTGACCGTTTCCGCTGCATGTGGGGGTCAATGGGGTTGCTTGAGGCAACCCTGGGGTTAAAAGATATCCCAATGCCTGACAAGGAGAAAATCGATGCTGGTGACGTATTCGACGCATTGGCCAGGAGAGACCCGAGTCAGAGTTTGGAATTGATGGTCATTGGCCGGGGAGATTACTGTGGACAGTGCATTATGGAATGCCCGGTGGAAAGGCCAGGACAACTGGACGAAATGGTGCCGGGAGCACCTAAAGCTAAATAAAGGAGGAAAGAAGATGGAAAGTAGAACATTCTTAAGAGTACTTGTAATTATGTGTGCTGTTTTCTTGTTCTTGACGGTCCCTCTTACAAATGTGAATGCTCAGGCCGGAAAAGAGCCGATAAGGATTGGTATCGATATTGAAATGACCGGGGTGATGTCTGAGACGTCGATGAACGCCAAACAGGGTTATGACCTCTATTTACAGGAAATTGGCTACAAGGTGGCTGGTCGCCCAATCAAGGTCATTGAATATGACAACAAGACTGACCCGAAGATTTCCGTGGAGGTAGCCCAGAAGCTGGTTGAAAAGGACAAGGTACATATACTCCTCTTTGGGACAAACAGCGCTGCTGCCATAGCAGTCCGGGGATATGCTGAAAAGGCCAAGGTACCAATGGTAGTCGTTGCCATGGCGGGCGCTGAACGGGTGACACTGCCTCCCAACAAATACATCTTCAGGATCAGCTATGCTGATGGGCAGATGGAACTTTCGTTGGGCCGTTATGCTTACGAGAAGCTCGGTTACCGGAAAATGGCCTTGATGGGGCCCGATTATGCAGGCAGTACGGGAAAGCTCTGGGCATTCCAGCAGGAGTTTGAGAAGAGCGGCGGTAAGATAGTCCAGACTATTCTCTGGCCCCTTGGAGAGATGGACATGGCTCCATACTTTGCCCGTCTCCAGCCGGATGTTGAAGCCATTTTTCCCTTTATACCCGGCGACATCTCCATCAACCGATTTGTAAGTCAGTATTTTGAAATGGGGCTGGATAAAAAGGGTGTCAAGCTGTGCACCCACTGGACCTTTACCGAGGACTACTTCACCGTGCAGACCTTCAAGGACAAGATGATGGGGGTTACCAGCGGCGCCCATTACTGCCTGGGCTCTAACACGCCGGAGAACAAGCGGCTGACCAAGGCCTATTACGCCAAGTATGGCAGGAAGAAAATGATGAATTCCGATGTTGCCATCGGTTACGAAGGCATGAAGTTTGTATGCACCGCACTGGAGTCCATCCGGGGTAACGTAGAAGATACAGAGGCTTTTCTTAAGACCATGCATAACACCAAGATCAAGGGCGTGGTGAGCAGTGCCGTGAGTGTGGACGCGAATGGGAATGTTGTGCGGGACTTTTTGATTCGCCAGGTACAGAAGAAAGATGGTGTTATCAAAAACGTTGTGCTTGACGTGATCCCTCAGGTGCACCAGCCGCCTCAGGGTTATACGGTAATGCCCGGTAAGTAATACTAAACTGAAATCTGTCGGCAATTCTCTCGATAGACAGTCCCGCCATTGGCGGGACTGTCCTACCATAACATAGGTTGGGCCTGTCTGCCCGACAGGCAGTCGTCTCGTCTGACATCATTGTTAATAGATTGCAAAATGGTATAAGTTATATAATATACAAGATGTTAAGCGACATGCGGATTAAAATCTCAGGCGGAGGCAGATACCTGTGGAATTGTCCATAGCCATTACACAGATATTGAACGGGATCGCCCTTGGGATGCTGCTCTTCCTGCTGGCAGCGGGATTGAGCTTGATGTTCGGCCTGATGGGGATCGTCAATCTTGCTCACGGCTCCTATTTCATGGTGGGTGGTTACATAGGACTTGCTACACTGGAGGCTACAGATAGCTTTCTTCTGGCCCTGGCGGCGGGCGCTGCAGGTGGCGCACTACTTGGTTTCCTTACGGAGCGGTTTTTCATGCGTCGCCTTTACGGGTTGCACAGTCATGAGTCCATCCTTTTGACATTTGCCCTCAGTCTGGTCTTAAGCGACATATCCTTGTTCCTCTGGACCGGCACGCCCCGTTGGGTGCAGACGCCTGGTCTTCTTGATTTTTCACTTACTCTGTTCGGGAGTTCCTACCCTGCCTATCGTCTGGCCATCATACTTGTCGGCGCTATTGTTTTTGTCGTTCTTTACTGGTTTCAGGAAGGGACTTTATGGGGAGCTATCGTACGCGCCGGGGTGGACGACAAGGAAATGGCAACCGGGCTGGGGATAAATATCCCCCTTGTTTTCACCATGGTCTTTTGTCTGGGTGCCTTTTTGGCAGGTTTTGGCGGCTTCTTCGGGTCACCCATTCTCGGGCTGCATATGGGATTGGACCTTGAGGTTATCATGCTGGCTCTGGCAGTGGTAATCGTGGGGGGTATCGGCAGCTTGTCCGGGTGCCTGGCGACTTGTCTTCTGCTGGGTTTAAGCGATACGTTCGGGAAAGTGCTCTGGCCACAATATGCATCTCTCACCATCTACATTGTGGTGGTGATCGTCCTTTTGGTCAAACCATCCGGTTTGTTCGGGAGAGGGGCCCAATGAAAGAAGAAACAACGCCGAGGTGGAAACCCATCGTGGCTGCCACAGTGGGAGCAGCCTTTGTTCTTTTGGTGCCCGTGCTGCCCAACTACGCTGTCACGCTTGCTACCTCAATCATTATTTACAGCATTTACGTCAGTGGCGTGAATCTATTGACAGGATATACCGGGCTCGTCTCATTGGGGCAGGCGATGTTCTGGGGCTCGGCGGCCTACTGTGTTGCGATCCTGACCTCCCGGGGTATTGTGACAAATTTCTACCTGGTTGCAATTATCGGGCTCTTTACTGTTCTTGCCCTGAGTGCCTTTTTCGGAGTGCTGGCGCTTCGCGTAAAACGCCTCTACTTTATGATCGTAACCTTCGCTTTAGGTCATGTTGTCTGGTGCATAGCCATGTATCCAATGCAGAGGATAACGCTTGGCTATGATGGCATAAAGGACATTGCGCGCCCTCATCTGGGATTGTCCCTGTCTACAACGAGCAATGTAGGTTTTTATTATTTTGTACTGGTTGTTGCCGCCCTCTGTTTTACCTTTCTTTATCTCGTTTTCAAATCCCCTTTCGGTCATGCCATCGTTGGCATTCGCGACAATGAGCACCGGATGACCGCCCTCGGCTATAATACATTCCTGTACAAATACATCAGTTACCTGCTTTCGGCTGTTATTGCCGGCATCAGCGGTATGCTTTTTGCCTATTTTAACGGGTATGTCAATCCTTCAGAGTTGCATTGGCTCTGGTCGGGCGATGCCCTGATGATGATGTTTATCGGCGGTATCGGAAGCTTTTGGGGTCCTTTATGGGGTGCGCTGGCTTATACTGGATTGAGGTACTGGATTAGCAGCTACACTATGTACTGGTTTGGGATTGAAGGGATAATCTTTATCCTCGTTGTACTCTTTTTTCGCGGAGGCATAGCCGGTTTTGTAATGAACCTGGAAAGGAGGCTAAGTGGCAGAAGGGCTAAAGGTTGAGAACCTATCGAAGAACTTCGGGGCCTTAGAGGTGGTGAAAAACCTTTCCTTCAGCATCCCTTCTGAAGAGAGGCGGGTTGTTATTATCGGTCCGAACGGTGCGGGCAAAACCACGCTGTTTAACCTCATCAGCGGGGAGCTTCCCCCATCGAGTGGGAGCGTACTTTTGTTTGGCTACGATGTCACAAAGATGCCCTGTTATCGCCGTACCCATCTTGGTCTGGCCCGAACATTCCAGATAACTGATCTTTTCCCGTACTTCACGCTCATGGAGAATCTCTTACTTGCTCTGCAGGCCCATGACCCGTGTAAATACCAGGTGCTGCACCCGCTCACGAGGTACGGCCACCTTTACGAGAAAGCGGAGGGGTTGTTAAGGGAAATGAAACTCTGGGAGAAGAAGGATTTCCTCATCGGTGAGTTATCGCACGGAGAGACACGACTGGTAGAGATCCTGCTTGGCATAGCAGGGAGTCCCAAGATACTTCTCCTGGATGAACCGATGGCCGGACTCACCTGTTCTGAGTCAATCTGGCTTGGAGGTATCATTCAAAATCTCCTTAAAGACGTCACGCTCATTATTATTGAACACGACATGAGTATAGCCTTTGACCTCGCGGAACGCATGATCGTACTCCATCAGGGGGAAATAGTGGCTGATGGAAAACCTGAGGACATACGATCAAACCAGCGGTGCAGAGAGATATATTTAGGTACCTGTTATGAGTGATATACTTGTCGTTGATGATATACACACCTATTACAGTGAGAGCTACATCCTTCAAGGTCTTTCTCTCAAGATTCCCGCTGCAAAGGTTGTGGCCCTTGTTGGTCGTAACGGCATGGGCAAAACAACGACCATGCGGTCGATCATGGGGTTTACACCGCCCCGCCGCGGTAAAATATGGTTCAAAGACGAGGACATTACGAAACTCGAGGCACACGAAATTCCGCGGAGGGGATTAGGGCTGGTTCCGCAGGGGCGACGCATATTCCCATCGCTAAGCGTCAAGGAAAACCTCGATATAGCGGTCAGGCAATATGCTAAGAAATACGCCTGGAATATTAAGAGGGTGTTCTCTCTCTTCCCAGGGCTCCAGGAGAGGGTCAACAATAAAGGCAACCAGCTATCCGGTGGCGAACAGCAGATGCTGGCCATAGCACGGGCGCTTGTTTCGAATCCGGACCTGATCCTCATGGACGAGCCATCGGAAGGACTGGGCCCCATTATCATCCAGGAAGTTGCCGGCGTCATCCGGCAGCTTAAGCAGGAGGGCGTGTCGGTCCTGCTGGCAGAACAGAACTTGCCGCTTGCACTCGGTGTATCTGATTACGTGTATGTGATAAATAAGGGAATGATGGTTTTCGAAGGAACGCCGGAAGCGCTCCAGGCAAATTCCGATATTGAGCGGGAATATTTAGCTATTTAAGTGATGATAACGATTTGCGATTGCGGATTGCGGAATGATTTCGATTGCGGATGCTGCGGATTGAAAAGCGGTTTAAAGTGATAGCTTTATCCATGGACTGTGAACAAAATAATACAATGACTGAGAAAATAAATCTTAAAATCATTGCAATCCTCGGCATAAGTCACCTATGCATAGATATTACCGGCTCTGCCCTCCCTGCCATCATGCCCTTTCTCAAAAGCGCCCTCAATCTCAACTATACTGAGATCGGGGTAGTCATTATGATATCGAATGTGACCTCCTCTATTATCCAACCATGCTTCGGCTACATTTCTGACAGGGTGGAGATCAAGTGGTTGCTCCCCATCTCCGTGATTCTTACTTACAGCGGCTTTTCCCTGATAGGGCTTGCTCCTTCGTACAGCATACTGCTTGTCTTTGTGTTCCTCAATGGCCTGGGGGTGGCAATATACCATCCGGAGAGTTTCAAGATTACGCACTATTTTACCGGTACCCGAAAGGCGACAGGCATGTCGCTCTTCCAGGTAGGGGGCAACTTTGGTATGGCCTTCGGCCCTCTCCTCGTCACGTACGCAATGCAGTTAGCCAATCTTCCCGGGACACTCCTTTTCATCGTCCCCGGCATTGCAATCCTTTTTGTTGTGATGCTCTTTCATGGTCAGCTTACACTCCCTCTTAAGACCGAGAAGAAGGCGAAGGGTAAAGAATTTGCTGCTTCTCCTTCTGATCAAGGGGAGCGCCGCTGGCTTTCGATGTCGCTCCTCATCCTTGCAGTGTCAATGCGCTCCTGGGCACACATGGGGCTGATGACCTTCGCGCCTTTCTACTACATCACTATTTTGCAGGGGGACGCCATCACTGCTGGTAGACTGGTCTTTGCATTTCTGATTGGCGGGGCGCTGGGCACATTGACTGGTGGAGTCGTTGCAGACAAAGTGGGACACAAACATTTTTTCGGCCTTTCCATGCTGATCTCGATCCCGCTGCTGTTACTCTTTCTGCAGGTTTCCGGCATGTGGGTATTTATAGTTATTTTTCTCATCGGCTTTGTGCTGATCTCCAGTTTCTCCGTCACAGTCGTCATGGGGCAGAGGATACTGCATAACCGGCTGGGAATGGCCTCAGGGCTCATGCTCGGTTTTGTAATCGGCATGGGAGGGGTAGGCGCAGGGCTTCTTGGACGGATTGCCGATACATGGGGAATCCTGACCGTCATCAAACTGATATCCATCATGCCGGCTGTCGGGCTTATTCCACTTTTGATGATTTCCTACCCTGCAAAAAGACACGAAGAAGGTCTGCATGGTAGATAAGGAATTGATTATAAAGAATTAAGGAGGCCTTTTTATGAAGCGTGGTCCGGACATTAATATTACGATACCTGAAATGCTCAATCTTGCCACCTACTACCTGGAGGATAACGTGACCCAGGGCAGGGGGGAGAAGGTGGCTGTCTACTATCAGGACGAGAAGTATTCCTTCAACGATATGTGCACCCTTACAAACAAGGTAGGGAACGTGCTTAAAACGTTCGGGGTGGGATTCGAAGACCGTGTTTTGCTCATCCTGCAGGATTCGCCCGAATGGCTTGCGGGCTGGTATGCGACCATGAAGATAGGAGGGGTGGCAACCCATGCGTACACATACCTGCTCCCTTCTGATTACGACTACTTTCTCAACTATGTGAGACCGAAGGTGGTGATCGTGGACCAGACTACGCTGGAGCGAGTCAGGGAAGGCGCATGCAATTCGATCTTTCACAAGGCGATTCTCGTGGCTGGGGAAACGCTGCCGCAACTCGAAAAAGGAGAGTATGATCTGAAGTCGTTGGTTGATAAGGCCTCTCCTGTCCTTGAGACAGCGCCAACCACCAAAAATGATCTGGCTCTTTGGAATTTCTCAGGGGGAACGACAGGGAAGTCGAAAGGGGTGCCCCATATGCACCATGACGGCGTCGTTGGTTTTGAGTCCTTCCAGTACACTATCCGGTATACACCGGATGACATCGTATTCCGTGTCCCGAAACTCTTTTTCCATTATTCCCGTGACCTTGGCATGAACTGGCCCATCAGGGCAGGGGCGGCAGTCGCGCTCTCTCCGGAGCGCAGCACTGCAGAATCCGTGTTCCAGTGCCTGTTCAAGTATCGACCTACAGTGCTCCTCAACGTACCTACGATGATGAGGGCCATGCTCCAGAGTCCCCTCGCCAAAGGTGCGGATTTGAGCTTCCTCAGACTCTGCATCTCTTCAGGCGAGATCCTCTCTGCTCAACTTTATAAAGAGTTCACAGAGACCTTCGGCGTCGAGGTGCTCAATTCTGTCGGTTCTGCCGAGACCTATCTCGGCTATTTCATGGACTCACCAGGGCAGGTGGTGCCTGGCAGCTCAGGCAAGATCCAACCCCTTGTTGAGGCCAAGCTTGTTGACAATGAGGGTAACGAGGTGCCGCCAGGGGAGGCGGGCATGCTCTACATCCGCTCTGAAGCCTCCGGGACATACTATCACATGGAGCATGAGAAGACAAAAAAGACATTCGTCGGCCACGACTGGGTGAACACAAATGACCTGTTCCGTGTTGATGAAAATGACTATTTCTGGTACATGGGGAGGGCTGACGACCTGATCAAGGTAAGCGGTGTCTACGTCTCCCCACTTGAGATCGAGAAGTGCCTCGAGGAGCACCAGGCGTTAAGGGAGTGTGTGGTGCTGGGGGTTAAGGATACGGACGGCTTAACGAAAACGAAGGCCTTCATCGTGCTTAAAGAAGGGCTTGATCCGTCAGAGCGTATGGCCGAGGAACTCAAGGAGTATTGCAGGCAGAAAATGGCATCTTTCAAGGCACCCAGGTTCATTGAGTTTGTACCTGAGCTACCCAAGACAGGCCAGGGAAAGATAGATAAGCGGCAACTACTGGAACGCAACTCGTAAGAAGTAGATAAAGGAGGGCTTATGCGTTTACCACACTTCGAATACTTTGCACCCAAAACTGTCGAGGAGGCCTGCTTTCTGCTCGCCACGCATGCAGAAAAGGCTTTCCCGCTTGCAGGCGGCACGGATTTGCTCGTCAAGATGAAGCAGCGAAAAGTAGTACCCGGTTACGTGGTTAACCTTAAGGGAATCTCTGGTATGGATTACATAACATATGACGAAAAGGATGGCCTGCGGATTGGCGCCTTAGCCACTATTCAGTCTTTGAAGAACTCAATCGTCGTCAAGCGTCACTGCAAAATACTTGCCACTGCTGCCGGCGTGGAGAGCTCAGTTCAGATACGCAATGTTGCAACCATTGGGGGCAATATCGCCAACGCCTCTCCAGCAGCCGATGCCCCCCTCGCCTTGATTGTATCGGGGGCAAGCGTTGTGCTTGCAAAGGCTGATGGACAGAGAGAGATTCCCATGGAAGCGTTTTTCACTGGACCCGGTAAAACAGTGCGTGAGCCCGGTGAGATAATCCGGGAGATCCATGTTCCGCCTCTGCCGCCCCGCACCGGTTCGGCATATCTGAAGCACGCAATGCGTCGAACAGATATTGCGATTGTTTCTGCCGCCGTTGTGCTCACGCTCACCGGAGATGCCTGCAATGACATCAAAATAGGCCTTGGTTCTGTGGCGCCTACCGCCTTCAGGCCGCGAACAGCGGAAAGAATGCTTGCCGGCAAGAAAATAACAGACAGCTCTGCCGATGCAGCAGCCCGGGCTGCCGCAGAGGAGTCCCGCCCGATAGATGATATCCGGGGCTACGCTGAATATCGAGCGAAGAGGGTTTTTGATATCACGAAGCAGGCCATACTACAGGCTGTGCAGGACGCAAGATTAGGGGGTATTTGACATGAAACAGCAGATCCATCTGAGGGTGAACGGACAAGCCTATACATTCGACGTGGAGCCCTGGCAGACACTCCTTGAAGTGCTCAGGGATAACCTTAAACTAATCAAGACGAAAGAGGGTTGTGGCGTTGGGGAATGCGGCAGTTGTGCAATCATCATGAACAGGAAGGTCGTGAACTCATGCCTCGTGCTGGCAATTGATGCCGATGGTAAAGACATACTGACCGCCGAAGGTCTGGCCGAAGATGTGGAGTACCATCCTTTCAACGAGGCCCTGATCGGGCAGGGTTCGATGCGGGTCAGCTTCGAGCCGCCGGGGAGCAAGACACAACAAGAGTTCTTCACCTTCTGCCATGTTTGCCCGGGTCATTGTAGTGTCAAGGCAACCCTGGAGGACGGGAAAGTTGTCGATATAGTCCCGGACAGGGAGAGTGGACTGCCTAACGAGCTATGCCCTGTGAAAAAAGGGCGATTTTCCATCCCGGAGGTATTGAGCCATCCGGATCGCCTCAAGTATCCACAGAAAAGGGTAGGTTCTCGTGGCGAAGGCAAATGGGAACGGATCTCCTGGGATGAGGCGTTGGATACGATCGCCAGGAAACTCCTGTCACTGAGAGAGCAGTATGGTCCGGAAACGGTTGCCTTTGGGCTTGGAGAGCCAAAGGGGCTCGAGTTTGCCTTTGCGCAACGGCTTGCGAGTACCTTTGGCACGCCTAACGTAGTCACGCCGGGGTGGTGCTGCGGCATCCCCTCAGGCATGGCTTCAGTTCTCACGTACGGCTGGAACTGTGTGCCCGATGAGGAGCACCCCCCAGACCTGATGGTGCTTTGGGCTATAAACAACAACCATACCAGTGGAGGTATACGCAGAGAAACCTTTGAGAGGGCCATTGAGAGCGGCGCCAAGCTGGTTGTTGTAGACCCGAGAAAGATCGATACGGCATCCATAGCAAACCTGTGGGTCAGGCTGAGACCGGGAAGTGATGGTGCGCTAGCTATGGGCTTGCTCAAAATAATCGTTGAAGAACAGCTTTATGACAAAAAGTTTGTTGACCGGTGGTGTACCGGCTTTGACCTCTTGGAGGAAGAGTTGAAAACTTTCTCCATGAAGGAAGTCGAGGAGGTCACGTGGGTACCAGAGAAGACAGTCAGAGAGTTTGCCAAGCTCTATGCTACAACTAAACCGGCTTCCATCCAGTGGGGGAACGCATTGGACACTTCTGCGATTTCCTTCCCGGGTGCTAAAGCGGTCGCGATCTTACGGGCCATAACGGGTAATTTGAATATACCTGGTGGCGAGATGTTTCTGACACCCGCCCCATTTTTAAGACCGGGTAAATTCTTCTTGCTCAGCACGTTCCCACGGAATAGGGAGAAAGCGGTAGGCAAAGAATTCAAATTGGCCATCAGGTCTGCTTTTGTGCCTCCCCATGCCTTTGTGGACTCTGTTTTAGCGGGAGAACCTTACCGGATCAGGGCGGCCCTATTTTTACTCACAAACCCGATTTTGAGCTACCCCGATTCGAAAAAGACGTATGAAGCATTCATGAAACTGGAATTCACGGTTGTATCTGAACTCTTCATGACACCCACCGCCGCCCTCGCCGACATACTCCTTCCCGCGGCCTGGGGCATGGAGCACGAGGAGTTGGGCTACTGGCCGGGCTGGTACGAAGAGATCAGGGCTTATCCGAAGCTCGTAGACCCACCGGGTGAGGCGTGGGCAGACACCAAGTGGCTCAATGAGCTTGCAAAAAGGCTGGGACTTGGCGAATATTTCTGGGAAAGTGACGAGGAGGCCCTTGACGACATGCTCAAACCCAGCGGTTTTACATATAAAGATATGAAGCACAAGCGTGCGCTCCACTCCAAAAGGGACTATAAAAAACATGACTACAGAACCCCTTCTGGCAAGGTGGAGATATATTCCAAGGACGCAGTTGATTTTGGTTACAGTCCTTTGCCGTACTGGAAGGAAGTAAGTACTTTACCAAGGCTTTCGAGCGAGTACCCGCTACTCATGACAAATGCCAAAGAAGATGTTTACATGCTGACCGGGTATAAGCACGTTGCCTCCCTGCGCAACATGAAGCCGGAACCCATCGTTGAGATGCATCCGGAGACAGCCCATAGCTTGGGGCTTAAAGAGGGGGAAATGGTTTACATCGAGACGGGCAAGGGCAGGATAGTCCAGAGACTTGCCCTGGATGATGAGATAGACCCGCGCATCGTTGTGACCTCTTTCGGCTGGTGGTTTCCCGAACGGCGCGATACTATGTTCGACTGGGACAAGTCTAACATCAATGTCCTGACGCGAAGCGAGCCGCCATACGACCCTGGCATCGGTACTTCCGATCTGCGCGGTATCCCGTGTCGTGTGTATATGGTATAATGGGTTTTTGAGTTGGAGCAGAAGGAGTAGAAAAATCCGTTAGAGCTGAGACTGAATGCTTACGAGTAAGACAAATTGGTATTAGCAAATACGTTATAAGGAGAAACAGATGGCCCAAACATTGATACTCAAAGAACTCAGCCGCTATCCTATAGGGACCTGGGCGGATATCATATACAGGAATGCGCTCCTCCACCCGAACAGGTTGGCATTCGTATACGGACCTGAAAGGGTCAGTTTTTCCCAGTATAATGCCCGTGTGAATAGCCTCATCCATGCGCTTAAGTCTTTGGGGGTGAAGAAGGGGGACGGAATCGGCATCGTTTCCTGGAACTGTCTGGAGTATACGGACGTCTTTGGTGCAGCGATGAAGGGCGGTTTTATTGTATCACCCTTCAACCCCAGGATGCAGGCTGATGAACTCGACTACATTATCAACTATTCGGAGGTGAACACCCTCTTTGTGGGTCAAGAGCTGATAGAAGTTGTCGATCGGTTGCGACTGCGCCTGCCCAGAGTCAAGCATTACATCTCCCTTGAAGGGGAAGCCCCCGGAATGGTTGCCCATCAGAAACTGCTTGAGAGCTTCTCAAAGGAAGAACCTGGTGCTGACGTAGAAGAGGATGACCCCTTCATCATCTTCTATACTAGCGGGACGACCGGCGTGCCCCGCGGTGCGGTTTACACCCATTTCCGCAAGCTGGAGGAAGCCAGGACAAAGGTACTCACAATCGGGCTTGAGCCGGGGGACAAGCACATTATGATTCTGCCCCTCTTCCATATCGGCGGGTGGTCCCATTTCTGGGCTTTCTTTTATGTGGGGGCAAGCAACGTGATCATGCCTCAGAGGTCCTTTGACCCGGCGGCTACCCTGCAGGCAATCCAGGACGGGAAGGCATCGGATATCCATATCGTACCGACCCACCTCGTGGGGATACTCGCCCTGCCTAATGTGGAGGAGTATGACCTGACGAGCCTGAAGCGAATGTGGTATGCAGCCTCCCCTATGCCGGTACAGCTCCTTCGGGAAGGTATTGCCAGATTTGGGCCTATTTTTGCGCAGGGTTACGGGCAGTCTGAGTCAGGACCTGATATAACCATTCTTTCAAAAGAATCCCACCAAGTTCTGGAAAGGTCCCCTGAAGAGCAGAAGGTGCTCGCGTCCTGCGGGCAGCCATGCGTCTGGGTGCACGCAAGGATCGTAGATGAGGATAACAACGATGTGAAGCCCCATGAGGTGGGGGAGATAGTGGCACAGAGCAAATCGATCATGTTGGAATACTGGCATAAACCGGATTATACGCATGAGACGATTGTTGATGGATGGCTCCACACAGGGGACATGGGCTATTATGACGAGAAAGGCTTTATCTACATCATCGACAGAAAGAAAGATTTGGTCATCACAGGCGGGGAGAATGTCTACCCCCGTGAAGTGGAAGAGATCCTTTATCGCCACCCCGCAGTGCTTGAGGCTGCTGTAATCGGCGTCCCCGATGAGAAATGGGTGGAACGGGTCCATGCCGTGATTGTGTTGAAAGAGGAGCACACGGCTACCAGCGATGAGATCATCAACTTCTGCAAGCAGCACCTTGCAAGGTACAAGGCGCCCAGGTCAGTGGATTTCGTCACAGTCCTGCCCAAGAACCCCCAGGGGAAGATCTTAAAACGGGAGATACGGGAAAAATACTCCCAGGGGATTAAGAGAAAAGTATAGACCTATATTAATTTCGGCTTAATATCAAAATAAAGGGCTTTTTTATCTCCACAATATCTCCTCAATGATCTTGTCTTTGAGGCTTCTTTTTAATCCCCTGTGGACCCTCACCAATTCTTTGAGGTACGCAAAACATCC
>Ga0172366_10000515_pt1 | contig 28078 bp, 27 predicted proteins | sample LakKivSesite69cm_FD_114533 | JGI IMG/M metagenome (GOLD analysis project Ga0172366, IMG submission 114533) | Sediment microbial communities from Lake Kivu, Rwanda - Sediment site 69cm | ecosystem: Environmental > Aquatic > Freshwater > Lake > Sediment | place: Rwanda: Western Province, Lake...
AGGACTTCGCATATGTTCGGATCGTCGTCCACGACCAAGATCGATTTTCTGGCCATCATTTGTTTTGCACTCCTATTTTTTGTTTTTTAGGTAAAATAATAGTTACGCATGTGCCCTTGCCTTTTTTGCTTTTAATGCTTATAGAGCCTCCGTGGGCCTCGACAATGCGTTTGCATATAGCTAACCCCAACCCGACGCCTCTTGCATTCATCGTGAAGAATGGAGTGAATAACTTTTTGACGACTTTTTTTGGTATGCCGACGCCGGAGTCGCAGATTTTGATGCTTATGTTTTCATCGTTTTCCTTGGACTCTATTTTTAAGGTGCCTCCCTTGGGCATGGCTTCGAACGCATTGGTGAAAACATTATGGAGGACCCGCCTGATCAGGAGGATATCTACGCGTATCGTCGATTCGCTTTGTGTCGAGTTGATGACATTCACTTTTTTCGGGATTTTTATCGAGGAGATGGCATCTGCCACGACCTTTTTGACGGTTTTCCGAACTGGTTTGAGTTTAATTTCTCGAGAGAAGTCCAAGAGGTCGGTTAGGATCTTGTCGCAGTACGCGATGGAGTCATCGATTGTGTCGAACATTTTTTTAGCGTTTTTGTCGAATTTTATTTTTTTGTTTGTTTTTAGATAGTACGCCGCGCCCTTGATGCTGGTCAAAGGATTCCTGAGGTCGTGGCCAACCTGCGTCGCTACCTCACCTATGGCCGCGAGCTTCTCAGCCAAGGCAAGTTTCTTCTCGTTCTTCCGCATTTCCTCCTCCATTCGCTTGCGCTCGGTGATGTCTGTGATGGTTGCTATAATATTTTTAGGATTGCCCGCAGCATCCCTTAGTAAACTGGTTGAAATGGTGCCAACGAACTCTTTGCCGTCTACCCTCCGAAATCTAATCTCTAAGGGTTCTTCGACAAATCCTTTCTTAATTATCTTCTTGAACAATTTTAATGACTTTGGAAAATCTTTTTCTGGATCAGAAAAACGTTCGCGAAATCCCTCGATACCTGTCCCTATGATTTCATCCGCTGACTTGTGGCCGAACATCTTTAGGTGGGCGGGGTTGACTGAGATTATCTCCCCATCCAGCTTTAAAACAACAATTGAATGAGGCAAAGCATCAATAACCGCTGCTTTCTCCCTGTCTGCTGCTGCCGCTGAAACGGCTTTTACCCGCTCCTCCTCCGCTCGCTTGCGATCGGTGATGTCCCTGTACGTAGCAAGGATAGCATGGGGCTTGCCATCTTCGTCATATATTATCACACATGAGGCGGACAATGGCACCTCCCGGCCGTCCTTCAGTTTCCCAACGAGTTCGCCTTGCCAACTGCCCATTTTCTCAAGCGTTGGTAGAATAACGGCGTCGACCAACTTCTTGGATTCTTCGTTGAGAAAATCTCGAACGTTCACGCCAACAGCGTCTCGTTCCAGTTCAAAAATCTTTCTGGCTGTAACGTTGCCGAAAACAACATTTTGATTCATATCTAAGATGGTCATGGCGAAGATGGGAGTCTCAAAAGCACGATTATAGATCAATTCTCTATCTAACTCGCGCTTAGCAGTTTCTTTGTTTATAGTCATTTTGCTCATATCTATGTTTTTAACATGGACAAAAAGGCTTATGGTTTTGCTGGTTTTCCCTTTCTTGGGGTTCACGATGAAGAAAGTAAAAGCCGAAAGCTCTGTCGGGAAGCGCCTCGCCCACGATATCATCCGCTACGGGCCCGCGCTCAAGGCCGTCCTGTTCAAGCGTGGCCACGTAGTTCGTGCGGGGGATGTGGAGAAGTTGAAGGACGCTGGAAACTACTTCGTCTACGTCGATGATGGCAAAGAAAAAGGGGTGCATGAGGACGAGGCGGCGACGAGGATGGCCCGCACTTCGACAGGTGAAAATATTTCGTACACTAGGCCAAATAAGGCGGCAGTGTCATTATTGGCGGAAAAAAATGGGCTTTTGAAGGTCAGAGTGGATGTCGTCAAAAAAATCAACCTCATAAAAGACTTCGTTTTCGCCACCCAAGTGAACAACACAGGCGTGAGGAAAGGCGATGTGGTTGGGGTAGTGAAGATAGTCCCACTGACCGTGGATGAGCGACGAATGAGGAAGGTGGAGGAAATCTTGAAGAAAAACAAACCTATTCTGAGGGTGGTTCCTCCGAAGGTCAAAAAAATTGGCGTCATAACGACGGGCACGGAGGTCTACGAGAAGAGGGTGAAGGACGAATTTGGTCCGGTGCTGAAGGAGAAGCTCGCCAGCTACGGCTTGGGCATTGAGAAGTCGGTCTTTTTGCCCGACGACGAGGGGAAGATCAGAGAAAAAATCATCGAGTTCAAGAAGAAGGGCTATGAGCTCATTTTGGTTACTGGAGGGATGGCCGTGGACTCCGACGATGTAACGCCAGCTGCTATAAGGGGAACTGGTGCCGACATCGTCTCCCGTGGCGTCCCGACTTTTCCAGGCTCGATGATCATGCTGGCCTACCTTGGGAGTACTGCGGTCATGGGCCTTCCCGCGTGCGTATTTGTCGACAAGTGGACGAGCTTCGACCTGCTCCTGCCGCGAGTCCTTGCGAAGGAAAAAATAACGAAAGCCGAACTCGCGGAGTTCGGGCACGGTGGGCTACTGTGATCGGCGCCGTCGTGCTCGCAGCTGGTGAATCGAAGCGGATGGGTGAGCCGAAGCCCCTACTGAAGATTAAAGGCAAGTGCATGATCGAGTGGGTGATAGATTCATTCAGGGGCACTGTTGAGGACATCGTCGTCGTGCTGGGGTACAAGCCTAAAATCGTGACGCCTGTGTTGCAGAAATTCAAAGTGCGGTGGGTTGTGAATAAAAATTACCATGAAGGAATGGCCTCCTCGTTTAAGAAGGGTTTGAGTGAACTCAAACATTGCGACGCGGTTTTTTTGGCTTTGGGCGACCAGCCGTTCGTCGATCGAGATTTTCTGGTGAAAGCAATAGACGCTTGGGAAGGCGGGGCGAAGATCGTGAGCCCTGTGCATGGAGGGAAAAAGGGACACCCAGTTCTTTTTGATAAAAGCTTATTCGATGAAATTCTCTCCCTCAAAGAACAGGAGATGATTCGGGATGTCATTCATAGGCATGTCGGCGAGCATCGTTTGGTGGAGGCGGGCGAGTGGGCGGTCGTCGATCTAGATTCTCTTGAAGATGTGCATAAAATTTTGAAAAATAGTTAGGCTTTTCGTCTCTCTTTAATCAGCTCGGCAACTATGCTTACTGCGATTTCTTCTGGCATCCTAGCATTTATGTCTAGGCCTATCGGCGCGTGAATTCTCTCTATGACTTTTGCTGGCACTCTGTCTTTTCGTAAAATTTCTTTCAGTTTGTCTATCTTGTGTGCGCTTCCGAGCAGGCCGAGGTAAGATATTTTTTCACGGATGAATCTACGTAGGGCAGCGAGGTCGTGCTTGGGCTCACCGTGGACGATCGCGACGTATGTGCTCGTGCTGACCTTGGTCTTTTTCAACGCCTTCACAAAGTTTTTGTCGTAGATGAGTTTCGCCTTTGGAAATCTATTCTTCGTCAAAGTTTCCTTGGCATCGTCGATGACGGTCACGTTGAAACCCAAAAGTTCCGCAATCTTGTATGTTTGAAGCGCCACATGCCCGGAGCCGACGATCAAGAGTTCAGGCCTCGGCTCGATGACATCTATAAATATCGTCATTGTCCCACCACACCACAAACCTGTTTTTAGTTCATCTTCCTTTGCTTTCTCGCGGAGGGAGAATTTTAAGCTTTTAGATTTGCCTTCTTCGATAGCTTTCAATGCTTCTTTCATGACCGCCCTCTCCAGCTCACCTCCACCTATCGTTCCAATCGCAGGTGTGCCAAAGGCACCGAAAATTTTTGCGTCTTCGGTCACGAGTATCCTCGTTCCAACTTTTGCTGGCCCGGAGCCGATTTTTTTTGTGATGGTGCAAAGTGCCACTTTTTTTCCTTCCTTGAGTAAAATAGGCGTCAATTCGAAAATGTCGATATGGTCGGTCATGTCATCGCCACGACTCACTTTCTCTTCGCCGCGGCTCTCACGTAGCCCCCGCGCTCTGATCTGACATCCATAAGCGTGAAGAACGCATTCTTGTCGTGCTTTTTGATGATGTCTATCAATAGCTGCGTGTCCCTGCGTCTGAAGAGCACGTTGTAGATTGGCTCTGGACCCTTTAGGCCAGTGCCGTGTATCATCGTGACGCCGAACCCGGACGACCTCAGCGCGTGGGCCAAATCGTTTGTGCGCTTTTTTGGCACGATATATGCAAACATGTAGCCGAGCGCAATTTTTTCCTCGATGTAGCTCCCGAGGAAGTTCCCGGACGCGAAACCTAGGGCGTAAGCGAGCATATAATAGATTTCCCAATTGGTGATCACGCGGCTTACCGCCACTATCCAAATCATTATCTCAAAAAAAGCGGATGTCGAGGCTATTCCCCTTCGCCCCCTGATGATGAGAATCTGTCTAACGGTGCCCATCGAAACATCTGCAAGCCTCGCGAAAAATATCGCCAGAGTCCATGCGATGGCTTCAGTAGGATCCGTAAACATCACCTTTTTTGGCAAATTTTAATAGGATACGGTGTCCGCATAAAGCTTACTGGGCAAACTTTGCTAAATCATTTCTCTGCGCTTCGTCAACCGTATGCTTATCCCAAAAAGGACAACCGCGTATGTTAACAACACAAAAAAACTCAGGGTTGGGTTTTGGCTGGCTTGCGCCATTCCACTCATCACTGGCCCTCCGCCCATCATCCCTCCAAATGCATTTTCATAGGAAACCCCATATGTGGAAGCCATCGCATCCCCAGCTCGGTCAGGCATGAACCAAGGATTGTAGCCAGCGTAAGCTAGACTGCTTGAAACGATTGGAAAGATTACCATATAAGCTAAAAGCGTGGCGATCGTCGCCCCCATGCCTCCTTTGAGCACAGAGCTGAATGCGAACGCCATGCCTATTGCAAAGCAGGCCAGCGCCAGCGCGATGGCCAGCGACCCCAATATCCCGACCGGCACTTGCCTGTAGAACACGAGCAGAGCGCCAGCCGAAATCAGGTAGGCCACACCCAGTATTGCAGCCGTGGCGATGAAACATGCTAGATATTTTCCGACCACCAAGGTAGTCCGTTTCACCGGGTTTGGGAACAGGATGTAGCCCGTCTTGTGCTCGAACTCCGATGCTATTGCGTCCCCCGCGAAAAACACCGCGCCAAGAATGGCTAACGAGCCCATCGATGTCACAAATATTGCAAAGAGTTCTGTCCCATGTTGGTCTATGATGTTTTGCGGAACGCCCATTCGCTTCGGTAGGTCCAACCCTTGATAGAGCCCGATCGTTAAAACCACGGCGAGAACTGTAATCACCAATGCCCCATAGAACCGTTTCCTCCGGAACTGCTTTAGCAACTCGTATCTCGTGACTATCTTCAGCTTCTCAAACTCGCTCAAATTGCCCCCTCCGTAAGTTTTAGGTACGCGCGCTCCAACGAACGGTATTTCTTCTTCAGTCGAGACATATCGTCATAGAAGCGAAGTTTCCCATGGTCGATTATCGCAACTTTATTGCATATTTTGGCGGCCTCGGTAAGAAGGTGCGAGGCGAAGAGAATCGTTTTCTTCTTCTTTGCTTTTTTGATGATTTCTCGAAACTCCACCATACCCCTCGGATCCAGACCAAGCGATGGTTCATCCAAGATTAGAATTTGTGGATCGTGGAGCAAAGCCTGTGCCAAAGCCAAGCGTTGCTTCATCCCGCGAGAGAATTTCTCTATTCTTACCTTGCTCCACTTTTCGAGTCCAACGAGTTTGATCATCTCTCTTATTCTGCGCTCCATCTCTCGCCCGTGCATTCCCCTCAACCGACCGAGGTAGCCCAAGGTCTCATCCGGCGTGAGAAAAGGATAAAACTCCGGCGTTTCTAGCATTACCCCAACCTCAGAAATCGCTCGCTCACGTTCTTCGACCACGTTAACTCCGTTTATGTACATGCTACCGGATGAAGGGTAGAGTAAGCCACAGAGGAGCTTGAGTGTGGTGCTCTTCCCAGCGCCATTAGGCCCGAGCAACGCCACGTCCTCATTTTCTCGTACCTTAAGAGAGAGTTTGTCCAAAGCGAGAAAACCATTGTAGTACTTGCTGAGCCCGTCGATTACGATAGTTTCTTTCATGATTTTTCCCTTTTAGGTGTTTGCTTCTATTTGCTTATAAATCGAAACGTTTTAAATTCAGCGCACCCAACAATTTCTGGCTCGGTGATGGTTTGCCATACATATACTGTGACCCAAAGCTGTGCACTGGTTGCAGGACATGCGAACTCGTCTGCGTCGGTTTTCACGATCGAAATTTTAACCCAAGAGCGTCTCGCATCCGTGTGATAAGAACAGAGCCAGCGTCGGACATCGCGATAACGTGCAGACAATGCGAGAATCCTCCATGCATGAGGGCTTGCCCTGTAAACGCGATACGAAAGCTTAAGAGTGGTTTGGTCGAGGTCGTCGATGTTCGTTGTATAGGCTGTGGTGCGTGCGCGGAGGCATGCCCGTTCGGAGCCATATGGTTGCACCCTGTGACAAAAAAGGCGCTGAAGTGCGATCTTTGCCGTGGAGACCCGCAATGTGTAAAGCAATGCATGCCCGTTGCGCTAAGTCTAATGACGCCAGAGCAAGTTGCTGAGAAGACGCGTTTGGATGAAGCTAGGCGCATGGGTAAAATTAAGAAGGTGTGATGGGATGGTCTTCGATTATAAAGGTTACACGGGAAAATACCTGCGCGTCGATCTCACGCGGGGCAAGACGCTCGAGCTTGAGTTGCCGAAGGAGTGGGCGCGCAACTATATCGGCGGCAGCGGGATGGCGGCAAGAATTTTGTACGACGAGGTGCCGCGGAACGTTGAGCCTCTATCGCCAAAAAATATTTTGATTTTCGCTACTGGCCCGGTGACCAGCACGGTCTATCCCCCATCAGGGCGCTACTGCGTCGTCACGAAGGCGCCGCTGACGGGGATATGGGGTGAGGCGCACTCCGGCGGATACTGGGGGCCGGAGCTGAAGTTCGCCGGCTACGACCTCCTCGTGCTCGGAGGCAGGGCCAAGAAGCCGGTCTATCTTTTCATCGATGACGGGAAGGTCGAGCTGCGTGATGCGAAGAAACTCTGGGGCAAGAACACCGCGGAGACTACGGACATGATCCAAGAGGAGTTCGGGGATCCAGATGTCAGGGTTGCTTGCATCGGAAAAGCTGGCGAGAATTTGGTGAAGTTCGCGTGCATAATAAACGAACGCTCGCGCGCTGCCGGGAGGACCGGGGTGGGCGCGGTGATGGGGTCGAAGAACATCAAGGCGGTGGTGGTTCGAGGCACAAAAAGTGTTGAGGTGGCAGACTTCGACCGCGTATGGGAACTGACGAAGGAGGCGCACGAGCGCTACGTTGGCGGCGAGTGGGGCAAAGCTTCGCACGATGCTTTGTACAGATTTGGGACTCCAGGGTTGGTCAGCTGGGAAAACGAGATAGGCAGGCTGCCGACGAAGGGGCACTACACGGGCGTCTTCGATCGCGCCACGGACATAGGTCCAGACATCTTCGAGAGGGAATTCATAATTCACCGCCGCTCGTGCATGAACTGTCGCATACAGTGCAAGAAGGTCGCCGCTGTAAGGCGCTCAGGTCCGTACACTGGCACGATAACAGAAGGGCCCGAGTACGAGACGATCGTGGCGTTTGGATCTAATTGCTTGGTAAGCGATTTACCAGCAGTGATGCAGGTAAACCAGCTTTGCAACCTTCACGGCATGGACACGATTTCCTGCGGAGGCGCGGTGAGCTTCGCGATGGAGTGTTTCGAGCGAGGAGCTTTGAACGAGCGCGAGGTAGGATTTGGGTTGAAGTGGGGAGATGGGGATGCGATGGTCAGGCTAGTAGAAATGATGGCGTCGCGCGAGGGCGTCGGAGATGTCCTCGCGGAGGGCGTTCGAGCCGCGGCGAAGCGGATAGGCAAGGGCTCCGAGCGGTGGGCGATCCAAGTGAAAGGGCTTGAAGCATCTGGACAGGACGGCAGACCTCATCAGTCAGCCGGGCTGACGCACGCCATCTCGGTGATAGGCGCGGCGCACCTGCGGGCGCTTTCCTCGCTCGATGAGCTCGACTACAGGAGGACGATAATTGAGAGATACGGCAAGGCAAAATCTGCGGTGCTTGGTGACCGGCTTTCGACCAAGTACAAAGGCATGCTTGTCAAGGATGTTGAAGATCTCTACGCGATCGTGGACGCGCTCATCACGTGCAAGTACGGCACGATGTGGCCGCCTGTATTCTACTTCGATGATTATGCCGAGATACTGCCGCCGTTGACGGGAATACAGGAGTTTGGGCGTGTCAAGGAGCTGCGCGTCATTGCGGAGCGCATCGTCAACATCAAGCGCGCGTTTAACGCTCGCCTCGGCTTAAGCCGCAAAGATGACACCCTGCCCGAACGCATGCTGAAAGAGCCTATGCCCGATGGGCCGGCGAAGGGTAAGGTTGTGGATCTCGAGCCGATGCTTGACGAGTACTACAATGAGCGCGGCTGGGATGTCAGCACTGGGCTACAGAAAAAGGCGACACTCGAGCGATTCGGTCTGGCTGACGTGGCGCGGGACTTGGGAAAAGTGGGTGGATTAGCAAAATAAAAAAGGTCGTGCGATAATCAAGGAAAGGTGATTTGATGGTCGAGTTGTATGGTAAAGATTTCATAACGACGCAGGATTGGAGTGTCGATGAATTAACGCATGCGATGAACGTGGCAAGGAAGCTGAGGAGTATAGTGAAGCGTGGGGATCGGCCGCCACGAGTTTTAGATCGAAGAAATTTTTTTATGTTATTCTACGCCCCATCCACGCGAACGCGAGGAGCATTTGAGGCAGCCACTTCGATATTGGGAGGGCACCCCGCCTTCATCGACGTTTCGACCACTCGGATGGAGGAGGCCGTGAAAGACGCCGCCAAAATGTATGACTCCTACTCCGACGGAATTGGGGTGAGGATATTGGACAAATATATTGACTTCGTCTACGGGGCGGGGCTTAAGGTCGTTAAGGAGTTCGCGAAGGTGGCGAAGGTGCCCGTGATCAACATGGCCGACTGCACATACCACCCGACGCAGGGACTTGGCGATATCATGACGGTAGAGGATAAGATAGGCAAACTGAAGGGGAAGAAGTACACGATTACTTGGGCCTACTCGAGCAAGCCAAGGGGAAGATGCAGCATTCAGGAGGAAGTGCTTATCGCGACGAGGTTCGGCATGGACGTGACGCTGGCACACCCAAAGGGCTTCGATATCGACCCGCTGATCGTCGAGGCAGCGAAGAAGAACGCCAAAAATAGTGGCGGTAGCTTCAAGATAAGCAGCGATTTTGAGGAGGGGCTCGATGGCGCGAACGTCGTGTTCCCGCGGAGCTGGGGCACATCGGAGTTCCTGAGAGTTGGGGCGACGAAATTTGGTATGGACAAAGAGGTCGCGATATACAAGAAGTACAAGGATTGGAGGCTTGAGCAGCGCCACGTCGAAGACCTCATGGGCAAGCCGGCGATCGTCACCCACGTTCTCCCTGTGATGCGCGGCGAGGAGGCGACGGACGAGGTCATGGACGGGCCGAACTCGGTCATCTACGATCAGGCGGACGACAATTTCTATGCAAAGATGGCGTCGCTCGCCCTGACCATGGCGAAAGAAGTCCCGCTATAAAATCAAATCAAAAACTTGCGTGGCGAGCTGTCTTAAATAAGACAAGCTGTCGTAAATAGGACACTCGCAACTTTTGGCGTGTCTTAAATAAGACACTTGTAATTTAGCTTGTCCTAGATGTGACACATGAACAATCAGTTCATCGACGAGCAAAGCTCTTGGATGTCGTAAATAAGACACTTTGATTTAGCTTGTCCTAAATGTGACACATGAACAATCAGTTCATCGACGAGCAAAGCTCTTGGATGTCGTAAATAAGACAGGTTGTCTTAAATAAGACAGCCAAACAACGATCAAGCTACCGCCGCGACCAGAAAAGCCAACAAACCTACGCCCATCCCGACCTTGCATGCAAGCGAAGCTTTGGCCGCCGTAACCTTGTCCTGCGCACCAAGTATCATCGCAACGGCAACGATGAAGACCACGATCGCGACCGTGGCGACCCACAGGTAAACTGGGCCAAAGATGTCGAGGATGCGCGGCAGCGGCGCCAAGACGATCGCCGCGGCTATGAATGCCGTCGCCAGCGCTGCAGCTTTCCTCGTGCCATATCTGAGCGGTACGGTGACAATTTTATTCGCACTATCGCCCTTCATGTCCTCGATGTCCTTGATTAGCTCCCGCCCGACCGTGGCGAGCACAGCCATCGCCGCCAAGATGCTGGCCACCTGCAACTTGCCGATCACGAGCCCACCGAAGAGGAAGGTCGACCCGACGAGGTAGCCTATGGCGATGTTCCCTGCGATCCCTATGCGTTTGAGCCTCGCCGCGTAAGCCACCAAGATGAGCGAGTTCAACGCCGCAACAACCACGCACTTCCAATTTATGGGTATCACCAGCAATATGCCGAGGGCGAACATCGCTTGGCTAGTGGCGAGCGCGGTAGATGGCTTAACCCTGCCGGAGGGTATCGGACGCTTTGGGCGGTTCACCTTATCGATGTTGCGATCAAAATAATCGTTTATCGCATTCCCCGCGCCCGTTATGAGCACAGCCGCGGTGAATGCCAGAGCGGCTCGGACAAATTCGTAGGACGTCCAATTACCTCCAGCCGACTCGCCAACGATGAATACCCCTATCAGCACCGCCAGCCCTGCCAGCATACAGTTCAACGGCCTGACCAACTCGAATTCGGCGGGTACGCGCAATTTTTCACCCTTTAAATATTACTTTCGGTGACCTCTCTCTCCCCTTTTTACTTAAAAGATGCGTTGACGCACGTCAAGTTTGTGGGGGCAGGTGAGAATGGTAGCTGTCCAAGATATTGTGTGCCAAGACGGTCGCGTCGAGCTAGAGAACACTCTCGCCGAAATTGTCGAACGGATCAGGGAACAAGACCTCAGGAGATGTCAGATAGCGGCCATCGTCAAGAAGTTGAAAGATAACATAGACTTGGCAAATTTAGACGAACAGGAACCCAAAGCGATCGTTGAAAACAAACTCACCTTCGATGTGGAACCCGACGCGTTAGCAAATGTTGCAGTTGCTGGAGTCGATGGAGGCGTGCTGAGCGAGGCGCTGCACGGCCTCGACCTCATACTCACGCGCGCTGTCGCTGCGATATTTCACTATCGCGACGGGCGACTCTCGATCGCTGATTATTACCCGAGTGAGTCGCCGGAGCCACACCTCATACCGGTCGTCGAGTTGTTGGACGCCAAGGAATTTGAACTCGTCGCTAGCATGCAAAGGCAGCTCACGGAGCTTCGACTGGCCGCAGAGGTTGCAAGCTCTGGTGGCGCGGACATTCTGCTTTTGGATGGTTCGGTCGTGCCCCAGTATTTCGACCGCTTCCCGCATGGCAAAGTCACGAAAACGTACAGAGAGCTTATAGAAGCTTTTTCAAACCTCTACGAAGTTTGTGAGAAGTCAAATGTTCTGCTCGCCGGAATCGTAAAGGACAGCAGGGGCACGCGATTCCTCGACATACTGAGGCACAAAATCATGCAAAAACTCGTCGATGACCAAAACTTTCATGGCAATGATTGTTCGATCCTCCTGCGGAGCGATGACATTCTCGCGAACTCGCGCGACACGGCATTTCTGGAGTACATGCTCGAAGTCGGCGAAAGAAGCTGTGTGTTCAAGTACGCAGATGCGCCTGGAGCACTTCTAGACCTGAACAAATGGAGTAAAAAAATCCACGCGTTCTACATCAAGACAGTTCCATATGATTACCCGTTGAGGGTAGAGTTCATCGATCAGCGCGGCGAGCCTACAAAAACTGTAGAGCGGGTGGCATCTGTAGTCTATGCTCTTTCACAACATCACGACGCCTACGGCTTGCCCTCCGTGCTCATCGAGGCGGACGCCTGCGCCAGGCTCGCGGAGAGCGATCTCGACATCGTGCACGATAGTATCGTCGATCGCCTCGGGCCATCTGTGTTCATGAACCTCCGCCGCAACCGGAGGCCGTTCTGAGGGATGTCGATGGAACTCGGAACAGTTATCACCACTTTCGAAGGGCCGTCACCCAGCGGGTTCTCCTTCGTCGTGACATGTAACAGTAGGGAGATACCTGTGCGGCGTGGCCAATTCGTAGAACTTGAGACTGAAGAGGGCAAAATGATCGCCTCGGTCGTCAACGTCATCAAGACGAATCGATACTTCATGCGAGCCGAGTCTGTCAAGGAGTACGAGCGGGGCGGCAAGACGTTCACATCGATCTTTCCGGCCGATCGTTGGGAGTACATCATCGCGGACGCTCGCGTCGTTGGTATTCAAGCTGACGGCGGCTTGGAGAGGACGAGCTTCCCACCATCGCCAGGGCAGAAGGTGTACGAAGCCGAGGCTGGGACGCTCTCGCGCTTCCTCGGTCTGGACTCGGATGGCGGGATCGAAATCGGCAGGCTGCGATATCATGACCTCCCCGTCAAGCTGGACCTGACGAAGCTCCTGCGCAAGCACGTCGCCATCCTCTCGATGAGCGGCGGCGGGAAATCCTACAGCGCCTCGGTGATGATAGAGGAGCTGCTCGAGCGTTCGCCGGAGAGAGGGCGCGTCGGAGTCATAGTTGTAGATGTGCACGGCGAGTACTCGAGTCTGGCAGAAAAAGGTGCAGAGGCCGATTATTCCGACCACGTTTCAATGATTCGCGGGCATGAGCTCCGCATCGGCGTGCCGAACATGAACGCTCACCAGTTCAAAGAATTTTTGCCCGACATGTCAGAGGTCCAAGCGCGAGAACTCCAGCGCGTGCTCGATGAACTACGCAGGGAGATGCATTCCGGCAAGGGGCCATTCGGGCTGGACGAGGTTATCGAGAGAATAGAAAAAAATGGCGAACTCCACAAGCAGCTCCAGCAGGCCTTGCTCGGTTGGCTCTTCGACCTCAGGTCGCTAGGCATCTTTGAAAATGTGGACAATCCAAACTGGGAGAGCGCTGTCGAGCCTGGAGAGGCGGTGATAGTTGACCTGAGCGACATCGTGAGCCTGCGCAAGAAGCAGATGCTGATAGCGTACATGGCGCGGCGATTGTTTAACGCCCGCAAGAATCATCGCGTCCCGCCCTTCGTGCTCTGCCTTGAGGAAGCGCACCAGTTCTGCCCCGAGGGCACGGCGATATCGAAGGGGATAATCGAAACGATGGCGCGCGAGGGGCGCAAGTTCTACGCCTCGCTGATCCTGATAAGCCAGCGCCCCGTGAGGCTCTCAACTACGGTGCTGTCTCAGGCGAACACGAACATCATCCTGCGCGTGACGAACCCATACGACTTGGACCACATCAAGCAATCGTCCGAATGCATAACGAGCGAGGTGGCCGAGATGATATCATCGTTGCCGGTTGGAGAGGCGCTGATCGTCGGCGAGGCCGTGAATCACCCGATCTTCGTGAAGATACGCAAGAGGCACTCCCGCGAGTCGACGCACGGCGCCAGCTTGGAAGACGCGGCGCGAGATTTCGAAAGGCGCAACAACCGCGCGAAGGAAGACGCGAAGGCGTTCATGTAGGACGCTGAGGTGACCTACTTCGCTGTTTTGTCGCATATAACGTGTCGGATTAAGCAGAGTTTTCGAGCAAAGCAAGAAAATTTGGGCGAGTGCCGAAGGCACGAAGCCAGATACGCTCTGTTATATGCCGTTGAGCTCAATATGGAGTTCATCTATTTAACTCCCTCCATTTTATGTCATCATATTGAACTGGAAATATCTCTCCATTAAACGATTTTTTAATGTCAATACGTATCATTTTCTGCAATTCCTCATATTTTACCTTATCAATATCTTCAATTGTAGAGGTTTGTGAAATTATTGGAGAATTATAGCGTTTTTTGAAATCATTTAAGATGGGAGTATCAATCGCCCCATTAAGCCAAGGTATGATTTTAGAAGATACTTCGACTGAAGGAAGATTGCAGTAACAAACACAAACCTTTAAAACAATATCAATTACTTTTGTAGCTTGTCCCCAAGATGCATATTGCGACTTTTTAATAATTCTCCCATCCTTCTTTTTTCTGCTGTCTTGATATTTCTCGTAAACCATTCGCAGAACTCTTTGTGCTTTTCATGATATTCTTCTTTAGTGCTCAAATTTAGAAATTCCTCAATACAATTTTCTAGTTTTGCTTTTATTTTGTCAGTAGATCCTTTTTCAAAAACCCTCCCCATTGTAGAAAACGAGACGGCCATATCTATGATATTTTGTATTTTGACCTTTTCAGCTTTTTCTTTCATTTTTTCGCCCGCGCTCAATGGCATATAACGTCTTGCGGATAAAAGAAGCTGCCGAAGGCAATTTGGATGAAGCGTAGAGAAGCCTTTTATCCGCTATTAGGCGGCGTTGATTCTTATTGTATCATTTTGTCAAAAAACCATTATTCTGACCATCCTCCACTACACGTTGGAGTTCGTTTAAATATAGGCGGCAAAGCTGCAAGACATCCTCGGTTCCAGACCAATCAGGAAAAGTGAATCGATGCGTGACCTTAGGTGGGATTTCGGGCGCTTGTGGTAGCTCGGATGGTTCAGATGAATACTCGCCAATGAGCCGACCAGTTTGGTCGAATTTTTTGATATGGATACTTTCTGAGACGCGCACAACCTCCGTCAATTGGATAGAAGTATGCTGTTTCACTTGAATTGGCTGCATATGTACATTGATATCGCGCTTGTCCTTGAAAAAAACCAGTACCTTGCTCGATGAGATGTGGTTGTCATACCATTGCTGACCACCAGGTTTGGTTTGAGCCTCCTTACGGGCATACTGTAAGACAGATCGGGCGGCTGATAGAAGTGCGCTTAGATCAAAAAGGAGATTGTCGCGGTTGTCTGTCTCTGAAACCATTCTTGAGTAGAAGTACCACGCTTCCTTGAGTTTTGACTCTTCGTACATTGCCTATCTCCTATGAGGAATCAATGTCGCCTAACTCCTTATATGCGAACTGAGTTCGCGTATCCTAAATCTTTCGTGACAACGTGAACATAAATCTCTGTCGTCTTGAAACTTTCCCAACAATAAAAATAAAAAAGTGGGCCAGCATCGGAGCTGACCCATCTACAATTGCTTTGCAGTTGGCACGACGACGGTCGCGTAATGTTTCTTGCCCGCCAGAAATTCCGCCAGTTCTTTCAACGACACAAGCCCGACGAGATTTTTGTTTGCGGTTATTTTAACCGCCTTTCCCGCCCTCGTCTTCCTGATGTAACCTACGCGCTCCATCTCGGCCCTCTCTCCTATTTCCTTCGCCATACTTTCACCTCCAATTTTACTTGATTATTTGGCGCGGGCGCGCTGGGACTCGAACCCAGATCTCGCAGTCTTCGCCCAGAACGGCTGACGGCTGCTCAGGTTACCTGTTGACCCCACGCGCCCACCGAAAGGTTTATTAAAAATCATGACAACACCAAATTGGTTGACGGCTGTTCAGGTTGCCTTTTCTTTTTTGTTATTCATGTAGCAGAGGCTTTTCTCGTGCAATGTTTTAGCCTCACCTCGGATTAACTATTAGCAGCAGCGTTCGTTCGCAGAGCTCGCGTATCACCTCCTGCTGAAGCACATGCTGCTCAACGTAACCTCGAACGACGGGCATCAAATCCAAGGCGATGTATTTGAAACTCAGCGCGCCAGGATTTGTCCGCGCCTGGCTCAGCCTCCTCACGGCCTCCGTCACCGCCTGCAGGTTTTCTCCGCGGCACCTTCTAAGCTCGCTTGACAAATTCTCAAATGCTTCAACGCCTTCGATGTTGTTGTGCAGGTAACTTCCCACGTCACTCGCCAGCTCCCTGTAGAGTTCGAGCGCCTCCCTCATCGCCAACCAATCCGCATGCGCGTCGAGCTGCCAAAGCAAATGCGCACCAATGTGCTGACGCATCCTCTCCAAGAGCCCATCGTCGAACGTCAACAGCGGCAGCTTCAGATGCGTGGCGAGGAGCGACGCCCTGATGTCGGTCAGCGGCACCTCGCGCTCGACGTCAAAAAGCAGGCGGCGGGAAATCTCATCGTAGAGCTCCGGCAAAAATGTGACCAACAACTTTCCATCCCGCACGAACTGGCTCACCAAACTGTAGCCTATCACCTTTCCCCTGACACCTATCAGCTTGTCGCGCGCCAGCCAAGAGTACGTAGACGACGGCAGATGCAGGCTGCCGCCATCGAACAACCGCTGCGCCCTATCGAAACTCTCGCGATCGACGAGCACGCTGGCATCGCAGACCGCGCCAAATTCTTTTATTCCCACCCATCCCCGCCGATGCTTTGGTCGAAGGGGGTTTATAAAGGAAAAACAAGCGACCGTGCACACGTGTGAAGCACACGTATGAAGCACACGTGTGAAGTTGTGATGAACAGTCGTGAAGTCCTCCACACACAACCGACACACGACAATCGGCTAAATTTACACTAATAGCAAAATATTTGTGGTAGAAATTTTGAACTATTTCCTGTGATCAATTTGGTTAAAAAAATTATCATCGCTTGTAAAGATTTCGAAGTCGAGGCTGAGCTACTTGAAAGGGAGCGCCCAAAAACTTGCAAGGCGATTTGGAATACTTTACCCCTCGAGGCTGAGCTCGAAATTTGGAAAGAAGAGGTCTATTTCGAAATTCCCGTAAAAATCCCTCACGAAAATTCAACACCAAAAACCACCGCAGGCGATGTCTCCTACTGGCCCGAAGGACCTGGCTTCTGCATCTTCTTCGGGAAATCTCAGCCGATAAGCGCGGTCAACACTTTCGCACGCATAACTAGTGAAGTGGAAAAATTCCGCAAGACGAAGACGGGCGATCGAATAACCGTCCGTCGAGCTTAGGAATGTTTCTTGGTAGCAAGCCTTATATCCACATCGCGAACGGTTCTTCGACCAGCATGCTCAGCGAGCTTGACAGCCTCCCCTGCTATCACGAGGGCGCGCTCCTCAACGAGCTCGGCCATAGCGCGAGCGGCGTCCTGACCGACCCTTTTCGCGCCTGCTTTTCTCATAATCCGGGCGACCGTTGTAAGGGGAATTTCGACCATTTTAAACCACCTATTGCCATTAATCCTCATTTTAAGCCATATTTAAGCCTTTCTGTTAAATATACGCTTTAGTATGGAAAAAAATTAAATTATGGTCGCAAAAAAATGGATTATGCAAAAAAGAAGCTATTTTTTGGATATAATTAGGAGGTCGAGAACTACATGATGGCATCGAGGCGCATACGAGCGAACCGCGCGTTCGCTCAGCAACTCGACAGCAAAATTTTTTTCAGCAACGGTCTGGCGGGCGAAGTCGAGCGATGGAGAAAAAATATCCGGAGCTTGACCGAAATCGTAGAAGTGAATTATTCCCCCTGCTGGCTTGAGCGCGCGCAACGCCACATCGAAAAATTTTCTCGCCAGCTCTGGCAAAGGCATTATCACGCGGTCGGATTTTTCCACGAGCTGTTTTTCGACGACATCGCGCGCGTCACCTAAAATTGGAATCACTCGATCTCCAACTTTGTTTACGCGGATATTTTCTCGCATGTATTCTAAAGCCACGGGATTTTTGTCGATCGAGTAGATTTTCGCGGCTCCGCTCAGTTTCGCGATCACGATCGAATAACAGCCGACCCCGGCGAACAGATTTGTGACTACTTCGCCCGGCTTCACGAGCTTCGCTATGCGCAGGCGTTCATGCGCTAGGCGGGGAGAAAAATAGACCTGCGCCAGATCTGTCTTGAATGTGCAGCCGCTCTCGTGGTGTGTCGCCTCCGTCGATGGCTCGCCCGCTATCACTTCCAACTCCCTTGTGCGAAACTCCCCACCGACAGGGCCAACTTGGTTCAGCACCGTTCGGAGATGGGTATGCACCTGCATCATGGCTCGACCGATGGTACGCTTTTTTGACAAAAGCTTTTCAGGAATTTTTATTACTGCCACATCACCAACTATGTCGAATGCCCTATGCTGCGCTAGCTCCTCATCCGTCAGCTCGCCGCGCAATGCCTCTCGAATGTCTTTGGGCTTCATCAAAGTATAGTTTGTGTTTATAAGATATATGGACAATTCTTTTTGAGGAGGAGATAGTGAAACGGCTTTTCTCCCCTAAAAAAGAGGGTAGAGTTTTTGGTCCGCTAAGTGTGGATATCAAGCACCCCGGACCATTGAACACCGCAGAATTCGATTGCCATGCTTGCCCATCGACCAGCACCCTCCTCGACGAGCGCTGCCGCATCTGTGTCTTCGATCGGCTGGGCGTAGAAGGGGACATTAACCAAGTTGCTCTCCGTCGTACCCATCTTCGCATCTATTGCTCGCGTAATGTATCTAAACTCGCAAAAACTTTTTCTTCGCTCAAACAGCTCACGTTCGATCGAACCCTCTATTCAAAAAGCGACACCAAAGAGTGCAAGAAATGCGTCGATGAGAGAATGCACGAACTCATCGACGAAACTTGGAACAAACTTCTCGCGAACCCGCATGACCTTAAACCTCTTGATGACCTAGCGCAAAAACAACGAAAGCTCAAGGGGAAATGCGCCGAATGCACGCGAGAGTATTTTCTGAAACTTCTCGAGTCGATCAAAGATGGAATGAAAAGTGCAACTGCTGCATTGCGATTGAAGCCAAAAAATTATGATGAGGCTTTCGTCGCGCGCGTGAAGCCTTTCTTCGTCGAGGGAGTATGGCACCCTCCGCCCGACCGAGCGCGCTTGATCGACAGCTACGATTTGTCGGATGGTAGAGGCAAGATCAAGATATACGAACAACCCAACCGCCCAGTGCCGTTCTATGAGCTCGACCTGCCAGAATTCAAGTTACCTGCGGAGCAACTTGAGCTGCTCGACGAAGCTTTCCGCATGGAGATAGAAGAGGCTCCTGGGCAAGCAAAATTTGCGTATAGTGCGCGCATGTTCGGGTTCGCGGAAGACTGGTACAACACGCTGTTGCACATGCTCAAGGAGCGCCAAGGTGCCGCGATATCTTCGAGCGAACTCAGGAAACTCTCAAACACCATCGCAAGTTGGCTCACCTACCGCATACTCGAACCTCTGAGCCACGATGATCAGATCACCGACATATACGTTCCAGCCCCGCCCGAAATTCAACCGATAAGCATCGAGCACGAGCGCTGGGGAAAGTGTGAGACAGGGATCTACTGGGAGACGCCAGCCCTCCTCGGCCTTGGAGAAACTCTAGCGAGCCGACTCGGAGTCGCGTTCGACGAAGTTCGGCCACAACTCGACGCCGAGATCCCAGAGCTCGGAATGAGGTTGTTCTTGAGCCGTTATCCCGCGATCTGGGCCCAAAGCGTTGAGATTTCGATAAGGAAGCGCAAGAGCAAGCCTTGGACACAGCTCCTCTTCCTCGATCGAGGCACGCTCACGCCACTCGCCTCCTCTTTGCTCAGCAATGTGCTTCGTGTAGGTTCGAGTGCTTTTGTGATAGGTGAGATTGGGACTGCGAAGACATCGCAGGTCGAAACATATATCCCCGAGATAGGGCCTGGACAGAAAATCGTCTGCTATCAGGATACGGAGGAACTTCACATAGAAGATTTCGTCGCACACGGCTACAAGCTCGCGAACGTCAGGGTCGCTGACCCACAGCAGTTGGAAAGGCAGGTAAACGCATTTTTGCGCGGCGGGGCGAGCTACTGGCTCATAACCGAAGTTCGCGCGGCGGAGGCTGTCAAGGCTGCCCTCGGCGCTGCGGCTAGGCAGGGAAGTCAGCCGGTGATCGCGAGTTTCCATGCGCGCAGCAAGCGGGAGATGTTCGACCTCATCGCACACATAATGGGGCTCCATGAGACAGCATTCAAATATATAGATTTCATCGTAAGCACAGCTCGTTTCTCCACACACCAAGGCACCATCAGACGCATCACTGAAATTGCCGAGGTGCTCAAAGACTGGGAGGGAAAGCCAGAATATGTCGAGTTGTTTGTTGACGATCGCAAGCGTGACATTTTGGTCCCGAAAAACTTCCTGAAAGGTGACCGAAGGCTATTGTCAAAAATCAATTTCTATGACCTCTCGAAGCTCGATGTCGTTGCCGCAAGCAAGAAGCTGAATTTTCTGCCACCTAGCAAGGGAGGGAGCCGCGCCATACCCGCTGCATGCCAAAGACTCGCGATAGATGAGCGCGATTTCCTCACAGCCATCTTGGCGGAGGCGCGAATGAAATCAGACATCATGATGCTCGCCAAGCGCAGAAAAAATGCGAGTTACCTCGAGCTCCCGTTCATCAGCAAGGCGTACGATGCCTACTTCTCAATCGTGAAACAAAATGCTCTAGACTACAAGAAAGTCATGAGGGGCTGGCAAGCTTGGTTGAAGGCCCTCTAGAGCTCGACGAACGCTTCCCGATACCGAGCGACGTACGCGCCATTTTAGAAAAAATTTCTAGACCGAGGAAGCCTGGTTTTTACGAGCGCTTCTGCATGGTGGCGGGCCGAGCGCTCGGCGGACTCACGAAAAACATGAAATTGATGAAAGAAACTATGAAGACGCTAGAGCAGGCAAAACTCAGGGTGAAGCCGAGCGAATGGTGGGCAGGCTTCCTCCTCCTGCTACTTCTTCCGACATTGCCGTGCATCCTTGTTTGGCTCTCGCTGGGACTCACTGGCTCGGACATGCTCGCGTCGCTCTACCTACCGCTGTTCGGCCTTTTGCTCGCGGGATTATTCATAGCATTGTTTCAAACGTACCCTTCATCCACGGCAGCGATGAAGAGGAGCGAGGCCCAAAGTCAGGCGATAAACACTGTTATGCTCCTCAGCTTCGCTCTCTACCATCGCCCGGACCTGCGAGGCGCCACTATCTACGCCGCCGATGTTGGTAAGGGAAGGCTCGCGGAGGATCTTCAGCGCGGCCTCCTCGAGCTAGATGAGAAGAGGCGCTACGAGACTGTTCGCCATCTGCTGACCGTGCTCGCTCACGAGTGGGGCGAAGTCGATGAAGACACGAGGCGAGCTATCTTTGACATCCTTCGCTCATCGGGCGCGCGCGAGGAAGCGACACGCCTAGCTGATATAGCCAAGGCGCCTGAGCGAGTCTTTGAGAGCACCGAGCTTCAGCTCGGCAAGCGATTGAACTCGCTGGTGATGCCGACGATGGCCTTCTTGGTCTTCGGTTCCCTCGCGATCGTCGGCGCAGTCGGCCTCTCGCCCATCTTTGGGATGATCGGCATGAATTTTGTGGACATGAAATTTTTTGTGCTCGTTGTTTCCGCATTGGTTGTGGCTTTTCTGTTGTTCACCACATATATGGGCAAACGTCGACCTGTTACATTGCCGCCCCATGAAATTCCAGCGAAAGATCCTCGATTGCCTCCGCCAGGAAAAGCAAAAATTTTTGGAAAGCTTGTGCCGCTCTGGCTACCTTCAATTGTTGTATTCATCGTTCTCGCGTGGCCAGGGGTACTCTACATAGCTGGCATCACCTCGGGGATCATCGGAAACATCGCAACGAGTTTTACTACGCTGTGGCTGGTCTGGGCTGTAGCAGCGGCTATTGGTGTCTATGCTTACCTCTACTCGGCGCAACGAGCGAAGTTAAGGGAAGAGGAGAGCAAGAAGCTTGTGGACTGGGAGGTAGCTTTAAACACCATGGGGTCGCGCGTTCTCGACGGCAAGCCAATGGGGCAAGCTATGAACGAAGCCGCAGAGCTCATGGCTGGATCTCCCATCGCAGAGCAACTGAAGCAGACGAGCACAACGATGGACCGCTTGGGGATAGACATGTATCGCGCCCTCTTTGAACATGGCGGTGTGAGAAGAATCTACAATCCGCTGGTGGCGAGTTTCCTCAACATCATCTCGAGAATCCGCAGGGGGAGCGAGGCAGCCGCTGGCAGGGCATGCATGATGGCTGCAGAATTCTTGGGCACCCTTCATCGCGTCGAGGCGCGTTTCAAGGAGAAGATCGACGAGGCGGTGGGCAACCTCTGGCTTGTCGCGATTTTGCTCCTGCCCGTGATATGCGCGATGTCGATCTGGGTGATGGAGTTCATGTCTGCCATCAGCCTCACCACTTCCATGCAAGCTGGCGGCGCTGGGCTGGCTGGCCTGCCGTTCATCTTCGGTGCGATGGAGGCAAGGGAGCTAGCGGTTCTGAAACTCCTCATGGGGATGGCTGCGATAGCTCTGGCCCTCGTAATAGCGCGTTACATCGCGACAATAAGAGCTGGCGAGGATAAGGTGGAGTTCTGGGGCACTGCTGGAAAATCTGTGCTCCTCACGACGCTCGTCTTCACAGTGGCCTACATCGCGTTCGGCATGATCAAGGCAAGTGCTTGAACAATCGACTGTCCTATTTAAGACAGCCTGTCTTATTTACGACATCCAAGAGCTTTGCTCGTCGATGAACTGATTGTTCATGTGTCACATTTAGGACAAGCTAAATCAAAGTGTCTTATTTACGACATTGCCGACGAATTTTTCGCTTGAGCAACGACCGCGATGTCTTATTTACGACAACGTGTCCTATTTACGACATCTGCAATGATTCCTGGCGCGACTAAATCCACTTGTATGGGTTGAACTCTGACGGCGGAATGTAGAGCACTTCGGCATAACCCCTGCGCAACAATTCTGCGTTGATGTTGACCCAAGAACCATCCACCTCGGCGTAAACCACCGCCAAGGTCCTGCGGTGACTGTCTTTCTGCTTCAGATCATCGACATCCAGTCCGACCTCGCCAGATTGACATAGGCCATCTGTGAAACTTTTTGCAGTTATGGCGTGTTGATAGTAAGAAGTTTGTTCGTATTCTTCCTCGGTCATCCCTCTGAGTTCCGGGTGCTTTTCGATCGCGAACTTGTTCAGCTCGATTTCCTCGGTATCGACTCCCACTAGCCGCACGTGTTCTCCACCATCGAGGGCTATTGTGTCGCCATCGATTACGTGGTTCACAGTTGCAGTCCTCTCGATGTGTGGTTGGTTTTGTTGTGTGCACTGAGACGATGTCGCGCGCTCAAATGCGAAGGCGGCGCAGACCGATGCCACGACGACGCAAACTGCGAGCACAAAAACTTTTCTCGTTCGCTCCCGCCTGAGCTTTGGTCGAAGGGGGTTTATAAAGCAAAAACAAGTCAGTGATTCAAACAGTGTTGCTGCTCGCATCGATAAAATGTCGCTCAACTGAACCTTTGAGACAGGCTTAAGACCTGATCGGTGGTCCTGAGCAGCCCGATCCTAGGAAAGATGAACCTGATGGTCGCTTCGTGCTCGTCTCTGCTGCCGGTGGCCATCGCGTCTATCACGAATATCTGATTGTACCCGCGTTCATACGCCTCCCTGGCAGTCGTCTCCACGCCAATGTTCGTCGAAACCCCGCACAGAACTATCGTGTCTATATCTCTCCTCCTCAGCTGCAGATCGAGCTCGGTCCCGTAAAATGCGCCCCACTGCCTCTTGGTTATTATTATGTCCCCCCGCGTTGGCCTTATCTCCTCCACGAATTCTGCCCAATCTGCGGGCCTTTGGCCCGAGCCCCACTGGACATGTTGATCTGTCAGCGGATGCAGACCGTCTTTTCCATCGATGCTCGCCACGTGGACCAAGAAGACCGGCGCCCCCAGCTCCCTGAACCTCCTCACTAGCTTCAAGATGTTTGCGATGACCTGATCCGCCGTGTAAGGCTCGAGTTTCCTGCCCATCGCGACTATGCCCTTCTGCATGTCTATGACCACAAGCGCTGTCTTGCGAAAGTCGGGTTTGAACTCGGCCATACCAACCAGCAACAATACGGGGCCAGAACAACTTAAATTTTGTTTGTTACACGTGTAACAAAATTTATTTTTTGCCGCTCCAGCGCCCGATCAGCAATATCGCTACAACGCAGAGCACCGTGACTATGACGGCAGTGACGACGAACATTGTCCATTGTCCCCAAGACGCACCAGCCGCCGTGAGAGGGATACCCGCTGTGGAAAAGCCGGCCAAGACGACTTGGGTCCAGATCATACCAATGACGATACCAAACGCCGTTCCGAGCGATGTAGCAACAGTTTTCCTTATTTCTCCAATGCTGATCGGGATAGATCTCTCTTTTGGCATTTTTTCACCTCCCATGTTTCTCTTTTTTGTATTTCCAAAGCCCTCGATTATGAACCATATGGAAAGCCCTAGAGTTTTTTCCGAGCAATTTTTTCGATTTTTTCGATCACGTCTTGCAACCCAAGACCAGTTCGCTCGGCTATCTCCTTTGCATCTTCATATTCGGCAGCTACGCCGACGATTTTTTTTCCATCGCGCGCCACCTTGACATGAGCCTTGAATTTTTTCTCAGAAATCGCGACGCAAACCGGTAAAATTTCCCGTTCGAGCACATAGCGCCTCGTCGGCATGAAGCGGACGCCGAGGGTGCCCGTGTGCAGCATCAGCAGGCGCGCGAGCTTCTCTGCATCCTTAGATTTTGCTAGCGCCCTGACCAAAAATCCAGATCTGCCCTTCTTCATCAATATCGGCACGGCGCTGGCGTCCAGAGCCCCAGCGGCCATCAGCTTTTCGATGGCGTGTGCGATGACCTTGCCTGAGACGTCGTCTAGGTTGGTCTCCAGCACTACGATGTCGTCCAAGCTAAGCGAGCGCTTCCCCGTATCGCCTATGAACACGCGGGTGATGTTGGGGTCATACAGCTCCTTCTTCCCTGTGCCGTAGCCCACGGACTTTACTTTCATATCGAGAAAATGATCAACAAACCCGTCGGCGAGCGTGACGAGCAGAGCTGCTCCAGTCGGCGTGGTCAGTTCAGCATCGATGGCCTTTCCTCGAATTGGGAGTCCCTTCAATATTTCCAACGTCGCTGGCGCAGGCAGCGGAGCTAAGCCGTGGCCCGTCGAAGTTACGCCGCGCCCGACAGCGACTTCGCTCGCGAGCACCTTGCATTTCAGCAGGCCGAGCTCGTGCGCGGCCGTGCAGCAGCCGACGATGTCAGCAATCGCGTCCGCCGCGCCTATCTTATGGAAAGTCAGCTTCTCGAGCTTTTCGCCGTGCACATTCGCCTCGGCTCGGGCCAGCGTCTCGAGAGTCTTGAGTGCGGCATCTTTCGCCGAGGAAGGCAATTCGACTTTTTTGAGCTTTTGAATGACATCAACATATCGCCTCCCGCCACGATCTTTTGTTTTCACCTCGACGCGCGTGGCACCGATGCCGCTGACGCTCACTCGTTTTATTTTGACATCGGCTCCGCCAAAAGGCTTTGCCGCCGCGAGCATCGCATGTTTAACCCTCTGCGCACTCGCCCCAGCGTCGATCATAGCGGCCGTGAGGATGTCGCCGGACACGCCGGCCGTGCTGCAGTCGATGAACGCTAGCTTCATGACATCCCATGAATATATGTGGCGAGCTAAATAAAAGAAACAACATCGAAATTTTTGCTTTATCGAAAAGCTTCGCGTGACAAATAATTGTTATCAATATAACAAAACCTTTAAATAGGGAATATTTGTTATAAATATAACAACTGAGGTGGAGAAGATGCGAAAAGTGCTTTTGGTTTGGGACGTGAAGAGCAGGGGTTCGCCAGCAACGCTTTTCTATCGCGCGCTGAACGGCTACGATTACCCGACGAAGGCAGGCAAAAATCATTCCTCCGGCATCTTGGATGAGCTTCCCGAGGGCGTCTGGGAGTTCGTGAGCAGGAGCGCACTGATGGTGGAGGCAAAGCACGCGACGAAGGTCGAGCGCGTCTTCAAGGAGTTCAGCGTGCACGTCGAGTGGAGAAAATTTGAGGTTGAGATCTGAGGTGGTCAAATGGCTGAAAAAGAATTAAAACTCACGGTCGCAGAGGCCAAAAAACAGGCGGATGTCGGGCGGGGCATAGCGCGGTTGAACGAGCATGTCATGAAGAAGCTTGATGTCAAGCAAGGTGACATACTTGAGATAGAGGGCACGAAGACGACGGGCGCAATCGCAGTCAAAGGGTACGCGGAAGATCAAGGGTTGGATATCGTTCGGATAGATGGTTTGACGCGGCGCAACGCCGGAACTTCGATAAATGAAAAAGCCACAATCAGAAAGGCCAAGGTGAAGGAGGCCAAAAGCGTCACAGTAGCTCCGGCTGACCCACACCTTCGTCTTATGGTTCATGGAGATTCTTTGAAAAGGAATCTCATGGGGCGTCCCGCAACCAAGGGGGATATTATATCACCCACGACTTTCGAGGAGCCGATGCACTTGGGCGCCGATTCATTCATCGCTCAATTTTTTGGGGATGTTTTTGGCGAGATGGGGTCACCGATAGGGCTAGGTGAGATAAGATTTGTCGTGACCAACACGAGTCCATCTGGCATTGTCCTGATAACAGAACTCACGGACGTCGAAGTTCTGCCGGAAGCCATCGAAGTGAAGGAGATGAAGGTTCCGGCCGTGGCCTATGAAGACATCGGTGGATTGAAGGATGAAATTCAGCGCGTGCGCGAGATGATCGAACTTCCGCTCAGACACCCAGAACTCTTCGACCGCCTCGGCATCGAGCCCCCGAAGGGAGTGCTGCTCCACGGCCCACCGGGCACTGGAAAGACGCTCATCGCGAAGGCGGTGGCGAACGAGTCCGATGCTTATTTCATTCCAGTCGCTGGTCCTGAACTCATGTCCAAATTTTATGGTGAGTCAGAGCAGCGGTTGCGTGAGGTCTTCAAAGAGGCCGAGGCCCACGCCCCAGCAATAATTTTCATGGACGAGCTTGATTCGCTCGCCCCCAAGCGCGAGGAGGTCACGGGCGAGGTAGAGCGCCGAATGGTGGCTCAACTCAGCACGCTCATGGACGGTCTGAAGGCGCGGGGAAAAGTGATAGTCATAGGCGCGACTAATCGTCCGAACGCTTTGGATCCAGCGCTGCGACGTCCGGGAAGGTTCGACAGAGAAATTGAGATAGGTGTACCAGACAGAGATGGGCGGAAAGAAATTTTGCAGATTCACACTCGTGGCATGCCGCTCACTAAGGACGTTGCCTTGGATCATTTTGCGGATATAACTCACGGTTTCGTCGGCGCCGACCTCGGAGCTCTCGCGAAGGAGGCGGCAATGAGCGCGCTGCGCCGAATCTTACCAAAGATAAAGCTCGAGGAAAAAGAAGCCATCCCGCTAGAAGTTTTGGAAAAGCTTCAGGTAACGAAGGAGGACTTTGACAACGGATTGAGAATGGTCGAACCTTCGGCGATGCGCGAGGTATTGGTGGAGGTGCCAAACGTTCGCTGGGAAGACGTCGGTGGCCTAGAGGAAGCGAAACAAGAGTTAAAGGAGGCGGTCGAGTGGCCGCTCAAACATCCCGATTCATTCAAGCGCATGGGGATAGAGCCGCCCCACGGCATCTTGATGTACGGCCCGCCTGGCTCTGGCAAGACGCTGCTCGCGCGCGCGGTCGCAACCGAAAGCGAGGCGAACTTCATCGCGATTAAGGGTCCAGAATTGCTGAGCAAGTGGGTGGGAGAATCGGAGAAGGGCGTTCGAGAGACGTTCCGCAAGGCGAGGATGGCGGCCCCAGCGATAGTGTTCTTCGACGAGATAGATGCGATAGTGCCTGCCCGCGGCTCTGGTTTCGGCGATTCACACGTCACCGAGCGGGTGATAAGCCAGCTGCTGACGGAGCTCGATGGTCTCGAAAAACTGGAAAACGTGGTCGTGCTTGCGGCGACGAACAGGCCGGATTTGATAGACTCAGCGGTGCTCCGCCCAGGCCGGTTCGACAGGCTCGTGCTCGTCCCAGCGCCCGACAAGAAGGCGCGACTCGAGATCTTCAAAATTCACACCAAGGGCATGCCGCTCGCAAAAGATGTCGACCTCAACGCGCTCGCCACGGAGACTGAGGGCTACGTGGGCGCGGACATAGCAGCGCTCTGCAGGGAGGCCGCGATGTTTGTGCTGCGCCGCGACATAAAGGGCAAGGAAGTCAAGATGGCCGACTTCAGAGAAGTGATGAAGAAGATCAGACCGA
>Ga0172366_10000517_pt1 | contig 28029 bp, 35 predicted proteins | sample LakKivSesite69cm_FD_114533 | JGI IMG/M metagenome (GOLD analysis project Ga0172366, IMG submission 114533) | Sediment microbial communities from Lake Kivu, Rwanda - Sediment site 69cm | ecosystem: Environmental > Aquatic > Freshwater > Lake > Sediment | place: Rwanda: Western Province, Lake...
GCTAGTACCAGGTTCAGGCTACACTCCCGACGTATCACCAATGACCTTAACAGGTGAGATAAGCGGTTCTGAATTAACCTTAACAACTTCGCGTGGCAGGGTTATAGGGGTCTTCAGCTTCACAACAGACTTGATTATAGGAACTTGGAATGACAGCTGGGGGATAGCTTACTCGCAGGAAGTTTACACGATGACAAACGAATTAAAATTAGTAAAACAATAAGAGAGAATGGTTTTTTAAAAAGGGTGTTATCTTAAGTGAGTGATAATATAGAACATCGCGGAGAGTATACTATAGGTCATTACAGCAGAAGAGGTATTAAGGAGATAACAAGGGAATTACTACCAGAACACGAAGTGTTTGAGGAATTAGACTTAAGCCATAATGAGATCAAAGAGATACCAGAGTGGCTTTTTAGACTAGAATACTCAGGAAACTTAAGAGTACTTAATTTAAGCAATAATCAAATTGATAGGTTAGAGCATTACTCAGCAGATTACATTGCCAAGGAATGGCCTTCAAGAAAAGGAGAGGGAGTGGTTATTAACTTAAGCCACAATAAAATAAAGAGGCTGCCAATTAATTTTTTTGATAACAAAAAAAGGATGTCAATAGAGATAAGAAACGAAGACCCTAAAGAACTAAAACCAGGAAAAATTGAGTTACTATTATACGTCAAGGGTAATGATTTCCCTGTTGTTGAAAATTGCTTGATACTAAATAATAAGTATTACTTAGAAAGTAATGAGATTAAGAGACTAATTGACAAGGCAGGCGAGGAGCTAAAGAACTATCTTCATGGAAAAGAGAGCCTAAAGAAAGCGATTGCTTGGATAAGATACTGCGAGAAATTGCCATTACTAATTGCTTCAAAACTAAAGGAAAGGGGCAGGGAACAGGCGCAGGTATTAGCCAAGGAAATAAGAAAACCTGATTTAATCAATGATTTGCAGGACCCCGTGATAAAAAAGCGTTTCATGGACTTAAAAGAAGGGTTAAAAAGTTTAATAAACAATAAGGGCTTTTAGTCTAACTGTAATGAAACTACCAATAGGTATAATCATTATCATTACTTTAGTAACACTAATGGGTTGCACTCAGAGACAAACCGACCTAAGACCATTAGAGGCTAATGTTACTTACTGCGGTATTGAAAGCCCTTGCTATGAAGGTAGTTGTTTTAAGTTTGCTGACCAGAAACTGCCAATATGCTGGATTGGCAATCCGTGCAATAGGTGCGCCTCAGGCGTTTGCAATATAATAAAATCTTACCCAATGTGGGTTGTTTGCATAGCAACAACTTCAAGTGGTCAGGCAGGCATTGCTAACCCGGCAAGTGATTACTGCATTGAGAGGGGTTGGCGGGTTGATATAAGGAGTCACGCTGAAGACCAGACTGGTTACTGCGTATTTGGTGACGGCAGCGAGTGCGAGGAGTGGGCTTACTTCAGAGGTGATTGCAATGAAGGCAGTCCAGCAATATGCAAGGACTTGTGCGGGGACGGCACTTGCCAGGAAGTAGTCTGCTTAGGAAACACTTGCCCCTGCGCTGAGAATAGCAATAACTGCCCAATTGACTGCACATAATCACTTGATTTCTTTAGCATTGTCCCATAGTGTTCTTAGTATTTTCATGAAAGCCTTTCCCAGGATCTTGTTCTTAGCGTGAATATTAACCCACTCGTGCTCAGGGTCTTGGATTGAAATAGTAACGAGCTCGTCATCACTGACCAATAATCTTATTCCAGGCAGTGAGAAATCGCGGAGGTTAACGCCAGACTTCTTAACATCCTTTAATTTCTTAGGGTCAGCCCTGCCAGCATCAACAAGAATGAAACGATCCTTAGCTTTCAAACCCTTCTCAGAGTACTTGCGCCTAATTGAAGGGTACCACTCATCAAGTTTTAAGCCCTCGCTAGTAGCCCAGTAATCCTTCTTGTAATTAAAGTGCTCAGCAACTTTCTTAGCGAAATTAGTCTTGCCAGTAGTAACACTAACTAATTCAGAGCTTGAAGCGGCTTTGCTAAGTTTCTTGAAAGCTTCGTTAACATCAGCTCTTAACTGATCAAGCTTGTTAGCCTCATCGTCAATCAAGCCGTTCAAAGCAGTTTTAGGTTCAACAGCCTTGTACTTCTTAGGCTTGCTAGGAATAACTTCAACCAATCCTTTCTGCTCAAGAACTTTAAGGCTGTCATAAATCCTGCCAAAAGGAACGTTGCTCTTAATACTAAGGTTATAAGCGCTTGATGAACCCATGCTAATAAGATTCAAGTAAGCCTCAGTCTCGTACTTATTAAGCCCTAATTTACGCAAAAGATCAATCATAATACAACCATAATAAGTTTAGCTGAGTTTATAAAATTTGTTGGCATAAGCTTTAAAAACTAAAGTTTTTATTAAGTTAATAAGAGGATGATGAGTGACGACGAATCGGACGCCCGAAAGAGCGTATGAAGAGACGGACCTATTCTGACTCTAAAATTTAAAAAAAGATTAATTAAGAAATAATCTTAAACTGATTCAGCAGCTTTCTTACCATTTTCTGTTAGACTATAATAAGTTACTTTCTCACCTTTTTTACCATAAACTAGTTTCTTATTGCTCAAAGAAGCAAGTGCTGAAGTAACATTACCCTTGGATAACGGGGAACAATTCTTCTCAATATCCTCACTCTTCTTGCCGCTGTTAAGATCAAAAGCACCCATGCTCTTCAAAGCAGTTAATACCTTCTTCTCGAACGTGTTTAACGCAGGCATTGTAATTTCTGGCATTCTAATTTTCACCTCCAAATTAATAAAACATGATGAAATAACTAGGTATTTTAAAGTTTACTAAATCAATAATCCCATGAATTAACAATTTATTTATTAATGAGGCGCTTAGTAAAGAGCATGGCAAAAACTAATAAAAAAGCAGTTAAGAAAGCAAAATCTAAAGCAAAGCCTGCTAAGAAAAAAACAATTAAGAAACCAGTCAAGAAAGCAGTTAAAAAAGTTGTAAAAAAAGTTAAAAAACCAATCAAGAAAGTAGTTAAGAAAGCCGCTAAAAAAGCGGTTAAGAAGCCTGTGAAAAAGGTTGTTAAGCCAAAAGTAACAGCGCCTAAAAAAGTTGAGCCAATAAAAGGCGAACGGGTTGGTGTTGTTGAGAATTACTTAAGCCACCTTGAAGTAGCAGTTGTTAAACTAACAGGGACATTAAGCATTGGCGATAACATAGTAATCCAGAACCCGAGCAGGACGAGAACAGTTAACCAGAAAGTAGAGTCAATGCAGATTGATAAAATAGTCGTTCTAAAAGCAGATAGAGGAGCTGACATAGGATTAAAAGTAAAAAGCCCGGTAAGGCAGGGCGACATTATTTACAAACTTTAAAATAATTCTTAATTTTTATTTTATTATTTTATTTATCCCTTGACTACTCAAGCCCTTAAGCTTAAAATAAGACTTAAGCTTGCTAAGCTCGAGACTAGTTCTTTCACGCTTTAATAGCAAGCGCCTAACCCAAACAGGTGTTGTCGGCTTGGTCTTAACAAGCCTCATCCTCAAGATCTTACTGCGAGCTTCAGACCCGTACTGCTTAAGCGCTCTCTTAAGAAAAGACGAGTTATCAGCAAATACATCCCACTTGACATGCCAGTCATTAAGCAAGTCAGCAGCAATCCTTAACCGATTAACAACGCCGGGCTCTGACTTAATCTTCAAAAGAATCTCATAAGCTTCGTTAATTGTTGATTCATCAAAAGGAATTGAGGGCAGCAATTTCTTGTAATGAAGTGCAAAAGGCATCCTAACACTCTGATTAGGGTCAACGAATATTGAATCATCAACACGCACAGGCAAGCCTTTAAGCAATCCCTTAACAGCCATGCCAACACAGTATTGAATAATTGCTTTACTGAAAACAGTCAAGCCCTCCTTAGTCAAACTGCTTAGAGGAATTTTTAAGTGAATTCCAGAGTCGCTTGAGAATTTGTAAGCGCACGAAAGACCTGCTTTCTTAAGCAAGCCCATAACAACAGTACAATCAGCCATTATTGATTCCGGCTTTGAATCAACGTCAATGAACACAAATGACTCGCTTGGTATTAAATTAGTCCTGCATTTATTGTTGCTGCACTCAATGCAGTTAAAGTAAGTGTAATAACCTTTACTTATGACTTGGCAGTGGGTCTTCTTGATTAATGAAGCTATTTCAACATTCTTATAAGCATTAGTGCTGATATTAAGGTCAAAAGCATTGCGCTCAGCCATTGCACTATAAATATCAGCCCAGTTCCTAGCGCTTGATATGAACTTCTTGAAAGCTTTGCGCCTGACGAACCTCCTGCTCCTGAAATCAACCCTCTTAAGCGATTCGACAAGCCTCTGGAAAGTAAGCAGCCTAACCAGCCTGCCTTTGCTGAAAACGTAATCATTAAACAAAGGCTCCATTTTCTTGTAATAATTCAATACTTCGCTCATCAAGGAATCAAAGTAACCTTCACGCTTAGGAGCTTCCCCCTTATTAATCAAAGCAACAAAAGTCCTTGACTTGCTAGGCTCATCTTTAGCTAGTTCAAAACCTTCCTTATTAGGCTCGCCTGCAATAACAGTTCCCTGAATAATTGGATGGTAATCTGCTAGCAGTTCCTTGAATTCATCAAGGTTATACTCATTAACATGGGTTGGCTCAGATTGAACAACCAATTCCCTGTTTGGTGTTGAGATTATGATTGTCTTATCAGCCAGTTTGTAAGCTTTTTTGATTATTCGCTTGGCATCAGATTCATTAAAGTGCTCTATGAACTCAGCCAGTATTACAGTGTCAAACCTATGCTTGAAATCATGCTTTAAGAAATCATCATTAATGAGACTGGCTTTTAATCCAAGAGCCCCCAAGTTCTCTCTTAATGAACTAATTGCTTTCTTTGAAAGGTCAATAGTAGTTAATTCATGATCCTTGCTTAACTCATAAGTTATGTAACCATTGCCAGTGCCCACATCAAGAACAGTCCTGCCCTTAACATTATCAAATATTCTCTTATAACGCCAGTAAGCAGTCCCTTTATCAAACTTAATTTTGCGCCACTCCTTAACTCTAGTACTATTCATTTTAGCCTCGAGTAATTAATCATTGGCTTTCCAAAAGTAGGGTATGATTCGAGCACACCAAATTCGAGACCATCAACTAATTTTGATAATGACTCGACTTTATTAACACTCAACTCAAGCCTTTGCTTAGTCTTGTTAAGATAAGCTTTAAGATGGTAATCCTTTGCTAGTTTTCTTAATGCGCCAATTGAGCCTTTAATTACGCCTTTAATTAATGTTCCGTCACTAGTGATTAACTCGTATGGCTTAGCAGTCTGCTTAGCAGTCCTCTTAAGCCTCTCCCTGAATTGAACAGCATCCTTTAACCCTGCACTGCAGTAATAAACGCTGAGCTTAAGCTTCTTAGCGTAATCAATTAATTTAAGAGCAGTCGAACGGCTCCCCTTAGCAGAGACAAGATCTTTATCAAAGCAGTAACCAAGCCCTTTCAGTGAATTGTAATTAGGTTCTGTTAATTCAAGCTCGTTAATATTAAGGAACTTAGCTTTAACACTGTTGAGGTAATCTGCGAGCTCTTTAAGCTCGCTAAGCCTGCCTGGCAGTGCTGGTACTTCAACGCCAACATCAAAAGAGTAATTCAAAGCTTTCTTAATCAAAGGCCAGTAAGACTTGCTTAAGTTAACAGGGTGAATCCTTAATTCATCAAGACCTGCTTTATCAAGAGCCTTAAGTGTTGAATCACTAATCCCTGGCATTGCAGTGTACAAGTGAATGTGGAATGACTTGCCAAACTTATTCTTAAGCAATTTAATGTAATGAATTACACGATCAATGACAAGCAATGGCTCGCCCCCAGTAAAACCAGCGCCCAGGGCGCGCATTGATAAAGCTTCATTAATCAAATCAGAGTCTTTTCTAACAGGCCTCTCATTAGCCATAACCAAATCCCTGCCGCGCATTTCAACAGGCAATGGGCAGTAAAAGCACTTATTAGCGCACAAACCAGTTATGAACAAAACTAGTTTCTCGCCCTTAACGCACTCCCTGCAGCCATTAGCCATTCGGCCTGACAAAGCGTAATAACCCTTAACGCAGTAATTTTTCATGAAAGATTCAACAGCAAGTCTTAAAGATTAACTTGGAGCCCTCCTTTTTCCTTAAACCAATTATAAACTTAAGCATTGAGTAAAGCGATTTATTGTTAAGCTCAGCTTGCCTTAGAGTCCACTCATTAACTAATTCATTAATTGAATCAGGAATTGACTTGAGCGTCATTATGAAGTACTCGTGCTTTATCATGTTAATTAAGTGGTTGATTAATTCATTGTCAAGCTTGTTATTAAAAACCCGGTGGCCTGTCAAGCCTTCGCAGTAATTTGGTATAAATGATCTTGCAATGAAATCATCACCATCCTTAGTCAAGTAAACGCTGAAAGGATTAATAGCGCACTCCTCTGGCTTTTTGTCATTAATAGTGCACGACTTATCCTTGTAGAAAACACAATAATCACCCGCTGTCTTAGGGCTGATGATTAAAGGTGATTTCTCAACTTTAATAGTAAGCCCTCCATTTTTAATAGCAGGGAAGCTAACCTCCTGATCCTTCAATAACTCAAGCTTGCCTCGCTGCTCAGGACTTAATTTCATCACATCACTCATTGTTATTGAAGGTGTGCTTGAGCAGCAATCACCGCAGCGCCTGCACTTAAAAATAGGGTACTTGCTAGACTTGAATTTAATGTGATCACTAATCTTAATCATAGCTTATGCTAATCAATGATCCATTTTAAAAGCTTTTACAATAAAAAAAAAATAATAAATAATCATTTAATAATTATCTTAGCAGGTTTCTTTTCTTTCTTAGCTTCTGCTCTTGCAAGCGTCACTGTCAAAACACCATCCTTGAATTCAGCGCTGGTCTTCTCAGGAATAACTTGAATTGGTAAAGGGATTAGCCTGTAAAAACCAGAGTAACTCCTCTCATAATGATAATACCCTTTCTTATCAACTTCTTTCTTAGCTTTCGACTCACTCTTAACCTCTAACTCGTTATCAGTAACGTTAATCTCAACATCCTTTTTATCAACGCCAGGCAGTTCAATGAATACTTTAACGCTTTCAGGCTCAACCTTAATGTCAGTTAAGGGCTGTCTTAAGCCAGTGCTTGGAGGAATTTCCTCAAAGAACTTCTCAAAACGCTTGCGCATCCTATCAAGTTCAGCAAAAGGCTCCCACCACATAATAAGCAGTAAAGTTGAACTTAAATAAAAAATTTTTGTTCTAAGAAGTTATTTAATAAACAAGAAGCTTAAAGCTATTTAATGATTGAAGTTAATGGACTGTCTAAATCATTCGGCAGTGTTAAAGCAGTGGATGATTTAAATTTCAAAGTTAAGGATGGCGAAGTATTCGGTTACTTAGGGCCTAACGGCGCTGGCAAGACAACAACAGTGAGGATGCTATGCTGCCTCTTAAAACCAGACTCAGGCAGCGCATTAATTAATGGTTATTATATTAACAAGGAGCCTGATAAGATTAGGAGTCTTATAGGATTATTGCCTGAAGTGCCTGGTTTTTATAACTCGCTCAGCCTGGTTAAGAACTTATTATTTTACTCAAGGCTTCAAGGAATTAATGACGATAAAGCTTTGAAGAGGATTAATGATTACTTAAACTTGCTAGGATTAAAATCAAGGAAGGATGACGCCTTAGGATCTTTCAGCAAGGGAATGCAGCAAAAAGTAGCTATAATAAGAGCTTTGATTCACGAGCCTAAGTACTTATTCCTTGATGAGCCGACAGCAAGCCTTGACCCGCAAGCAGCTAAGACAGTCAGGGATTTCATAATTAAATTAAAAGAGAAGAATAGGGTAATATTCATTAACACTCATAACTTATCTGAAGCCCAGAGGATATGCGATAGGGTAGCAGTGCTTAATAAGAAGGTGCTAAGCATTGGCTCGCCAAAGGAATTGAGCAAAACTTTATTCAAGCCTAAAACAGTAATTAAGTTAAGCTCAATAAACAATAGATTAAAGAACTCTTTAAAGGGTTGTGATTTTGAAGTCAAAGGAGATGAATTAATATTTAACGTCAATGATCCTATTAAGGATAACCCGTTATTAGTAAAAAAAATTGTTAAATCAGGAGGCAGGATCTTAAGCGTTAATGAAAGCGAGCACTCGCTAGAAGACGTTTATCTTAAGTTAGTGGGTGAAACAAAATGAGATTAAGGGGTTCCTCAAGGACCTTTAGGTCCGAGGAGGAAGTTTATCTTAAGTTAGTGGGTGAAACAAAATGAATCTGGCGAGGATTAAAGCAGTAATAAGCAAGGATTGGTCTGAGTTCAAGGAGAGCAAGTACTTATTTTACTCAGTAATATTCATGCCAATATTCTTAAGCGTAATATTCCCAATAGCATTCCTAGCGCCTATGAACAAGGATAATGTTCAGGAGTTCTTAGAAGCTCCTTTCATACCACCTGAAGCGCAGAGTGATTACTCGTTAATAATTGAGTACATAACCAATACAATGCTGCCAATGTTCATGCTAATACCATTAATGGTCTCAACAATACTAGGAGCTCACTCTTTTGTAGGCGAGAAAGTAAGCAGGACGCTTGAGCCTCTGCTAGCAACGCCAGTAAGTGATAATGAGTTATTCACTGGCAAGATATTATCAATACTAATACCTTCATTAATAGCAACACTGGTTGGTTTTTGTTTGTTTGCAATAGTAACTAACTTTTTATCAGTTAATTCTCTCGGCGTTAATTACATCCCGTCAGCAACTTGGTTATTAGCTCTTGTTTTATTAATGCCTTTATTATCATTCATTGGGATAACAGTAACAGTTCTTATTAGTTCAAGAGTCAATGATTTAAGGAGCGCTCAGCAATTAAGCGGTTTAGTAAGCCTGCCAATAATGGGGTTATTAATACTTAACATAAGCGGTGCTTTAATGATCGGCGTGACTTCAGTGTTAATAATAACTGTCGTGCTTGGATTAATATTTTACGCTCTTTTCAAAACAGCAACAAAATTATTCAACAGGGAGCGGATACTAACAAGCTGGAAGTGAATTAATCACTGTTTTTTAAAAACAATAACCAGGGTATCGAAAGGTTTTTAATAACAAAAACCAGTCTTATAGGGTTATGAGTTTTGATAATTTAATCGAAGCAATCACTAATAGCAAGATATCTGATAATAAAGCTAAGATACTAAAGACTCTAAAGAAAGCAGGTATTAACATAAGAGATGTTGATATAACCAACTTAACTCCTGAACAAATAAAAATGCTTAAGGAAAGAAAATTATGGAATAAGATCAGCGAGTACTACCCTAACTCTAATGAATTGAAAAACAGCATAAGCAAGAGGATAATAAACTGCCTTGATAAGCACATCAAACTGCCTGTTAACACAAGGAATATTGCAGCGGATTATATTAATAAATTCTTTTTCGGAACAACAGCTTATGAACCAAAGCCATTTAATGAAGTAAGCGCTGATATAATAAGTTTCTTGAGGACTGCTCAGAAAAAGGAAGGATTAGCCAAGGAGTTAGGCAAAGATAAAGCAGCTGTTTACGAAGGAGAGATTGAATCATTAATAAGCAATGGTTTAGTAAAACAATCTTATATAAGCATTGACTGCCCTATTATTGAAGTTACTAAGAAGGGTGTTGAGGAGTTAGTTAATTACTTGTGCAAGGTTAATAATTTTAATAAAAATGATTTTATTGAAGCAATAAATAAATGCAATAAGCGCGATCAAACAATTGAAAATGAAACTCCTAAAGCAGTAATAGACTGCCTTGTTAAGTATAACTTAATAATGAAAGCGTCAGGCAGATTAAGTGATCCAATAATCTACTTGCCTGAATTAGCTTCACTGCTTAATTAATTAAGCAAGTTTTTTAATTAACTAATTACTATATAATTTTCTATGGCTTACCCCATTAACTGGACTTGCCCTGCGTGCGGCAGCATAATTAATAATTCTAACAGTTGCAATGTTTGCAATTACTCGCCTCCGGCTGAGAGCGGTTTGCTTGAAGCAGCCAAGAAAAGCGAGAGATTAATCAAGGAGCGGGCGCTAGCCTTCTTAATAGACATGCTAGTCCTAAACTTAATAATAGGTATAGCAGCTTACATCTTCATAGCAACACAAGCAACCGGCGAGCAATTAATCAGGGCAGTCAACGTAATGTTGTTACCAGCTTTGCTAATTGGTTTGGCAGCGCACCCTTTTTACCTGCTTGCGCTAGAGTTAATGCTTAAAGGAAGGACTTATGGCAAGGCAATAATGAAGATTAGAGTAGTCAAGCTTGACGGTTCAAGAGCTGGTTTTGCCGGATTGCTAATAAGGAATATGATGAGGTTCTTTGAAGCACTAACACTTTACATAATATCATTCTATTACATCAATAAATCAACTAGCAGCCAGCGGTTAGGCGATAAGATAGCAGGCACTATGGTAGTTAAGGTTTAATTTCAAGTTTAACTTTGCAGCCTAATAACCTTCCAGCAGCAACTTCAAGTTTTGATTTTAACGGTTCTATAAAACTCTTTGAATTAGAATAATCACTCTCTACTTTCTTGAAAGCCTTGCCCCAGTGCATTAGATCACTGTTAACTTTAACAATCGATGAACCGCCTGACTTATCATCAGCAGCATTTTTAAGCAATTCCCTCTTGGATAATAACTCATCCTTCTTCTTAAGCAGAACACGCTTCTCTTGACTGCAAGAATCACAATGCTTGATCAAACCCTGGAATCGGACTACTTCACTTATTGCTGATTGGAACAAGCCCATCTTATAATCACGCTCATTGAATATCTTCTTTAAATCAATAAAAGCCTTGTTCAATGAAACAAGCCTTAAGCAAATATCCTTTAACTCGCCTTTAAAGAAAGCAGTAACCCTCGAACCCTTGCTCAGACCAGCTTTAACAGCTTGATCGAACAATGAATTAGTGTTATTAATAAAATCCCTTAATTTGTTGAAATCAACAGGCTCAGCAACTGTCAAGTAAGGCATTATTAAGTTCCTAATAACCATCCTGGAATTATTAGTGCTGCCCATAGAATCACCGCTTGTGAACTTAGATAATGACATTATCATCCTATTAAACTCATTGAATAACCTACTGATCAAACCCTTCAAGTCAGTCAAGTCTTGAAGGTTATCCCTCTCTTGAGCAAGCTTATCCTCAAGCTCTGTCAGTGAACAATTCAGTTCAGAACCCTTATCCTGTCTTGATAAGAAACCCATCAATATAAGAATAGGATCGCAGTATTTTAAAGTTTTTCAATCAAAAAATAATTAAAAAGGGAGAGGCTTAATTGATTAATATGCTAAAATTGTTCAACAGTTTAACGCGCAAAATAGAGGAGTTTAAGCCATTAATACCAGGCAGGGTGTTGATGTATAACTGCGGCCCGACAGTTTACGGCCTGCCTCACATAGGCAATTACTTAAGTTTCTTTAGGGCTGATATCCTGAGGCGATGGCTTGAGTGGAGCGGTTACGAAGTAACACAAGTAATGAACATTACTGATATTGATGATAAGACTATAAGAGATTCAAAGAAAGAAGGGCTTAGCCTTAAGGAGTTCACTGAGAAATACACAGCTGATTTCTTGAGAGGACTTGATGCTCTTGGAATAAGAAGAGCTCATGTTTACCCAAAAGCAACAGAACATGTTACTGAGATGATTGGGATAATAAGGAAGTTACTGGCTAAGGGTTATGCTTACAAGAGTAATGACGGCATTTACTACAAGATAAGCAAATTCAAGGGTTACGGCAAACTAAGCCACTTAAACCTCAAAGGATTAAAAGCAGGGGCTAGCAACAGAGTACTAGCTGATGAGTACGAGAAAGAAAGCGTTACTGACTTTGCTTTATGGAAGTTCAGCAACCAGGACGAATTAACAAGAGGCATTTACTTTAACACGCCTTGGGGCAAAGGAAGGCCTGGCTGGCACATTGAGTGCAGCGCGATGAGCAATAAGTACTTAGGAAAGACTTTTGATATTCACACTGGAGGTATTGACTTATTATTCCCTCACCACGAGAATGAGATAGCTCAGAGCGAAGCAGCTAACGGCGCGCAATTTGTCAGATACTGGTTGCATAACGGCCACTTGCTTGTTGGTGGCGAGAAGATGAGCAAGAGCAAAGGCAATTACTTCACACTATACGAACTGCTTGATAAATTCGACCCATTAGTTATCAGATACTTCTTCTTATCAACACATTACAGGGATAAGGTTAATTACACTGAATCATCAATGAATAACGCAGCCAACTCGCTTAACAAGCTTAAAGTAAGTATTAGCTTAGCTGAGAATGCGCTCAAATCAAAAGATGAGTACTTAATGATTAAAGCTAAGGACACTGAATTCAGGAAAGCAATAAAGCGTTTAGAGAAGCAGTTAATTAATTCAATGGATAATGATTTGAACACGCCAAGAGCATTAATGACACTGCATGACCTATCAGCAGCAATCAACAAGTATGTTGAATCAAAACCTAACAAAGGCTTACTGGCTGAAGCATTATGCATTTACAAGAAGTTCCTAAAACTATTCGGTTTATTAAGCAAGGAACCGGGGTTTGATGAAAGCTTAATTAAAGCAGTGATAAGAATGCGCGATGAAGCGCGAGAGCATAATGACTTTGAGACTAGTGACAGGATAAGAAAATTATTACTAGACAATAAGATACAGCTAGAGGACTCACCTAAAGGAACAACCTGGAGAAAGATTTAGTCTTTTTTCTTAAACTTAACCGAGAACAAGCCATTAATAAGATTCTTCTTTGGAAATGCTGTTATAACTCATAATTAAAACAATTTTGGGAAAAAAATGAATATTTAAAGATTTCCGCCGAACCTCACTATAATTTTAAAAACCCTAGATTATTATCCTATTAATTAAAGGCGGGGTAGCAAAGTGGCCATGCGATCGCCTGCAGAGCGATTGACGGGGGTTCAAACCCAGAAAGGGGACACATTCCCCTCTCGAGGGACTGCTCACCCTTTGGGTAACGGTCAAGTGAAAATCCCTCCCCTGCCTTTATCGTAATCCCTCCCGCGAAGCACATAGTGCGAGCGTGCCGGGATAATAATCACGGGCACCTGCGTTTTAACAAAGGTAATTTAATAATGAACAAATGGTTGTTAATACTACCCTTAATAACGCTGCTTGGCTGCACTATTAGTTCTCAAGAATCAAATCAAGAAATAATAAGCATGGGATCAATAAGCGGTGCTCGAAAATTAGAAGCGAGCAATGAAAGCATTATAAGAGAATTCAGGTGGAGTTATAATAACAATAACTGGTCAATGGTAGTAGAGTTATATGAACGGACTTACGAGTTCTACATTAATAGAAGCAGGCACAGGGATTATGACTTGTTCGCATCAGACCCTTATGATGATGAATCAATAAGAACCATTGCTGGAAACTTAAAAATGCTTGGAACAAGCGGAGGGATTACTGATGATGAAATGCCTTATTTTGCAGCTTCATTTGTTCAAGCAATGCCTTACACGCCGGATAATGTTACAACAAGTTATGATGATTACCCAAGATTTCCTTACGAAACACTATATGATAATGGCGGTGACTGTGAAGACACAGCAATACTAACAGCGGCAATAATACAAGAATTAGATTATGATGTTGCTTTAATAAAACTGCCTGGCCACGTGGCTGTTGGAGTAAGCTGCTCAGAAGCTGTCGGAGATCACTATAATTATAACAGCGTAAATTACTGCTACTTAGAAACTACAGGTGAGGGGTGGTTTATTGGAGAATTGCCTGACAATTACAAGAACAGCCCTGCAGAAGTAATACCAATCTACAAAAGACCTTACCTTGAGATAAACTCTAATTATTCAATAACAAAGGTTTTATTAGAAGTTAGAGTCAGGGTCAATGTAACAATAAATAATCTTGGTTCTATTAAAGCAAGCAGTGTAAGAACGCAAGTTTCATTGCAAACTAATGACTTAACAACAGCCTGGGACTTAGTTGAAAGCGAGGAGTTAGATATAAACCCAGAGGAGATAGTTAATTACCAAACAATCAACTTAGCTACATTAATTGGCAATGAATTTAGGGTTTGCGTAAAAGCTTATGGCAATAACTTTTTTTCAGAGGATAATTGCGGCGGATGGGTAAACTGGGGCTGATCATTAGGTTTATAAAGGGCCTATTTTTATCTCTTCTATAATCATAGAAATATGAATTAAATTTAAACGGAGGAATTAATATAAAATGGCATACGCGGATAGTAGATCTCGAGGAGGAGGAAGAGGAGGTTCGAGAGGAAGGCCTAGAAGCGGAGGAAGAGGAGGCTCTAGAGGCGGAGGATTCGGCGGAGGATTCAGGGGGCCAAGAAGGGAGTTTGGTCCTAGGGAGATGTTTAAAGCTACTTGCGCTGATTGCGGCAAGGAAGCTGAAGTTCCTTTCAAGCCAACAGAAGGAAGACCTGTTTACTGCAAGGATTGCTTTGCTAAGAAAAGAGGTTTTGAACCAAAACCGCCAAGAGAAGAGAGACCAGCTTTAAAGAAAGAAACAGAAGAAGTTGAAGAAGAGATTGAAAAAGCTGAAGAATCAGAAGAAGAATCTGAAGATTTTGAAGAATAAAGATCTTAAGATTAAAAAGGATTCTTAGCTAATTACTTTTTTTATTTTATTTAAATAAGGTTAATGGCAATTCTTTTAAATTAACTCAGACATTAATTAGAGTATTAATGAAAAAAGTTTCGCTAATAATAACAATATTAATGCTTGCAAGCCCGGTACTAGCGGGGTATTACGCTGATGTTGAATTAATTATTAATGAACAAGGAACAGCGAGCATTACCGGATTAACAAACCATCCTTTGCTTGCCGGCGAGACAAGCAACCTAACAAGCAAGCAGGGCATCTACTGGACTTTTAATTTAACAATTAACGAATTATTCGATTACTATGTTATAAAAGTAACACTGCCAGCAGGAGCGGTTATTAATTACTTAAAAACTCCGGATAGCGTAAGGATAAGCGAGGAGCTTGGCAGTATAAGAATACTAGCTTCAGGCAATAATGAGACTGTAAGGATAATAACTCAGTATAATATTGAGCCTTTTAAAATTAACCTTGACTGGTTATGGTTATTAGTCCTTATGACAATACCAGCGGTTATAACATTATTAATCAAGCTTAAGAAGCCTAAGAAAAAAGTAAACCATTCATTACTGACTGAACGCGAGTCATTAATAATAAAGCAATTAGAAAAGAAGAAGATGATAAGCCAGAGAGAGCTTGAGAAAATATTAAAGATACCTAAAGCTTCGGTTTCAAGAAATATTAATTCACTAATAAGAAAGGGTTTGGTTAAGAAGGAGAAGAAAGGCATTACTAATGTGATTGTTCTAAAAAAAGATTAAGTTGTTCCGGCTTGTTCCGCCTTTTTCCGGCTAAAAGTAATATATTGTTCCAGCCATTAAGTATAGCATAAGGAGGTGCTTAAAAAAAATGATTAAGCAAACAGGAGCAATAATTGCTGCAATGTTATTAATAATGCCTGCAGCACTAGCATTAGATAATGAGACTCCATTAGACAATGAGACCCCAATAGAAATAGAGCTTGAATTAGATAATGAGACTCCAGTAATAGAACCAGAGGTTGATATCATTACTGAAGTAGACCCTGATTTAAACGTAATGTCAACACTAAAAGGAGCAGTAGTAAGGTTCCTTCAATTAGAAAGGCAGTTAGGTATTAAGATAAGAAGAGCTGATTACATAATTGCTAACCTGAACGATACTGACATAACAGGCTTTGAAGCAATAATAGATGAGTTGGGATTAATAAAGGACGAAGTACACTCATACACTCTTGAAGGAGCTCTTAACGGTTTAACAATGCCTGAGATAGCAGTGATATACATTGACTTAAGGGATGACAGCCGTGAATTAATCCAAGAATTCAGAACATTATTGCACGAATTAGTCGGCGAGAATAAGTTAGCTGGTCTAAGGGCAATGATCGAGGAGGTAAACGAAGGAGAAGATAATACGATAATGAATCAGATTAGGAATAGGATTAAAGAATATAACGCTGAGCAAGTGAGGTTAATGCTTCAAGCAATGGGCGCTGAAGATAATGAAACGCTAGTTCAAATGGTTTTGAACGGTGAGATAAACAAAGGCCAAGCGTTGAACCAATTAAGGTCAATGTACTCTGAACTGGCTGGTTCTAAGAGAGCTAACGTGGCTTTTAACATCATTAGTAAAATGAACCAGTTAAAAGTTAATAAGAGAGCTTCAATTGAGAACGCAGCATCAAATAAGATAGAAAGGCAGTTAGAGAGGCTTCAGGATAGGCTTGAAAAAGCACAAGCTAAGGTTAATAACACTTTGAGCAAGGTTAAGGAAAGATTAAACCAGACCATTCAGAATTGGAGGGGTAATAAATGAAGGTTGTAGCATTAGTCTTGCTTTTATTGCTTGGAGTGGTATTAATTGCTGGTTGCACAGCGGGTCCGACAAGTCAGGGTAATGAACAGAGTGTTCAAGGAGTTATTGACGAATTCGGGGAGACACTGCTTAATGAAACAGATGATGTTGAGATAGGATCATTAATTTGATCCTAACTTATTTCTTTTTTTATTATTTCTTTTAATTCATTAACAGCTTGGCTTAACTCGCCAGAGTTATCAATAACGTAATCAGCGTAATCACAGTCCTGATTGTTCAAAGCCCTGTTAACTCTTGCTTCAACCTCAGCCCCGCCCTCGCGGCCTCTGCCCTTAATACGATTAATGCTATCACTAACAGGCACTTTAACAAAAATTACTTTAGTGTTATGGTATAAATTCTTAGCCTTGTCAATAACGTCGCGGCTGACATTAACAATAACATCATAACCTTGATTAAGCCATGATATGACTTCACTGCTGACTCCGTAATTAAAACCATAACTAACCCAGTTAAGTAAAAAAGCATTCCTCTCAAGCATTGAATTAAAATCATCAAGTGATATGAAATTATTATCCTCAAAAGCGCTGGGCTCCCTTGTAATGAAACGCTTAGCTACCCTAACGCCAGGCAGGCCAGCAAGCCCTTTAATTATTGAGTCCTTGCCTGAACCGCTGTTACCAACTATTAAGAATAAACGACCTTCCATTAAAGACCACCAATTTTTAAAAATAAAAAATAAAAATTCACTGATTTTGATTAATAAAAGTCTTCGTCAGACTCCTCGCTCTCACCGAAATCCTCAGACTCATCCGACTCGTCTAATTCATCACTTCCCTCTAAGTCCTCAGCATTAAAATCCTCAGACTCATCTAATTCCTCAGGTTCAGCTTCAATTTTCTCCTCTTCCCAAACTTTCTTTTCAATCTTCTTCTGGACTTTCTTAGGAGCTACTTTTTTATGCACAACTTTCTTCTTAGCAACAGCTTTTTTCTTAGCTGCAGTTTTTTTCTTAGGCGCAGATTTTTTAACGGCTTTCTTAGGCATTAAATTAGTTCACCTCCAATTATAAGCATAAACAGCTCAAAAACATGAGATAACATTAAGCATTAATAAACTTTTTCATAGGGTTAATTGGCGCTGAATTTTAGCGACCGCTTAATAAAAGACAGCACTTCAGCGTCAGTAACATCATGCCATTTTTCATAAACTTGGGCTACAGCATAAAATGGCTCAGGCGTTTCAAGGATAATTAGGGTGTCAACCAGCTTCCTAACCCTAAGAGCCACTTCATTGCTTCCTACTGGGGAGGCTACTATTACCCTTTTAGCGCCTAGTTTCCTGCAGGCTTTAATAGCAGCAATAATGGTTGAGCCCATTGCCAAGCCGTCATCAACTAGTATAACAATCCTGCCCTTTAATTTAGGCAATGGCTTGCCTTGCCTTAGGACGCTAACCCTTCGCTTAACCTCATTAAGCTGGTATTTAATTATTGAATCCCTATCCCCCTTTGACAGCCACTTATTAGCGTCCTTAAAAATGAACCTGCTGCCATCCTCAGCAATAGCACCAAAGCCAGCTTCAGGGTTATTAGGGAAAGGCAGTTTCCTAACTATCAATAATGAGAACTTAGCTCTTAAGTAGCTGGCAACTTCATAACCAACTTCAGTGCCGCCGCGCGGTATAGCAAGCACAATCACTGGCTTACCCTTATAATGGCTTAAAGCCCTGGCAAGCAACTTCCCTGCCTCAGCGCGATCATGGAACACACCTTAAACTATACAATTGATAATAAAAAAGTTTTTTAAGGGCATTAAACTAGCCATCACTCATGTCAGCCCAGTTAATAATTGATGACATTAAATTGAGTGTTAATAAGTTAAAGAAGAATTGCCTTGGTTTTGGAGCGGTTTACGCTACTAAGATAGTAACTGATTACTTAGGCCTTAAACTAAGCCTTGATGAGATTACTAATTGCTTCGGCGATAATGCTAAGTGGACTGCTCCTGAACAATTCAAGAGGCTTGAATCACTTGGGTTAAAAGCAATACTCCATGAATCGATTGACAAAGCATTCGAATTACTAACCAATGAACAACCGTTAATTTACTTTGACTGCTCAGACAAGTCATGCGGGGTAATAATCGGTTATAATGAGAAGCAATTCTACATTTTTAATTTAAAGAAAGAAAAGACAGTAAACCACGATTGGTTTAACAGAGTAGACAGTTTTGTTGAAATAAAAAAGCTTTAAAAAACAAACAATCCTATCTTAGATCTAATGGGCCGGTAGTTCAGACTGGTAGAATGCTTCATTGGCATTGGAGAGGTCTCGGGATGCCAGCAAAGTAAAAAAGTGTTGGCACGAGAATTCAAATCCCGACCGGTCCATAACCTAACCGCGTCCCAACATTTGGGACTCAGTTTTAGGCTAATCCTGATCACCCCTATCTTCTAAGAAATAATTATTTTTAAGTAAAAAGGTTAATAAGTTATTAGTAATTAATTCTTTAATGTAATGATTGATGATAGGTTGCCAGTGGTTTCAGTAATGATTGTTATTAGCTTGCTTAGTGTTTTCTTAATGCAGCCTCAATTGACTGGTTACTCTGTTGCAGATGGTTTTAAGGGAACTGGGATGACTGTCTTTGAACCGATTAGTTATGAATTAAGCAGTGAAGGTTTTTTCAAGATTACTTTAGAGAATCTTTTCGGCGAGCGAGTTGTTATCAAGCAAGTTACTGTAAGCATTAATGGTTCTACTTCAAAAGCTCCTTTCAATGAAGTACTAGCTCAAGGCGAATCAGTTGAACTAGTTGTTTACGGCCTTGAAGCAGTAAGAAGAGAAGCTTATGATGCTAGGGTTAGGATTGAATTCCAGGATAGGTCTGGGTTATTATCATCGGATAATGGTTTGTTGTTAGGGATTGTTAAATGAAAAGGGTATTAATCCCGAGCACTTTCACAGCTGATGAGAAGAACAGGTTCTTAAGGGATTATAAGATTGGAATGATTGCGCGGGCATGCGCTACTTTCGGGGTTAATGAAGTAATTGTTTATTTTGATAAGGACCCTATGTTTGAGAGCCACGGTCTTGGCAAGCACATTATTAAAGTGTTAAAATACTTGAGAACACCCCCTTACTTGCGCAAGTACTTATTCCCTCTTGAAAGGGAGTTGAGCACTGTTGGTGTTGTTCACCCTGTTATTATGCCAAGCCACGCGCCAGAATTCTTTGGCTTGCGAGTCAGGGAGGGTTACGCTGTTAGTGACGGATTGGTTGATCTTGGTTTTAATAAGAAATCAAGGGTCAGCGGAGCCAGGAAAGGGAGTGTTGTCACTGTTAACCTTGATAACATGAGCATTGTTAAGCCTCGTGATTACATGGGTTATGACTGCAGTTATTTTAACAAGCCTCTCAATAAATTGATGGATTCAATTGATGGAGTAATGATTGGCACTTCAAAGTACGGCTCTAATATTAAGAGCGTCAAGCTGCCAGTTAATAATTATAATCTGATTTTTGGGAGTGCTTACAGGGGACTAAAGGAACTTGGCGTTCTCAACAAGTGCAACCTGGTTATTAACGCAGTGCCTAATCAATTAGTTAAGACAGTCAGGACAGAAGAAGCAATATTCTACACACTAGCAGTGATTAATGTACTAAAATAAGTGTGAGCCCGAGGGCTTTTAGTCCTCGGAGATTTATTTTATGAGCCCGAGGGGATTTTCTAGCCACTTGCTTCAGTGAATTTTTCTTTCGGCTGAAGCACTTTCTTTTCTTAAAAGAAAGGGCTCTTCGAACCCCCGACACCCTGGTTACTCTATTACCCCGCAAGGGTATTAAGAGCCAGGTGCTCTGCCAGACTGAGCTACGGGCCCACTTTTGAGCGCGCAGTTAAAATCTCTTTTCAAAGTTTCTTCTTTTCCATAAAAGCTTTTCTTTTTAAGAAAAGGTTTTAGCTACGGGCCCACTTAAGTTTAAGGAAGAATTATTCATTTTATAAAAGTTTGTTCTTCATTTTTTTTCTAAAAGGAGGGTATGAGTAGCATAGAGCCCGTAAGACTTTGTCTTAGGGTGCCGGGAACAAGTCCCGTGCGAGAGGGAACCTTTGGTGCCTTCTTCTTGGTTCGTTTTATAAAAGTTTGTTCTATTATTCTACTGCTCGTCTTAATCTTTCTCTATAATCACTAATGTAATAAGTTTGCTCTATCAAAACAGCAGCCCATTCTTGAAGGTTTTTAATTTTATTGCCTGCTACTTTTAGTTTTGTTAAGTTGGTTAATTCTTTTAGCTCATCAGGCAATTTATTTATATTATTATTCTCCAAATCAAGCATTTTTAATTCTTTAAGCAAGGATATGCATGGTGGTATCTCTCTTATTTTGTTGTAACCTAAATCAAGAATCATTAAGTTTGTTAAACCTACTATTTCATCAGGTATCTTCCTAATATTATTTAAAGATAAAGCTAAGTGACATAAATTAGTTAATTCACTTATACGGGTAGGTATTTCCTGCAATTCAAGATGACTAAGAATCAAGTAACTTAAATTTTCAAATTTTGAAAGTATATCTATTGGCAGTTCCCTAATTTTATAAGATTCGCCTACGGGTGGTTGAACAATTATTCCTCTAACATGATCATTTTCTAAGTAGATCGCAAGTTTAGGATCAAATAAGTGTGAAGCCTCAATATAGTTAGTATATCCCTCAATATTATCATTAAAAATGTTATAGTCTCTAATATTCAAATTAAATAGATTTGCAAATTCTTTTAATGCACCAATTTCTTTTTCTGGGAGTGACCTTACCCTTTCATCTACTGTTTCTAACTCTTGTATGATAGTACCTAATGTTTTCATTAATTTATAATCTAAGATAACTCATTTATAAACATTTCTATTTTTTCGGCTTGTCGTGTGTTCTCTTGTTCCACGAGTACTTTCTTAGTTTAGCGCTCTTGCCGTAACCGCAGCTTGCGCACTCGCTGTTTGTAGCGTGATAAGTGTGCTTACCGCATCGTCTGCATCTTATATGGGTCTTGCCACTGCTTCTTTTACCCATTGAAGGAGTTCCTTTAACCATAAGGAAATCACTCCGCTGAGGCTATTAGAATTATAGTGTCTCCCCTGATGAATAACTTGCCGAGTTTTCTCTTGACTTCGCCGTTAATTATTTGCTCAGCGTCTCTTAGCACTATGTTAATGTGCATGTCAAATGCTTCAAGCACTCCGCTGAACTTAGTCCCATTCTTTAACTCAATAAGCACTTTGTTGTCTTTTGCTTCATTTAAAGCGTCAAAAGGTTTCTGAACGTCAACCATGTAAAAAGTTGAAAGTATTCTCTTTTTTAAAGTTATTGGTCGAGCGTGATGATATATGATTATTAGTCAAATAAAAAAATTATTTAAACAACACCAGTTGCATTTTTTTGTAATAGAATTAACCAATAATTTTATAAAAGCTTGTTCTGTATTCCTTAGTTCATGAGTATTTGGTTGCGCAGGGCTTTGAAGAAGCCTAGCGGCGGCAAGTTAAAGAAGTTTAGGCAAAAGAGGAAGCGTGAGCTCGGCAGGACCCAAAGCCTTACTAGTATTGGTGAATCTAAGGTTAGGAAGATTAGGACTATGGGCGGCAACTTAAAGTTTAAAGCGCTTACAATTAATTCAGTTAATGTTTATGATCCTAAGAAGAAGATTAATGTTAAGGCTGAGGTCCAGGATGTAATGTTAAACCCAGCTAACAGGCATTATGTTAGGATGGATGTTATAACTAAGGGTGCTGTTCTTAAGACTAATCTTGGTTTTGTTAGGGTTACTAACAGGCCTGGACAAGAAGGTTTTGCTAATGGTGTCTTCACTGATTACTCTGAGGAGAAGGGAGGCACTAGGATAAGCAAGACTGCTGCTAAGAAGAAGGTTAAGAAGCACGCTGATAAGAAAGAGCCTAAAATAAAGGTTAAGAAGGAATCATTAGCTGCTAAGGTAAAGAAAGTTATTCTAGATAAGAAAGAAGTAAAAGGGTAATTCTAAGATTAATCCTAAAGGGAAAAGTTGGTCTTTAGAGGCTAGGATAGAAAAGCTTATAAAGGGTGTTTTGTTTGCTTATTTAATCCTTTCGAAAAAAGGGGTTTGGTTACTATGGTTGAAGAAAAAACAAACACTGAAAATAAGCGCAAATGCCCTGAATGCGGTTCTGCTAACCTAATTTGGGATCCTACTCACGGCGAGACTATGTGCAAGAAGTGCGGTTACATTATTGAGGATTACCAGATTGATTTCAGCCAGGAATGGCGTGAATTCGACCACGATCAAGCAGAATCAAGGAGGAGGGTTGGCACTCCAATAACTTTCACTAAGCACGATAAGGGTGTCAGCACTAAGATAGGCAAGGGCGGTGACTTGTACAAGTTATCATCTAGCGAGCGAAAGAAGTACTCTAAGCTAATTAAGTGGCAGTCAAGGATCAGCACTGCTATTGAGCGAAACCTTAAATTCGCATTAGCTGAATTAAGAAGGGTTTCAAGCTTCCTTAACATACCAAAGATTGCTGAGGAAGAAGCAGCCAGGATTTATTACATGGCAGCAACCAAGGGGCTTGTTAGGGGCAGGAGTATGGAGAGTGTTGTTGCAGGAGCTTTGTACGCTGCTTGCAGGAGGCACGGTGTTCCAAGGACATTGGATGAAATTAGTCAAGCTTTCCCATTAGATAAGAAGGAGATTGGCAAGACTTACAGGTTCATCTGCAGGGAGTTAACAATTAGGATACTGCCAACGAAGCCGACGGATTATATCTACAGGTTTGCTAGCGACCTTAAGTTAGGTCCTAATACAATTAGCAAGGCTCTTGAGATTCTTAAGATGGCTAAGGATAAGGAGATAGTCAGTGGTAAGGGGCCTATGGGTATTGCAGCAGCCAGTTTGTATGTTGCGGCTTTACTGGCTAATGAGCGTAAGACTCAGAGGGAAGTTGCTGACGTAGCAGGAGTTACTGAAGTCACTATTAGGAACCGCTACAAGGAATTGCTTGAGAAGCTTAAACTTGAAGATGACATCAAGAAAATCAAAGAAAGATAAAAATCCTATTCTAATCAATTTTATGTTTTTTAATTCGTTAAAAAAAATGAAGAACTAACCAGTAGTGACAATAGAAAAACTTTTAAAGACAAGATAACCATAAGTGATTAATTAAAAATAAGGAGGTGACTGAAATGTCAAAATATGAAAAAATTTCACTTCAGGAGTTAATAAAAATAATAGAAAATTCTCCTGAAACCAATAAAACAAAAACGCCATTAGATGAAATGATAAATGATGTATTTAAGCCATTAATTGAAGAAATAGTAGGCAAAGATTACACTAACAAGGTTGGGATTTACTCAGGAAAACAATAATTATTCTTTTTATTTTTCTTTTTGAAAAAGAAAAAGGTTAGACTTAAATGACTTAGGCGCGTAGTGTGAGCGGATTGCTTTGTACTTATCGAGGAAGTGATCTATTTTTGGCTCCTGCTTGAAAGTGAACTCTGTTGTTAAGTAATGCCAAGGCGGGAAACAATCCTCCTCGTTGTAAGGGCTTATTGGCAGCGAGTTAATGCTCCCAGTATAGATTGGTCCTAAACTGATTGACTCGTGATTGCAAGGCTCAAAGCCGCGGTGGCAGCACTTAGGGCAGTAGTAAATTGGTTTGATTTCTTTGATTAATTCATCAGCCCTCCTCGCTCCCAAGTCCTTAATGAAGTAAGCACGGTAGTAATGAGCTGTTGAGTGAGCAAGCACTGGTTTCAAGGCGTATGCACGCTCAGCTCCGCGTTCAATAACTTGCTTGATTAGTATTCTAAGTCCTGTTTCCTTCATGAAAGGGTGTTTTTGATTAATTGAGTGGTAATTGCGCAAACAGGCTAATGGCCTTGCTCCGTTGAGAGCTGCTGTGTCAGTGGCGGTTACTGCAAGCAGTCCGTGGCGCTGCAAGAAAACAATTGAAGATTCAAGGTAATGGTTTGGTGATCCGAATGGGTCAATGTCAATGTAATCAAAGTACTCGTCCAAGTCATAAAGCAATTGGTTAGCATCCTTGTTGAATACGCGAGCTTTAAGCTTGTTTATTTTAAGGTTCTGCTTTAATAATTTAATAGCTCTTGGGTTAGCGTCGTTAAAAGTCATGTCTTTTACTCCGGCTTCTTTCATTAATCTAATGCCCCTGCTCCCTCCGCCTGATAGCAAGTCAAGGCAGTGCTTAGGCTTTAAGTGAGCAATAATCTTAACTGATAGTGTGCGGTCAAACTCCTTGATTGGGTTGAAGAAAACAGGCATCTTCTTGGTTGGTAAGCCAGTGTGAACAATTAATTTAGTATTTCCTTCAGTTATTAATTCCATGTTAAAAGATTAAGTATTCATTGCTTTATCATAACTTCGCTGCCTAGTGCTTGGCCTGGTAATCCCCGCTCGAATCGCGCTCTTAAGCGGCCGTTATCACCGTGAGAGTCAGTTATTACTCCTTTGATTAACTTGCCGCTCCTAGTCTTATAAGATAACTTGCGGCCTACGTACTTAGAAGCTGATTTCTTGTCATTAATGCCCGCTAGCTTGATTATTGCCTGGTTAGGCCTTACTAAGTGCCTGCTTCGCCTGTAACTAGCAATTACTGCTTTCATGAAGAATTGTTAAAATTAACAATCATTAAAAAGTTTTCGTTCAATCTTTACTTTGCTTTTTTCTTTTTCAAAGCTTCCTGGTTAGCTAAGTAAGCATCTCCGCCGTCAACAACAGCGAACTTGTCTTTTAAGTGAAAAACCAGGTTAGCAGTTATGTAAGGCTTCTTATCCTTGTCAAGCTCTTTAATTGACTTGCCTAATAATGACTTAATATTAAGCCCCTTAACATTAGTCAAGCCGCCGCAGACCAATATGTTAAAAGCACGGTCTTCAGCAAACTGAATAAAATCTGAGGCTGGGTCTTTGTGCATTTTATTAAAAGTATTTATGAACCAAGGTATGAATGTTTTTTCACTGTTGAAATCAATTTGATTAATCCCTATAGTCCTGTCATAAGAATCGAATATTGCTCTAGTAATCTCATCATTAGGGTTAGCAGGCAATCCGTTATTAATCTTTAATAACTCAACATCCCGAAAGGTTAGGTTGTTATAAATTAAGCTTTCCTGTATTAACCTGCTGATGCTCCTGCCGCCAAGACTAAACACAGTATCAACATTAGTGATTTTAGGATAAATTTCGGTAATGGTTTGATTATCTTTAGGGTCGCGCATAAGTCTAAAAATTTTAAGCCTCATTGAGTCATTGCCTAAGTCAAGCACTAAACCGCTGTTAATTGAATCAGCGCCTAGTAAGTAGAATAATAATTCGTGGGTATTCTTAACTTCAAAAGATTTAACACCAAGGCCTTGGCAGACAGAAGCTAAGTCATCTTTTCCTTCAGTAATATTAGTTAAGTACTCTGGTTTTGCAAATAATAGGTTAACGTCTGATAATGAAAAATTATAGCGATTAGCGCAGTAATTCAGAACAAGCCCTAAAGATTTCTTATCAATAACCTTAACAGTCTTAGTTATGTTTACGCCAAACCTCCTGCTAAGCTCTTCTTCGCAAGTTGATTTAACTAAAGCTTGTAATTTAGTGAAATTCAAATTCCCAAGGTTAATAGTCTCTTCAGGTTTCCTAATATCAGGCGTGTAAACCATTGCTTCATTTATTATGTATCGGTTATTTCTTAGGAAATCAGCGAATAAACCAAGCAATCCAGCTTGATTTTCAAAATTCCTCATCAAGTTATCTAAAGAACCCCTCCTTAAGTCTAAACTCTTAACAGAAGGACCAGTTTCCTTAGTCACCCTAACAACTGAGTTAAAATTAGTATAAGATTGATTGTTTGAGAAAAAATCTTTAGCAGGCATTACAACCCTAGCATTAGGATCGCCCGTTAGTATTAATTCTAAGGGGTCTTCGTTATCAAAAAGAACTTTAGTGCTGTAACTGCCTAAATCAATTATTAAGTTAGCCATTAAGTATTCTCTATAACCAGTCTTTTTAAGTTTTTATATGATAAAAGCAATAAATTTATAAATTATTATACACCGGAATAAGTAAAAGTAAGCGGTTATTGGTGGCTAATTTGGATTTTGAATCTGCTAAGAAGACTGAGTATGTTAAGAGGATAGATAAGATTAGTGAGCTCTCTAAAGGAGTTAACTTAGATTTAAGATTAAGAAAAGCTTTGGATAATAATCCTCAAGAACTAATCAATTCTTTTCTACTGCCGTTTTTTTATAATTACGCTAAGAAGATTGACTCTAATATTGAAACGCCTTTAATAATCAAGTTATATGACAATATCAGGGAGGGTGTAAACAAGTTATTTAATCCTGACGAAGAAGTTCTAAGGTTGTTCACTGCTAACGCGTCAAGCACTCTAAGCCCTCTATTAACAGAGCCCATGATATGCTCATTTTTGAAAGCAATAACAAACACCAGTGACCCGTTAAGACTGCCTGAAAAAGAAGATGTCAGCAAAGCAGCAATCCATAACTTGTATGATAGTTTTAATAATAGATTAAGCGATGAAGTCAGAAGAGCTATTGACCATTACATCAATAACCCAAGCAATAGTATTGACACCAAGTCAGAGTTAAGCAATAACAAAGCTAGTTTAACGCCTAATAAATTAAAAGATATAATAATAGATGATCTAAAGAGGGTTCTGCAAAAAGTCCTGCCAAACCCGGCCAGGATTAACACAAGCATTCAAACAGCAGCCAGCACTTTAGTTGATCTGCCAAGGGAGCTGCCTGAGAAATTATTCTTAGAAGCTGAAATGATAGATATGAGAAATGATGGTTATGATTTCAGCAGGTTCTACCAGAATAATGAAAGGGATAATGAAGAAATCTTTAAGAAACAAAAGATTAGGAATACTGATGATAGAAATTCTAAACAAGCAGCCATAGAATACATTTTTATTTTATACAAAGAATTATCTAAATTAAAGAGCATCAGCGAGAAGCCCCAAAATAAACCAGCAGCCGCTAAAGTGCCGTCAATTAAGGATATAACAAACGAGTTTAATGAGACTTTTAGCCAAATAATCTGCGGTTTAACCAGTTTATCTGGCGGAGGAGACACTACTAAGATGGGTGTTCCTGATTTCTTAATACCAGATGAGAACAAAGAATTATTCGAAATAATCAGTGAAGATGATGGAGAGCTGGTAGAATTAATTGAAAGTGCAAGGCAGTTAAAATGCTACCCGAATTTTTTTGAAACAATTAAGAAGGACCACAATGAATCTGAAAGGTGGATACCATTAAGGGAGGAGAGCATCAAGAAGATGCTTTTAAAGTATTGGAGAACTGGTGTTGAAATAGTTTCTAAAAAACAAGGTTTTATACCAGAGGATGAGGATAGGGTCATAAAAGAAGCTCTTGATAATGATGATTACTTCTATAAATTAAAAGATGTTATCAATACGGTTTCCCCAATATTCAAAAAGATAGCTGATGA
>Ga0172366_10000521_pt1 | contig 27966 bp, 36 predicted proteins | sample LakKivSesite69cm_FD_114533 | JGI IMG/M metagenome (GOLD analysis project Ga0172366, IMG submission 114533) | Sediment microbial communities from Lake Kivu, Rwanda - Sediment site 69cm | ecosystem: Environmental > Aquatic > Freshwater > Lake > Sediment | place: Rwanda: Western Province, Lake...
AAAAACACATACTTAAAAAAAGATAACAACAATGTCCCCCCCGCCCCTAAAGGGGAGCATCGGGACGCTAACGCGCCCGATAATCCAGTCAGCTTTTCATCTGGCGATGAAGGGGAAGAAGAGGAAGATTTTGAAGGATTGATTCTAAGGCCTCAAAAATCGAATCAAAACTTAGATGGCTACTCCGAGTCTACCGAGTGTAGTAAACAGCCTCTAAAGCCAAAAGAAAACAGTTCTGTGGGGTTATCGCTCGCGTCATCCCTCCTCGCCCGCATCTTGGCCGTCCATCCTAAGTTGAAACCCCCCAAACTTGAGAGCTGGGCGCGTGAGATCGACCTCATGATATCAATAGACAAACGAGAAGCCTTGGATATCGCAGCATTGATTGACTACATCTTTGACCAAGACGCTTTCTGGGTGAATCAGGTTCGTTCCACGGACAGCCTGCGCCGCAACTTCGACAAAATATGGGCCAAAATGCATCCCGCGTCCAACCGTGGCGCATTAATCCAAAAAAACAGATCCATAGCCCACGAGGCCGTGTCCTGCATGAAAATGACTGAGACCGGAAAAACCATGCGGATCACCAATGACTATCTACTAAACATCAAAACGATGGATCAAATACCTTTTGACATAGACTATATCGAATTCAAGGCCAGAATGTGCGCCTCTTTCGGTCTAAAGGAGTATTGATACGGCATGGATCAAAAGGAGGTTCAAAGTTTAACAGCCACCGATCCCTTTCTTTAACGTATTGGAAGAGGGAATTGGGAAAAATCTTTGATTCTAAAAAAAATCTTGATATACTCGCCTTTAAAAGTTAGGTGATTATGCAAGAATTGCCAACATCTTTGAGTTTCCATCACGAAGAATCCGTACTTGATGAAAAAGAAAATACCACTGAAAAAGGGTCTGATTTCTGCGAGGTCGCTATCACTCTGAAAAGCGAAGATCAAAAGCTTGTGTGCAGATATCCTGAGTATCGACTCCTTTCGTGCTCAAAAGACTGCCCCGTCTTGCAAGAACTCGTCTCAAAGTCAATAAAAGCCTTTGCAGGAACTCCTCAGGACATTAGTATAAAAATTAAAGTAGAGTGGTGATCAATGGCCTATCACGCAAAAGCGTTCTCACAGCAAAGCATCGCGATGATCACAAAGGACATCGACGACTTTCTAGTCGCCAATCCTACTTTTGTCCCCATCTCCGTCAGCAATACGCTTGAGGGAGCTGGATACTATGCAATACTTGTATATAGCACCCCGTGAATACTCCCTCAGGATAAGTTATAATGCCAGCTCCAAAAGGTCATCCTTGCTACTTCAAAAATAATGGACGCCCACCGAAGTACGATTTAGAAAAAGAAGCTGCAGATTTGTTAGAATGGTCCCTAAAGCCAGATTCTACTGCAATCTATGAATTCGCTTATAATAAAGAATACTTAGTAGCTCAGTTCGATGAATTCTGTGATAGAAGTGAAACCTTCTCTAAAGCTTACAAAAAGGCTAAAGAAAGAGTTGCAAAGAATAGAGCTGATAAGTGTAGTAAAAATGAGATGAATTATGGAGTTTGGGCAAAAAGCGCTGCGATTTATGACCACCTCCTAAGACAGCACAATCGAGAAGAAGTCGAGCACAAGATCGATTACGAAGTGATGAAGAAATTGCCAAACTCTACTCCACAGAATGAAGCTGTGGTTGCTTTAGTGGAGAAGCTTGCTGAGGAAAACGCTGTCCTAAGAAAAGAACTCAGAGAAATGAAAGAAAAAAGTGTTCAGTGAAAAGCAGATCTTGAGCATTCATGAATCAACCAGGCGTCTGAATATTTGGGTAGGCGCCATACGGTCAGGAAAAACATACGCCTCCATCTGGAGGTTCGTTAAATTTCTTCGCAATGGTCCTCCTGGCGATGTGATGATAGTGGGTGTGAACCGAACCACAATCCAACGAAACGTCCTAAATGACTTGTATAATATCGTAGGTGGAAATCCACCCACCTCTAAATCCACAGAAACGCAACTGTACGGAAGAAATGTCTACTTTGTAGGTGCTCATGATGAAAGCTCAGTTCGTGCCATTCAGGGAGCTACTCTAGCATGCGCATATGTAGATGAGGTGACATGCATCCCTGCTCCATGTTGGAAGATGCTTACCGGAAGGCTAAGCGTCAAAGGAGCGCAGCTCTTTGCTACTTGCAACCCCGAAGGCCCATCACATTGGCTTAAAAAAGACTACATCGACCGATCTAGCGATCTCGACATGGCCGTATTCAACTTCACTCTCGATGACAATCCATCTCTAGACGAATCCTACAAAGAAGCCATTAAAAAGGAATACACAGGCGTTTGGTATCAAAGATTCATCGAGGGAAAGTGGGCATTTGCACATGGGCTGATTTACGATTCATTCGATTATACCAACCTTGTCGATGAACCTAAAAATAATGCGACCTATTACATAGCAGCGGCAGATTTTGGTATATCAAACGCCACCGCATGTGTAGTCGCTGCGGTCAATCCGAAAGTATGGCCCCAAATCACTATCGTTGATGAGTACTATTATGACAGTATTCAAAGAGGCCGTTCCCAAACCGATGCAGAGCTTGCTGATGATGTATATAAGATGCTTCGCTACCGAGGGATTCGAGCGATATACATAGACCCTAGCGCGGCAGGTTTTAAGATGGAGCTTCGCAATAGGAATCTTCCTGTTCTAGACGCTAGTAATGACGTTCTTGAAGGCATTCGATGTGTTTCTAAACTCATCTCTCAAAAAAACCTAGTGATCATGAAAAGTTGCAGAAATCTTATAGACTGTATTCAAAGCTATGTGTGGGATCATAAGGCGGCCGATAAGGGGATAGACAAACCTCTGAAGAAGTTCGATCACCTGGCGGATAGTCTCCGGTATCTGTGTTTTTCTGCATTCCCACGCGGCATCGCAGGACATGCTGATGACCATCGATCTATAGACTCCATCCGAGAAGAGATATACGGAGAGGCTCCATTCTTCGCCGGCGGTTATTAACCTGTAGTCAAAAAAATATTAATAGCAAACGGAATTTGTGCTAACGTCCTATTAATATCAGGATCACGCAGAAAGAATCCTACGAGGTGCACCATCGGATCATACGGAAATTCATACAGCTCTTCCAATTACCTGGATCCAACGGATTCAAAAGGAATGCACATACGCCAGCGCATGGATGCTTTCTATCAGGCTACCTATACTCCAAGCGCAGCGTTCCAGCAGCAAGCGAACATCGATAAGCGCTTCAAGGCAGGAGATCAGAATCTGCAGTCTTTCTGGTATGCCTCTGGATCTTACTATAATCAGAGGCGCTACTTTTTCAACCTTCTTCGTCGTCAATCCAACATGATCTGTGGTTTCCAGCGTAGAAACCGAAAATCCACGGTCACTCTTCCTTTTCAGGAAAATAGCGACGACCTTTGCGATGACTATAACAAAGTTCTCCGATGGTGTGAGGATCGTGACGGATTTCAGGAGTATTTTTCCCAATCATTCGAGAACTCTACTGACGTAGGCATTAACCTACTTCACCTTTACCCCGACTATACCTTAGATCCTGTATCAGGAGATTTATTCACCGATAGCGTCTCATTTCAGAACTTCATCATCGATCCATACTTTAGAAAAATGGATCTATCGGACTGCAATGGAATTTGGCGTAGACGATGGGTGTCAAAGCAAGAAGCGATGAATCTAGCCCCTGAATATAAAGACCAAATAAATAAGATGCGAGCTACCGGACTTAAAGACGGTCGATTTCCTCTTCAAGCAGAGCTCATCAATCTCGATACTAACAATCTGTTCACGTGGGACGAATTTTACTACAAAGACACACGTGAAGCGAACGTTATACTAGATCCTATCACTGAAGAATCGGCTATTTTCGATGCAGATGACGATGAGATAAAAGAGATCCTCAATGAGCAGCCATGGCTTCAGGTGACTAAACAGCAAATCCCAACTGTGCGTATGGCCATTTCTGTGTGTTCTCAGACGATTTACGACGGACCCAATCTTCTAGGCATAGATAGGTACCCTTTTGTCCCCACCCTTTGTTACCACGAACCAGATCTTCAATCGTATGCATGGCGCATCCAGGGCATCATCAGGGGTGCTAGAGACGCGCAGCATCTATACAATATCCGAAAGGTCATAGAACTCGATCTTCTCCAATCTCAGGTTCAAAACGCGTGGGTATATCCGGTCGATGCAGTAGTAGACGCAAAAGCATTCCGTCAAACCGATAACGGATGTGTCATCCCACTAAAAGCAGGCTTTACCCCTGAATCCGTCAAAAGGCTCGATCCACAAGCAATCCCTGAATCAGTCATAGGCTTATCTATGGCCCTATCAGAAGACATTACTCGCATCGTAGGAACCAACGATGAGCTCCTAGGATCTGCAACTGACGACAAAGCCGGTATCTTATCGATGCTTAGGCAGGGAGCAGGACTTACCACTCTTCAAGGCATCTTCGATAAGGCCGATTACTCTCAGAGGCTATATGGCCAGATACGATTAGAAGCTATCATAAAAAACTTCTCAAAACAAAAGGTTCGTCAAATACTCGGTCGAGAGCCTAATGAACGATTCTTCACGGCGTCTTCCCTTAAATACGCCATCCAGGTTGAAGAAGGGAACTATAGCTCGACGCAGCGTCAGACGGAGCTTCAGCAGTTGATCAGTTTCAAACAAATGGGTATGCCAATCCCCGATACATCCATCATGAGAGCCGCCTTCATCACCAACAAGAAGCAGATATCCATGGATATGGAGAAAGCACAGCAACAGCAGATGCAGCAGCAGCAAGCACAAATGGAGCAACAGGCTAAATCAGAGAATGCCAAGACTATGCAGGCTTATGCTAAGTCCCGCGTTGATCTAGCCCACGAAAAAGAGCTTTTAGCTAAATCGGAAGAGCTTGAATCCATGAAGGACCACAATGAGATGAAGTCCACGATGGATCTGGTTCGTACCATGATCGAACTCGAGAATCTAGATATGGATCAGGTTCGTCGATCGTTTGAGATGGCGCAGGCTCTCAAGCAAGCGCAGAAAGCAGAAAATGTCGTATGAGTTCTCTTTGAGCATCGTGAAAATGACAAATGTCATTCTTGTGATGCTGCTCTAATATTCCACGTAGATTCACTTTTTCTGTCGCCTTTGCATAAAAAAATATTTATGATACGTTGAAGTCAACGCAACCATGGTACCAATATGGGAATCAATCCAAAAATGAAAGGCTTCCCTTTCAAAAAAGATCAATCCGAAAAGAAACAACGAGAAGCATCTCCTTCTAACCTAAAATATTCCCCTTCCGAAATGCGAGAAGGCGAGGAATATGATGCTCGATCAGAAGCGCTAGCTGCATACGTTCGAAAAAACAAGGCAAAGTGATGTCAAAAGACAAAGTTAGTCTTTCTTCACAGCATTGGGAAATGAAGTACCATCCTACGGTTAAAAAGGACTCTAAAAAAGCCGTAGGTGAGCAGTTCTCCCCAAAAAAGGGGAAAGATCGGCTTGTGACGTACGAGAAAACCAATGAGTGTGATCACTAAACCTGAAGAGAGAAAGACCGCTGGCGAATTAGCCAACGAAGCTCTCAAGGACACTTCTACATACCATTCAATGGACGTTGCAAATGCGCTTTGCAACGACATCTTAAGGGAAATATGGAAGTGCATCGATGCGCATTACAACGTCATCGATGAGCCAGAATTTTTCATTGTTGTAGTGCTTGCCAACGATTGCCTCATCAAGAATCTGAAGCGACGCAAATTCTACGCGTGGCCATATCTTCCTAAGCCAAGACCTAATCAGTCTGTGTTCCTTTATCGCAAGAAAGATGACGATATTCAAAGGCTGTGGGTGCTTCCTGAGGCAGCGACGATGGCAAACCTTTCAGAGATGCACCAAGTCCCTGAAAAGTGGGCTACCATGAAGCTGTGGAGCGATGCTTTCTTTAAGGGCACATTCTGGCACACCATCCGAAATCAACATGGTATCAATCACCTATCCGAGCATGAGTATCTAAAACTGCACAGGGAAGAACTCATTCAGGCGGGATGCAAGGAGCCCACGTTCGACATCATTGATCCCTTCGACTTTGGAAAGGCTTTTGGAATGGAAGTCGTAAATCCTTTCAAAGCCGAGATTCCTAAGCTTTCTGCTCAAGGAAGAAGAAAGGCAAAGTGAAGAGATCGGCAAGTCCCCAGCCATTATCATGAGAGATTTGTTGTAAGACTCAAATTGTTTTTTGATATTTTCGATATTTTCATTAATATGTTTCTTAAAAACTTCAGGATCAACGGACATGAACTCACCAACAGATCAAGTTGCTACAAAAGAAGTAACACAATCCACAGTTGCAGTGCAACAAACAGAAGCAGAACCTCAAAATCCTGCTGAGGTCAATTGGAAGAATTTCCGGGAAGCTAGGAAAAGAGAACGAGAAGAAAAGCTCCAATTAGAGAGAAAAACTCAAGAGCAAGAAAGTCAGATGGCAGCCATGAAGGCAGCTATGGAGTCTATGATAAAGCCGCAAACAGAGTCTGTGGAATTATCCGATGATGATATCCTAAACCAGAAGGTAGCAAAGGCTCTTCAAGCAGAAAGAGACCGATTCACAACAGAGCAAAGACTGAAAGAACAACAAGAGTTACCCTACAAGATTCGCTCAGTGTTCCCCGACTTTGAGCAGGTATGTTCTCAAGAGAACATGGATTACCTAGATTACCACTATCCCGAGGTTTCTAAAGCGCTTGAATCAATGCCAGATGGGTTTGAAAAGTACGCGACCATCTACAAAGCAGCCAAGCGATTCTTACCCAATACAAACGCTCAGAAAGAAGTGGATAAAGCTAAAGCTAATCTATCAAAGCCTCAGTCTATATCAAAGGTAGGATCAGACGCTTCTATCACTGAAGACTCAAGACGTTATCTAGACGATAAGAGAAGGTCTGACAACTGGTTGAGAATGCAGAAGATAATGCGAGGGTCTTGATTTTCTAGAAAGGCCACCAGACAACTTTTTTGCCATGATCTTCTACCCATTTAGCGTGCCTCTTCATGAAGTCGAGCTCTTCCCTCATTTCCTTGACTTGAGCTTCTAGTCTTTCGATATCGTCATGGTGGGAATAGGTTTTGTAAGATAATGAAGTGCATCCAGCTGCGACAGCTATTGCGATGCACAGGATGCATATTTCTGAAGGTTTCATCGACTCCTCATTTTGTTTAACCGTATATTCAGGCTTTCTATATCTTTGAGCAAATCATCAAGCTCATTTCTATGAGATTTTCGGTCATTGTTTGACTCCCCTCGATTCCATAGAAAAAGGGATATCATGACACCCACGATGGAAAACACTCCGAAACCGATTGCGATCACTATGCTTAGTACTTCTGTGTTTGTCATATACGTATTCTTTTTCGACTATATCATATCAAAAGCTTAGATTTTTAAAAGCTAAAAGAAAATTTTGCTCAAAAACGCCTCCACATAGCAACGTGAGCGGGAAAGCATTTTGTTTTCCCATTCCAAATTAAATAAATTTTTTGTAAAATCAGCTTTGACAGTATCGCACCTCGTCAGTGCATCGGGCTGTGTGCCGCGTTTCGCCTAGCGGACAATTATATTACTAATCCTTATTGGATTATATTATGACAGCATCTACAGGGATTACCACGATAAGCAATCTAGCTCCAGAAATGCCTTTGCAAGCTAGTGAAGACTTATTGTCAACCCCAATGTTTAACCTCATTTTCTCCTTCGGTGCAGATCTGCACTTTGCGGAAGCCTATATGGGCCGCACAGTCCGTCTCAGCCGTTTTGAGAGATTGTCTACTGACGGCGGTCAGCTTGATGGTTCTGGTATTGATCCAGCACCTGAAGTTCCCGTTCGTTCAGATGTAGACGCAACTGTTGAGATCTATGGCAAAACCATAGTGACCAACGAGCAGGTTGCGCTCTTTGAAAATAGCAAAACGTTAACGAAGTTTACCGCTCTCCTTGGTCAGTGGCTGAGAGAGAAGGAAGACCTCTTAATGAGAGACCTTTACGCTAGCTCAGCGTCGTACATTAACTGTACGGGTGGAGTTAACGGTAGAATGATTGCCGTTATAAAATCTTTGGTGATGGACTCGAAACTCGCAGCGTGAAAGACGGCGATAACGAGGCGCAAGCAGGGAAACCATGCAGCGTGAACGTAGCAAGCCCAGAGACCCAGAAATGGGATGCAGTGCTCTGAACAGTCGGGAAACCGATTGAGGGAAGTGCAATAGGCTTCCTCGCCAGTAGGTAACATTTTGTAACCAACTGGTCATAAAGTAACAGAAAAGGATCAACCCTCGGAGATCTCTCGTTCTGATGTGAACAACATCGAGAGGATCTTACTTGGTAACGACGCCAGGTCTATGTTGGAAGTAATCGAAGCCGAAAATAAATTCGGCACGTCTCCAACTAGAGATGCTTTCCTTGCGCTTGCAAGTACGGATATCACATCCGATTTGCAAAACGTATCAGGAGTGCTTCTCAAGAACGCTTATCCTTCACAAGAGGGTCTGCGTCCTGAAGAGTATTGCTCGATTTCGCGCTTTAGATTCTTCGTGTCTTCACGGGGTATCAAAGTTCCGAATTCGTCCATGCTCGGAGCGAACGTTTATAAAGTCCCAATGTTCGGTCAAGCAGCTTAGCCGAATTAAAACCATCTCTAATTGACTCGGAGGCCCGATGGGGTAACGAGGCGCAAGCGAAAGCAGCGTGAGAGACTAAACGAGATGGACTCTGCAAAGAGTATGCAATAGTCCGATCCACTCGAATATATGAAGGAGTGGAGGCTGACAGAAATGATCAGTCCGCTTAAACACCTTTTTGATTTAGGGCTTTGACCTTATGGTAAATGTCATTCTTAAGAAGCAAGATGGAATCTCTCCAAGAATAAAAATCTTTGGCAAGACTTCCTTTTCTCTTCCTGCTGATATCTATAAGTCTAAGAACTTCCTTGGCCTGTTCAGATTTATGAACAAGATGAGGAAGAGTCCTTTTCAAGATTTCTTCGAGATTTTTGCCAGATATATGAAGATCAAGAATGGAACTATGGAGATTGTATCTTCCTTTTTCAAGGAAAAATACATTTCCTCCAAACCGTTCCATCATCCATTTAATAACAGGATATTTTGTGTTTCCACATCTTATATAAGGTCTAAAACACAAATATTTCCCATGTGCTTTTCTTTTATTGATGCATATGCAGCACTCTGCGTCTATAAATCCAGACATATATTGATAGTCAGTTTCAGATGGCTCGATTGTATTTTTCAAAAGATTCATTTCTTTTGGGAAATTTTCGTATGCAGGATTTTGTCCTCTCTGAATTTTTATCAATTTTACAAGTTGATTTCTTTTGCAAGGTTCAAATTCCTTAAAGTTCATGCAAGTCAAGCATTGATCTTTTTTCTCTATAAGAAATGGCAAAATATTTTTAAGAAATCCGTCATTCGGAACGTTTTTCCTGTAAAGGAAAAGTTGTGCTTGGTTTTCGATAATCTTCTTATGTTTATAAATAGAACCACCAAAGTTTTCTTTTATAAAATTAAGACATTTTATTTGTTTTCCACATATCGAAATTTGACAAAGGTAATCTGTACATTTTACTGGAGATATTTTTCTTCTTCTTTCTCTTTTGGAGACGTTCAGAACGAAACTTCCGTCTCCATCTATGTATCCAGCAAGATAAGGAAAAGGTTTATCTTTTTGCATAGGTATATTGTACAGTCATTTAAGTTAAAAAGTAACAGATTGTTAGAAGCCACTTCCAAAATCGAGCAGAACACTTACTCAGCCGTTGTAGGATATCGCCCACCATGGGTTGTATCTTCTGTGGCTCAGAACTGTCAGCTGTACGCTAAGTTTGCACTCGCTCGCGCGATTACAAACCAAAACTGGCTGTCAGGACTTAACTGTACACAAAGACTGTAAAGGAGGGGATCATGTTTACATTGCTAATGCAAGATTCTTTCATTTCTACGGGATCTGCGTACGATATCGATCTTCCAGGTGATTGGAGCTCCATTGAAGTAACAAACGTTACTCAAGCAGGCACTACTCAAACACCAGGAAGAGGCTTTAAATTTGAAGCTGTAAAAGGCGATCCGGAAGGCAGCCAGCTCAGATATTTCAAATCTGATGGTTCTAATGCCGTGAATGTAGATACCGACTCCTCAGGCGGATTTACATATTACGAAAGCTTTCCAGCTCCTGGCCCGCAAGTGTCAGGAACTGCTATCACAGCAGCCAACCCAGCTGTTGTTACCATGACCAACACGTTCTCTAATAATGATCGTGTTGTGCTTTATGGAACGACAGGGATGCTTCAAATTGCTGGCATGAGTTTTACCATTTCCTCCGTTTCCGGTTCTGGATTTACTCTCTTGGGTCTCGACTCAAGCGCGTTCTCCGCTCCTGCCACGGCTGTGAAAGCAAGGCTTGTATCTCCTGTCGATCCTGTTGCTCCTATGACTCTCTACGTGACTAAAATCACACAAGCGAGTCAAGCTGTTGTAACAGTGTCCACAAAGCATGATTACCAAGTGAATCAGTTGGTACACTTTAGTGTTCCTTCTTCAATGGGCATGCAGCAGATGGATCAAAAGACGGGCAAAATTGTCGCTGTGACGGATTATACCATGACAGTGGACATCAATAGCTCTTCTTTTAGCGCCTTTGCTTTCCCTGCAAGCTCACTTTCGCCAACATCTAGATTGTTTGCGACTGTGGCTCCAGCAGGTCAAAGAAATGGCTACAATGTGGATCAAGTGCCGTTCCACAGTGGGCTTTTCATTCCTTTTATCAGGCTTGCAGCCGGTGCTCAGTCACCTGCTGGATCTTCTGGTGATGTCATGGTATGGAAAGTTTGGAGAAAGGAGAATTAATCTCCTTTTGCCGAAAGAGGGGGATGCATATCCCCCTTTTCCTAGTTGCGAAGTATCTTAACGAGATCTTTTTCTGAGAGTGGAGAAAAATTTTTATGAAACAATACACAACGCCGGAAGGCAAAAAACATGGCTTGATCAGCACCCTTCCAAATTCAAGTAAAACAATCAATGTGGATGCTAAGATCAAGGAAGAATACGAAAGAAAGCGCAAAGAAGACGGTAAAATCAAGAAGGCACAGTACCTTCACAAAAACGGGTCAGGCAATTATCTGGTGAAGCCATATTGCAGATACGCGGGAGAACCTCTCCAGATGTATTTGTTCCTGCACGGACACGAATATGAAGTTCCTTTTGGATTGATTGAAGAAGTAAATAATGTTAAAGAAGTGGAGAGGTCAGAGATTTTAGACAGAGATGGAATCCCGACCATAAAAGATAGAATACCAGACAAAACTCATAGATTTGTTCCAACAGGATTTTAAATGGTCGTACAAGCAAATTCCACTTTAGCGCAGATTAGACGGGATGTCAGATCCCTCACATCAAGCCCAGGTGAATCTAGCTTGCCGAATGCTGTGATTGATCAGAAGATCAATCAGTACTATTCGCAAAAGTTCCCTTACAGCATAAAGATGGATGTTTTAAGAACCGTCTACAGCATCTATACATCTCCTTTTGTGGATACTTATCCTCTGGATATCAACTCTTATCAGGGAATAAGAGCCCCCGTGTATTTTCAGGGAATACGGGGGCAGTTCTTTAAAGATAGACAGCAGTTTTTCAATATGTGGACTAGGTTTCCCACCCAATTCTTCCCGGTGCAAGGAGACGGGGTTACTCAAGTGTTTCAGTTCACTCTTGGAGCTCCAATCGGGGCTCGAACTGTTACGATTGGTGGAGTAGATATCAATGGAAATATCGTGAGGATCACCGATGATGGAGGAATTTTCGCTGCTACCTACGGTAACAAACGAACTAGTGGGAACCTTTTGCTCATTTCTTCAGATGTGCAAGGTGATATTGTGCCTCCTATTCCTCCATCTTCTCCTATTGCCTCAGTAAATCCTCCAGCAATAAACCCAGAAATACCTACAAACGCTCTCAATGTCGGTACAGTTGACTATGTAACTGGCGAATTCAACATCTCTCTTCCCACGCCCTTAAAAGTAGGCTCTCAGCTGAGCGTATGGGTTTACCAGTATCAAGCAGGAAGACCTTGGTGCCTTCTTTTTTGGAACAACGAATTCACAGTGCGTCCTATTCCTAATGACGTTTACAAGATCGACGTAGAGGCTTATCAAGTGCCAACGCAATTCATGTCTACTACTCAAGATCCTACTCTAAATCAATGGTCTCGCTTGATTGCTATCGGGGCAGCGGTCTATATCTTGGAAGACCGTCAAGACGTGGAGGGAGTAAATTTCCTTGGGGAGATGTACGATCGAGAAGAGAGTATCACTCTCGAGAGACAGGCGACCGAGGAGATTGGTCAAAGGAACACTACCATGTTTGCTGATATAATACAGTCTCAGAATTATGGAAACTTTAACAACTCATGGTTTTAGAAAATTAGCAATTTTAGTAGAGGTAGCACAATGGAAAAGAACTGGATCGCAGAGGCAGTCAAACACAAGGGAAGTTTGCATCGATCTCTTCATGTTCCACAAGGAAAGAAAATAGGAATGAAGAAGATTGAGGAAGCCACGCATTCTAAAAGTCCAACAGTTCGCAAGAAGGCTAACTTAGCAAAGACTCTTTCCAAACTTAGAAAGAAAAAATGATACATGTAAAGCATAAGCGTCTTATAGATTTTAGGGAAAAGTACGATTTAAGCGTGGAAGTATATAGCAAGGAAAATATCATGAAGATTGTGAAAGAGGCTTTATATGCAGTATCAAAAAATTATCCATCAGATAATCGGCGATTTTAATGGCAAGAGCATACGATCCATTGCATATCGGAGGTCCTAAAGAAGGTCTTGTTTCTCAATATCCGGATCACCTCCTTGCTAACGATGCGTTTCCACAAATGTTGAATGCGTATACTTGGAGAGGAAAGATCGTACGAAAGCCGGGTAATAGACTCATAGGACGTTTAAGGCGATCTCTAACTGCGCAATCATTAGGCAACACTGATGGATCGGGATCATTTTCAGGAAACATCAAGTCTATTCTATCCTTGGAAACAAATGCTGAGATTGAAGAAGGATTTCAGATACATGTTGGCGCATCGCTATATACCGACAATGGCGATGGCACGCTTTCTCCCAATGGTGCCATTAATTATTCTACTGGCGCGGTTTCTTTTTCAGCAGCTCCTACAACAACTGCTGTAACAATAGATTTTGCCTATTTTCCTACACTTCCATCAATGGGCCTCCGTCTCAGGGAGCTATCGTCCATAAATTTTGAGGAAACGGTAGCCTTTGATACAAAGTATGCATATATATTCTCGACAGGACAATGGCAAGAGTTCATCCCTGGTACTACTTGGAGCGGAACAGATAGCGATTTCTTCTGGTCAACTAACTACTGGCAAGACGCGGCTAATAATCGCCTATTTTGGGTCACAAACAATGTAGCTAATGTGAGTAATCCGATCCGATATAGCAATGGATCATCTTGGACCTCATTTGCTCCTCCATTAGATTCCACGGGAACTCCATCCCTCCTTTTGCAATGTCTCATCCTCATTCCTTTTAGAAGCAGGTTGGTTGCTTTCAATACCTTTGAAGGGGTTTCGTACGGTTCTGGACTTCGTTATGCCAACCGTATTAGGTGGTCAACGATAGGGAGTCCTATTACATCAGACTCATGGTTTGACGATGTGCAAGGCAAAGGTGGATTTCTGGATATGCCAACTTCACAATCCATCGTAGGCGTTGGATTTGTCAGAGACAATCTAGTGATCTATTGCGAGCGATCTACATGGCAGCTCAGATATACCGGAAGATCCATTCAGCCATTTGTTGTTGAGAAAGTGAACACCGAACTTGGAGCAGAAAGCACCTTTTCGATGGTAGCATTTGACGAGGCTCTTGTTGGTATCGGAGACAAGGGTATTGTTTCGTGCGATAGTTTCTCTAGTCAAAGGATCGATCCAAAAATCCCTGACTTCGTATTCAATATCAATAACGAAAATAACGGTCCAAAACGAGTTCAAGGATATAGGGATTTTGTTCAAAAAGTCTGTTTCTTCAATTACCCAACTCCTAGAGAAGGGTATGATTCAAACAAGTTCCCAGATTATAGGCTTCTGTACAACTATGATGAGGCTTCATGGGCAATCATGAAAGACTCTTTCACATGTCTAGGTCCTTTTCAGCCCGTAGATTCTCCTCGTTGGCAAGATGTGCTTGAGGCATGGGAAGACCTCAATTATGCGTGGATATCAAGGAGTGCTCTTTTACCTACTGTTTCTGCTGGTAATCAGCAGGGTTACATCATGCAAATCACAAATAACGAAGATCAATTCACGTCCAACGGTGATTCTCTTTGTATTCAAGATATCTTAGCGACTCAAGTTATCAAATGCGTGGATCATAATTTCATTGGAGGAGAGATCGTCCAGATATTTGGAACCACTTCAGGGAATTCTAATCTTCAAGGCATATTTGCAGTATTTCGTATCATCGATAAAGATTCATTCACCGTCGCTTCCTACAACTCAAACACCGGTCAATTCGATAATGAGCAACGATTAACTGCCTCTCCCTATCTCGGGCTTTGGGAAATAGCCATAAGGGATAATTTCAGTATCCTGAGCAAACGCTTTAACAAGCTGGAAGAAGGTCAAAACATACAGTTGGGATGGGTAGATGTTTTGACGCCAGTCACGTCTGATGGAGCGGCGACGATGAATGTATATCTGGACTACAATTTTAGCTCTCCAATCAATCAGTATCCTGAAAACAATATCTCTGGCTCATCATCTCCAGACCCTGTATTCAACAGCATTGTCCCCACTTCTCAAGAGGCGGGGATTAATTCGATTCAATCATGGCATCGAGTCTATTGCAACGTAAGAGGTAATTTCTTCGCCATACAATGGACGCTCAGTAACTCCCAGATGAATGGAAACGAGTGTTTGCAGTATTTTGAGATTGATTCGCAAATTTTATGGACAAGAAGCGCAGGTCGCCAACTTACAAATTCTTAAAGGTAAAAAATGGCAGTATATCAACCAACAATCCCTCAGCCGACAGATAAATTAAATGCAAGCCAGAAGGACATTCAAGATAACTTCACTGTTCTTGATGCATCTTTTGGTGTAGATCATACCGCCTACAGCGTATCATCCAACGTTGGATTCCATAAGAAGATTACCATTCAGGATTCTCTTTTAGCAGATCCAAATCAGGTCGCTCCTATTAGTTCTTTTTACACGAAGGGAACCCCATCTCAGTTGTTCTTTCAAAATGGCGCTCTTGCGTCTGATGTAGTCCAGTTAACTGGGTCTCTTCCAAATGAAACCGGAAACGATGGTTTTGGTGGTGGATATACACTATTTTTCCTTCCTTGGGCCTTAAAATTATTCATGGGGTCAACGGTTGCTGCATCGGGCTCTACCAACTACACTTTAAGTGGGACGACTGGCTTTGGAAGCCTTATCTATACTTCTCAATGCACTCCTTTCGGAGGAGGTTTTGTTTCTTTAACATTTTCCCCCTCAGGAGGCACAAAAAATTTTAACATCACGAGATCTGCTTCCATTCCAACGCGCTGGATGGTGATCACAAACTAAAATGCTTTCCCGCTCACAGTGCTACGTGGAGGCACTTTTATGACTTCGTCAAACCAGCAGCTTCAGAGCTATCTTCCTCTTTATGATACCGTCCCTCAAGGATGGCAGGAAGCTAGACAAAAGATCGTAGAAGATCTTCGTTTTATTAGCGATGCAGTCAATGCTCGCGAGATCGGATGGTACATTCAGGACCAGGTAATCACTGGTAAGCAATGCTTCTCTACTGTATCTGCATCCGGATTGAATGATCTTGGACGGAGCAATGTCTACCGAACGATCTTTAGAAAGGTCATTGATTTCGGAGCATTGCCTAACACAGCAGTAAAGACCGTTCCTCACGGCATCCTTTTCAATGCCAACTTTACTCTCATCCACCTTTACGCAAGCGCAACGGACCCTGTAGGATTCACTGCATTTACTCTTCCAGGTGCAAACTCTTCCATTGAGATGGACGCCACGAAGATAATTGTCACCACAACTTCCAATTTGTCCAACTACACACGTTGCATTGTGGTGGTCGAATATCTTTTGGAACAGTAGGTTTTTGAAAATTTTATTCCTGAGGACGCATGAAAACCCAGTCCTTTAGGACTGGGATGAAATGCGCCTTTTTACAATTTGTCCAACTATATAGGTTGTGTCGTTATGATTGAGTATCTTTTGGAGACCTGATATGAACGAAAAAGATTCAGAACAAATTATAAAAATGGTTGAAAGCTTGAAAAATGCATTCGATGAGCAAGGAGTAGATACTCTTGTGCAGGGTGTTTGCTGCACAATCCACTCAGTTCATTGCGCACAGAAAATCAGGATGCCGTTAGAGGATTTTATCTCTAGTGCTATGACATACTGGGAGACCATACAAGGGAGTACGTGAATTTTCGAATTCTTTTTCGTCCGTCCGTAATGTAAAAAATCTTTTGTGATACAGTGTGAAGAAAAGGTTAACATATGTCTCTCTTCTCATCTCTAAAACATATTTTCGCTGGTCGCAAAGGTAAGTTCGAACAAAGATCTCTCCTAGGCCCCGAACAGCAAGCTCAACTACAAAATCTCATGCAAGCGTCGCAGGGAGCTGGAGCCGGAGGTGCATTCGGGCAAGCGGCCGATTACTACCGCGATCTTCTTTCTCCAGATAGCCAAACAGCTCAAGCCATGATGGCGCCAGAAATGCAGAGATACCAGCAAGAGATTATCCCCGATCTTGCTGAGCAATTTGCTGGAGGAGGAAGTGGGGCTCTATCTTCTTCAGGATTCCGTAACGCAGCCGTCAGAGCAGGAGCTGACTTATCCGAGCGTCTAGCCGCGATGCGTGCTGGTCTAAGACAGCAGGGGGCGTCAGGACTATTTGGTATAGGCCAGCAAGCTATATCCCCTTCCTACTACCAAAATATGTATCGTCCCCGAACGCCAGGTCTCCTCGAAAGTGCGGCGCAAGGTTTTGGAGGAGCCATATCCAATCTCCCTCTAATGAATTTTGGGAAGTCCTTTCAGCAAGGCCAGCAGCAACAAAATCCAATGCCAATGGGGTAAACGATGTCCATACAGATCATAGATGAACCTAGGGGTTTTGCAGCAGCCTTTGGGCAGCAATTGGGCAAGGGAATCGGCGAACAGCTTCCAAAAACGATGGAAAGGTATGGAGTCGCCAAAAGTTTGCAGGAACTTGAAAAGATGGGGAGCCTTCCCGCAGGATCTGCAAGGCTTGCAGCTCGTGGAGGTGCCGAATTAGCGAAAGAGTACATTCCATTTTTAAGAAGGTCTCAGTACGAACAGGAATTGAAGAAGCAAGCGCTGCCAACTACTCAGGCAAAACAAGAAGCTCCATCGACAATGCGGCCTGCTTTGTCCTCAGAAGCTGTGTCGACTGAGAAGCCGATGAAAGATAGCTTTGGCTTCAAGTGGAAATCTCCTGAGCAAATCCAGAAGTTTCAAAGGACTTTTGAAAAGCCTATCGGGTCAGACGTTAGACAAAAAGAGATCGAGGTTATCAGAGATCCAGCTTACGCCCATATCACCGATCCACGAGAAGTTAGAAATATCGCGCGGGATCTCCTTGAAAGGGACAAGGAAGCACAAAGAGAGTGGAGTAGAGATTATAAAGAGAGCGCAAAACAGGATCTAAGCACTATTTTTCAGGATCCAGACCTTCAGAGCTACACGTCTCTTTCGGGAGAGATGCTCAATGAGCTTTTAAGGCAGGGCGAGTCTCTTAGGGAAGAGGGATTGAACCCTCAAGAAGCAAAACTTCTTACGACTGAAGCCGCTAAGAGAATGAAAACTGCCATGCTGAATATCCGAGAATCATCCGCTAAGATAGGAAAGCAACAAAATAAGATAAACACTCTTCTTTCCAACAGGGAAGATTTTGAAGACACCCCTTTTATAAAAGCTTTTGATGATGCAGCTATTTCCATGCTTAACATAAGCCCTGCAATTTATGGGAATATCCTTCATCCAGTGGATAGAGAAGATCAAATGAAAATCATTCGATCAGCAAGAGTCGCTCCCATATGGTCTCCCAAAAAACGAGAAGAAAAAATGACGCAGCTAGCCCTATCCATAAAGCCAGGGGACGACATCAATGCCATCCAATACGAGCTTCTCAAGAATAAGATAAAGCCATCCATTTTTAAGAAAGCGATTGATAAGGAAGTTTCGAGAGGAAACCTGATTCTGGATGATAAACAGAAAGCTCAAAATAAAAAATCTGTTAGCGATAAATTTGGATATGGAGATCTATTTTTTGAGGCCACAAGATGATACCTACTTTGCTAAACGTCGTGAAATATATGCCGAAATCGGTTGCGCTAAAAGCCTTGTCAAAAGTTTCCCCGTCCCTGAGGAACTACTTTTCTAGCTCCGTTGCATACGGATTGGATGCGAATGCCGCCCTTGATTATCTGTATAAAAGGTTCTCTGATGACCCTATGGAGGAGCTAGAAAAGAAGCCCACTCCTACTCCTGAAGAGAAAGTTGCTATGCAGTCAGCAAAAAGGGCAAACCAGCCCTTTGACTTAGCAAAAAACATTGCTGGTTTTGGATTAGGTGCTTTAGCGGCATCTAAGGGAAAACAGCCAGAAAATGCCGAATCTCCTCAACAACCTGCTAAGATGCTCCAACAGCAACAAAACTTTCAGCAACCTCCTTTATCTAGCCCTCAAGCGAAATTCAGTGCATTTTCTAATAACTTCCCTAATCTTTCTCGGTTCATCCAAAAAGGCATGGATCGTGGATTGAGCCTTGAAGATACGGTTTCTTCTTTGAGAAATATTGGATCTTTGCAGCCTGAAATCATGAGCGCAGAAAAGAAGACAAACATGGATTTAGAATCGATACTGAGATACATATTCGGAGATGATATCCCTTCTTCAAAATCGCAACCATACCAGACCTCTTCTACAAACAAAGATATCCTTTTGAAGAATCTTCAAAAGATTGAGAGAATGAGAATGAGGAAACCTATAGGTTAATCATGTGCGATTTGGAACTCACAGATTTAGAAATAGAAAATGTGTGTTGTTCTTGCGGTCAGGATAAGAGTTTCTTAGAATTTAGAGATTCTTTTACTTACAGTTATTGTGTCGATTGTTGTGAACATATAGATGCAGGAGAAACTGAGTGAGTCCAGATGAACTTTTGGATGAATTATTAGATTCTTTGCAATCTTATCTTGAATCTGGAGGAGATCTTGATGAAGAGCTGGCTGAAAGACTTAATCGACAGATTGAAGGATTGGTTGGAGAGATTGAAAGCGCAGGAGAACTAGGAATTGCACCGCCTCCTATAGAGCCTCCCATAACCGGAGGAGCTCTTCAACGTCCGCAAGGAGTTGAGTTGCTTTGGATCCTTTCTAATGGAGATATCAATGCTTTTGTAGACTACCTAAGAACGTATCCAGGAAAAGGACTTTTAGAACTTTCAGAAAGTCCTGATAGGCTTTTGCAAGTAATCGAATATCTTCAGAAAAATAATCCTATATCGGAACTCCCATCGGAAGACGAAATACCAAATGTCAAGTATAGATCAAGTAATGTCATAGGTATGAAATATGACATGAATGGAAATGTTCTTGTTAAATTTTTCGGAAATGGAAAATCTAACCCAATCTATAGATATTCAAATGTCCCAAATCAGGTGATTGCTCTTCTTGAAGAAGGAAATGCATTTGCTAGGACACAAGGATCAAATTCTAGAGGATCATGGTGGAAGATGAAAAATCCATCAATCGGAGCAGCTGTCAATCAATATCTCAAAGAGGCAGGATATCCTTATCAAAAAGTTGCTTGAAATGACATTTTTCACGACAAAGTCGACTAACTTCAAAAGACATACAATAATTTGTAGCTTTCTAGTAAGTAAAAATTTAAAGTTGCGTTAAGAACAAAGGTTTTGCCTATGACCCTACCTCCATTCGGCCAAGATCCTCTCGGATATGTAGGCCTTGTTGCAGCAGAGCAACCAAATTTTATCACAGCAGATCGAGATCCTACAGTAAATGATCAACAAGACCCCGGTACGCAGTGGTTCAATCGATCTGCGACTCCTAAAAAGATTTACGAGAGCTTAGGAGCTGGCCAGTGGGAAGAGGTTGCAGGACCTGGAGCTTCCGGTATACAAACTCTAAGTGGGGACACAGGCGTAGCATCCCCTTCTGTAGGAAATATACAGATAGCTACAGGCGCTAATCTTACAACATCTGCATCTGGATCAACTGTCACAATTACCTTAGACGGCAATGTGCCTACCTTATTTGGTGGCAATAGCGGAACCGGAGGTGCTATTGGGAATCTCATTACTTTGTTTGGACAAGGATCGGTTCTTACAGGAGCCACTGCAGGCCAGGTAAATATTCGAGGCGATGGGATTAAGTCTGTTATCGGAAATTCCGGAACAGCTACGGGTCCCATATTCCCTAACGCTGGAGCTAACCAAATAACTATTGTTGGATCTGGGGCAATCACAACAACAGGTTCAGGATCAACACTCACCATCTCTTCTAGTGCTCCTTTTAATAACAGCTGGGTGGTAGCTACCACATCACCTTATAACTTAGCGGTAGGCAACAACCTACTTTTTGATGCGTTGACCGGACAAATCAATCTTCCAAACATTTCTGCATCTCCTGGTATATCGGTTGGATATGGCGTAGAAATATTGGCCGTGACTAGCGTGTCTTTACCTGGTATTAAAGTACAAGCAGTGGCTACAGCAGATAACATTATCTTTGCTCCGGCTACTAACGATTTTAAGAATGTCACTAGCACCTCCACAGGAGCTGCAATAAGACTTATTGTGGTAGAAAAAACCGGTTCTACTGGTTTGTGGCAAGTTGTTTCAAGTATGGGAAGCTGGACAGGAGGTTCATAATGGCTCTCACAAGATTTAATGCATCAGGGACTTTTGGATCTACCCCATTCTTAGTAGGATCTATTCAAAATGGAGCAGCTTATGCAACTATAGCGGAGGCTCTACTAGATGTTTCGGCTGGCAGCGTGGTTATTATTCAGCCAGGAACTTACACCGAATCTATCACATGGCCAGCTAACATTGATGTGCAAGGATCTTCGTCATCTATCACAAATCCAGCTGTCACTATCATAGGAAACCAAACTTTTAGCAACGCAGGTGAGCTAGCTTTTTATGGCATATCTTTTAGCGCTTCTTCTGGATCTATTTGGACGACAGGACCAAGCGGCGTAGGCGTTCAAAACGTAGACTTTGATACGTGTAAATTCGAGAATTCGGCTGGTAAGTGCTTGACATCTGTATCAGCTCTAGGATCTTCAAGCATTACTTGTAATAACTCTAACTTCCTGTCTAGCGGAGATGTTTGCTTAGATATCTCCAATGCTAGCTTTGCCGCATTCAATTCTGCTGTGTCATCTATCACTCATGATGGAGCAACTTTGGGTGCTTCAGGAAATTTAAGTCTCAAAGCTTCTTTTTTGGAAGCAACTTCTGCATATGGGGTAGTTTTAACTGATGCCTCTGCTTCTTTTTCTAGTGAGGGTGGAAATTTGATTGCAGTAGAACCTATACGTTTTACGGCAGCCGCTGGAGCTTCTTCTATTAGAGATGCCTTTTCTACTTCAGGAACGAATTATGTTTCTTCAAGTATTCCTGGACCTACATTAGTTATTGGATTGCCTCTTTTCCCATCAGGTAGCTCTATAGCCGATCCTAACGTGACTGTGGTTGATGTCTCTGCAGGTGGTGGAGGGATGGATATCAACGGTCTTACCGGATATCCTCTTACGGTAGATCATGGAGGAACAGGAGCAACGTCTTTGACAGATCACGGCATTTTGCTGGGATCTGGCACTAGTGCAGTTACGGTAACCTCTGCTCCTTCTGATGGCCAACTTTTGATCGGCTCAACAGGAGCAGATCCTGTTCTTGCAACTTTGACGGCTGGCACAGGTATTAGCATTGTAAACGCTTCTGGAAGCATTACTCTTTCGTCATCTGGTACTATCCCATGGGTCTTGCAATCCGCATCTACGACTTTGGCTGTCAATACTGGTTATTTTGTGTCTTCTGGAGCCCTATTATTGGCTCTTCCAGCTACATCAGCAGTAGGAGACATTATTGAAGTGAGCCTTCTTGATAGCGCAACTTCCTTCCAAATCACGCAATCTGCTGGTCAGCAGATTCGTGTCGGATCTACTACAACGACATTGGGAGCTGGAGGAACTCTTACAAGCACAGCTTTTGGTGATAGCCTGAAACTAGTTTGTTATGCATCAAATACTTTATGGCAATGCATGTCTATAATTGGGAATTTAACAGCAGTTTAAGAGAGGATTTATGGTCACAGCAAACAGTTTAAACGCCAATAGCTCGACTCCTTTTGAAGTGCCTAATGGAGGCACAGGCGCATCTTCTCTTACCAATCAAGGGATTCTACTAGGTCAAGGAGCTTCGGCATTCATTGCTACTGCGGCCCTTACAGATGGTCAGCTATTGATAGGGTCTACTGGATTGTCTCCAGTTCCAGCGTCCCTGACGGCTGGAAGTAATATCACCATCACCCCTGGTGCTGGATCTGTCACAATCGCAGCTTCAGCTTCATTTTTACCATGGACTACTGTTGGTGGTACATCTCAATCGATGTCTGTAGACAATGGTTATAGATCCACTTCAGGGTCTTCAACTACTTTTACTCTTCCAACAACCGCAGCTCAATATACCACCATACGTGTTGCTGTAGACGGATCTGGTGCTGTTGCTATCGCTCAAAATGCTGGTCAGAATGTCAGATTTGGGAACCAAATTTCTACAACTGGAGCAGGAGGCTCTTTGACTTCTACTTCACAGGGAGATTGTCTAGAGCTTCTTTGTACGGTTGCTGATACTTCCTGGGTAGTTTTATCATCTGTAGGCGCATGGAACGTGGTATAGAAAAGGAATAAATTGTGGCAATTGTAAATTCTGATAATAAGTTTGGAACTAATCGTTTTATAGTTTCTCCTAATGCTGGTGACGGTGCATTCACTTCTATTCAAGATGCTGTCGACGCAGCAAATGCAGCTGGAGGCGGTGCTGTACTTATCAATCAGGGAAATTACACAGGAAACGTATCCCTAAAACCTCAAGTATTTTTGTACGGTCTCACTGTAGCTAAAAATAGCAATATCATAATCTTAGGAACAATTGATGTCACAGATGTGAATGGGAATACCGGCATGGAAAATGTACAGGTAGAGTCTCAAGGTTCTGATAATGCCGTTGATATATCCAACAATTCCGGGTCATTTTGTAATGTTTTCTTTAACGGGTGCATTTTAAACAGTGCTTTAGGATCTGCGATTGTATCTACCGGAACAGCCCTATCTTCAGTATCTCTCAGCATCGTCAACACGGATGTTCAAGGAACTGTGTATGGGTTGGATTTAGTATCTTATACACAAATTCAAATGCAGTATTCTTCAGGCATTGCCGGAACGGCTGTAGGTAGGTTTGGGCCATCCACTCAAGCCAACATCTTTTTCAGTATATGCAATGCGTTTGGAGGGCAAGGATTCATCATTAACGATCCGTCCGTGACGTTAATTCTTTTAAATTGCTTTGGATCATTCACTAATGAACTCGTAGATTTTGCATCTGCTGGAACAGCTGTTGTTGTATCTTGCGGATTTTCGTGCTCTTCAGGATCTGGTAATTGGGCGTCTGGCGCAGCAGGAACTCTTACATTCTCTAGCATATCGGTAATAGGATCATCAGGGATAGCCCCTGGCATTACTAGGGTTAACGCGGCTTTTCTCCCTTACTCTACAGCAGGAAACACAGGAACTGCGATCAGAGGCTCTTCAGGTTTTGATTCATCATCATTCTCTATCACAGATGGATTCGTGTCTCTGTCAGGAACTGGTTCAATGGTTCGCCAAACCATCAGCTCCAATCAAGCTCTTGCGGTTAACAATGCATACTATGTTACAAGCGGAGCTCTTTCTCTTAGCTTGCCAGCCACAAGTTCTGTGGGAGATATAGTACAAGTAACCCTTGCTGGTGGCACGTCTTATGATATAACACAAATAGTCGGTCAGCAAATGCGCATTGGTTCTGTCATGTCTACTATAGGAGCTGGTGGAAGCGCAACTACAACCGCAGATGGCGATTCTATATTACTTGAATGCACAATCGCTAATCTTGAATGGACGGCAACATCTGTCATCGGAAATTTTACGGTGGTTTAAATTCAAATTAAAGGTTACTCATGGCTCAAAATAACGCGGCTAATGCGAATTCAACTACACCCCTCTCTGCAACCAATGGTGGCACAGGTGTATCTAACCCAATAGCAAATGGCATCCTTGTTGCAAATGGATCTTCAGCTGTCTCTTCAACTGTTTTAACGAATGGACAACTCCTTATTGGGTCTACTGGGATGGCTCCTTCTGCCGCATCTCTTACATCTACTGGATCTACAATCTCAGTAACTGGAGGAGCAGGAACCCTTAATGTGGATCTAGCAGCTCCTGTGAGCGTTTCTAACGGAGGCACAGGCGCAACTTCTCTCACTGATCACGGAGTGTTACTAGGGTCTGGGTCAGGAGCGATTACGCCCACAGCGGCACTGACAAACGGACAACTTCTCATAGGTTCAACCGGAAATGATCCGGCAGTTGCTACGCTCACAGCAGGAACAAACATTACCATTACAAATGGCGCAGGCTCGATCACTATCGATGCTGTCGGAGGTGGAGGATCTTCCTATTACGTAGTCGCAGGGAATTCAGGCGACCAAAACAACGTAACAGGAAATGGTACTTCTTATAACTTGTCTTGGTCAAGTTCCTCTCTCTCAGGATTTACGACGTCTGGATCTACAGGTTTCGTAGTGCCAGCAACCGGTAAATACTTGGTGAACTTGACTCTAAACACTGGTGGGTATGTTGCATCTACAAACTCTACTCAGTTCTTCTTGTCAAATGGAGTAACTAATTATACTATGTGTGATTTTAATTCATATCCTATTATAAGCTACTATGGAACTCTATTATACTCAACTTCTCTAATGTTAGATCTAACAGTTAGTCAAACTGTTACAACCTCATTCCGTGTCAGCGGTGAAGGGGCAGATATCATTGATATTTTTGGAGATGGGGGTTTATTTGTATATCCACGATTAACAATCATCAATGTTGGATAATGACATGTCAGCATACAGCATACAAGCTAAATATGAAAAAGCTAGATCAGTTAATACCATCAGTTCTTCTTTTGTGGCTGTAGGCGATCCTTTAGAACATTCAGCCAGGATCTTGAGATATGTGAATGCGACATCAAGTACAGTTTTTATCTCTACAGATGGGGTTAATGTGCATGATGTTATGTTCCCTAACAGTCAATTGACTATAAATGTGGGAACCAATAGAGGCAGTGTTTCTTCCGAATTTTTGTTTCCTCAAGGAACTCAATTTTATGTTTCTGGAAATCCTGGTTCTGGAGTTTTTGCAATCATTTCTATCTACGCAATATGAAAAGGTATGAATCGTGAGTGTGACAGATACTTTTGGATCTAATCCATTAGGATATCTAGGGATCAATGAAAGGACTCAGCCTTTTTTTATTTCGATGGATCGCGCTCCTAATACAAACGATTGGCAATCTTTTTTTCCTGGAGACCAGGTCAGAGATACCTCTGTAAATCCTCCTGATATCTACGAATGTGTGAGCGTCTCAAATCGACAAGGCATTTGGAGGAAGATTACAAACGAGAATGAGGGTGAGCTTAGGGAGCTGTCTGCTTCTTCAGGATCAAATCCAGTTACTCCTGATACGAACGGCAATATCAATATCTTTGCTGGAGCAGGAATTACTACCACAGCTACAGCCAATACGATCACTATTGCAGCAACCTCTGGGAGTGGAGATGTCGAAACGTTGGAAGGAAATTCTGGAGGCCCTGTATCTCCGGATCCTAGTGGGAATATTTTCCTTAATGGTGTTGGAAATATTACGACAAGTGGTAATCCAGGCACTCATGTAATTGACTTTTCTTTATCTGGCATCACAGACCACGCGATATTAGTGGGTGCCCCCTCAGACTCTATCCAAAACAAGCTTCTAACGAATGGACAAGTACTCATCGGTTCAACTGGTTTAGATCCTGTCGCAGCAGGGCTCACCGCCGGTGCTAACATCACGATTACGCCAGGGGCAGGATCTATCACGATTGCTGCAACAGGCGGATCCGGATTCACTTCGATCAACCAGCAAGTGTTTACCTCTTCAGGAACCTATACGCCAACAGCAGGCATGTCCTATTGCTTTGTCGAATGCGTTGGCGGAGGCGGAGCTGGTGGAGGCATCCAGCAATCACCATCTGCCAAAACTGGTGCTGGTGGAGCTGGCGGTGAATACCGAGCGGGGTATTTCAGTGCTGCGACAATCGGAGCTTCTAAGCCAGTTACAATAGGAACAGGTGGTACTGGTGGAAATGCAGACGGAGGTCCTGGATCTGCAACTTCTTTGGGCGCTTTGATTTCCGCAAACGGAGGAGGAGGGGGGACCGGTAATAGCACCCTTAACACTCCCGTCCCTGGAGGAACAGGAGGTACCGGAGGAACTGGCGGAACAATATCCGTAGAAGGTTCTGGCGGGGGTACGTGCTGTACGCCTAGTACTAGTACTGGCGTGCGAGTTTCAGGATATGGTGGACAAGCCGGGAAATATAGCGGACAAACGAGAGGCATATATGACGCGTCCTCGGGAGGCAGCGCACCATATAATGGAGGAGACGGCGTCAGTTATGGTGGCGGCGGAAGTGGAGCTACGGGACAGAACTTCATTCCGGACGGCATTGGAGGCTCAGGTGCAGATGGCCTCGTAGTCATCACGGAGTACATCTTATGAGCAAGCACAAGAAAAACAACATAGCTAAAGTCAAATCTCACCTCAAAGGCGATATCAAGACGTTTGAGAAAGAGAAAAAAGAAGACAAAGAATTGCTCAAAAAACTCGGGAAGGCGAAGTAATGGATCGGAAGATGAGAATTCAGGTGGGTCGTCCACTCAAGAAGGCCGAGAGCCTAGTCAAAAAGGCCGAGAAAGCTAACACGAAGTTAGCCGATTACGACGAACGCGTTCGCGATCCGCAGATCAAGAAATTGAAGTCTCTTGAGAAGAAGAGGAAGTGAATTTATCATGACCTTGGAAAACGTAAACCTTTCTTGAAGCAGATAATCTGCTCATGCATGCGTCACCCAGTTGATGACAAAGGTCATTGTAGCTGAAGTTGGTAGTTGCGATACAAGACTTTTTCAAGTCGCTTCTTTTGTCCAGAATCAGGTACAAAAACTCTTGAAACCCTTCGCTTGGGAATCGGTGCCCTATATCGTCCAAAACAATCACGTCGTGAATACTCCCTCAGCTAAAGCAGAAGGCTTCTCCATGGACAAGCTTGCGCCCATTCCAAGGACCTTTACTCTTAGCCACACCCAGTGTGTGGCGAGGGCTTCTAGGGATTGGTTACCCAGGCTATCTATTCCGAGAGCCAAAATGTTTAACAGTTTTGGTAAGAGGAACTTGTCTCAGGAAGTTCTGTCAACTACGCCGAATAGCTTAGACTGAGTGAGGAATTACGGCAAGTCGCGATTCATCTCGGACCTGAAGGGCCTAGTTTTCTCGCGTCCGCAGGGTAAGCTTATGGCTCTTGAGGCAAGAATTAGAGTCATCCGTATGGAAGTTAACCAGAAGTGAGCTGCTCGCTTTTTCCGCAAAACTCAAACCCATTGCATTTTTTCTATTCGGAAGGC
>Ga0172366_10000522_pt1 | contig 27961 bp, 31 predicted proteins | sample LakKivSesite69cm_FD_114533 | JGI IMG/M metagenome (GOLD analysis project Ga0172366, IMG submission 114533) | Sediment microbial communities from Lake Kivu, Rwanda - Sediment site 69cm | ecosystem: Environmental > Aquatic > Freshwater > Lake > Sediment | place: Rwanda: Western Province, Lake...
CTTTATTTTGCAACGATAGTAGATATGATATTTCGAGAGATACTATTGAAACTTTATTAGTGGGAGAAGACGTTTTCGAACCTTATTGGGATACAACTGATGACGTATACCGTGATGTAATTGAGGAACTAAATGAAAAAAATATTTCTCGTCTCAAGGAATATATGTTAAAGGAATTGAAGGGTCAACAACTTTCACCTGAAACTGAAGAAATGGAGTTAATTTCTGCTGAACAAGGTCATAACGACTTTTGGGAAATAAATGAAGATAATGTAGCAAGAATTTTGGATGACAAAGAATCAATGAATTCGTTATTAGGAGATGAACTAAGTGATTTGAAGTCAGAACTTTATTCCATACATTCATCTGCATATAATTCTGCCTATGAAAGTGATGTTTGGAAGAATGTTTTCAATGAATTGGGTGAATATTTCGAAGGTTACGGAGAGTTTATCATGAGACCTCATCCATATAAAAAAGATACACAACAAGAATATTTCAAAATACCCATTTCTGATTTTTATGGTGTAATCACAGATTTTTTAGATGAAAACAAAAAATATGGTCAATCAGGAACTTTGGACTACGAGGGTAGTTTCATAAACATTGTTTCTAACAACAGAGACTGTCTTAGTGTTAGAATTCCTGATTACCCTGACTCGAGAGAAGTAGATAAAAACATTAACTCATATTTTTTAGATTACATTTGATGAAACACTTATCAGAAATATCAAGAAGCCCCTCGAGGAAACCCCCAAGAAATATTCAAAATATTTTGTCTCAGATAAAATTATTTGAAGTATACCCAAAGATATTCGCCGTAGTTATAAAGGACGATAAGTTGAGGGCTCGTGTCTTCATGAGGTATCAAGAGTTTTACGAGTCCGACTCAGATACATTTAGAGGGAAAGGTTTCAAGTGGACAGAATTTGTTAATTACTATAAAAACAAAACCAAGAACGACATCCTTTCTTATCATGAAAATTGGAGTGGATATAATATCCCTTGTGATTCGATAGAATCTTGTATCGCGGTTATCCCTGATATAAATTTCTACGACCTTATTATGTTCAGCATTATTGATACAATAAAATCATTAGTAGGGAATGATAAGTTCTACCTGATAGGTATTGACCAAGCCGATGGTGAAGACAAATCTTTAATAGAACATGAACTAGCTCATGGACTTTGGTTTTCATCACCAAAATACAAAGCCGACCAACTAATTAACATTGATAGTCTACCTGAATACGTAGACCAACCTTTGAGGTCAAAAATTTCAAATATGGGTTATGGTCCGAATGTGATAGATGATGAGATTCAAGCCTATTTATCTACAGGGATTATTAGTCCAATGAATAGAATTAAAGACATAAAAAAATATCAAATCATATTTCGTAATACCTTTAACAAGTATGCATCAAATATGTCAGCAAAACAAATTCCAATAGATTGGAGCACCGACCTCAATGCCTAAGATAATTGACATACTATCAAATCTTTTGACCGAAGCTTCAAGATTTAAAATGGACCCCGAACTAAACCTATATATACATGATTTAGCAAGTAGACTGTGGGAAAAAAGAGACAAAAAATATACAAGAAAAACTTTGGTGGATGGCTTCAATTTTAAAACATCGGATGGTCAAGATGGATATGTAAAGGTATTCATTAACCCAAGATTAAAATTCATTGGTCAAATGGATACCAAGCCAATTGGTTCTCGTGACCCTGCTGATTTCGAACTTGAAGTTCAACCCAAGGAATACGTCTCAAGAAAAAATCTTTATCTCACACTATATCACGAAATGCTTCACGCCACAGACCCATCACAATCCACAAAGTATGACCCGAAGTACATGCTTACTTACAATGAGTTTAGTGATGAAAAATATTGGGGTCATCCTATCGAATTCAGAGCTATATCCAATGAGTTCTTGGAAGGTCTTGAAATGGAAATAGAAAGAAGATTGGAGGCAATAAAAAATCCTGAACATAAAAAATATCTTATAAGAAGTTTAGACAATCTATTGGGGTATTTCTCAAAAGGTGATGATTTAGATAAACTCACAATCGAAATTTTGAAAAGAGTGAATGACGAAGAGGTTTTGGAAAATATGATTTCGAAGTCTTTGAACGACCTCACAACAAAATATCCAGGTGTTTCCGAATTGATTGTAAGAAAAGATGAAAATGTACCATATTATTTAACTTACGTAGAAAGTTTGAAAGAGTTTAATCCTAAAATGTGGCCAAGGTTTCTGACAATGTTATATAAATCAATCGAGGATTTAAGAAACAAAATAAATAAAAAAGGGTCAATTTGACCCTTTTTTTATAGACTATTTTCCAATTTTTCCAGCCTTTTTTCTTTTTCGTCGAGTATAAGAGATTGTTCTTTAATTGCTTCAATACAAAGTGCAATTACATCAGAATATTTTACCATGAAGTGTGAGTTCTCTTTATCCTTCTTGAAAACTAACTCTGGGAATATGTGAGCAACTTCTTGGGCGATAAAACCAATATCTTTTGTTTCTGTACCGTGAATCTTACTATCAATGTTTTTCCATTCAAATGAAACACCTCTTAGTTTGAGTATTTTCGGTAAAACGCCAACAATTGGTTTAATATCTTTCTTTACCCTGTAATCGGAAGGACCAGTAGCACCTTGAGCACCCTGGGAGCCTGTTGGTCCTGTAGCTCCTTGTGGTCCTTGTGGGCCGAGTGGTCCTTGTGGGCCTAACGCACCTTGTGCCCCTGTTGGACCTTTAGCACCTTGAGCTCCCTGTAAACCGGCTGGTCCTTGTGACCCTTGAGGTCCCTGTGGTCCCTGTGGTCCTTGTGCACCATTAGCTCCAGCAGGTCCTACGGCTCCTTGAGACCCTTGAGCACCCTGTGGTCCTGTTCCACCTTGAGCTCCTTGTGCACCAGTTGGTCCAATTCCACCCGTTGGGCCTTGAGCACCTTGAGCTCCTTGTCCTCCCGCAGGTCCTTGTGAACCCTGTCCTCCTTGTGGGCCTTGAGCTCCTTGAGCACCCTGTCCTCCTTGAGCTCCTTGACCACCTTGTGAACCTTGAGCTCCTTGTCCACCTTGGCTTCCTTGACCTCCCGCAGCTCCTTGTGAACCCTGTCCTCCTTGTGGACCTTGAGCTCCTTGAGCACCTTGACCTCCTCCAGGACCCTGAAAACCTGTTGCTCCACCACCACCTTTAGCCCCTTGAGCACCTTGTCCTCCTTGTGCTCCTGTTGGACCAGTTGCTCCAGTTCCACCTTGTGCACCTTGAGCACCCTGTCCTCCTCCAGGACCCTGAGCACCTTGAGCACCTATGGGTCCTTGTGCACCTTGAGCACCCTGTCCTCCTCCAGGACCCTGAGCACCTTGAGCACCTATGGGTCCTTGTGCACCTTGAGCACCCTGTCCTCCTCCAGGACCCTGAGCACCTTGAGCACCTGTGGGTCCTTGTGCACCTTGAGCACCTTGTCCACCTTGAGCACCCTGAGAACCAGTTGCTCCTTGAAGTCCAACATCACCTTGTGCACCTTGACCACCTTGTGCACCTTGACCACCTTGTGCACCTTGACCTCCCTGTGCTCCTTGCGCTCCCTGACCCCCTTGGCTTCCCTGTGCTCCTTTAGCTCCCTGTGAACCTTGTCCTCCTTGAGCACCTGTTCCCCCTTGAGCTCCTTGTCCTCCTTGAGCACCCTGACCTCCCTGTGCTCCTTGGGAACCAGTTCCTCCTTGTGAACCTTGTGCTCCTGCGGCTCCTTGGGAACCTTGGCCTCCTTGTGCTCCTTGTCCTCCCTGACTACCTTGTGCTCCTGTTGCTCCTTGAGAACCGACAGCACCTTGAGCTCCCTGTCCACCTTGAGCACCTTGACTTCCCGTGTTACCTTGTCCTCCTTGTGCACCTTGGGCCCCTTGGCCACCTTGGCTACCTTGAGCTCCAACTGCACCTTGTGAACCAACTGGGCCTTGAGCTCCCTGTCCACCTTGTGAACCCTGAGCACCACCAGCTCCCTGCGAACCTTGACCGCCCTGAGCTCCTTGTCCACCTTGTGAACCCTGAGCACCTGTAGGACCAGTTGCTCCTGTGGGTCCTTGAGCGCCGGTTCCCCCTTGTGACCCTTGGGAACCTACAGCTCCCTGAGCTCCTACGGCTCCTTGAGCCCCTTGACCACCCAAAGGTCCTTGTGAACCCTGAGCACCTTGAGCCCCTTGACCTCCCTGAGCACCTTGACCTCCCTGAGAACCTTGAGCTCCTACAACCCCTTGACCTCCTTGAGCTCCTTGGGCTCCTTGACCTCCTTGGGCTCCTTGACTTCCCTGAGCCCCTTGAGAACCAGTGTTTCCTTGTGCTCCTTGCCCCCCTTGAGCTCCCTGTGAACCGACAGCTCCTTGTGAACCAACAGGTCCTTGTGAACCTTGTCCTCCTTGTGCTCCTTGTGAACCGGTGGGACCAAGGGGTCCTGTAGAACCTTGAGCTCCTTGACTTCCGAGTTCACCCTGTAAACCTTTCGCACCTTGAGTTCCTGTAGCCCCTTGTGCTCCTTGTCCTCCCTGAGCTCCTTGACTTCCTGTCGGACCTTGTGAACCTGTATTTCCTTGTGCTCCCTGTGAACCGACATCTCCTTGTGAACCTGTATTTCCTTGTGCTCCTGTATTACCTTGAGCTCCTTGACCACCTTGAGCTCCTTGTCCACCTGTGAAACCAACTGAACCTTTCGCACCTTGTGAACCCTGTGCAAGTTTATTTCCCTTCCAACCTGTGGAGTCAATTAGTGGACTGAGAGCGTTATTATTCAGTGATGAATCCAAATAAACTCCGTATGTTGACCTGAGAATATTTCCTGAGGTATTAATAGTGAGATAAGGAGTTCCTGTTGCACTATTATATGGCATGAACTTTAGAACATTGGATTCTAAAACCCAGTTCACAAAAGTATCAGCACTACTAACAAATTGCATGAGTGCGAGTGTTGGAGCAACTATTATATTTTCAGCTGTTCCTGTGTTATCGCAGTCTACAGAAGTTGTTGTGACGTTTGTAAAAGTCGCGGTGTCTTTGATACATGGTGTATAAAGTGTAACACTCTGATTGACTGTGCTACTTACTGCTGTTGCTGAGGCACAGAGTTGTCCACTCCAAGAACCACCACCAGTTCCTCCCACCACTTTATAAACCCTACATGCCATTTGTATTATATGTTTCTGTCAATTTGTTTATTCTATTGTAAATAGATTCTATCCTTGTTTGATTTTCCTTCAAAGAGGCTAAACCGAGTGAAACCAATGGTCCATAATGCATACTCTTATAACCATCATCATCCGTATCGACAACCTCTGGCACAAATTTTTCTATCTCTTGTGCAATGAAGCCGTAAGATGTACCTGTGAAGGCTTCCTTGAAAACAATTGCTGTATGATTTTTTATTTTCGGATGTTCCGAGTCCCAAACATAGGAAACCCCTTGAATGTTTTTTGACTTGGAAATTGGTTCTTTAATTTCTGAAATATTCTCCTTCAATCTTCTATCTGATGGTGCACCTTGAGCACCTTGAGAACCTTGAGCGCCTGTAGGTCCAGTTGTACCTGTAGCTCCTTGTTTTCCTGCCGCACCTTGTGTTCCCTGAGCACCTTGACTACCGACCGCACCTTGTGCACCCGTAGGACCAGGTCCTGAACCTTGAGCTCCCGTTGGACCCGGTGCACCAGTAGGACCTTGAGCTCCTGTTGTACCGTTTTTTGGTCCTGTGTTACCTTGTGCACCCTGTGCTCCAGTAGCACCTTGTGATGTACTCGCGGCTCCCTGAGCACCTTGTGGTCCCTTTCCTCCCTGTACACCTGGCGCTCCTTGAGCACCTGTTGGACCAGGTCCAGCGCCTTGAGCTCCAGTGTTTCCACCAGGACCAGGAGCACCTTGAGCCCCCGTCGTTCCTCCTTGCGCACCTGTTTTTCCTACTGCACCTGTCGCACCCGTATTTCCTTGAGCACCTGTTGGACCAGGTCCAGCGCCTTGAGCTCCAGTATTACCTGTTGGGCCAGGAGCACCCTGAGCACCTGTATTGCCACCTTGAGCTCCTTGAGCACCCTGACCACCCTGCGAACCCTGAGCACCTTGTGCTCCTGTGTTTGCACCTTGAGCACCTTGTGCTCCCTGACCTCCTTGAGCACCTTGTTTACCTTGAGCTCCTGTATTAGCACCTTGTGCTCCCTGAGCTCCTGTTGGACCTTGTGGTCCTGTATTACCTTGAGCTCCTGTATTGGCTCCTTGTGCTCCCTGAGCTCCTGTTGGACCTTGAGCACCTTGTTTACCTTGAGCTCCTGTGTTTGCACCTTGAGCACCTTGCGCACCCTGAGGACCTTGAGGTCCTGTGTTACCTTGTGCTCCTGTGTTTGCACCTTGAGCTCCTTGAGCACCCTGACCACCCTGCGAACCCTGAGCACCTTGTGCTCCTGTGGTTCCTCCTTGTGCTCCCTGAGCTCCTTGCGCTCCTTGTTTACCTGTGGCACCTTGAGCTCCTGTAACCGAACTTTGTGCTCCCGTAGGACCCTGAGCACCTTGAGCACCTGTGGGTCCTTGTGCACCTGTAACAGAACTTTGAGCTCCTGTATTCCCCTGTGCTCCTTGTTTACCTGTGGCACCTTGAGCTCCTGTTACTGAACTTTGTGCTCCCGTAGGACCCTGAGCACCTTGAGCACCTGTATTTCCTTGAGCTCCTGTTGTTCCTCCCTGAGCTCCCGTTGAACCTTGAGCACCCTGAGCTCCTGTTGCACCTTGTGCTCCTGTGGCTGCTCCTTGAGCTCCCTGAGCACCTTGTGCACCTTGTTTACCTGTAGCACCTTGAGCACCTGTCGTTCCTCCCTGAGCACCCGTAGAACCTTGAGCTCCCTGAGCACCTGTGGCTCCTTGGGCTCCTGTAGTCGCTCCTTGTGCGCCTGTAGAACCTTGAGCTCCTTGAGCTCCCGTTGAACCCTGAGCACCTGTATTCGCACCTTGTGCTCCTTGAGCTCCCTGAGCACCTGTTACTCCTTGTGCTCCTTGAGCCCCTGTGGTTCCACCTTGAGCCCCTTGTGCACCCTGTCCACCCTGAGCTCCTGTCGCACCTTGAGCACCTTGTTTTGCACCCTGAGCACCTTGTGCACCTACGTTACCTTGGGCTCCTGTCTTACCTTGAGCTCCTGTTATGGCTCCTTGCGCACCCTGTGCTCCTTGACCTCCTTGAGGTCCTGTATTACCTTGAGCTCCTGTAGTTCCTCCTTGTGCTCCTATATTTCCTTGTGCACCTTGTGCTCCTGTCGCACCTTGAGCACCTTGTTTTGCACCCTGAGCACCTTGAGCTCCCTGACCACCTTGTGCCCCTGTCGCCCCTTGAGCACCTGTAACACTACCTTGGGCACCTTGAGCTCCTTGGGCTCCTTGGGCTCCTTGAGTTCCTTGAGCTCCTGTGACAATTCCCTGAGACCCTTGTGCTCCCTGAGCTCCCTGAGCTCCTTGTCCACCTTTTGCACCCGTGTTGGCTCCTTGGGCTCCTTGAGCTCCTTGGGCTCCTTGGGCTCCTTGACCTCCTTGAGCACCTGTGGTTACAGATGCCGCACCCTGAGCTCCTTGACCTCCTTGAGCTCCTTGACCTCCTTGAGCACCTTGAACTCCACCCTGAGCACCCTGAGCTCCTTGAGCACCTTGCGCCCCCTGAGCCCCTTGAGCTCCTTGAGCACCCGCAATTCCCGCGGTTGGACCAGTCCAAACTCCACTTGCATTAATCATTTGGGTAACCCCAACATAAAGACCCGAACTATTTATTGTCATACCCGAGGTTCTTACACCTTGAGGGCCGATTTGTAATAAATTAGTTAGAGTTCCCGCAGAAAAATTTAAAGTGCGAGCCGTAACAAAAAAAGCTACTTGATTGGAACCATCATCCCAAAAAAACCAAGGCCTACTATCATATGCATTACCCTGTGGAAATATCTTTAAATCTGGCATTAGCTTTTCCTTTGTTCTAAATCTTGTAGTTTATTTTCGATATCATCTATAAATAATTGTTGTTCCTTAATTCCCTCAACTATCACGGCATTTAATTTTGTATAATCAATAAAATAATAACCTTCGGGTCCTAACTTCACTACCTCAGGATATTGAACTCTTACGTTTTGAGCTATAAGACCAATCTGGTGTAATTTCTTATTTTTTTGAAACAAGTCATAATTCTCCTTTCCAATGTTTTCGTTCCAATCAAATTCCACAGTCTCAATTTTCATGATTTTTTCCATCACATTCTGTAAGGTTTCAATTTTTCTTTTGAGATTTACGTCTGAATAGGCACATGATGTAATGAAAGTACCTGTTCCACAACTATTACAAACGTCATAACATAAATTACCGTCGTAAATCTCTAAGGAGAAAAGACAATCCCAATCACAAGTGCTATCTAAGCAATTGGCGCTAGTTAAATATTTGTTATCTGTTGGAGAGTATGAAGCGCTTTGTGTTCGGACTCCTCTTGATGTAAAGGAAAAACAAGCTGTATCACATCCATCATAATTGGAAACAGAAATCGTGTGATTAAAACAAGTAACACTGGAAGGTCCGGTCGCCCCTTGAGCTCCTTGGGAACCTTGAGGTCCTGTTGGCCCTTGTGGACCTGAAGGACCTGGTCCTCCCGTAGCGCCTGGTGCACCTTGAGCACCAGTACTTCCCGTGGCACCTCCTGGTCCAGTCGTACCAGGTTGTCCTTGAGGTCCTGTCGGTCCTCCTGGACCTGTGGCACCTTGTGGTCCTGCACCACCTTGAGGTCCTTGAGCTCCTGTAGCTCCTGTTGCACCCGTAGGTCCAATTGTTCCTTGAGCACCCTGAGAACCCGTGACACCTTGAGGACCTGTTGGTCCCGTTGCTCCTTGAGCTCCAGTCGTACCAGGTGCTCCTCCTGGTCCAGTCGGTCCTGCAGGTCCTGTCGCTCCTTGTGGTCCTACCGCACCTGTACCACCACCCGGTCCCGTTGGTCCTTGCGCCCCTGTTGCACCTGTAGCTCCTATTGTTCCTTGAGCACCTTGTGGACCTCCAGGTCCTGTCGGACCTTGTGCTCCTTGTGCACCAGGATGTCCTATTACTCCTGTCGTACCTTGTGCTCCTGTTGCTCCTCCCGAACCTTGTGCTCCTGTATGTCCCTGTGCTCCTGTAGGACCTGTATTACCCTGTGGTCCCGTAGCACCTTGGGCTCCCGGATGTCCTGTAGCTCCCTGTGGTCCTGTTGGTCCTACGGGTCCTTGCGCACCCTGTGCTCCCGGATGTCCTGTAGCTCCTTGGGAACCTGTTGCTCCTTTTCCTCCTGTGGCACCTTGCGCTCCTGGATGTCCTGTAGCTCCCTGTGGTCCTGTTGCTCCCGTTGGTCCTTGAGCACCCTGTGCTCCCGGATGTCCTGTAGCTCCTTGTGGACCTATTGGACCTTTAGCTCCTTGAGAACCTTGTGGCCCGACATTACCCTGTGCTCCTGTATTACCGGCTGGTCCCGTTGGTCCCGTGGCTCCTTGTGGTCCTACAGCACCTGTGGCTCCTTGTGCTCCTGTTGAACCTTGTGGTCCTGTTGCTCCTTGTGGACCTACTGCACCTTGTGCACCTGTACTTCCCGCAGGTCCAGTTGGTCCTGTTGCTCCTTGTGGTCCTACAGCACCTGTGGCTCCTTGTGCTCCTGTAGAACCTTGTGGTCCTGTTGCTCCTTGTGGACCCACCGCACCTGTGGCTCCTTGTGCTCCTGTAGAACCTTGTGGTCCTGTTGCTCCTTGTGCTCCTGTATTACCCTGAGCTCCTGTATTACCCTGAGCACCAGTGGGACCCGTAGCACCTTGTGGTCCTACCGCTCCCGTCGCACCTTGTGCACCAGTGGCTCCCTGTGGTCCCGTGGCTCCTTGTGGACCTACGGCTCCAGTCGCTCCTTGAGCTCCTGTTGAACCCTGTGGGCCTGTGGCTCCTTGAGCTCCAGTATGTCCCACAGCCCCTTGAGCTCCTGTCGCACCCTGTGCTCCAGTTGCTCCCTGTGGTCCAACATTCCCTTGTGCACCAACATTACCTTGTGCACCTTGTGGTCCTGTAGCTCCTTGGGCACCTGTGTGTCCTGTATCTCCCTGAACTCCCGTCGCCCCTTGAGCACCGGTTGCTCCCTGAGGACCGACATTACCTTGAGCACCTGTATCTCCAACAGGTCCTTTAATTCCTTGTGCACCAGTTGGTCCCACTGCACCTTGAGCCCCCGTATTTCCTTGGGCTCCTTGTGGTCCCACAGCACCTTGTGGACCAACATTACCCTGAGCTCCTGTATTTCCTTGGGCTCCTTGTGGTCCCACAGCACCTTGTGGTCCAACATTACCTTGAGCTCCTGTGTTTCCTGTAGTTCCAGTATTACCCTGTGCACCTTGTGGTCCCACAGCACCTTGAGCTCCAGTTGGTCCTTGAGCTCCTGTATCACCTGTTGCACCTTGGGCCCCTGTGTTTCCCTGAGCTCCCTGTGGTCCTGTTGCTCCCGTTGGTCCTTGAGCACCTGTGGGTCCTATGGTACCTTGAGCACCTGTTTTACCTTGAGCACCTTTGCTTCCCTGAGCCCCTGTTGGTCCAACCGCCCCTGTAAACCCTGTAGGTCCTTGAGCACCTTGAGCTCCCTCAGCGCCCTGAGAACCCGCAATTCCTGTAGTTGGTCCTATCCAATTGGCAGTTGCGTTGATTACTTGTGTAGAACCCATCGTGAGATTATCGATGACGTTAACTGAGTACATAAGTAATTTACTTTCACAAGCACTTATCGTCATTATATTAGCGGAAGTACTAGCTGAGAAATTCAAAATTGGCTGATAAGAACCATTAGGTAAACAATCGTAAATTCTAACTCTGATAGGAGCATCTGACGACTCATTGATAAAATCAATGAAAGGGATTCTGTCAGCAGTTCTTGAAATGCTATTACTCGGTCTTATTAATATATTTTCACCCATCAATTAAACTCGTATTTAAATAAATATTTTGAGTTGGATTTATATTGTTAATACTTTTAGATATTATTGGGTAAATTTTTAACCTACTCATTAATCAATAAATATAACGGAATGAATATTGAAGGACATACTCATAAAACAAAAAAAATAATGGTGAATCGTCTCGCAGAACTAATATGTAAAACAATTGGTGAAGAGTATTCAACCAAAATTAAAATTGTTGATTGTGAAAATTTTTTGGTGATAAAAGGTTGCACAACTTCTAAGGATATTTTGGACCTAAATGAAATAAAAAAAATGTTTGTTGAGAAATTCCACACTGAATCCGAAGATTTTTCAATTGGCAATACAATTGATTTAATTCAGTATGATGTCAAATTGGAGGAAACAACCAAATTAGTTTTTGAGTTTCATAATTATGATAACTTAGTACCTACCAAATGTCTTTCTGATTTTCAAATTGAACCAATAACATTTGACTCGGATTTCCCATTCGGATACTCATATAAACAAGGTAAATCCCTATATTATTACGCCAAACATATCGCGTTCAATTTACAATCCAAATATAGTTGGGACAAATTTACTATGTGTATTTCAAAGGAAAATGTCGAGGAAAATATTGAGGTATATGTTGACTCATGTCAAACTGAAAATGAATCAATAAAATCCTCAATCTTGGATGCGTTTGACTTCAATTACACGTCGTTTGAAAAAAGTTTAGATAACTCAGATTGGTGGGTGCTAATCTCAGAGAATTTAGACCCATCAGTTGTAAAATCTCTCAACGAAGATTTAATAATATTCTAAAGAAGGTGTTTTTTTACGATATCTAGAGCTTCGTTCAACTCATTATAATTTCTCTCAGGTGCGTAAAGATATGACTTGTGGTCTTTCTCGTCCCCCTCAATTATCAGAAGGGCGGGAATCATATCATTATTGGTAATTTTTGAGTAAGTGTCATACTCACTTTCGTGCTCATGTATGTCTCTATCGTGGAATTGTAGATTTTCGTCTTTCAACATCTTTTTAAAATCCTCACAAAAAGGACAACCTTTCATCGTATAAACTATGACATTTACGTTTTTCATTTTCAATCTTTTAGTAAATTGAGAACTTCAGGTGCGGTCATCACACCAGGTTTAGAAAAAACCTCTTGTCCTCCCTTGAAAATTTTTATTGTAGGAACACTACGAATACCTAATTCCGAAACCACAAATTCTTTATCGGTATCTATGTCGAATTTATAAATTTGATATAATGGAGTTGTCACAGATTCCTTGATTAATGATTCACTAACTTTTTCTAAATTGAATAACATAATCTTACAAGGTCCACACCATGTAGCATATAAGTCCAAAACAAAGTTTTCTTTGTTATTAATTTTTTCTATCAATTGTTCTGTTGTTAGTTGTTGCATTATTGAGGTTTTTCGATTTGATTTATAAAAAATATTAATTCTTTGTAATTCTCGGGTAAATAATAAATATCCATCGACCAATCTTTATCTTTTTTCAACAAGTGGATATAAAATGGTTGAGGTGTTTCCAAAATAATCTCGGTATAATTGGTTTTTTTATTCTTGTCGAAGTTCGAAACAGAATAAACAATGGCATGTTTTTTTTGGAGAAGTTTTGAAATAAAGGTATCTTCTCTGTCATATGAATTCATTATGGATAATGAACCAACTTTATTCTCCAATTTTATAATGAAATCTGGTCTCATTCTTAGAAAATCATAGGTAAGTTCATTTCATCGTCAATAGCCTGATAACTCCATACCAATTTGCCATTCTCATCAAAATGTGTGTCGGATTTGAGCTCGACCCCATTAGCACATTTCTTAGTTAACTGGTAGGTCTCGAATTTTTTATCCTTGATTATATTATTCACCATACCATCCAAAATTTCCAAAGATTTGTCCCAATTTTCATCGGCCGGTCGATTATATTTTGCCCGAGTCTGAACTCTGTCTAAGTGAACAATGTCTGAATTTTTCAAATAAACTATTCTATATTCAACTGTCAACCTATCTAATGAATTTTCTTCCCCTCTCCGAAGTGAAATAATAAACGAGGAGGGATAACCAATGTATGTTCTCACACAATTTGATTGGATGGAACTTTCTTCATTGTAATCATTTGTATTTGATAATAACGTTGGGAAATAACTTAACCCACTTTCTTCAAAGTTTTTGATTGAATCAAAAAATATTTTGGGATATAATCTCTGATAATTTCCCTTTTTGTAAAAAGTAAGTTTGTCTACCCAATCCAAATGTTCTCGATTGAGTTTCCTATAATCCAACCCATCAGATTTCCATTCGACTTCGGTATCCCCATATCTTTTGAGATTAACATAAAATCTAAAATGGTCTCGAAGTGTCCAACCGTCAATCTCATTCAAATTATTGAATGATTTATAAACCAAAAAAGCCTTCTTTTTTTCTTTGGAAGATGAATGTTTGTTAAATTGTTCTATGACAAACTTTTCTAAATTGAACTGAACTTTGTTATTTAAAATATTTCTCAAAAGTTCTTCGTCTTGATTAATCCAATCAGTACCGAAAAGTTTGATACCTGTTTTGTAATTTTCAATGTTGATATCTTGAACGGTGTGTAATACTTTTTTTATTTTTTTTCCATGAATATTGTTTTGAGACATGAAAGCATCCACAATTTTGTTATCCATTTTTTTAAGTAATAACCTGAAATCTTTAGTTATGAATTTGGAATATATTGGAAAATTATTCGGGTATTTGATATTTTTTTTATCTAAATAATATTTTAAAAGTCTACTTGGGAGGGTCAACCCTTGGATTCCTCCGTCTAACTTATCCATGAAAATTCGGGAGGCGTCTATAACAATTTGCGAATTTTCATCCACTTGATATTGTATTAAATCATTTCTGAGACGTATTTTGAATGCTCTGAAAGATTCCTCCAAAAAGGAATTACACATAATTTTTTTTAATACCTTTTTTTTATTTTGGTAGTTTGTCATCTCCCCGAAATAAATGTTTCCAGTTTTTCTGTTAACAGTTATAAACCTCATGTTTCTCTTGAGTTTAAAATAAAATTTACCGGGTCGTCTTGAAAAATTTTTCTGGAATACTTTGAAAGATACTTTGTCACCTTTCTCCTCTACAACTACTGTGGTGGTATCCTGCACCACAAAAAACAAAGGATTTTTTATGTTTTTTTTGAAACTCTCTTCGTCTTTAAAAAGTGAAATTGGGTTAAATATTACGTGAGTTCCGTCAAATTGTTCCGCCAAAGTCTCAGATATTTGAGAGCGGTCGCGATTTTCTTGACAATAATAGGAGTTAAAAACTTGCCTATAGAGAATTTTATCTTGCATAAAATGAAAAATAGTAAACTTAATTAATTAAGACAAATAACTCCGAAGGGTGTAGATTTGAAAACTCGTTCATCAAGGATTTCTTCGGACTTATTTTTTCTATTCAACTCTACACAGATTTCGATGATTTGTTTTTGAGTGAGAACTACGTTCAATCCCTCCTCCAAATTGAGTGAAGCTCTCTCACGGATTTTTTTATAGAAATCCTGTTCCATTTCTTTTGGAACCAAATTGAGAAGGTCTTTGGGATTGGTTTTGAAAAATTTGATGAAGTTGTTTAAGTAAATTTCCAAATCAACATTCATATATTTTGTTTAAGCGGGTTGAAAATCTAACATGTAATTACCCAATTTGGACTTAGCTTTCTTTTTGATTTTTTCAGGTATCACCACATTTTCACTTCCTTTTGTGTTGAGGAACATGAGGTTTGGCATATCAGCAATACACTCAGGAACGGTTTTCAATTGTGGATTGTTCATGAGAGAAAGGAAATTCAAATTTTTTAAATCACAAATTGCATCAGGTAGAGAATCAATACAATTATCAAAAAGGACGAGTTCCAAATTTTTAAATCTTTTAATTGAATCAGGGATTTTAATAATAACCCCGTTCTTATCGTTATTTCTGATTTGAATCTCACTAAGTGTGTCAGGTTGGGAGTTGATTAACTCTTCAAGTCCGTAAAGTGCGATGAATTTTCCAACGTTTCCACTGTTAAAACCATTAACTTTAAGACTAGTTCCACCTGAATCAGTGAGACCTTTCGCAAATCTTGGTTTGAACATCGGTTTAAGTTCTTGCCAAGGACCGTTCAATTTTTCAATAATATCGAATCTGTGGTCGTGTCTATCCATATAAGAGTCAGTCTCAAAGTTAATCTGATATCTTTCCATTGGTAATCCTGTTGTGTGTGAAACATTTGGGTCGCTTGGATTATAAATAACATAAAGCGGTCCCTTACCGACATAGTACTCGAAATGTGAAAGACCTGGCGCTGAAGTACACCATCTTGTCTCTTGGTTGTTACCTCCGTAGAAACAAGCGGCCTCCTTTCCTGTTGGTCCTTTATCGGAAATTTCAACCACTCTAAGAGTTGGCGTATCAAATACTAACTTCCCACCAGGATGTACGATTGCAGACTTTCTTTCGGCTTTTGTGGTAGAGGCGATTGTTAAGTCAAAATCTTTTACAGCATTGTATAGTTGTTCGGGTGTTAGATTTTGAATTTGTCTTTGTTCAAGAGGTAATTTTCCTTTGAATCTTTCGTACTTCTTCAAATCCTCGGTAATCTTGTAAAGGTCTTCAATAAATCTATCCTGAAGCATCTTTAATTCTCTTGGATAGTTAGGGTCACCAAGTTTAGTTTCTGTTGGTATTTTCAAAAAGGATTTAACAATCCAATCTACATACTTACCCGCTTTGACTTTCTCCAATTCTTTTTCATCCTGAGTAGATAAATCCACGTTGTTGAGACGAGTAGTTGGGTCAGCTTGAACCAAAAGGTCAAATACTTCCTTTGATAAAAGAGGTTTGATTTTCTTACCCTCTTTATCTTTGGTAGGTTTTGTGAGCTTTTCAAGTTTGATTTGATAGTTCGAAGCTTCTACAATCAATGTTTTCAATAATGAAGTGAATTTCATTCAGAACGATTTAATAATAAATATTAAGGAACTACAAAAATAATTAATAATTTAATATCAATAGCTCTTCACCCAAATTTTGTTTTACACCTTTTTTTGCTGCGGCCGCTTTTACAAATTTTTTCCTCTCCCACCTGAATCTATCTATTGGAAACCATTGATGTAATAAATCAAATTCATAATATGAAAGACTGAATTTACTTTGAACTTGATTCAAAACTTGAGCGAGTCTTTCGTGGTCTCCTCTATCGAAGTCGTGGTTGGAATAGTAGTTTTCAGTTTTCCAATATGGTGGGTCTGAGTAAATGTATGTAGATGGTGAATCATACTTTTCAATGACTTGTTGAAAGTCCATATTTTCAACGTTAGAAATTTTTAGAAAATGAGTTATCCATTTAGGATTTGATAACTTGTCTCGGAATGCCAAATACTTCGAACGGTATTTTCCTTTCAAGTCAATAAAAGATGAGTTTTCAGGTTTACTTCCACTGAACACTTGAGTCACAATGTAAACATATTTTGCAGCAACCTCGTAATCGGGATAGTTCATAGTAAATCCTGTGGAAAAAATCTCAGATTGGAAGTCTTGGAATCTAGATTTATATAATGGGTCGGTTATTGAAACCCCGAACTCCTGAACAGGAATCGAATCCAAAGCTCTTTGGAGCTCAGCGGGATTTTGAATACATGAAAATAAATTATAATTCAATGGATTCAAGTCGTTGTACACAACTCTTCTCAAATTTGGATATTTTTCCAAGTCCATGTTGAAAAAACACCAAAACATACCTCCAAAGGTCTCGACGTATGTTTCCATATCTCTTAGATAGTAATCCACTATCCATTTACCAATTTTGGATTTACCCCCTATATAACTCATTGCCATTTGCTAACTTTTTCTATATTTTTGTTTATTTTTTATAATTTCTATCACACTATCAAATATAATTTTTTTTCTATGTAAAAACAAAGTAGAGTCTTTGTAAAACCCTTTGTAAATTTTTTCTATATCGGCCATACTAGCCCAACCAATAAAATTATAATCTTTATTTTTGGGACCATAAAGTTTATTTTCATTCACCCCAAACAAATGTCGCATCCTTTTATTAATTGTGTTCAAAAAATTAGTTGATGCTCCAACGAATCTCAAATCACCCCTTTGTGAATTATCTCTCTTATCCTTATTAATTCTTATACATCCGTCTCCATCAAAATATCCTTTTATAAAATGCCTTTCGAGACCTTCTTCAATTTTTGGATATTTCAAATTAAATGTTTTATTTTGAATCAGACCTATTGATTCTAAATCATTAATAATTTTTTTACCTGAAAATCCGACTTCACACATATCTCTTTGTCCATGATTCCAAACACTCATTTCACCGCAGATACACTTAATAAAGTCTTCGAGAATATGTTTGTCTTTTTTATGTAGTTTTAACACTAACCTATACCTGAAATTTTTATAATCGTTAATCAGGCAACCATCAGAATATATCAACCCCAAGAAATATGCCTTGTCTTCGGAATCAATATTCTCAAAATATTTTTCATCATAACCTTTTTTTTTCATAATATTCTTTGACTAACTTTTGTATAAATCTTGAGACACTTTTCTCCTCCGTTTTCATCTTATCAAAAAGATGTCTGTCAATACTAATACCGTATTTGACTTTTTTATCAGAGTCTTTTTTTATTGGTCTACCTATTTTCCCCATATCTTATAAATATGAGGAAACATAGTAAAAGTGCGTTGAAAAATATATTATTTATAACAATTTTTGTAAGGTCTACAGGAAGCTTTTTGGGTGAATCCCATTTCAGAACATGGTGTGGATTTACAATACGATTGACTATACTTTCTTTTCTTTTTAAATTTTTTTTCCTTTTCTTCCACAAATTGATGGATTACTCTTCTTATAAGTTGTTCAGAAATCATATTTATAAATACTATGCAAAAAAAAGAATGTAATACTTGTAAAAAAATTAGTATGTCTACAGTCCGAAACAGAATTCTTTTTTCGGGAGCACTGATTATGACTGTTTTTGTTGCTGGTATTTATTTTTTAGTAAAGTGGGTATCATCACTTTTTTAACCTTTCCTCTCAAACCTCACGTGAAGTTTCACGTACATATCCCCCCCACTAAATCCTTTACCACGTAGTCTCAATGGTTTTGACGTGTCAAAAATTTTAGGTGCCGGAACCGACAACTCACCATCAGGGTGAGGTATGGTGTATTTCTCAGAATTCATGGTTTCAGAATCCAAAATGAGAGTATAAACTAAATCACTATTGATTTTTTCGAAATTATCTTTTGGTTCAAGTTCTATTTGTATTACCAAGTCTCCATAGTCCCCTCCCCTGAAGTCACCGAATTCAGGTATTTTGACAAACTGTCCGTTGTCAATTCCCACGGGTAGATTTATTCTAATCTGATTCTGTGTAGATTTTGACCCCTTTCCCTGACAACTAAAGCATCTTGATATCAAATTATACCCCTTACCTTGACATTGAGGACAAGCGGTTCTTACTTGTTGAACCATAAATCCAGTTCCGAATGTTTTGATAACGAACCCTGACCCCTCACAAAAATCGCAAATCCTTTGGTCCCCTCCTGTACCATTACAGGAACCACAATGAGAGTCCCTGAAGTAAATTACATTTTTTGAATCTCCTCGATAAGATTCTAAAGGAGAAATACTGACCTTGATAATTTTGTCGGGAGCTTGTTTTCTTCTGAATTGTTGAGGTGGTCCACCGGTGAACATGTTATTAAAGAAATTTTCGAAGGGAGTTCCCCCATACGGATTTTTTCTTTGTTTGTCGTATTGTGTTCGTTTTTGTTTGTCCCCAAGTGATTCGTACGCCTCATTTATTTCTTTAAATTTTTCAGCTCCATCAGGGTTAACATCAGGGTGATACTTTTTTGATAAGTTTCTGAAACTTTTCTTGATATCCTCTTCACTTGCATTCTCTTCAACTTCTAAAATTTTATAGTAATCTTTCATTATGTCTAATTATGCGGTCGTTATATTCAAGGATAAATCATTGAAAAAAATACTAAAGGAATTTATCACTTTTAAAAAAGCCAAGACCTTCTTCAATGATTTGTTGAAGAAGTCTGATGAAGTATTATTCGAAGTTTATTATGAAAACGGGAAACCTTGTAGATTCGAAATCGCTTTGATAGAAAACTCAAATTCAAAACTGATTCCTGTTTATTTAACCGATGAGATGGGAAGGAGTAAAAAAGTAAAACTTGAAGAATCAGGTCGCACAATATCAGAAATTTCACTTTACAAAAAAGAGGAAAAAATATTTGATTTAAACCAAAATAAAAAAATATTCTCAGAGGAGTTTTTAAAAAAATATCTTAAGGGAGATAACGTGAAACTTATTTCTTCACTGAATAATAAAGTCATTTTACAAAATGATGATGACATCAAATTATTCAGCTTGAAAAACGAATCTGAGGTCGTCAGGTTTTTGGATTTTCTAACCTCATATCTACAAAAAAATAAAAGGAGAGATTGTCTGATTGTGAAAGACAATTCAACTGCACAGAAAAAATACTTGTTGGAACTATTGTCAAAAAATGGTATCGATAAAAAAATTCTTTACAGGAAAACAACTACTCACCCTCGGTAGTATTCTCTTTCTTTTCATCTAAGACGAAATGGAATTCTGTTCCTGATATATCTATTGAAAATTGTTTGTGATGTCTGTCAATCTCTCTGAAATGCGAGATTACGGGTTGGTATTCCTCTTTTTCGAGTTCAAAAATAATCGTTCCTTTACCTTTGAAAAGGGTTTGAACGGACTCTGCAATTAAAGCCAATTTTTCTAATGTCCCAATATCATTATTTTTATTTTTTTCCATAGTGATAGTTTTGGCTCGGTGATAAATAAGTCCTCTTTTTTGAACTTTTTTATTTCGTTAATATACTTTTTCTTTTGAACATCAACCTGAACTTCGTCTTTGACTTTTTCCTTATTCAGCCAATTCAAGAGTTGTTGGTTCTTCAGACTTTCCTGACTCATAATCATTCAAATTTGGGATATCCTCTTCGATTTCAAAATCGAAATATAATTTTTGAAGAGTATCTAAGTCGTTTTTTTCGAAAGTTTTTTTCAACTCTTCTATTGTGTGTTTGAATAAAATCTCTTTTTGTTCCTTTTCCTTGTTCAATTTGATTATTTTATTAATCTTGGCTAACGTTTGAGATATAGACTGTTCGTTGAGAGGACAAACAAATGACAACCCTTTTGTTTCATTTGTCTCTGAATTGAATGGAACGGTTTCCGTAGTCTCCAACATACTTTTCGGAATTGACCACTTCAAAGGGAATAACAAATCTATACTTAGGTAATCTTTCAATTTTCTAATTGAAAATAAGTAATCACTAAATGGGGCAATATTTTGATAAAAATTCATTTGAAACTGATGTAGGTTATAATGTAGCTTATTGAACTAGCTAAGATTATAAGTTCCCTGTTATCCAAAATGAACCTTTTGGGTGTTTTGGATGACAGGGCTCCTATAAATTTACCAGTAAACTTCGAGAATACTAGTATTGCAAATACAAATATGAAAAAAAATACAGATTCTGTATTATGCATTTGGTTCTGTTTTCTTGTGGTCCAAGATTTCTCCTCTGAACTTCTGGAGTAATGCTTTCAACTCTTGAGCAGTTTTTCTAGCTCTGGTACCCGCACTTTTATTTCCTTTGTAGAATTTTGTTGCATCTACAGAAAGAACTTCAGTCAATTCTTTGATTTGTTCTAATGTTTCCATCTTTGAAAATTGTTTAAGTTTATTGAAGTAAAATATAATTTTTTATGTCTGGTTGTAAATACAACGAGGATTTATTCAATTTAGATTTTTTTCCATCAACTTGTAAATCTCAGTCATAATCTCCAAATCAGATTTGCTGAATGGTTTGTCTAAACTGAAGACCTCATCCAAAAAACTCGGAATGGCGTCTTTAATTTTTTTTTGTCCTGGTATGTAAAAGGTATCAAAGTAAAACTTCCTAAAATAATTTTTATGTTCTCCTTCTTTGTTAAATTTTACATTTTCTTTTTCGAAATCCTCAAGGGTTTTGTTCCAGCACCATTCAAAGTGTTCTTTTTTATTATCCTCGGATAGATTAATTTTTGTTTCGTGATTATCCTCCTCAAAGTAGGTATCAGAAACCCTTATATTCAGAGACTTAAAAAAGTCTCCATATAGTTCAACTTTTTCAAAGTTCATATTGTTGATGTTGAACCATACCAATACCTCTTCTTTAGGAATAGGTTTAGATACCCAATTAAAAAAATTCTCCATAGAGTTCATCTATGGAGAATATAATAAATTAGAATTATTTGTGAATTTTTACTGAGTCTTTTTGTTATAACCTATCAAACTCTTCATTTTTTCCATTTCCTCACTGATAAGTTTTTGTGAAATATCATCTTTTGATTCAAGTTGATTCACAATTTTTTCAGCTTTACCTGTTGAACCCTTTCTGATACTTTTCAATGAACCAGTCATTACATCAGTTCCGTTTACATCTACAGGTTGTGGTTGTCTCTTATATGAAACATTCATTTGCTCCGCACCATAAAGATTGTCTTCAAAATTCTTCATGAATCTATCCCCTACCTCACTTGGAACAACATTTCCCAAAGCTTTTCCATCTTTATCTTTAGTAGCATTTCCAGTTGTAGAATCCCCTTTCAAATATTTCTCAATTTTTTTATCATCAGGTTTGATTTCATCATACACCAAATTAGTCATTCCTGGAAAGGCAAAAGCCTCGATATACTCATCAACCGCTTGAGATGGATGGTATTTCATTGTCTTCTCTTTCATTTTACTGAGTGAGTAATTACTCTCAGGAAAATTTTCAGGAGATTCATTGAATTCACCATTCGAACCTGCCTTAACATATTCTTTCATCTTCTTAACAACCTGTTTTGCATAATCGTCGTTCTCTTTTTTGTCAGCCTTTAATACTTTTTCTGTTTTCTTGAGACCTTCAGGTTTTTTATCACCTATATTATTTTTTTCAGCCTTGTCTTTTACTTTTTTCTGTTCCATAACAATACTCTCTATCATGTCGATAAGTTCGTCTTCGGTTAATCTCAAACCCTCTTTAACCGCAGCTTTTCCTTTACCTTTCCAACCTTGTTTTGCTCTTTTAGCAAAATATAGTTGACTCATTTTAGTTCTATCTTTCTCAGGTACTTTATCACCCTCGTCTTTTTTCTTCTCATTCTGAGCTTTGAGTTTTTTGATATGTGCGTTGAGTTGAGCAATACTCATGTCCGAATATTCACCAGTTTGTTTAACATCTACATCTCCTTCCCACTTTTCGCCCATTTCTTTTCTTTGTTTTTTGATATCAGAATAAACTCCGATGACTTTGGATTTTCTACCATCGAACTCGTCTCTTTTCTCTTTGGGTTCAGTCTTGAAAGTTTTTCCTCCGACTTCAAATGTTGGTTTACCTTCTTCTCTTGCCTTTTCCAACTCACCAGTGAATTCATTACCTTCCTCAGTCTCACCGTCACCCTCTGACATTGATTTCATAACCCTTACTTTCATAGGACCGAATTTATCTCTATACACGTTAAAAAATTTCTTTCCTTCATCACCAGGGGCGAACCATCTAGTTTTCTCACCAAATTTCTGATACATAGGTTCAAATTCATCAAATTCTTCTTCATCATAATCAAAATCAAAACCACCCTTGTGTTCATAATCTTTTTCGTCATACCAACCATGCTCATCACCGAATGAACCAAAAATTTTATTAGTTATGTCTGCTTTCATTTTATTATCCGCAAGACCTTTACCAACATAAGTTGGTTCTTGGTTTGATAATTCTTCTGCAGATTCTTCAGCAGCCTCATCTCCTTCGTAATCACCTGGAGTTGATTCGTTTTCATCAGCGTAAAAAAATTCATCCATTTCTTTTTTACCATGTTTCTTTTTTCTTAACATCTTAAAGTCTTCGGCATCAATCTTTCCGTTTTTATTTTTATCTAATTTTTTTTGTCCTCCATGAAGTTCTTCATCTACATGAATTTCTGTCCACTCTCCACCCTCCTCTAATCTTTCAAGGATTGTTTTACTTTTGGATTCAATTTCCTCTTTTAGAATCTTGGAAATCATTTTGTCTATGTTTTGTTCAAAATTTTTCATTTGATTTTTTTTATATAAATATCTTTATTCAGCGTTTAATTTTGGAATATTCAAACTCGAGAATTGTTTTTATTACATCCTCACTGATGTTGTGTTTTTGTGAAACATTCTTAATTGCTTCTTTTACCGACTCATTTTTTGATAGTTTCAAAGCATTGATATCTCCTTGATTACAATAAGGAAACTTGGTGCATTTTTTCTTAACTTTTACAAAAGCTCCACCTGGATATTGTGTTTTTCTACTTGGACCCCAATCTTTCTTTTTTGTGGACTTGGCCCACATTGCAGGTGATTCGTATCCTCCAACTGACCCCGATGTAGTAGCTTCAGTCGTTTCTCCTGGCGTTTCTCCCATCATACCCATGGCTCCTATGGCGAGTCCCTCTTTAATTTTTCCCGGTGTCTCAGCAAAACTTTTTTTCAAAAATTCGCTATCTTTGAAGGCTATAGGTCCTGAAAAAGCACCCGCCGAACCTGAGCTTGTTGCTTCAATGGTTTCTTTCTTTTCTATTTTTTTCAATTTGGAATAGTAATTTGGGTCTTCTGATAAATGGTCCATTACAATTTCCGTTGCTTTAGAAACGTCTTTCGTATGTTCTTTTTCGACTTTTAAACCTTTTTCAAACTGAGACTTCAAATGGGATAACATCTTCACGATTTTGCCCTTGGATGTTGTATCTTTTGAGTCGTCGTACGCATGTTTCATAGTCAAATCCTTGAGAGTTTTTTTATCTGCAAGTCCACCTTTTAATTTTTCCTCCTCTCTCATTTCCTTTGAATACTTGTTCATGTCTTGCATTAAAGTTTGAGATTGTTCACCCCCAACTTTGGACATGTAATTATTTACCAAACCTTTTTTGAAAATATCTTTACTAGTATCCATTTTTTAAGCGTTTTTTAATCTTGGTTCCCAATAACTCCTGTTTTGCCACATAAATTGGTAAAACTCTCTGAACATTTTTACGGTCAACTCTTTGATTTCACTCTCGAGTTTACCTCTTTTGATTTCTTTTTGGATTTTGTCCATGAGTTTATTTTCGTATTGCGAAATTGTCGAGGACTCCATAAAGTCTCTAATTTCTTTACGAACAATTCTTTCTATTTCTTTTATTTCAGAGTTGGTTAATGCCATTACTTTGTAATCATTAAAAATCCTAAAACGAGTATTACTCCCGTACCGATTATTGATTTGAATTTACCTTTGACTTTTTCTTTTTTCAAATCAAACTCCAATTTCTTGGAATACTTTTCCATAATCTCAAACTTTTGTTTTTCGGAACTGATGATGTTCTGATAATTGTCTTCTTTGAGTCTTAGGGTATTGATAATTGAATCTTTCAGAATAACTTTCTGTTCAGTTTGAACGAGTTGTTCTTCAGTCAATTTGAGTTGTGCTTTAGCGGAGTCTCCACTAATAACGTCCTTCATTATTTGTTTTACAACAGGTATTGGAAAACACTTCACATTACTTGTTGTATCTGTCTGTGAAAAAACTGTCAAGCTCACGAACAGTAAGCTTGTCAACGCTATTAATCTTTTCATGATAAATTTCTTTTACGATGGTCTTTTGACCCTTTATTTTTCCGATGTGAGCATCCACCTCTTTTATTTCTTCATTGAAATCGGATATTTTATCTTCCAGTTTAAGATTGTCTTCGTGGAGTTGCTTGATTACCGAATTCAATGAATCAAGTTGTGCCTTTTGACTGGCAGCCATTTTAACGTTAGGAGTCAAAAAGAAAACTAAATAATAAAGGACGAACAATCCAACTAAAACTTTAATGATGGATTTGTAATTTGCTTTGATGAAATCTAAAACTTTATACATTTTCTTCTCTTGTTTTTTTCCTTCCCGCCATAATTTTAGCCCATTTGGATTTGAATTTCTCAAAGAAGGATTGAAGTTTATTTAGTGTATCGAGTAAGTCTTGGTCCACTTTAATCATGTTCCCTTGGATATAAATTCCACTGTCCTCACCAATTGAGAACATGAAATCAATATTCTCATCAATTAATTTTCCTGACCACTGAACGTTATTTGGATAAACATCAAGTGTGTTGAAATCAACTAAGTCAGAAACCTCATCAATGAACTCATCCATTGTTTGTTGGAAAGCAATTTTATCATCACTTGTGATATCCAAATCCGTCTTATACTTTCCATGAAGAGCTAAAATGCCACCTGATACTCTATACTTTTGAACTTTATCATCTGGTGATTTTTTTGCTTCCTCATCTTGGAATGCTTGGTTGTCTTGGTCGATTTTGGTTTCAATGTCTTTGGCAACGTCTATTTGTGTATCAGTTTGGCCGTTGAGGTCTGTTTGCTCAAAAATCATCTTTGATTTTTTCAAAAGTGATTTTATTTCATCGTATCTCTCGTTGTGTATGTTCCTCATTTTCTATTGTTTTTATTAAAGTTTCGAAATTGAAAGCCGGACTCAAGTCTGTATATCTTGTATCAAAATTACTTCTTGAGGATATTCCCTCAAACCGTGTCATACCCTCAATTTTAGTATTGTGTCCGACACAGGTTTTTTGAATTTGGAGTTCATCACACAAATCGGAACAAATTTTACTTGTTTGAATAGTTTGGTCCTCATTGTATGGGTCCCAAAAAAAGTAATCTCTCCACTTTTTTTCGAAAACCTTACCTTTATAAATACTCCGATTCCAGTTAATATAAGAGTCAGAAAGTGGTTTCTTTTCCAACCAACCAAGATTTTCCAAAACAACGACCACAGACTTTGTCCTGATGTTATCCTCCACAAAATAATTGGAATAACCTCTCTCATCGAGGAGTTGAATCACCTCACCCTTTTTTGTAATTAAAAAGTGCGGTATTTTGTCATATCTTCCATTATATCTAAATTTAAGGGAGGTGAGATATTCCCCCACCTCCCTTGATGTATGACAAAGAATTATTTGCTTCTTTTCCTTAGTTTTACCTAAGGGTTTAAAGTTTCCATATTTTTCAAGTCTGAGCATCTCTTTTCAAATAACTCAATCTTTTTTTCTCTCTTTCCTCCTCAGTCTCTGATTTGTTTATTGGTTTCATTCTATTCAACTGCTCCTCCAAATTTTTGAGGTCCTCCTCTGTAGGTATATAAGGTTGAATTATTTCCTCAGATTCGATTTTACCTGCCTTTTTACTGAGTTCTTCTATATCAATGTCTATTGCTCTTCCAGATTTACCCTCCTCTTCGAATTTAACAAGCATGTGTAAAAATGAAAGTGAAATTATGGGTAACATTCCTCCTGCAAACAAAGCTAAGAATCTTTTATGTCCAACGAAGTCGCCAGATTCTACCCCAAGAAAACTTACAACAGGGTCAACCATGTCGACCCAATTTTTGAATAGTTCGGAATTTACATCTATGTAGGAATATGCAAAAAAAACGTTCCCTAAAAATTGAATCAGAGTAACTATTATAAATGGAAAATAAACTTTTCTTCCCATTTGGGCGGCGATAGCCGCTAATGCAGAAAGTGCCGCAATTTCAATACCAATTGACAAATATATTGACCAACTCAATGGGTTGGAAATTCCGTACCAGGTGGTTACGTGAGATATTGAAACAATTGCGACGGTTATAATTGGTACTAAAAATGCCACATAGATGACAGATTTGAAGTTTCTTTGGAACCAATTCATTATTGTTTGTTATTTAATTTTTTTATCTCCTCTTCTATTTCAGTTTGTCTTCTTACGTCCAACAATTTTCTATCTGTAGCTTGAATCATTCTTTTTTCAGCTTCTAAACCTGAAATTTTGAGTTCTCTGCTCAACTCATCTTTTGTGTAAGTTGAATCTTTGATTGCTTTAATCTCTGTTTTGATTTTAGCAATGTCTCTTGCCTCTCCACAACTTTTAAATAAAGTCAAAATTGTGATTACAAAAACGATAATTGTAAAATTATTCTCAATAAATTTTTTCATATTTTTCAATTTTTATTTTTAGGAATTATAATCCACGCCAAACAATAAAATAAAATTATTGGAAATGGAGAGAAAATCATAGCCAAAAACAAAACCCTCCATAATGATGAGTCCGAATTGGTATATTCTGCCAATCCTCCACAAACCCCCCCTATCATGGAGTCTATGGAACTCCTGTATAGTTTTTTCATTTTTTTATATTTTTAGTGCATCCTTAAAATATAAAAGATGTACACTATAAATACACCCTTTAATTGATTTATAGGAAATCGAATAGGATTCCCGTTTCGTTTCGAAGCTTTCGAAGAGCCTTCTCTTTTATTTGACGAACCCTTTCTTTAGTTAAAGAAAAGTCGTTTCCGATATCCTCGAGCGTTCTTGTGTTTCCTGTTAGACCGAAGTAATCCTCGATAATAACTTTTTCACGCTCATCAAGAACGTCTAACATCGATATTAACTTGTCCTTTAAGGTTTGTTCTGTGGACTCACAAGTATCCGCAGCATCAGCATTAGGATTGATTAGAACGTCCATGAGTGTGTCTCCGTCTTCATTGAGTGGACTATCCAAATCTACTGTGTATGGTAGATTGACAAACTTGTCTGGTAATTCAACACCAGCATTATCCAACTCCTTTTTTGCCTTCTGTAGTTCTTGAACCACATTTACGGGAAGTCGTATAGTTCTTGCGTTTTCGTTAAGAGATTGAAGAATTGATTGACGAACCCACCATACAGCGTAAGAAATAAATCTGAGTTTTTTTGACCAATCGAAGTTTTCAATTGCTTTCATAAGACCGTAGTTTCCCTCGGCAACTAAATCAGGAAAATCCAACCCTTGATTTTGATAC